>Ga0207421_10000149_pt1 | contig 83075 bp, 88 predicted proteins | sample SodLakKL_010_SED_4_FD_187542 | JGI IMG/M metagenome (GOLD analysis project Ga0207421, IMG submission 187542) | Alkaline sediment microbial communities from Lake Tanatar, Kulunda Steppe, Russia - 8KL_010_SED (SPAdes) (version 2) | ecosystem: Environmental > Aquatic > Non-marine Saline and... | reverse complement strand
CTCGGCCTTCAGACCATATACTTTTATGCGATCACCCAAGTTGTGGATGGCAAGGAAAGTAAATATAGCAGAGATTATGTGGATAGTTGGTTCTTCAACTGGCAAGGAAACCCTCTGGTAACTCATCCCGACAAAGACGAGATTGACTTTGATTAACCCGGTAAGTAAAAAACAAATATGAAAAAGAAAAAAAATACAGTTCACATATTAAAAGTAGCACTTGTTATCTTGATGGCACTGGGAGTTGCTCTGTCTGCCCTTGCTCCTATTTTTGCAGAAGAGATGAGCATAGAAGAGATGCGCGAAGAAGCCTTGGAAATAAAAAATGAACTAGAAGAAATAAAAAAGGACTATAGTGAATTAACAAGAACAGAGGAAAGAGTTGTGCACCCGGAAGGAATTCCATCGGGTTTTAGATTTAATCACAATTTAAGAGAGGGGGCGAGAGGACAGGCTGCTCGCTATATGCAAGCGGTGCTTAACACCGATCCGGAAACGAGAGTGGCCGAAACCGGACCCGGGTCTCCGGGGAGAGAGACAGACTTTTTCGGTCCAGCAACAAGAAATGCTCTTTTAAGGTTCCAGCGTAAGTACGGAATTTCGGCTACCGCTTTTTTCGGTTCTCAAACGAGGGCAAAGATGAACGAAATTATTCAAACAGGAGTTTTGGTAACAGAGACAAAGAGAGGCGATACAAAACCCTTAAAAGAGCGACTCAGGGAAGCTATGGAAAGGACAGAGAGATTAAGGGAAGCCGTAGGTCGTTACGGGGATCCGGAACCGGATGATACTCCTATGGAGGAAAAGACACTTGAGGACTGCAAGAGGGATACTGAAAAAGCGGAAAAGTATGCGGAAGGAAAAACATGTACCTTGGAATTAAGACTCATGAGTTGTGGAGATAAGATGGAATATATGGCCCGTAACGGCTGTATCATCAACTTCCTATCCCGGAGTGGATGGGAATAGATATTACAAAAAAGGAGGGATTGTGGCTTGCGAGATTATCTCTCGAAGCTGGTAGAAGCAGTACCGCACCTTGAAAACAAGCCTCTTTCTTTTCAGGAAGCGTTTTATCATGTCTTCGGCCCGGGGCTGAGAGACGAAGCAGACGTCTATATTCTTGTAAAAGAGCTGTGCAACCTAAAGTGGGAGAAAGTAAATAATGGAAAGATTATCTGCAAAAAACATATATATCTTTTGCGGGGTGACAAGACTCCTTCTCTCGGTGATGATAAAAACAAGCACCACTGGCCTCCCGGCAGTAGAGGGGGAAAGGAGACTATAGAGATTCCCCAAGACTTTCACGAAAAATGGCACGTAATCTTCCTTAATCTTTACAAAGAGAAAGAGATAGATATCTTTCTAAGCAAACTGTTTACAGACGAGACGATAGATGATTTCAGAGAAATATATGAGTTAATCAAGAATGTAAGAAAAGAGGCCAAAAGGGCAAGGTATTAAGTGGCCGGCTTCTCGCCGGCTTTTTTTTATGATAAAGTAGGGAAGTGATTTGACCGTTTATGAAGATAATGCTTTCCTCTCTAACCTATCCTTTGCCAAACGGGGTTACCGCTTCTATAAATACGTCGGTGGACGGTCTTTTGGAAAGGGGGTACGAAGTAAAAATCGTTGCTCCGGATTACAAAAAAGGAAGAGTAAGACCCGAGCATATCCGTATACCCTCTTCTCTTCTTATCCACAAAGTGGCGGTTAATTTACTGGGAAAAGAGGAAAGAATCTTTAGAGTGGGAGCGGAGAAGAAGGTTGCCGAGATGGCCAAAGAATTTAATCCCGATATATACTGGCTTCATTCGGTGACATGGGCGCCGAACGCTTTTGAAAATCACATGCAAAGATCCGGAAAACCGACAGTGCTCTTTTATCATACTCTTGTAGAGGAGTACGGGAGGATTTATGGTGGGAAAGCGGGAGCATATGTGATGAGAAAAAGGACAGAAGCCCTTGGAAACAAAGTGGATGCTATTATGACTCCCAGCAACATGATGAGTAAAAAGCTAAGAGAATACGGAGTGAGAACACCCGTTTATGTTATTCCTACCGGAATCAGTATGCCGAAAAAGCACTTCAAAAGGAGGGACTTAAAAGAGAGGTTTGGAATTCCTCAAAGAAACAAAATCCTTCTTTATGTGGGAAGGATTTCCAAGGAAAAGAATTTGAAAGTGCTCTTAAGAGCAATGGAGGAAATAAAGGGAAAAGGTTACAAAGCAACTCTTCTTCTTGTGGGTTCCGGGGAAGTAAAAGACTTGCAAAAGGAAGCCGAGAAAAGAGGGATAGAAGAAGAAGTAATTTTTTCCGGACCGCTAAAAAGACAAGAAGTCAAAAAGATTTACGGAGCTTGCGATGTTTTTGTTTTTTCCTCGCAAACGGAAACTCAGGGTCTTGTAGTAGGAGAGGCGATGCTTGCGGGACTCCCTGTGGTTGCTCTTAACTCTCCGGTTCAAGAGGAGATTTATCCCAAAAAAAGAGCAGTAGTAGTAGAAAAAGAAGAAGATTTTGCAAAGAAAGTAATAGAGCTATTAAAAGATAATCGAAAGAGACAAAAGCTAGGAAAAAGCGGCCAGGAGTATGCGCAAAAAAGGTTCTCCATAGAAAGAATGATAGAAAAACAAATAAGAGTATTTAAAAAGGTTTCGTGCAAAAAAATAAAAAATTAAAAAAATGAAAGAAGATATCCAAAATTTTCCAAAACAACTCCGGTTTTCTCCGAAACTGGAAAACGAAGAGAGGTGGGGCACTTTTCAAAACTACGTACTACTTGGAATGGGAGGCTCTCATCTGCAAGGAGATGTGTTTAGGGCCATCTCTCCAGATTTTCCCCTTTCTTTACACAAAAACTACGGACTTCCTCGCCGGACAGAAAAAGAAAAGACAGGGTTTATTGCTGCATCTTATTCGGGAAACACCGAGGAAGTGCTTGACGCCTATGGAAAAGCATTAGAAGAAGGGCTTTCCGTAGCGGTGATTTCAAAAGGAGGAGAGCTTCTTAGAGACGCAAAAGAGAGAGGTCTTCCCTACATCGAGCTTCCCGAAGACAAGATAGAGCCAAGAATGGCTATAGGGTATAGTTACAAAAGTCTTCTTTGCTTACTTAAAGCGGAAAAAGAGGTTGGCGAAGCGGAAAACGCAGTAGAAGAGCTTCAGAAGAAGGAGAGTGAAATGGAGGAGGAAGCAAAGGAAATTACCCGTTTCCTAGAAAAAAAGATACCCATTGTTTATGCCTCGGAGAGAAATTGTGCCCTTGCCGCCATGTGGAAGATCAACTTCAATGAAACCGCTAAAATACCTTCTTTTTACAATGTTCTTCCCGAGCTTAACCACAACGAAATGGCAGGTTTTGACAAAACGGAATCCACAAAGGGACTGAGTGAGAAAATGAGATTTCTTTTTCTTAAGGATGAGGAGGACCACCCTCGAAACCGAAAGAGAATGGACGTCCTAAAAGAGATATGGAAAGAGAAAGGATTTCAAACAACTGAACTTCAGGTAGGGGGGTCTTCTCGCACAGAGAGAGTTTTTGCCAATATTCTTCTTTCCGAGTGGACAGCTTACTTTTTGGCAAAGCTCTACGGCGTAAATTACGAGAACTCCGAGTTGATAGAAAAGTTTAAAGAAAGGATAAAATGAAGGAAAAATGCTACTACTACGATCTCCACTGCCACACAGTAGGATCCATTGATTCGCCCATGCTCCTGAAAGATGCCGTAAAGATGGCGAAAGAAAGGGGGCTAGACGGGATAGCGATAACCGATCACGACAACATTTACGAGGGGTCTCTTAAGATGGATGGGATAGATATTATTCCCGGTATAGAGATTACTTTGAAAGGAGGTGATCACCTCTTGGGTTATTTTGTGGAAAACGGAGTGGAAATAGGACTTGATATGACAGAGGCAGCCTCACTTGTCAAAAAAAAGGGGGGTTATGCCGTATGGGCGCATCCTCTAAGAAGAAGGGAAACTTTGACCCCGGAAGAAGAAAAAACCCTCTCCTCTCTTGACGGTGTGGAGACAGGGAACGCAATGGATGAAAAAGAAAAAAGAGAAAAAGTAGGTGATTTTGCAAAAAAGCACTCTCTCTTTGAGACGGCCGGATCCGACGCTCATATGACGGGGCAACTGGGCACGGGGGTTTTGAAAACAAAAGAGAGGATAACCAAAGAAAACTTTCCCAGAGCTATAAGGGAGGGAGAAATTATTATAAGAAAAGAGGTGGACGGTTACAGAAGAACCAACTCCAAATGGAAGAAGAGAATAAGGTGGCTTAGAAGTGCGTTAAGACTTAATACCAACAGGAAAACAAAAACCGTTTTTGCCAAGGTTGTGATAAGAAACTATGTGAGAGTGAACAACATAAAGCTCAAAAAAATACGGTTCAATCTTAAAAAAGAAAAGTGTTAAAAAAAGAGAGTACAGATGTACTCTCTAAAAGTTCTTTAATAGGTGCTTCGATCAGGGTATTTTTTTCAAGGCGGTTCTGGCAAGCATGCAGAATAAAAGGAGCCGGAAGTGTGAGTCGGTTATATCCTGAAACACGATATGGTCCGGATGAGCCTCTTCCGTGTTATTATTTCTTATCCTTATCTTCTCGTCGTCTATAAAGATATTTCCTTCTCTGTCCTTTGTTGCTACGGGGGTTTGAACAAGAGCTTTGGCAACAATTCTCTCTTCTTCTGTTTTCGGGTAAAGTGGCTGAAGCGCCATTTTGATCCCTCCTTTAAAAGGGTTGTGGATATTTAATATGAAAAGAGAACAGGTACCCTCCTCTTTTTATTATTTGAGTATAAAATAAAAAGAAAATTCTTCAACTCGAATTTTCCCCAAATAATAGGGGATGGCAGGTTTTGTTTTTAAGAAGTATTCGTGTAAACTAAAGAAAGAAGAAATGGAAAGGAAAAAATTTCAAAAGAGAAAGGAAGATTTTGTCTGTAAAAAGTGCGGGGAGAAGGTGCGGGGGAGTGGTTATACGGATCACTGTCCGAGGTGCCTTTGGTCAAGACATGTTGATATAAATCCCGGAGACAGAGGCGCAGATTGCAGAGGGATGATGGAGCCGGAAAGGGCGGAAGTAAGTGCAGATAATATTAACATTTATTACAGATGTCTTGCGTGTGACTACAGGCACAAAGTAAAAGCGGATCCCAAAGACAACAAGGAGAAAATAATCGATATAAGTAAAAATGAAGGACACGAAAAAAATAAAAGAAAAAGTAAGAGAAAAACTTGACGTGCCTTTAAAGGCCTCGGAAGGTGATGAGAATAGAGAAATGGAAAAGCCGCTGGGAATGTTTCTTGTGGAGAACGGGTATATAAAAGAGATAGAAAAAAGAGACAAGGACTGGGGCTTTGTGTACCGTAGTGTGACAAGAAATATAGCAATTTCGGAAAAGGAAATGCCGCACGCCAAGTGGGAGCACTGCATCTTTAAGATGGGGGTAAATAAAAAAACAAAAGAGGAGCTTTTCCCAAAACCGGGAAAGGAAACGGAAAAGTACCGCTTCTTGCACGAAGCAAATCATGCATATCAAGAGTATCTTTGCCACAAAGAGAGTCCGAATGATCCCAAGTGCTGGTACGAGAAATCACTCGGAAACGAGATAGACTCTTGCTACGCAAAACTTTTTAATTTTTGCTTCTTTAAAAGAATGGAAGAAGAGGAAAATAGAAAAGAAAAAGAGAAAAAGGAAAGAGGTCTTTCTGTTTGGGGCAATGTGTGGAAATACGGCGAAAAAGGAGAGGTGCCTAACAGGGAGTCGGAGATAGCAACTCGCGCACAAGAAGATGCCAACGAGCTGGTGACTATGTTTATCTGGCATCCTGACTATTTTCGTAGTTATATGGATTATCTTTCCTTAAATCACGAAAACCCTGAAGTAAGGGAAAGAGAAGTAACGCGTGAGGACCTTGAAAGAAAAGGCCTTCTATCACTTTCCAAAGAGGAGGTTGCCTATCTGGAAGAACTGGTTCGAGGGTACGTCAACGAAATGAAGAGTAATATAAAGTTGCGGAAACAAGCCTAAATAGGTTATAATAGAGAAACACTAAGAAAGGAGGAGAGGGTGTTGAGAGGAGGGTGTTTTCTTCTTTGCCCTGATTGTGGAAAAAGAACTATTTACATAAGGAAAGCCCGAAATAGGTGTTTCTATTGCAAGACCGTACTTGATATCCCCGAAAAGATGGAGAAGCTCGTTATTGCTCTTAACAATATCGGTATTATGACTGTTTATTCTTGCAGTGGGCATGACGATGGATTTGACACGGGAAGGAGGTCTTATCCTTGCATAGGGATAAGAGAGGATAGTGTAGAGAAAGGGAAGGAGTTCGTGGAAGACTACAACAGCAAAAAAGAAGAAGGGAGGTGGAGTATAGAGTTTCAGAGAACAACTCTTGGCTATCCGATGTGGGTGATGGTTCCTTTGCGCAAGGAAAAGAGGTCAGAAAATCTTTGCAGAGAAGCGGATGTGTTAGCCGAGTACATCTTCTCAAACTTCTAAGCCACCCAAGAGAGAGGGGAAGCCCTCTCTCTTATTTTAGTTTACATTACCCCTTTTTTATACTAAAATTAGGGCCATGAGAGTAGAGTATAAGAACCCGAAAAAAAAGGAAGGAGTCTTTGTCTGGGAGGCGGAAGTGATGTTTTTTCCGGAAGAAAAGCATGAGGAGTTTATGGGAAAAGACGACAGGGAGGTGTGTGACACCCTTAAAGGAAGATACGGACAAAGCGCTATCTGTTTTCCTTCCTCCGGAAGAGAAGATAGTTTTTTGGTGTGGATTGCCAAGGTGAAGGAGTGGGAGGAGCAGAAGAAAGTCAACGTTTCTTATAGTATCCCCGAAAGAAAATCGTGCGAGGAAAGAGAGCATGGAAATATGATAAGTATTTTTGATTTTTCCGGTGAGATTGTTGGTAAAAAGCAAATAAAAAGTAACTTTTCTTTCGAGTTTTCCGAAACGGGGATAGAGGAGAACAACTGGGAGGCGGAAGACTATAACACAAGTTCTTCCGTCTACAGAAGATACACGAAAAGCGAGGCGCGGATTGGTAAGACGGATGAGATTGTGCGCTACGCGGCAGGGATTGTTAAAGAAAAAGGAGAGGCTCCGGAAAATGCAAAAAGAATATATGACTGGGTGGTGGAAAATATATCTTGCAAGGAGGGAAAAAGAAGAGAAAAAGAGATCGCCAGAGTATTCGAGGACAAAGAAGGAAATGTGGAAGAGGTTAATCTTCTTTTTATTGTTCTACTTAGGGCCGTAGGGATTCCGGCGAGAGCGGTAAGTGGGGCTTGGGGAAGAAAGAGGCAGGATATTCACTTTTGGACGGAGTTTTATCTTGAAGGTGTCGGGTGGGTACCTGCGGACCCTGACAAGAAGATGTTTGGCAAACTTGATAACGAAAGAGTTATCTTCTCCAAAGGAGAAAATCTTTATCTTGAAAAAGCCCCTGAGGAGAGCGAAGTTTTCGGAATAAAGTATAAGAGGGTTCTTTCTATGAGGCCTGACGCGCTTTATATTGATAAAAAGGAAAAAGGTTTCTTTGTGGTAAGAAAGAGTCAGTATTTAATCATTAAAGACAGCACAAAATGATATTTTTGAAATTACTTCAAAATATTCTGATGCCGAGTACCTTTATTCTACTCTTTCTTATTATTGGATTTTTGCTTTACAAAAAGAGAAAAAAACAAGGGAAGATACTTCTTTTTCTCGGAGTTTTTTCTTACTTTCTTTTTTCTATTACTCCGGTGAGCGATTTTTTACTTATGTCTCTTGAAGAGAAGTATAGTACCTTAACCCCGGAAGAAGTGGAGGAGACAGATACGGTAGTAATTCTTTTGGGGGGAAGAGAGAGTGATGTGCTAAGGGGAAGTGAGGCACTTCGTTTGTGGCACCTTTCGGAAGAAGACATGAAGATAGTGATTTCCGGTACCGATCCGCGAACCCCGGGAAGTGAAGAGGCGCACGCCGTGAGAAGCTTTTTTACCCAACGGGGGGTTTCCGAGAAAGATATTATAATAGAAGGAAAATCGCATAATACAAGAGAAAATGTAGAAAACGTAAAGGAGATTGTGGGGAAAGAGAAATCTTTCTTCCTTGTGACCTCCGCTTATCACATGGATAGAGCAATAAGAGAGTTCAAGAGATTGGGTGCAGATCCCATACCGGCTCCCACCGACTTTAAAAGAAGAAGGGTTATAAGCTACGGGCCTTTTGACTTTTTTCCTCAGGGAGACGCTTTGCGCAAATCGGACCTTGCATTTCACGAGCATATAGGTACGCTTTATTATCGACTTATTTTCCTTTTTGGAGGTTAAAAAGATATGAGACAGACTGTTAAAAAACTAGCCATTATTTCTTTTTTTCTGCTTATTCCGCTTTCTTTGGGGGCTTTCTCTCCGGGAGATACCGAAAAGTTTTTTATTGAACCTGAATTTGATCATGGTGAGAGAGAAGAGGTTAGCGGGGAGCTTCGCAAGATAACGGACGAAGTATACTTTTATGTGGACAAAGAGTGGTGGGACGATCTCTCCGGAAGAAAGAGAGATACATATGAGGACGCTTTTTCCGAGCTAGGTGAAGAGTTTAAAGAGAACATCTCTAAAGAGGTTTCCGAAAGGTTCGGTGAAAGACCAGATCACGCTGTAAATCCCATGGATCGCATATCGGTACTGTTTCATCCGATGAAAGAAAATGCGGGAGGATATTTTAGGTCCGGCGACCAGTATTCCAGATACCAGTATTCTCGCTCCAACGAGAGAAATGTTCTTTACTTAAGTAGTAACGTTATTGACGATCCTGCGCTTCCGGGATATTTGGCTCACGAGTATACACACCTTGTTACTTTTAACGAAAAGAATAGAAAGCATGGGGTGAACGAAGAGATATGGCTTAATGAGCTTCGTGCGGAAGTTATTCCCACACTTCTCGGGTATGACGATGTTTACGAAGAGAGCAACTTGAGACTGAGAAAGCGAAATTTTTTGCGTGATCCGGATATGTCCCTTACCGAGTGGACGGAGCAGGCCGCCGATTATGGTGTCATTAATCTTTTCGGGCAGTATCTGGTAGATCACTACGGCGAATCGGTGATTGCAAACTCCATGCAGTCGGAGCTTGTCGGTATTCCCAGTATTGATCATGGTCTTGCAGAGCATGAAAAGATGTTTTCCGAGGTTTTTACGGAGTGGACGGTGGCTACTTATCTGAACGACTGTTCTCTGGGAGAATATTACTGCTACAAGAACGAGAACCTGAAAGAACTTCAGGTTTCTCCCGCCACATACTTTTTATCCACAAAAAACGAGGGGTTTTTTACCACTGAGTATCGAACAAAGAACTGGGCGGGTAACTGGCATCGTATTGTCGGAGGCTCGGGAACGCTTTATCTGGAGTTTGAGGGAGAGGAGGAGTTTACCGTTCCCTATGTGCTTTGTGAGAAAGGAGGGGAGTGCGAAATACACATGATGGAGATAGATGAGAACAACGAAGGAGAGGTTATAGTAGAAGAGTTTAATACGCGCTACAAATCAATAACTCTCATTCCGTCTTTACAGCAGAAGTTTACGGGCTTTAACGGTCCGGAAAGAAGCCACTCTTTTACATGGAGAGCAAAGATAGTTGACGACAAAGATGTTTTGGGAGAGAAAGAGGTGAGTCTGGAAGAGATAAGAGAAAGACTGGCAAGGCTAAAAGAGGAAGTGATAAAGCTTTATGAGTTGGCGGGACTGTCTTTGCCGGGAGAGGAGATTAAACCCATGGAAAGAGATCTTTACTTTGGAATGAGTGACTCCGAAGAGGTGAGAAATCTTCAGAGGTTTCTAAAAAGAAAAGGGGATGAGATTTATCCGCAAGGTTATGTCACGGGAAACTTCTATGAACTTACAAAAAGTGCTGTTATAAGATATCAGGAGAAATATAGGGAAGATATACTAAAGCCCCTTAACCTTACTAAAGGGACAGGATACGTCGGCAGACTCACGAGGGATCATATTAACGATACGATAAAAAAATAATGACAGACAATGCGTAAGGCGGTAAAGTTTATCGTTGCTCTTCTTGTAGGTGCTTCCTTATTTTACTTTGTTGTTAAAGAGACGGGAGTGGAGGTGATTTGGGATGGGATAATGCTTCTTCTTTCTCCTCAGGGAGCGGCTGTTATTGCTGTTACTTTGCTTATTGTTTTTGTAGGAGCATTTCGATGGAAAGAGGTTATTGCCTCGCAGGGAGAAAAAGTACCCCTTTTTCCTTCTTTGAGGTATCTCGTGAAAGGGTTTACGGTGGACTTTCTTACACCGTTTTCGCTTTTCGGGGGAGAGATGGTGCGCATCTTTCTCATGGAAAAACACGTAGGGTTTAAAAGGAGTGCTACGGCAACGGTGATTGATAAGATAATGGACGTTTCGACGCACTTTCTTTTTTTGGTGGTTGGTATCTCGCTTTTCATAATTTACGGAAGTGGCCTCTCGGGAATCTTTCTTTATTACACATCTGCAGTTATTATCATTCTCTTCCTTGTTCTTTTCGTTTTCTATCAGCGGGCACTCAAGAAAAAGAGTATGCTCAAATGGGTAGTTGGAGTACTGGGACTTTCCAAAAAATACTTTTCCGATAACGAAAACGGAAGAGCCGTAATGGAGATAGAGGGGGACGTGATGAAGTTCTTCTCTTCTCGGAAGAAGGATTTGGTAAGAGGGATGTCTCTTAGCCTCCTAAGACATCTTCTCTTTGCCTTCCGTATTTTTCTTATCTTGTATTTTTTGACAGGTCAGGTAGAGCCGGGATTTGCACTCGTAGTCTACGGACTTACCATTCTTTCCATGCTCCTGCCCATACCTGCCGCTCTGGGAGGGCTGGAAGCAATAGTGGCGCTTGGGTTTGGAGCGCTTGGGTTTGGATTTGCCACCGGTGCCGCATATGCTATCACGGTGAGAAGTGCCGATCTTCTTATCTGCGGGTTGGGGATTGCACTTTTTGCTCGTCTTTCTTTTACATCCTTCTTTGGACAGCTAAGCGCCTTCCGGAGGAGCTTTTTTGCAAGGGAAAACTAGATTTGACAAATATAATTTATTTTGCTAACATGCAGACAGTGAGTAGGTGGAAATGTTAGCTCCGATCGGCAAAAAACCTCACTCGAGCGAGGTTTTTTGCTTTCCCGAATAAATATCTTGCTTGGCCTAAAAGGTCAGGTTTTTTTATTTAGGGAGGCAATTTTAAAATGAAGAAAAAAAGAACTTGACACCTTTTTTTCCTTTGGTAGAATGATACTGGGTCGGAAGGCACGTACTCACTAGATCGGAGTTAACGCTTCCGGCCCTTTTTATATCTAAATGGCCACAAAAGGACTTATAAATGAAAAAAGACGTGATAAAAGAAAATGTTTCACTCAAAGAGTGTAACACCATGAAAATAAACTGTGTTGCGGATTATTTTGTAGAGGCCACGGGGAAGGAGGATATACTTTCCGCAACGGATTATGCAAAAAAAGAGAAACTCCCCCTTATCTTTATCGGTAAAGGTAGTAATGTCATTCTTCCGCCTCGCTTTAAGGGGGTAGCTGTCTTTCTTGGCATGGAGCATTTCTCGGTGGAAAAAAAGAAGTCTTTTGTGAGACTTCTTGCCGGTGCCGGCGCTTATCTGCCTGACGTATCCCGAAAAGTTACCGCCGCTAAAGGAGGTGGTTTGGAGTGGGCGGGGGGAGTTCCCGGGAGTATAGGTGGGGCTATAAGAGGGAACGCGGGAGCTTTTGATGATTTTACGGGAGATTATATCAAAAGAGTAAAGGCGCTAAGCATCTCGCAGAGAAAAGAAGTGTATTTCACAAAAGAAGAGTGCAAATTCGGTTACAGGGAAAGCGTTTTTAAGAGAAATAGGGATTACATTGTGCTGGAGGGAGAAATGGAGTTTCCCGTGGATGAAAACGCAGAGGAAAAGTTTGACAGATACTTGAGTTACAGAAAAGAGAGGCACCCGGAAGAACCTTCCGCGGGAAGTATTTTTAAGAATCCGGAAGTGGATGATAGTTTTTTTGAAAAATACAGAGAAGCAGAGAAGTTTAAAAAGATGGGATTTGTACCGGCAAGTTTTCTTATAGACGCATGTGAGCTTAAGGGAAAGACAGTAGGAGGAGCTCAGATATCGGAGAAACACTCCAACTTTATAATAAACAAAAAAGAAGCGACCAAGGAGAATGTAGTAGATCTCATAAACCTCGTAAAAGAAAAGGTTAAGGAAAGGTTTGGAGTAATACTGGAAGAGGAAGTGGAAATAGTGGAGGTTTAATTAGTTTTCGGAATCTGATATAATAGACTCATTATCAAATTAAAAAACAAAAAATGGAAGTTATTATAAGATCGAAAAACATAGAGCTTACACAGCATCTTAGAGATTATGCTCAAAAAAAACTTGAGAGGGCTTGTCGCTTTGTGCCGGCCTTGCTCGAAAAAGAGATAGAAGATAAAGAAGAAGTGGGAAGAGAGGTGGACCGGATAGTGCTGGAAGTAGAGATATCAAAAGTTACCGGAGATGAAAAAGGGAGAATATACCGCACACGAGCGAAAATGGTTCTACCGCAAGTTACGCTGAAAGTGGATGATACGGCGGAAACAGTAAAGGAGTCTATCGAGGAAGTAAAAGAAGAGTTGGAAAGACAGATAAAAGATCACAAGGGCAAAGTGGAGGATCAAAGAAAAAAAGGAGGGCGAAAAGCAAAAAAGATGAGATAGATTTATACCGGTATGTCACTACTAAAGAAGTTGTTTGGAGACCCGAACGAAAAGTACTTGAGGTCAATAGAACCTCTTGTCTCTCAAATAAACGAAAAGGAAAAAAAGCTGGACACTCTGTCGGACAAGGATCTGAGAGAGATGTCGCACGAGCTTAAAAAGCGGACCAAAGAGGAGTCTTTGGACGATCTTCTCCCGGAAGCTTTTGCTTTGGCAAGGGAAGCGGCAAAAAGAACTCTCGAAGAGAGGCACTACGACGTACAGCTCATGGGGGGAATTGCTCTTCACCAAGGGAGAACTGCCGAGATGAAAACGGGGGAAGGGAAGACTCTTGCCGCCACTCTTCCCGCATATCTTAACGCGCTTACGGGGAAAGGGGTGCACGTAGTGACGGTTAACGACTATTTGGCGAGAAGAGATACGGTTTGGATGGGGCAGATATATCATTTCTTGGGACTTTCCGTGGCATGTGTAAACGACAGGCAGTCTTTTGTATACGATCCCGAGTATAAATCGGGAGAGGAGACAAAAGATAAGACGAGAGACGAGCTCGGGTCTTTCTATGTAGAGGAAGATTTCTTAAGACCTTGCGAAAGAAAAGAGGCTTACGGGGCGGATATTACCTACGGGACTAACAATCAGTTCGGCTTTGATTACATGAGGGACAACATGGCTCTTAACTTGGCGGATCGGGTGCAGAGAGGATTTCACTACGCCATAATAGACGAGGTAGACTCCATATTGATAGACGAAGCGAGAACACCGCTTATCATTTCCGTTCCCGAGGAGGGGGAGGCTTTTGAAAAAAAGAGAGAGATGTATAAAGAGTTTTCCCGTATTGTTCCGAAATTAACCCCGGGAACGGACTACGAGGTTCACGAAAAGGAGAAGGCGGTAACTCTTACCGATGAGGGAATAGAAAAAGTGGAGAAGATCTTGGGTGTGGACAACATCTACGATGAAAAAGATATGAATGCCGTCTACTATCTGGAGCAGGCCCTTCGCGCCCAAGCAAAAGCCCCGCAGACGGGAAGACCTCTTTACGAAAGAGATACCAATTACGTGGTAAGGGGAAACGAGGTTATTATTGTTGATGATTTTACCGGGAGACTTATGCCCGGAAGGAGGTGGTCCGGCGGACTTCATCAAGCGATAGAAGCCAAAGAGGGGGTGGAGATTCGTCCGGAGTCCAACACGATGGCAAGCGTTACTTTTCAAAATCTCTTTAGAATGTATGAAAAAGTATCCGGAATGACGGGTACGGCGCAAACTTCCTCCGAAGAACTGTTTAAGGTCTACGGAATGGAAGTGGCGATAATTCCCACCAATAAACCGCTTATAAGGAAGGTACTTCCCGATAGGGTTTATAAAACGGAAGATGCGAAGTTCAGGGCTGTAGTACAAGAGGTAAAAAATCGTCACGAAAAAGGACAACCGATACTAATCGGAACGGTCTCTATCGAAAAAAATGAACTTCTTTCCAAGATGTTAAAGAGAGAAGGGGTTTCTCATGAACTGCTCAATGCCAAAAACCATGAAAAAGAAGCGGAGATTATAGCGCAGGCGGGAAAGTTGGGAGCGGTGACTGTGGCTACTAATATGGCGGGAAGGGGGGTGGATATTGTGCTGGGAGGAAATCCTTCCGACAAAGAGGAGGCGGAAAAAGTACGTAACTTAGGGGGGCTTTATGTGCTTGGAACGGAAAGGCATGAAGCAAGACGGATTGATGACCAGCTTAGAGGAAGGTGTGGAAGGCAGGGAGATCCCGGCGAGAGTCAGTTTTTTGTTTCCCTTGAGGACGATTTGATGCGTATTTTTGGAGCGGAGAAGATACAAAACCTTATGGGTCGTTTTAATCTTCCCGATGACCAGCCTATCGATTCGCGCTATGTTTCGGGAATTATAGAGTCCGCTCAAAAGAAAGTGGAAGGTCATCACTTCGATGCAAGAAAGCACGTGCTCCAGTATGACGAAGTGCTTTTTAAGCACCGAAAGAAGTTTTATGAATTAAGAGACGATATCTTAAGGAAGGCGGAGATTAAAGATCGAAAGGACAAGGATAGTCTCCGTTCGTATATTTTAGAGCTACTTGAGAAGCACGGAAAAGACAAAACAAAATACTTGCAGAAAGAAGAGGAGATAGAGGAAGACGCGATGCGTAATCTGGAAAAACTGGTGATTCTAAGAACGATGGACTTCCTGTGGAAGGATCACTTGTCCGTAATGGAAGAAACTCGGGAAGCGGTTAGACTCCGCGGTTATGGACAAAAAGACCCTCTTACCGAGTACAAGAAAGAAGGTCATATGGCCTTCAAAGAGCTCATGGCAAACATTGAGTATGAGATAGCGGAAAGGATTTTACGGGTAAAGGCAATAAAGAGGGAGCCCACCAAATCGCAGTATGTGGTAAAGAAAGCCGTGGTGCCCGAGAAGAGTAAAATAAAAACAAAAAAAGCCGGAAGAAATGATCCGTGCCCTTGCGGAAGCGGGAAAAAGTACAAAAGGTGTTGCGGGGCTTCCTAATTGACAAATTACCAAAAAAGTGTCATATTACGGCCTATGAAAGTAAAAACCGTTACATTTATTTTTGTTATATTACTGGTGGCTCTTTTGTGTGCTATCACTTTTCCTTCCGGATTTAACGAAAGGGTAAAGAGGATAAACGAAAGAGCTCCCTTTGCGATTCCCACGCTCTACGAGCGTGATTTTATGTTTGGCCTTGATCTGCAGGGAGGGGCTTATCTTCTTTATGAAGCGGATCTTTCCGATGTTCCGGAAGGAGAAAGAGGACAAAGAATGGAAGGACTCAGGGATCTTATAGAAAGACGTATTGATCTTTACGGAGTGGGAGAGTCTATGGTGCAGATAAGAGGGGAGAGGCTTTCCGTAGAGATTCCCGGAGCGCACGACCTTGATGAGGCCATAGATGTTATCGGAGAAACTCCTTTTTTGGATTTCCGGGAAATATCGGAAGAAAAAGCTCAAAAACAAGAGGAAAAGTGGCAAGAAATAGAAGAGTATCTCGGAAAATCGGCGGAAGAGGTGACTCTTGAGGACCTTATGGCATTGCAAGAAAGCGACATAGAAAACTGGGAGATAGTTTTGGAAAGCGCTTATGAGACTACGGACCTTACCGGAAGACACCTGGAAAACGCAAGAGTTGTTATGCATCCTACGACGAGAGAACCGACTATTACACTTGAGTTTACCAGAGAAGGCGCAGAGCTTTTTGAAGAGATCACGGAAAGAAATGTGGGAAGACCGCTCGCCACTTTCCTTGACGGGGAGGTGCTTCAGGAGGCAACGGTGCAAGAGAAGATCTCCGGGGGAGAAGCGCAGATAACCGGTGATTTCGGAATGGAGGAAGCGTACACTATCGCAAGAGACCTGCGGATAGGCGCGCTCCCCGTTCCCATAGAGCTTGTTTCTCAGCAGAGCATAGGTCCCGCACTGGGAGAAGAAGCGCTCGAACTTTCTGTGCAGGCGGGTATTCTCGGCTTTCTTCTTGTATCCATATTTATGATTGCCATTTATAAGTTACCGGGATTTTTCTCGGTGCTTTCTCTGGGAGTGTACATACTCTTTGTACTTTCCCTTTTTAAGCTAATTCCCGTAACTCTGACTCTCTCGGGAATAGCGGGACTTATTCTTTCGGTAGGAATGGCGATTGATGCCAATATTCTCATTCTTTCGCGCATGAGAGAGGGAATAAGAAAAGGGAGTAATCCGGAAGAAGCCGTTGAGGAAGGGTATAGTAACGCATGGTCTTCCATAAGAGATGGAAACTTTACCACACTCATGGTAGCTATTATTCTTTTCTTTATTACTACCAGCTTTGTGAGGGGATTTGCCGTTACTCTTATTCTGGGTATACTGGTAAGCCTTTTTGTGGCGATGGTTATAAACCGTGCTTTTCTTGCCTGTGTGGAAAACGGGAGATTGGCAAAATTTAAAAAACTCTGGGCATAAAGAAATATGAAGTTAAAGTTTACAAAATACAGGAAGTTTTACTACGCTTTTTCGGGAGTTCTTTTTCTGGCAAGTCTTTTTTGTATCGTGTTTTTCGGTTTTCAGCCGGGTATCGAGTTTGCCGGAGGAAGTGTGCTGGAGGCGGAGTATCCTGAAGAAAGGCCCTCACTGGAGGAGATCACTCGAAAACTGGAGGAGGCCGGCTTTCGGGAGGTAAGCGTTCAGCCTTTAGGCGAGGAAGGGGTTTTAGTAAGAACGGAGGATGTCGGGGAGGAAACTCACCGCGAAATAATGGGCGTTCTTGAGGGCGCAGAAGCAAAGGAGTTTGAATCTATTGGACCGGCTGTGGGGGATGAGCTCAGAAACATGTCTATTGTAGCCATTCTTGTTGCCTCTCTACTTGTAGTCTTATATATCATTATCAGTTTTCGCGAAGAAGACGGCTCGGTGAGTTCCACTAAGTACGGGATAATTGCTACCGGAATAGCGTTTTTCCATGATGTGTTTATAGTGCTCGGAGCTTTTGCGCTTCTCGGGCATTTCTACGGAGCTCAACTCACTATTCCCATTGCCGTGGCGTTGCTTACTACTTTAGGTTATTCCATTAACGATACCGTGGTTATTTTTGATCGGATAAGAGAGAACTTAAGAAAGAACAAGAAAGAAGAAGACTTGCAAGTTATTGTAGACAGGAGTCTAAACAACACTATAGGAAGGTCGATAGGAACATCCTTTACTACTTTGCTTGTACTCTTCTCTCTGCTGCTTTTCGGAGGAGATGTACTCTTTTATTTTGTATTAGCACTTATTCTGGGAGTAGTACTGGGAACCTATTCGTCGATTTTTCTCGCAGGATCGCTCGTCTTGGATTGGAACAAATTGACGGAGAGCAAGAAATAGGGTATAAGATAGAATGAGTATTTATTAAGTTAACAAGAATTGTTCTAGTAACAACTCTTAAAGAGGTATGTCTAAATACCATAAAGTGTGTGAGGAATTGTTAAGATTTCTTCCGGAAAGAACAAAAGATATAGTTTCTCGGCGCTTTGGTATTGGGGGAAAAGAGAAGGAGACTCTCGACGGCATAGGGAGGGATTACGAGATAACGAGAGAGCGAGTTAGGCAGATAGAAAAGGAGGGAATAAGAAAGATAAAGAATAAGGCCGAAGGGTATGGCGATGTTTTTCACGAATTGAGGAAAAAAATAGATTTTTTCGGAGGAATAAAAAGAGAAGATGTTCTTCTTGGGGCCTTGTCCGAAGAGACAGTCGACCAGAACTGCGTTTTCTTTCTTTTAAACATTGATGAGAAGCTCACCAGAGTTCCGGAAAGCAAAGATTTTTATCCTTTTTGGAGAAGCGACGAAAACGCCTTTACGGAGGCGAAAAAGGAGATTGAAAAAGCATATGAAAAACTTAAAAAAGAGAACAGACCTCTTACGCTTTCGGAAATAAAAGGCAAAAGAGATGTTGTTGATGAAAAACTTCTGTCTTATTTGGAGATATCAAAGAAAGTGGTGCAAAACGATGAAGGAGAGTTTGGTATTTTTAATTGGCCGGAAATCAAACCCAAAGGGATTAAGGACAAAGCTTATATCATATTAAATAAAAAAGGAGAACCTCTCCATTTTAGGGAGATAGCATCTGCTCTGGGGGATGATGCCAACCCGCAGACAACTCATAACGAGCTTATAAAGGACCCTCGTTTTGTACTTGTGGGAAGGGGAGTTTATGCTCTTTCCAAGTGGGGTTACACCCCCGGAGAGGTAAAGGAGGTGATTCGGGATATTTTAGAAAAAGAGGGAGCTCTACCAAAAGAAGAGATAATTTCCCAGGTGACAAAGCAAAGGATCGTGAAGAAGAACACGGTGGTACAGAACCTGAGCAACAAAAAATACTTTATAAGAACACCTGATGGAAAATACACACTGGCTTAATCAAATAATTGCAAAGCAACTGGAGTTGGCAGAAGGGCTGGGGCCCAACTTGCAGTTTTTGTGGGAGTTGGTGTGGACTTGGGGGTGGATTTTTCTACCCTTCTTTTTATGGCCGATTTTAGAATTTCACTGGCTTTTTTGGAGAGAGTCTATATGGGATGAAAAGAAGAACCCAAGCATGTTGCTTGAACTTCGTTTTCCCGAGGAGATACAAAAGCCGATAAGGGCGATGGAGTATGTGCTTTCCGGTTTCTGGCAAATATACGGGCCACCGAACTGGTTTGAAAAATGGTGGGAAGGACAAGGACATCTCTCCTTTTCTTTCGAGATAGCCGCTATCGAGGGAGTGCCGCACTTTATTGTTCGCATACCGAAAAAACAGAGAGACCTGTTTGAGACTCATATTTATGCGCAGTATCCGGATGTGGAGATATTCGAAGTAGAAGATTATACCGCAAAGGTTCCTCACAACATTCCCAATGAAAGGTGGGATATGTGGGGTACGGACTACACTATGCCCAAGTCCGATGCCTATCCCTTGAAGACCTACAGGGATTTTGAGAACGAGGCCGAGATAAGAGGAGAAAGAAAAATAGATCCTTTGGCGCCTCTCGTGGAAGGGCTTACCAAGCTTGGAAAAGGAGAGCAGATGTGGATACAGATAAAAGCAAAGCCGGTAACCGACGAGAATGACAGCTCCCAATTTCAAAAGAGAGCCAAGAAAGAGTATGAGAAGTTGGCGGGTAGAAAAGAACCCCCGCCTCCTCCTTCCATTTGGCAGGAGGTTATAAGAATATTAAAGGGAGAGCCCGAGCCGAAGGTGGAGAAAGAAGATGCTTTTCCCGAGATGAAACTTACTCCGGGCGAGAAAGATGTAGTGGCCGGCATAGAACGAAAGAGGACCAAGCACCTCTTTGAGTGTTTTATACGCTATCTGTATGTTTATAAAAAAGAGAACTTTACGGGGAGCAGAATAAAACTTCCCATGAGCTTTTTTAATCAGTTTAATAACACGGGACTTGGTTTTATGATTCCTTGGGAGCTTACCAAGGTAAAACAAAACTGGTATGATTTCTTTTGGTTTATAGAAAAAAGACTCTATCTGAAAAAGAGAGCAAAGTTTCGTAATTACAAGCGCAGAGTCCCTTCTTACTTCCCCTTGGGCAAACCTGAAGCCACTTTTATTTTAAGTAACGAAGAGCTTGCAAGTCTCTTTCACCCTCCCTCCAGGGTATCTGTTCCTCCTTCCGTGATACAGAGAGTGGATTCAAGAAAGAAGGAGGCTCCCTTCGGTTTACCTACGGAAGAAGAGGAATAAAGACTATCATATGGAAGAAAAAGATATTACATTTTTCGGGTATACAAACTTTCGCAACCAACGAAAGAAGTTTGGTATAAAAAGAGACGATAGAAGAAGGCACTTTTATGCTATTGGAAAGACCGGAATGGGAAAGTCTGCGATGCTGGAGAACATGGCTATTCAGGACATAAAAAGAGGGGATGGTATCGGTTTTGTGGATCCTCACGGAGAAGCGGCACAGAGTGTGCTTAGTCACGTCCCGGAAAGCCGTATTAACGACGTTATATACTTTAATCCGGCGGACATGGAGAGGGTTATCGGTTTTAATGTGATGGAGAAAGTAGACAGAGAGTACAGGCACCTTGTGGCCTCGGGCCTTATGGGAGTCTTTAAGAAGATATGGCCCGATGTGTGGTCGGCAAGGATGGAGTATATCTTGAACAATACGGTTCTTGCGCTTCTCGACTATCCTAATTCCACCCTTCTCGGAATAAATCGTATGATGGCGGACAAGGAGTTCAGAAACAAGGTTGTAGAGAAGATAGAAGACCCGGTTGTTAAAGCTTTCTGGACAAAAGAGTTTGCCAACTGGAGTCAGCAGTACACGGTAGAGGCGGTGGCAGCTATTCAAAACAAAGTAGGGCAGTTCATTTCCGCTCCTCTTATCCGTAACATTGTGGGACAGGTAAAGTCTACGATTGATATGGAAGACATAATGAACACAAGGAAGATTCTTATCGTCAACCTCTCCAAAGGGAGTATAGGGGAAGATAATTCCAAGCTGCTCGGCGCACTTATCATTACCAAACTTCAACTTGCCGCTATGAAAAGGGTAAGTATTCCGGAGAAGGAAAGAAAAGACTTCTTCCTCTACATCGACGAGTTTCAAAATTTTGCGACAAGATCGTTTATTAATATTCTTTCGGAAGCCAGAAAATATAGACTCTCTCTTATTTTAAGCCACCAGTATTTAGGGCAACTTGAAGAACATGACACATCGGGGCACTACATGCGTGATGCTATTTTGGGAAACGTGGGAACTATTACAACGTTCAGGCTTGGTGCCGAGGATGCGGAGGTTTTGGAAAGAGAGTTTACCCCTCATGTTTTTGTGGAGGACTTTATTAATCTTCCCAAGTACAACATTTATACCAAACTCATGATTGACGGCATCTCCGGTAAGCCTTTTTCTGCGGAAACCATTCCTCCTCCGGAAGAGCCCGGCAAAGAGGTGGTAGACAAGATAATTCGCACTTCCGGTGAAAGGTATGCGGCGGACAGGAAAAAGGTGGAAGAAAAACTTCTAAGGTGGCTTGGCGAGTTCAATGAAAGAGTGAGCGTTGAAGGTGGCACTGCCACACATCCGGCGGAAAGCAGCAACCAAGAGCTTTATGATGCGGACTGTTCTCTTTGCGGCAAGAAGACCAAAGTTCCCTTTGCGCCCGACGGGACGAGACCGACATACTGCAAGACCTGCCGAAAGAAAGCCAAAAAGAAAAAGGAAGAGGGCGAGAAAAATGCCCCTACTACCAAAGATACCGGCAAAAAAGGAGAAGAGGAGCAAAAAGAGCCTTCACTAAAAGAAGCCCTTGAAGAGGCTAAGGGAGAGAAAAAAGAAGAGAAAAAAGAAAGCAGTCTGAAGAAAGCCCTACAGGCGGCGTTTAAAAAAAGGAACCGTTCATGATAAAGGATGTAAAGGAGATGAATGTGGAGGGAAAACGGGTTCTTGTTCGTGTTGATTTCAATGTCTCTCTCAGCGAAAGGGGAGAGATAACCGATGACTTGCGCATAAGGGAGAGTCTCCCTACCATAGAGCACCTTGTAAAAAAGAGGGCAAAAGTTGTTCTTCTTAGTCACTTTAACGAGCCCGAAGAGAAACGTACGCTAGAGGAAAAAAAAGAGAGCGGGAAAATGGAAAAAGAAAACAGTCTCGCTGTAGTAGCGGAGAAGTTGTCCTCGATGTTAGGGAAAAAGGTGGAGCTCTTTCCTGATTGTGTGGGGGAGAAAGCGAAAAGAAGAGTGGAAGAGATGAAAGAGGGAGAGGTTCTTCTTTTGGAGAACCTAAGAATGTACAAAGAAGAGAAAGAAGGAAGTATGAATTTTGCTAAAGAGCTTTCACGGTTGGGAGATGTTTATGTCAACGATGCCTTTTCCGTTTCTCACAGGAATCATGCTTCGGTCTCCAAACTCCCCGAAATTCTTCCCGGAGGGGCGGGAGTGCTTATGCAAAAGGAGATAAAAATACTAGAGAAGATAAAAAAAGATCCGCAGAAACCGGTGGTGGCCATTATCGGGGGAGCGAAGGTAAAATCAAAAATTTCTACTGTGCGCTATTTTATAGAACATGCCGATCATGTTCTTTTGGGAGGTAAAATAGCAAACACTCTCCTTATTGTTAGGGAACTCGCTCATAATGCCCCCTTCCCCGAAAAAGAGATAGTGGATGCGGTAAAAGATATGGACTATACCGTTCCCAGGCTCCACCTCCCGGTTGATGTGATTGCTTCTACTTGCTCTTCCGGAAAGAAAAAGACAAGAGAGACGGCCGTAGGAAGTGTAGAGAAGAAAGAAGATATCTTTGATATCGGAAAAGAAACAATAAAGCTATACGGGGATGTTATAAAAGAAGCAAGGACGATAATCTGGGCCGGACCGCTCGGGCTTTCCGAAAAAAAACCTTTTGAAAAGGGAACCAAAGAGGTGGGTGAGTATATTGCAAGAAACAAAGGAGCGCTTAAGGTTGCGGGAGGAGGAGATACAAATAAAGCATTAAAACAGTTTGGTCTGCGCAGTAAAATGGACCATATTTCGTGTGGGGGAGGAGCGATGTTAACTTACCTTACAGGGGGCTTTATGCCCGGTATTAAGGCTCTTGAAAAATGAGAAATTTAAGAGAAACGGCAAAAAGAATAAAGAAAGGAGTAGAGAAGGGAGAAAAGTTTATCCTCTTTGGTGATGCCGATCTGGATGGTGTAACCTCCACAATTATGCTGGAAGAGGCCATAGAGATGCTCGGAGGGGAAAAGGTAGTTTATCTGTCCGACAGAGAGAGGTGGGGATACGGACTGAGCAGGGCGGTAATGGAAGAAATAAAAAGAGAAAAGGAAGGGATTGTTATTACTCTCGATTGCGGGATAAGTAATTTTGAGGGGGTTGATGTTGCGAAAGAGTATGGGTTTGAGGTTATTATCGTAGACCACCATACGGAACTTGAAAGACTACCCCAGGCCGACCTTATTCTTGATCCCAATCAAAAGAAAGACGATTACCCGTTTAAGAAGATGGCCAACGCGGGAGTTGTTTACAAACTAACGCAAGAGATTTTAAGAGATGAGTTTGAAAAAGCGGAGAGAAGATTTTTAGAGCTTGCCACTTTAGGGACGCTTGCAGATATGGTGCCCAATGAAGAGGATAATAAAAGGATACTTGAGAGAGGGTTGCCACTTCTGCGAGATCCGGAGATTTTAGCCCTACGGGTGTTAAAGGAAGAAGGAGAGGACGTTGCGGAAAAGGCGATTTCACTTCTTAATATAACCACTCCGGTGGATAATGTTAACAGGGGATATCTTTTTTTGCGCGAAAAAAGAAAAGAAAGAGCAGAAGATGCACTAGAAAAGCTTAAAAAGGAAAAAGAGAAGAGAAAGTTGTTGCTTCTTAAGGAAGAAGAAGCTATAGAAGAAGAGATAGACGGAAGGGAGCCTATTGTATTTAAAGAGGGGAATTTTCCTCCCCATTTGGCGGGAGCAGTGGCCTCCAGAGTGATAAGGAAGGCAAAAAAACCTGTTTTTCTCTACAGCATAGAAGGGGATCTTGCCAAGGGATCGGCAAGGGGAGTTCCCGGATATGATACCGTAAAAGCAATGAGTGCTTGTAGTATGCACCTTGTTTCTTTCGGAGGACACCCGGAAGCGTCGGGGTTTACTCTGAAAAAAGAAAACACCGAAAAATTTAAAAGTTGTCTAATAGAGCATTTTAATAATTCTTTATAAAGTAAAATAATATGAAAAAAGTAACCATATATACTGACGGAGGGGCAAGGGGAAATCCGGGAAGAGCTGCGGCGGGAGCTGTCTTTTGTAATGAAAAAGGGGAAAAGGTAAAGGAAGCCGGCAAATTTTTAGGGGAGAAGTTGACCAACAACGAAGCCGAATACGAGGCGGTTATTTTTGCTCTCGAGAAGTTTAAGGCGCTCTTCGGGAAAAGTCTTGCCAAGGAGACGGAGGTGGTGGTCTGCAGTGATTCCGAGCTTGTGGTTAAGCAGATGCAGGGGAAGTATAAGATCGAGAACGAGAGGTTGCAGCCCCTGTTTTTAAAACTATGGAATCTTTGCTTGGACTTTAAGAGTGTCAAACTAAAAGCGGTGAGAAGAGGAAAGAACAAGGATGCCGACAGGATTGTCAACGAAACACTTGACAAAGGGTCCGTTTGATTTAAATCTAACTTTAGAGTATAATGTTCCAATCTGTTAAAGGGAGGGATAATTTTGGATCTGAGTTTTTGCCTTGTTTGGGCAGGTGTAATACTGGGAGGAGTTTATTTGGTTTTAGGAAATTACGTGTGCTACGAAAAGCAGGTAGCTAGGCACAAAGAAAGGAATGATCGAGGTGTTTAGTGCTTTACGGGAGCACCTCTCTGCCGCAAAAGAGAGAAAAAGCAGAGAAGAGCTCGAGAGAATGGGATACATGGGAGACAATCTTAAGGAGTTTTCAGAACTAGAACAGAGAAAAATACTAAAGCTACTCGCCAGGTGTCCTAAAGATTATTACTTGGATCTGCTCGAGGACATTAAGGAAAAACCGGGAGGTAGTTAGATGCACACTTCCGGTTCTTTTTTTTGGGTTTATTTTTTATATTTTTAAGGTATAATATAGTTATCTTAAAAAAGGAGGAGATAGCATGGGGTGGTTTAATCCTTTACTTTTTTTTCTCATCCCTTTTGTTCTTTTTTCAGTATTTGTCGGAAGTTTAATGATGACTCACAAGAGGATGGTAAAAGAGTGCTTCGGGGAAGGAAGGTACGAGGAAGGTTTTAGAGCTGCCGCAAAAGCGGTGAATATAAAAGAGGTGGAAGAAGGACCGGCAAGGGAAATGGATGAGGTTATAAAAGACCTCGGAAGAGAAGATGCTCTTTCTCTTTCCCGGAGAAAGGCAAGAGCAGTCGCCGGTTATATGTATTATCTGGCGCATAAGAAGCCGGAACGAGCTGAAGACCCGTGTTACAACCGTCTACTTTCCTCTTTTATGGAAAGGTTTAAAAGAGAGGGAGATATAAGGAGAATGCATATAATCCTTAATGCAACTCTTTCTCCCGGTTATAGAAAGATTTTCCAAGAGGAGATAAAAGATTTTCTTTTTAAAGGAGGGTGAAAAGAATGCTCCCCGAGGAAAGAAGAAGGCGTCTAGAGAAAATAATGGTGGTGAGAGAATTTCTGGCGTCAATGATGAGTATAGAGGAGGGATTCCGCTTTTTTGCCTCTGAAAAAAATAAATATCAGAGACGCAAATGGTGGAGCGGAGGATTTCTCGAGATGATGATTGAAGATATCAGCCCTTGCGGAGACATTTACGTGGTAGTGGTTGTATTTCCTCGTCCGAGCAAAGGAAAGCATCTTCCTTTTTCTGAAAGTATATATTACTTTTATACAGTAAAAGAGGAAATTATTTTTAGGGAACTGTTTGTTTCCCTTAAAATGAAAAAAGGAATAAGAAATAGCAGTAATGAAGAAAGCAGGGGAGAAGCTGTCATAGATGAAATTCTTTATGTCATCACGAATGTTCTCTCGAGAAAAGGTAGTTTATAAGTGCCTCTGAAAGATGTGGCACTTTTTTTTGCGGATAGAAGTATGGTGGAAATTTTGTTAGAATAAAGATATGTCACAAAAATCTCTAGGAAAAGAAGAGTTTGATGTTGCAGTCATTGGCGGAGGTCCTGCCGGAATGATGGCCGCCGGAAGGGCTGCGGAAAAAGGGGCAAATGTTATCTTAATAGAAAAAAACAGAAGACCCGGAAAGAAGCTTCTTCTGACGGGAAGCGGAAGGTGTAATCTTACAAACGCCGATCTTGATATCAAAAGACCTACTCACTTTTACGGGAGAAACGGAAAGTTTCTCATAAGAACTTTTTCTTATTTTGGGCCCGAGGAGACAATCTCTTTTTTCAAAGAAAGAGGACTAAAAACCAAAACGGAAAGAGGGGGAAGGGTTTTCCCCACAAACGATAAAGCAAAAAGTGTTTTAAAAACTCTTACAGATTATTTAAGAGAAAGCGGAGTAACGATGCTTCTTGGTGCCGAGATTCATAGGCTTTCTTATAAGGACGGAGAGATAAAGAAGGTCGTGCTAAAAAAAGGAGGAGAGGTGCAAGCAAAAAGTTTTATCATAGCAACGGGAGGACTTAGTTATCCTTACACGGGATCCACGGGAGACGGAATGCGGTGGGCAGATAAACTTGGGCATACCGTTGAAAGACCGGTACCCGCACTTTCCCCCGTGGAAACGGAGGAAGAATGGGTAAAAGAACTGCAAGGACTTGATCTTAAGAACGTGAAAGTCTCCATAAAAGAGGATGGAAAAAAGAAGGAGGAGATTATAGGGGAGTGTGTTTTTACTCATTTTGGGATTAGCGGACCCGCTGTCTTGAAGCTGAGTAGCAGAATAAGAGAAGGGAGAGAGAGGGGGAGAAGTGTAAAAATTAACATAGATCTAAAACCGGGGCTTAGTGAGGAAAAGCTTGATAAAAGAGTACAGAGAGATTTTACTGAGCATGCAAATAAAGACTTTAAAAACAGTCTGCAAGACCTTCTTCCTTCTAAATTAATACCGATTTTTGTTTCTCTTTCCGGGGTAGATCCCGAAAAAAAAGTAAACAAGATCACAAAAAGAGAAAGAAAGAAAGTAGTAAAACTCCTGAAGAACTTTGAGGTGACCGCGAATAGGCTTGCGGGATTTGATATGGCCATTGTTACCTCGGGAGGTGTGTCTTTAGGGGACATTGATGAAAAAGAAATGAGGTCAAAGAAGATTAAGAACCTCTACTTCGCCGGAGAGGTTATTGATATAGACGGCACTACAGGGGGCTTTAATTTGCAGATGTGCTGGAGCACAGGTTACGTGGCGGGAGAAAGTGCCGCAAAAACATGGAAAGATTAAAAAGACTAAAACAGTTCTACAATAGATACGAGAGGTACCTCATCCCGGGAGCCCTTGTCTTTGGTTTTATAACCGACGTGTTGACCTTTCGTCTGGTTAATTTTACCTTTGCCATGCTCCTTCTCCTCGGGCACCTTATCTTTATCGGGGTTAATATAAGCATTATCAATTTTTACGAAGCAAGAAAGATAGCAGGGAAACTATTCTCCTACTGGAGAGTGCTAGCTCCGCTCTTTCTGCAGTACTCCTTTGGAAATCTTTTTAGTGCGTTTCTAATATTTTATTCGCACAGCGGATCGTTTTCGGCAAGCTGGCCTTTTATTATTGTTATCATCTTTCTCATGATCGGGAATGAGGTCTTTAGGAGATATAATACTCGTCCTGTAATACAGATAAGCGTTTACTTTTTTGCTCTCTTTTCTTATATCAACCTTGTTTTCCCCCATCTTCTTAGAGATTTAGGCGTACTTATTTTTCTGGGAGGTGGTATAATTAGTCTGGTCCTTATCTTTCTTTTTCTCTTTTTTCTTTCTTCTCGTATTGCGAGAGTCGGAGAAAGGAGGAGGGTGGCTACCGCTTGGATATGCGCTATATTTCTGGCAATGAATCTTCTTTACTTTACAAACCTCATTCCGCCCATACCCCTTTCCATTGAGAATGTCGGGGTTTATCACAGCATAGAGAGAGTTAATGGGGACTACAGGGTAATAAAGAACGAAAGAGGGCTTTTGGAGGGTTGGCTTCTTTCTCATGAGAGGAGGTATATCTCCGGAGAAAGAGAGCCTCTTTATCTCTTCAGTGCGGTTTTTGCCCCCGAGGGGATGAGAATGGAGGTTTTGCACGAGTGGCAAAAATATAGCAAAGAGAAAGGAGGGTGGGAAACAAAAGGAACGATACCCTTTGTTGCGGAAGGAGGGAGAGAGATGGGTTACAGATGGTATACTTACTACCACACTTCTCCCGGCTACTGGAGGGTGAATGTAAAAACAGAGAGAGGGCAGGTCATAGGAAGGAAAAACTTTTACGTGATAAGAAAATCGGGAGTTGAAAAAATAGAAAAGAGCATATAATAAAGATACGGGAAAAGTATGACAGAAGAAAACAAAGAAAAATTTATAACACCGAGAGATAAGATACTCTTGAAGGTTCTTTTTGTTATCTTTATAGCCTGTGTTGCTGTCTTGAACTGGACGGACATCTCTTGGTTTTTGAATATAAGAACCGCCTCTCATCTTGTAAGAGAGAGCGTCGAGAACCTTTTCTCCAGAAGTGTGTCTTTAATTGAGGAGAACGGAGAAGATTATTACGAAGAAGAGGAGCGGGAAGACGTGTATCATGAATGTGACGAAAACCGCATAACCATTCCCGCGATTGATATTGAAGCGCCCATTGTAGAGGCCGGAGGAACTACGGAAGAAGAGTATAGAAATGCTCTAGATAGAGGGGTTATGCACTTTCCGGGATCCTCTTACCCCGGGGAAAGAGGACTTTCCGTTCTTCTTGGGCACTCTGCCCCGGAAGGGTGGCCGAAGATAAACTACGACTGGGTTTTTACGGAGATTGACGATCTAAAGGAAGGTGATAAGGTAGAGATTTGCTTTAACAGAAGACTTTACTCTTATACCGTAGTTGATGACGAGGAAGGAAAAAGAATTTACGAAGTGGGAGAGGATATACCCTCTCTCTATGAAAACGAAAAAGAGATAGTGCTTATGAGTTGCTGGCCTCCCGGAGAAAGCGAAAGCAGAATAGGAATAAGAGGGGTTATAAAATAATATTATGGCTGAGAACAGAGAACAGATAGAAGTTCCCACGAAAGTGGAAACGGGAATTACGGAAAACTTTTTCCTTGACTACTTTTTGTTACCACTTCTTATGACTTTGGTTATTTTTATCATTTTCAAAAAGCCCATTGTTTCTCTCGTAAAAAAAATAGAAAAATCCCAAAAAGACTAATCCCCCCATGTACACCCCCGGGGGTGTACATGGGGATGAGGGAGTGTTTTTCCTTGACTAATTGTGTCAAATATACTATAGTAGAAAGCACATTAGTTCATTTTTACAAAGGAGGTGAGGAAAGTGCAAATGCAAAACCGCATTTTTGCGGTTCTAGTTGTTTTGGTGGTGGTCTTTTCTTTCGGAGTGGCTCATATAACCCATAACTATGATTCTTCTTCCGGCGACAAGAAAGTAGCGGAGGCTGCTGAGGACGAATTCGTGGATGGTCGACATATAGACTATCACGGAGAGCCATACACCACGGCAAAGATAGTCGAAGAGCCTCAAAAAGAAGAGGAGCATGAAGGGGTGTTAAGAGAGAAAATACTGGCTCTCGACCCTCCCGGAGAGTATGCCTTTGTGAGAGAGGGAACGCTTGGATTTAACGAGGTTTACTCGTTTGCCCTGCAAAACCTTCACAAAGGGGAGCCTTACTTCTTACAGATTCTCATTGATGAGTTGGAAATATTTAGCTCAATAGATGAGCTGGGAACCCTCTCAGAAGAGCGGGAATTTTTCGAAGAAGTTTTCTTCTTTGAAAATCCTCATCTGAAGGAGGAAGTAAGGAAGGCCAGCTCTGTTAGGGAGGTGGTAGAGATTCTCCATGAGGGAGGATATCGGGATATAGACGTTATAGAAAAAGGAACCGATATCTGGAATCATGGATGGGATCCGGCAGAAGGAAGGATTAAGCGGTTTGAGCAAACTTTAACAAGAGACAGGTTCGTATTACTACACGAAGGAGTTCCCGTTATTCTTGCAAGTTGCGGGAATCCGATACTGATACCGGTAGAGCCCGAACCGGAACCAAAACCTGATCCTGAGCCTAGACCCGATCCTGAGCCTAAGCCAAGACCTAGACCGAAGCCTGATCCGGATCCGAGACCGAGAGACCCTGACCCGCCCAAACCACCACCGCCCGCAGAGAAAGACCCCGACCCCGGCCCGGGCGACGAACCACCCGTTGAGAGACCGGATAGGGAAAAGGACCCCGACCCCGGCCCGGGCGACGAACCACCCGTTGAGAGGCCGGACGACTAAAGTTTTGCACTTAAGGAGAATCTGCCTTTAAAAAGACAGATTCTCCCTTCTTTAATGATAATTTCAGCAGAAGTTTTTATTAAAGAGGTATTTAAAAATAAAAATATGTTTTACAAAAGAAAATCACAAATATTTATACTGTCGTTTCTCGTGGGAGCGGTTGCTTTCTTTTTCCTACTTAATCCCGCTTATACCTCGGAAAAACCGGTCTTTAACGACCACTCCGAGGACAGGGAAACCTTAAAGCTCGGAAACGAAACAAGGGGAACGGACTGGAGAACGGGCACGCTTTATGCCGATCCCGGCGATACTATTGCCTTTAATGTTTACTATCACAATACGGTAGAGGACAGTGTAGCGAAAAACACTGTGCTTGGCATAGATTATCCTTCTTCAAGGAGAACAAGAATAGATGCTACCGCCGAGGTTTCCGCGGATAACGCCGATTCTGTTTTTGACACGAGAAGAATAAGTGTTAGCGAGTCTTCCGTGCTTGAGTTTGAAAAAGAAGCCTACTGGTATCCGGACAGATGGGAGGAAGGAGATGACTGGGAGAAGATAGAGATAGATCAAGTCAGTTCTTCAAGAGTAGAAGTTAATATCGGAGACATTAAAGGATGCTGGCCCTATCAGGGACATGTTGTTTTTTACGCTAAGCTTGTTGAAAAAGAAGAGGAAAAGGATCCTTGGGGAGATCTGGAGTGTGATTACGAAGGGGAGGATTTCATTACTCTTTTTTACGATGTAGAGAACGCCACCAATGCCTCTATTTTCAGGGGGAGCACCAGAATAAGAACAGTGGGTTCTGGAGACCGTTCGGGAACTTACCGTGACACGGGACTTTCTCCCGATACTTCTTATGTTTATTACCTGAGAAACGGAAGGTCTACTTCTTCGGAAAGACTGGCGAGGGTTGTTTGCAGGACGGATTCTGAAGAAAAAGAGGAAGAACTTACCGTAAGAAAGAGAGTGAAGAGTCTTGATAGGGATACCTACTATACAAGTTCACTTAATGCGCTTCCCGGAGAACTTCTCAGTTACTCTATAAGGATTACTGCCGGAGATGACAGAGTAAGAGATGTTGAGGTTAAAGACACTATGCCCAGTGACAGAATAAGGTATGACGGCAACCTGCGAGTTGACGGAACAAGAGTGTCCGGAAACATTGAGGACGGAATAGATATCGGTAACATTGACGGAGGAGAGTATAAGGAAGTCACCTTTAACGCCAAAGTAGCCCCGAGAGACGAGTTTCTTATCGGAACCACTTCCATTACCAATGTAGCGAGAGCTACCTCAAGAGACACTACCGACACAGGGAGCGCAACCGTACGAGTAAAAAGAGAAAGACCTACCGCCCCTCCCACGGAAGTGCCTACCGGTATTACGGGAAACGGAGCTGTTGACTATGTCCTTCTTCCTTTTCTTTTGATTGTGGTGACACTCTTCCTTTTCAGGAGACAGTTTGGGGAGATGGTAAAGAAAATAGGGGAGACAGGAAAAGAGGTGAGAGCGGACTTTATGTAAAGAAATTTAGCGGGCGGGCTCTTACGGGAGCTCGCCCGTTTTTTATTTGGAGAGAAAACCCTTGACGTAAATAATTAATTGTTATATAATATAGCCAGTTCTTTTAAATCATTTTACTTGCGCTCTTTGCCATCAGGGGTGCAAGTAAAAGGAGGTGAGCATGATGGCAAGGTACCCAATAGAGAGATATAGTCCCTGGCCACGGGTTAAGTTGTGGCTAGGAAGAGGAGGGATATTGTTGCTATTAGCGGCGGCAATATTCTTCGGATATGGCTATTTCTCTGATACGAAAGTAGCCGTTGAGGAACCGGTAGAAGAACCGGAAGAAGAAGTGAAAGAGGAGCCGGAAGTTCCAGAGGAGGGGCAGGTAGTAGTGGAACCCATTTCCCGAGATGGGGAATGGGTAACTGTTTTCATTTCTGCTCCGGGTGGCTGGGTTTTTCACTTCAAAGACTCAGCCGGCAATTTAGTAAGTGACACACTCACTGGGGAAGAGCAGGTGAGTGGGGACGTAGAAATGAGAGCTCCTGAGGGAGCTATCCCTGTCATAGAATATGGCGGGGAAGAGCATAAAGGGGATCCCATCCCTTAAAAAAATGGGAAAAAGGAACCGGTAGTAGGGTTTTACCGGTTCCCATTTTTTTAGAGTTTTCAATATTTATTGAAAACTGTAAGAAGATGAATTTTTTATAAAGATAAAAAACAAAATTATGAGACCAGTAGGAGGGAAAATTTTTATATTTTTTGTAACATTAACGGTAATTTTACTGGCGTCTTTTGTATTGGAAGTGGAAAGAAATAGGGCGGAAGCAACCTCGCTTTCTATTTCTTGCGCGTCTTCAACCTCTTCCAGTGTGACACTGAGATACAGTTATTCCGATGCTGATAGCCCGGCTATTTATAAGGATGGCAGTAGGATAGCCGGATTACCTTCGGGTTCCAATAGCGGAACTTATACGGCGCGCGGTCTTTCTGCGGGAGAAAGTTATTATTTTACTATTAAAAGTGGGAATACAACGAGAGGTGCGAGGTGCAGGACTTCGGGTGGAGAAACCACCCCTTCGGACCCTTCCACTCCGTCGGATCCTTCTACTCCTTCCCAACCCACCACACCATCCCTTTCTCTTTCTTGCAGTTCTTCCACATCATCTTCCGTTACTCTCCGTTATAGCTACTCTAATGCCAGCACTCCCGCTATCTACAGAGACGGAAGAAGAGTAGCCGGACTGCCTTCGGGCTCTAATAGCGGAACTTACACCAACCGCAGTCTTTCTGCCGGAACGAGTTACTACTTCACCATTAAAAGCGGAAATACGACAAGAAGCGCAAGATGTAGTACCGACTCTGCGCCTACACCCACGCCAACGCCAACTCCGACACCCACTCCAACACCAACTCCGACACCCACTCCAACACCAACTCCGACACCCACTCCTACACCTACACCCACGCCAACACCAACACCAACCCCAACCCCAACCCCAACTCCAACTCCAACACCTACACCCACTCCAACTTATCCTGTTTACACTCCTCCTTCTCCTCCGGAGTATGAGCCCGAGCCCGAGGCGGAGGGAAGTCTCAGGTGCGTCTCTGAGACGGAGAACTCTATTACTCTCTCTTATGACGTAAAAGATGGCACAAATGCGTCTCTTTTTAGAAGTACCACAAGATTAAAAGCTATAGGTTCGGGAGATAAGTCGGGAACCTACAGGGTAGAAAGCCTTTCTCCCGGGACTACTTATACATTCTATCTGAGAAACGGACTCTTCTCTTATTCGGATAGACTCGATAGAGTGGTCTGCTCTACGGCGAGAAAAGAGGAACCGGCCCCAACCCCCGATCCCGAAAAAGAACTAACGGTAACAAAAAGAGTAAAGAGTCTCGATAGGGATACCGCTTATGCGAGCTCTTTAAACGCTCTTCCGGGAGAACTTCTCGGATACTCTATCAAAGTTACGGCCGGTGATGCCGATCTGAGAAATGTGAGGGTAGAGGATACACTGGAAGATGGCAGAGTGGAATATGAAGGAAATCTTAGGATTGACGGGAGTAGCGTTTCCGGAAGTATTGAGGACGGAATAAATATTGGAGATATCAATGGGGGAGAATATAAGAAAGTAACCTTTGACGCCAAAGTTGCTCCGAGAAGCGAGTTTTCCGTAGGAACCACGTCAATCTCCAATGTAGCAAAAGCGGTCTCCGGTGACGCACGAAGCGAGGACAAAGCTACGGTGTATGTTACAAGAGAAGATCCTGCTGCTCCTCCTACGGAGGTACCTACAGGCGTCACGGGAAACGGAGCTATTGATTATTTTGCTATTCCTCTTTCCCTAATGCTTATAATCTACCGCCTCTTTAGAAAGCAGTTTTCCTTGGTTGGAAAGAAAATAGGAGAGATGAGAGAAGAGATGTTGACCGATCTTGTGTAAAAAAAGAAAAAGTGGAATCAACAAAGGTCGCCCGAAAGGGCGATTTTTGTTATAATGCCGATACAAACAGGCTTAAAGGCAAAATCTGAACATGGGAAAGGATGTGTTTCCGATTTATAAACATATTGGAGAATCTCCGCTTGACGCAGTAAAAAGGGTAAAAAAAGAAAACCCCGACCTTGCGGAGGAAAAGATCGCTTATGCGGGGAGGCTTGACCCTATGGCAGAGGGGGCTCTTCTACTTGTAAAGGGGGATGAGCTCAAGAGATTTGATGAGTATTTAAATCTGGACAAAGAGTACGAGGCAGAGCTGATTTTCGGCTTTTCTACGGACACCTACGATGTTTTGGGAGTTCCTGCAGAGTGGGAAAAAAAGAAACCGGAAAAGCAAAAAATAGAAGAAGAAGCAGAAAAATTTAAAGGTAAAATTACTTTTCCGCTTCCTCCCTTTTCCGGTTACAAGGTGAAAGGTAAACCACTTTTTTGGTGGGCGCTTAAAGGGAAAATAGAGGAAATCGACTTGCCTCAAAAGGAAGTGGAGGTGTACGATATTGATATCAAAGAGGAAAGAGAAATAACGAAAAGGCAAATAGAAAAGGAGGTATTAAGAAAGGTAGATCTGGCAAGGGGAGATTTTCGACAAAAGACAATAAAGGAAGAGTGGAGAAAAGCACTGAGAAAGAAAAAGGAAGAGAGGTTTTTACTTTTAAGGGTGGGAATAAGGTGTGGGAGCGGGTTTTATGTAAGAAGTTTTGCGCAGATACTGGGAGAAAGGTTGGGTACGGGGGCCGTGCTTTTTAGCCTTAAGAGAAAGAGTGTAGGGAAATACATGGTGGACAGGTAGCTTGATTTTTTTACTAAAAAAAGACATAATTCTCATCGCGTAAAAACAAAAAAATGAGCAAATTATCAAAAAGAATCTTTCTGGGAACTTTTTTTATTCTTCTGGTAGGCGCAGGTGTTTTCTTTTTCCTTCGCTTTGCATTTCCGGAGATAACAATAGAGAGATTTACCGATGTTTTCCCCTCCTTTCAAGCGATGCCTGATAACGACAAGAGGGAGGAGGATGTGTTGGAAGGAATTGTGAGAGAAGGGGATATATTCGAAAGAGGGGAGCTTACAAGGGAGGGAATTATCGAGGAGACAAATAGGAGAAGATCGCGATTTGAAGACGAGCTACTCGAAGAGAACGATCTTTTAAACGAGATTGCGGAGAGGAAGCTTAATAATATGTTTGAAAAACAGTATTTTGCCCACGTATCGCCCGAAGGACTGGCAGTAGGGGATATTGCAAAAGAAAAGGGATATGAGTTCTTGCTTATTGGAGACAACCTAGCAAAAGGAAACTACAGAGACGACAAAGATGTGGTTGGAGACTGGATGGACAGTCCCGGACACAGGAAAAACATCTTGGATCATCGTTACAAAGAAATAGGAGTTGCCGCTAAAAAAGGGGAGTTTGAGGGAAGAGAGGCGTGGATTGCCATTCAAGTATTCGGAATGCCTACATGGGCTTGTCCCGAAGTTGATGGTGATCTTCTTGCCGAAGTAGAAAAAAAGAAAGAACGTGCAGAAACCCTGGAGGAAAGGAGGGAAGAGCTTAAGAGAGAAATAGATCGAGTAGAAAGGGGGAGTGAGCAGCACATAGAAAAAGTGGAAGAGTACAATAAGTTGGTTAGGGAGTACAACAACCTTATCTCCTCTCTTGGCGGGCTCATCGATGAATACAACAGGCAAATTCAACTAAGAGAAGACTGTGTTCGTGGGTAAAGAGTTTGCCAGAGCAAAAAAAGTAATAGAAAAGTATTACTCAGAAAATACGAAGCTCTATTGGCGTCTGATTTCACACTCGGAGGCTGTAATGAAGAAAGCCCTCCGGTTAGCGAAAGGAAAGAAAGTTGGGGAGGTTGATCTCCAGCTCGTAAAAGAAGGTGCGCTTCTTCACGATATAGGTGTTTATTTAACGGATGCACCTCAGATAGGGTGTTTTGGAGAAAAGCCTTACTTGCTTCATGGTGTGCTCGGTAGAGAGATATTGGAAAGAGAAGGTTTCAGAGAACATGCTCTTATATGTGAAAGACATGTAGGGAGCGGTATTGGCAGAAAAGAGATCGAAGAAAAGGGTTTACCACTTCCCCCGCGAGACTTGATTCCCGTTACTCCCGAAGAAGAAATAATTTGTCTAGCCGACAAATTCTTTAAAAAATCAAGCAGAGATCTCTTTAAGGAAAGAACCGTCGAAGAGATAAAAGAAGACTGCAGGAGACACGGAGAAGAAAGTTTTGCTCGCCTGGAAAGATTGCTTGAGAAGTATGTTTGATATTCCTGTTTCCTTTTGGTAAACTCAAGCAAAGGGTGACCGCAAGAAAATATGAGCAGAAAAAAAATTATCATATTTTCCGGGATAATTATCCTATTTATTTTGGCTTCTTTGTATATTGTTCTTAGGAGGGATGATGATCCGGGAGAAGAAATGGAGATAGGGGATAGAGTCTATCACAATGAAGAACTCGGATATGCGATGAACTTTCCCACGGGATGGAACGTTGAAGAAATAGAGAGCAGAGACCTTGATTTGTTTCATGATGCCCTTTCCGAGGAAAGGATATTGGAGGATGATTTTTTTCGGAATAATTATAGTCAGGCCTTCGGAATTAACTTGGTAGGAGACTCTCCTCTCACTCACATTGACGGGACTATTAGTTATAATATCAAAAAGCACGTCTACCTAAACAGGGAGGGTTTCTCCTTAAGGGAGTGGTATGATATCGCAGTTCTTGCTGAGGCCTTTTCTTCGGGAAGAATAAGGGAGAGTGTTTTTATCAGAACAAGGAGGCAGATACTGGAGGAAGAGAGAGACCTGCCCTCGGAAAAGTATATTTATGATCCGTGGATGCCGCGGGGGAAAATAGTAGATATTGCGGGAAGAGATGCTCTCAAAGTAACGTTCCCCGGCGATCGTCGTTATGAGGGATATCAGTATTACATTACTTTAGTAGATGACTACATATTCGTGTTCCACTTCGGGTACGGAGGGCCGGTTGTTCCCAGAGAGATGTGGGAAAGAACAGCGAGACACGTGGAAGGAATGATTTATTCGATAGAGGTTTTATAACAGTTTCATGAAAAAGAAAACGGAGTTGGTTTCCAGGGGATTAATTATACAAGAAGGAAAGATTCTTGTGTGTAGAGACAAGATGAACAAGAACTACTTTCTTCCCGGCGGACATGTTGAGTTTAGAGAGTTTTCTTCGGATGCGCTCTCCAGAGAACTAAAAGAAGAACTTTTTTTGGAGGCGAAGGAGATGAGTTTTATCGGCGTGGCGGAGAACATGTACTCGGTCAGGGGAAGTTCTTATCACGAGATAAATTTTGTCTACAGGGTAGAGCACAACGGACTTGGGTTTAGTAGTAAAGAGGAGCATATAGAGTTTTCTTTCTTTACCGCCGAAGAGTTTAAAGAGAGTGACGTAAGACCGGTGGAGCTTAAGAAAGCCGTGCTGTGCTGGCTAAAAGAAGGGCAATTTTTTCACGTAAAAACCATAGATCAATGAAATTCAATCTAAAATGGTGGGAACTTCTGGTTTATGAGACAGCTCTTCTGTCTTTAGGCGTACTGATAGGAGCAAAGTGGAGCCATATTTTTTCTGACTACCTCTATCTTCTTTTGATTGTTTTTGCCGTTTTGGGCGGATATATTTTGTACGCACTAATGAACCAAATAGATTTTGGAGAAAAATAATTATTTATGTCCGACTACTATAAAGGAAAAAGAAAAGGAAATATTTACTGCTCGCAAGAAAAAGAGCCGTTCAAGATAAGTAGGTCAAAAATAGATCTTTTCTTGAACTGCCCCCGATGTTTTTATATCGACAGAAAATTGGGAGTCGGCCAGCCCCCCGGATTTCCTTTTGCCATTAACTCGGCAGTGGATAAACTTCTAAAACAGGAGTTTGATATTCACCGCAAGGAAGGGACAAGACATCCACTTCTTGAAAGGTACGGAGTAGATGCCGTGCCTGCCCAAAGAGAGGAGATGGAAGAGTGGCGCGAAAATTTTAAAGGAGTAAAAACTTATCACGAAGAAACGAACCTTATTATATCCGGAGCAATTGATGATCTTTGGATAAACAAGGAAGGAGAGTATATAGTAGTGGATTATAAGGCGACAAGCAAAGATGAAGAGATTACGGAGCTCAACAAAGAGTGGCAGGAAAGCTATAAAAGACAGATGGAAGTTTATCAATGGCTCTTAAGGAGAAACGGGCTTTCGGTATCGGATACCGGGTATTTTGTTTACTGTAACGGAAGAACAGACGTGGATACCTTTGACGGAAAAATAGAGTTTGATGTTACTCTTATTCCTTACACGGGGAGTGATAGTTGGGTAGAGGAAACGCTTTTTTCGATAAAGAATACTTTGGAAAGCGAGGAGCTTCCTTCTCCCGGGGAGGATTGTGATTTCTGTCTCTACAGAAGAGAAGTAAAGAAAATCCTTGAAGAAAAAGGGTTTGCGGAGTAAGTTGACTTTTTATATTGATTTCTATAAAATTACTCTGCGTTATTAAATAATTTTGCAAACTTATGAAGGGATATGTAGTTGATATAGAAAAAGAGACTGAAGACAATGACAACTTCCGCAGGGTTCTCTATACGGCCAAGAATAGCCAGCTTGTCGTTATGAGTATTGCTCCCGGGGAAGAGATTGGAGAAGAGGTCCACGACCTAGACCAGTTTATTCGCCTTGAAGATGGAAAAGGGAAAGCGATACTAAACGACGTAGAGTACGAAATAGAGGACGACTACGGAGTAGTGATTCCTGCCGGGGTAAAACATAATGTGATAAATACCGGCGATAAACCGTTAAAACTTTACACCATCTACTCACCCCCGGAGCATCGGGACGGGGTTGTGCACAAGACAAGAGAGGAGGCGATGGAAGACGAAGAGCATTTTGACGGGAATACTACCGAATAAAAAAGAAAAAAGATTTTTAAGCACGCTCCCAGAAGGAGCGTGTTTTTTTATTTGATTTTTGCATGAAAAGTGATATAATATGCAAGGTCCTTTTAAAAGAGGGATCGAAGGTTTTCCCGAGTTCTTTAAAATATTTCTAATCTAAGGAGTGATTTTTGTGACCACCGAGAAAGGTATCATCTGTAAAGAAAAAAAGGAAAGGCTCGTAGCGCTTACAAAGAAAAAAAGAGAAAAGGAGATACAGGAGCTCGACAGGGAAATAGCAAGACTAATGAAAGAAAAGGCAAAGGTTTTTGAGTGTACTTCATCGAAAACCGAGGCACAAAAGGAGGTGGCACCGCTTGTAGAGAAAATAAAGAAAAGAGAAGAAAGGAGGAAGGGTCTTCTCTACAAGTTAAATAATGAAAGGGTTTGTGGCGAAGCACAAATATTTATGAAAGCCGGTGACAAGGAGATCGGTTTCATAAATGTTTTAGTCATGGAAAACTCGGTTGAATGCCCCTACAAGAGCGTGCTCGTTGTTGGTAAAAATACCGCTCTCGGAGAAGCAATAAGAAGGACGCCAACAGGAAGTGTAGGGGTATATCAAAACGGTAAGGCCCGTACCGAGATAAGAGTGGACCAAAAAATATTCTTCGAGGAAGAGGAGGACGAAGAAGAGGTTGCAAATGTATAGATAAAGGACTTATAACCTCGGGAAAATCTTCTAAAAAGAGGAGTCTAGTACTCCTCTTTATTATTGACAGAAAGGATATCTTGTGCCAGTATGAAAGTTGCTCAAGCAGGCGAGGCGGTCGCTGCCGATTTTGTCCGCGAGCTTTTAGGAATGGAAAGCTTTGCTGCGGACGAAATTGGTGGAGGAAAGTCCGAACACTCCCCCTGAGCTTGTCGAAGGGGAGCAGGGTAGCAGGTAACACCTGTCCCCCGTGCCGCTTGGTACGGGGAGGGGTGCGAACAGAGACGGATATTCCTGCAAAGGAGTATCCGCCCTGCGAAGCTCGAAAGAGCGTAGTGGGGCGAGCTGGGCTATAAAGGCAACTTCGCTGAAGGCTCAGTTGAAACGGCTAAATCCCTACCCGAGTGCAAGGGCAAACACACCGGCCATACCGAGCGTAGCGAGGTGTGGCCGGTGGGGTAGCCCGCTGGAGCTTAGCGGTGACGCTAAGCCAAGATAAATGACTGCCTCCGTTAAAACTGACGGAAACAGAATTCGGCTTACGTCCTGCTTGAGCTTTTTTATAATTAGGAGAGGAGATGATTGGACGCATACTGAACTCAAAATCCAAGTCGATAACTTTTTCTGCCGGTCTCATTGCTTTTTCGGTGGGTGTGAGTGCTCTTTTGGGACTTGTGCGAGACAGGCTTTTGGTAAGCTATTTCGATGTCGGGAAACTGGATATTTACTTTGCTGCCTTCCGTCTCCCCGATCTCATATACGGGGTACTTATAACCGGAGGAATAGTGGCTGCTTTTCTTCCGGTGTTTGCAGGTACTTTTAAAAAAGAAAAAAACGAAGGATGGAAACTTGCGAGCAACACACTAAACACTCTTTTCCTGTTATTGGTGTTTTTTTGCGGACTCTTCTTTCTTTTTGCTCCTTTTGTAGTAAAGCTAATTGCCCCCGGTTTTTCTCCGGAGTACGTGGAAAAGACAGTGCTTCTCACGCGAATCATGATGCTGAGTCCCATTGTTTTGGGGGTTTCGAGCCTTTTTTCGGGTATTCTCCAGTATTTTGATCGCTTTTTGGTTTACTCTTTGGCTCCCGTCTTCTACAATATAGGTATTATTTGCGGAATAATATTTCTTACTCCTTTCTTTGGACTCGTGGGGTTGGCGTACGGAGTAATTTTGGGTTCTGCTTTGCATCTTCTCATACAAATCCCTTCGGCTTTTTCTTCCGGTTTTGTTTACAGGCCGTACGTGGACTTTAGCCAAAAGGAGTTGCGCAGGATATTTTTTCTTGTGCTCCCCAGAATTGTAAGTCAGGCCTCTACCAAGATAAATGTAATCGTTATCACGGCTTTAGCTTCGCTTCTTACTGCGGGTAGTATCTCTATTTTTAATCTCGCCAACCACCTTCAGTCTTTTCCTGTTCGAATTATCGGAGTTGCTTTTGCGGTAGCGGCTTTCCCTGCTCTTTCGAAGTCTTTGGCGGAAAAGGAAAAGGATAAGTTCTTAGAAAGTCTATCAATGGTTCTGAGGCAAAGTCTCTATCTTATAATCCCCATCAGTGTTACTGTCTTTTTGCTTAGAGCACATATCGTACGTCTTGTGTTGGGAGCGAGAGAGTTTGGATGGATGGAAACCCAACTTACAGCTGCTTCTTTGGGCGTGTTTGCTTTTTCCTTTTTTGCCGGATGTCTTGTACATATTTTGATAAGGGCGTTTTTCTCTTTTCAGGATACCAAAACACCCCTCTTTGCCTCACTCTTTGCTATGGGGGTGAATATTGCGCTTTCTATTTTCTTTGTTTGGCTACTCGGATTTGAAAATATTTTTCGTGACGGAGTAGCGATGCTCCTGAGACTGGAAGCGATTCCGCACATTGAGGTGATAGCGTTTCCGATCGCACTTCTTATCTCTACCACTCTTCATTTTGCACTACTTGTTTACTTTTTAAGAGAAAGAGTAGGTTCTTTTAAAGGAATGGGAATAGAAGTGTGTCTTACAAAAACCGTTTTTGCCTCTTTTGTGACGGGAGTAGTCCTGTTTTCAGTACTACGGATCACCGGACCGATGATAGCTTTGGACACTTTTTTTGCCGTTTTTATGCAAGCGGGGATTGCTTTTCTCGCGGCATTGGTCTCCTACATCCTACTCTCCAAGTTCTTGCAGATTACGGAGTTTTACGGGGTGCTTAGTGCTTTCTCTAAAAAGAAGTAGTCATGAAAAAAAAGAATTTCTGTATTATATCCCATATTGACCACGGCAAGTCTACTCTTGCCGACAGGTTTTTGGAGATGACGGAAACAGTTTCGGAAAAAGACATGCAGGAACAGTTTCTGGATGATATGGAGCTTGAAAGGGAAAGAGGAATAACTATTAAGATGCGTCCCGTAAAGATGCTTCACAAGGGATACGCGCTTAATATGATTGATACACCGGGACATGTTGATTTTGGCTATGAAGTATCAAGGTCTCTTTTCGCAGTGGAGGGGGCAGTGCTTCTTGTGGATGCCACAAAAGGAATTCAGGCGCAAACCCTTGCCAATCTGGAGCTTGCCCGTAAAAGAGGGGATGAGTTTGTGATAATTCCGGTTATAAACAAGATTGACCTAGAGAGTGCGCGTATAGAAGAGGTTAGAGAGGAAATGATAAAAACTCTCGGTGTTGGTAGGGAAGAGATTATTGAGATATCGGGGAAAAAGGGGACGAATGTAGAAAGGGTGCTTGATGCGATTGGAGAGCGGATACCTTCTCCCAAAGAGGAGAAAGAAAAACCCTTAAGAGCGCTTGTCTTTGATTCGGAGTACAATCCCTACAAAGGAGTAGTGGCGCACGCTCGCATAATGGAAGGAGAAGTTAACGTAAAAGACAAGATACATCTTTTTGCTTCCGGTACTGACGGAGAGGCAAAGGAAGTGGGAGTTTTTTCTCCAAAGTGGGTTCCCCGGAAAAAACTGGAAGCGGGGGATATAGGATATATTGCAACGGGCGTAAAGGAGATAGGAGTGGTAAGAGCGGGAGATACCATCTGTAGAAAAAAAGAAAGTGTGCTTCCTCTTTCCGGCTATGAAGATCCCAGACCTATGGTCTTTAGTAGTTTTTATCCGCGTGATACCCGGGATTATAACGCGTTCAGAAGTGCTCTTTATGAAATAAAGCTTACCGATCCCGCTTTTACTTTTGAACCGGAGTTTAAAGAAGTATTTGGGAGAGGTTTTCGCTGCGGTTTCTTGGGTTCTCTTCACGGAGAGATAATATCCGAAAGACTTCGCAGGGAGTATGATTTGGACCTTATCGTTTCCGCCCCGTCGGTGACCTTTAAAATAGTGAAAAGAGATGGAACGGAAGAAGACATCCGTTCTGCATCTGATTGGCCAAACGAAAACGAGATAGCGGAGAAGAAGGAGCCGTGGGTGCAAATGGAGATAATCACTCCCGAAGAAATGATCGGGAGCACGACACAGGTTTTGGAGAATCTTACCGGGAACTACGTGGATACGCGACACATATCGGCGGGGAGAGTTCTTATCGTATACGACGCTCCTCTCAGAAAGATAGTTACCGGATTTCATGACGACTTAAAGAGCGCTACTAAAGGGTATGCTTCCGCCAGCTACAAGGTGAGTGACTTTTTGCCGGGAGACCTTGTGAAGATGGAGATACTCATAGCGCATCAAGTTGACGAGGCTTTCTCTACCATAGTGTCCAGAGATGAAGCTTACGAAGAAGGAAAGAGGATGGTAGGAAGGTTAAAGGAGGCAATCCCTCCTCAGCAGTTCTCTGTGGCGCTTCAGGCCGGAGTAGGGGGGAAGATTATTGCCCGAGAGACGATAAAGGCAAAGAGAAAAGACGTTACGGGAGATCTTTACGGGGGAGATGTTACAAGAAAAAGAAAGCTTCTAGAAAAGCAGAAAAAAGGAAAGAAGCGGCTTGAAAAAGAAGGAAGGGTGAGTGTACCCCAAGAGGCTTATCATCAGGTGTTCCGTAGATAGCGCTTGCCTGTTGAAGGAAAAAACAAACTGGTATATAATTCTTCTATGGCGAAAAAGAAACGGAAAGGCAAAGGTAATCCTTGGGCGTTGCTTGTGCCTCTGGTCTTACTCTTCTTTCTACTTGTTTTTTTTAATATAAAGATCTGGCAGGAGAGATCGGAAACAAGAGAACACTATCTAACCGCAAAAATGAAACTGGAGAGGCTTTTGGAAGAAGAAGAGTATTTAGAGAAAGCGGAAGAAGAGGAGATAGACATAGAGAGGGAGCTCGAAAGAATCGCAAGAGAGCAACTTCTTTTAAAGAAAGAGGGGGAGGAAGTTGTTTTAATATCTCGCAGAGAAGAAAAGGAAGATGAGAAAGCTAAGGAGGATATGGCAGAGAGCGAGGAAGAGAAAGGTTTTTTGGAAAGATTAAGAGAGCTGCTTCCTTTGTAATTTACTGCAAAGCCGGGGTAGCCACGTAAAACAAATCAAAGATTTGTAACGTGGTCGCGTAATGAATACAAAATTTTTACGCGACTCAAGTGGCACCCTGCTACCAGAATTCGCTACGCTCATTCGGTGCAGGGCAGGGAGCAATAGAGCTTTAAGTACTTTGTTAGAAATGCCGACGTAGCTCAGCGGGAGAGCAACGCTTTCGTAAAGCGTAGGTCGTGGGTTCGAGTCCCGCCGTCGGCTCTTAGTGTAGCTTCTACAACGTGAAATTTATGGACGTCAAAAAGGAAATAGTAGATATTAAAGAAAAAGTCCGCCGGATGGCGGAGTGTCTTTGACATTTCCAACAAAAAAAAGGAAGTTGGTGAGTTGGAAACGGAGGTAGCGGATCCTGACATTTGGAATAATCCGGAGGAGGCAGCGGAAAAGCAAAAAAGACTGGCCGACATCAAGGAGGAGATAGAGATTATCAGCACTTTTCAAAAGAGAGTAAAAGAGGTAGAAGAGTTTGCGGAAGCCTTGGAGGATGATAAAGAGGTGTTAAGAGAGATAAGAGAAAGGATTGAGAATCTAAGAAGGGACATAAGAAAAGAAGAGTTCCGTGTGTTTTTATCAGGCAAGTATGACAAGAGTAGTGCTATTTTAGAAGTGGCTTCCGGTGCGGGAGGAAGAGATGCGGAGGATTTTGCGGCGATGGTGGTGAGAATGTACGAGAGATATGCGGAAAAAAAGGGTTGGAAGGCAAAAATTATTTCGGCATCTTACGGTGAAACGGGAGGACCCGAAGGAAGAGTGGGGATAAAGAGTGCCTCTTTGGAGATAGCGGGTACTTATGCATTTGGAATTTTAAAAGAGGAGAGTGGCGCCCACCGACTTGTCAGGAAATCTCCTTTTTCCTCCGGAGGAGTAAGGCACACTTCTTTTGTTCAGGTGGAAGTTTTCCCAAAGATTAAAGAAAGAGAAGGTAGTGGTATTCTGAGAGACGAGGACTTAAAGGTTGATACTTTCAGGGCTTCGGGTCCCGGAGGACAGCATGTAAACAGAAGAGAGACGGCTGTGAGAATAACTCACCTTCCTACAAATACGGTAGCCAGCTCGCAAAGCGAAAGAGTGCAAGGAGAAAATAAAAAAATCGCTATGGATATTTTGCGCTCCAAACTCTTACAAATGGAGGAAGAAAGAAAGAAAAAGGAAGTGGAAGAAGCAAAAGGAGAAAATTTCGGTTCAAGCTGGGGAACGCAGATAAGAAATTACGTACTACACCCTTATAAAATAGTTAAAGACTTACGCACACAAAAAGAAACGTCGAACGTGGAAGAAGTTTTAGAGGGAGATCTTGATCTTATAAAAAATGATTTTTTTCAATAATATAACAAAAATTTATCCTCCTAATCTTACCAAGAAGGAGAATGCTGTTCTAGAGGACGTCTCTTTTAAGGTTGAAAAAGGGGAGTTCGTTTCCATTGTAGGAAAGTCGGGGGCGGGAAAAACCACTTTGCTAAAGATACTTCTCGGAGAGGAAAAACCGACCGATGGGAGCGTTTTCTTTGACGGGAAAGACGTCCACAAAGCGTCCTCGCACGAAGCGTGCATGCTTAGAAGAAGAATAGGAACCATCTTCCAAGACTACAAGCTTCTTCCTTCCAAGACAATTTATGAGAACATCGCCTATGCTATGGAAGTGACCGGGGCCACCGACGAGGAGGTTAAAAGGTGTGTACCCGAGGTGCTTGAAATGGTTGGTATTGTAAAACAAGCCATGCATTTTCCGCATGAGATTTCCGGTGGCGAAAAACAGAGGGCGGCAATAGCACGCGCTCTCATTCACGACCCGGATGTGATTTTGGCTGACGAACCCACGGGAGATCTTGATCCTTACCATACACGGGAAGTTTTGAAACTTCTCCTTAGGCTAAACAAAGAGGGGACTACCGTACTTCTGGCAACGCACAACAAGGAGGCAGTGAATGATTTAGGAAGAAGGGTGATAACGCTAAAAGAAGGAAAGATCGTTAGTGATCTAAAACAAGGAAGATTCATACTATAATCAAAAATATTTATGAAAGAAAGAATTATAACCTCTTTAAGACGTGCTACAAGCCTTGGTTGGAAAAACTTTCACCGGGAAGGAAGCATCTCTTTTGTGGCTGTCTTTGTACTGATGATCGCTATTACTTTTGCCAGTTTTCTTTTTCTTCTTAGCGGGATAGCGGACATTATGATAAGAAATGTTGAGGAGAAGGCGGATGTGACCGTGGATTTCAGAATCGGTGTTCCCGAAGAGAGGATACTGGAGGTGGGAAGGGAGATTTCTGAAGAGTTCGAAGTTAACGAAGTAGGTTATGTTTCAAGAGAGGAAGCACAAACCCGCTTTATTGAGCGTTATGGTGATAGGGACGAGGTAATGGAGGCTTTGGAAGAGGTCGGTAATCCTTTTCCCGCTTCTTTAAATATTAGGGCCGACGACTCTTATGTATACGGACAAGTATCCGATTTTCTGGAAGAGGAACACGGAGACCTTGTTCATAATATTGATTTTGCTCACAGAGAAGAGGTTATTGAGGGGATTTTTTCCATTACGGAAAGCATAAGGAGGGGCGGGATTATAGTTGGTACGGTAGTTTCGGTAATAGCTATTCTTCTTGTTTATAACACCGTTAGACTTACCATCTATGGTCTCAGAGAAGAGATTAAGGTTATGCGTCTTGTGGGCTCCTCCAATCTGTTTATACAAGGGTCTTTTATTATTCAAGGTGCTATTGTGGGGGTGACAGCCGCTTTGGCGTCTTTTCTTATACTCTTTCTTTTGGGGGCTTTTATACCTCAATCTTACGATCTTATGCTTGAGGTGAATCTCCAACAGTACTTCCTACAGATGGTGCCGATGCTTCTTCTTTTACAGCTTGGGACAGGGGTTTTCTTGGGGGTCTTCTCAAGCCTTATAGCAACCGGAAAGTACTTGAAGTAAAAGTACTCTATTGCCGGGTCGTCTAACGGTAGGACGCGAGTTTCTGGCACTCGTAGTGGAGGTTCGAGTCCTCCCCCGGCAGCCACGTAAAATTCGCTCGTTTCACTCGCTCATCACGTGGCAAGCCACTTATGTTCACAAAGAGAAAGTACTAAGTTAATCTAATAAATTTTACGTGAGCCGCGTGAGACGTAAGCACGAAGTGCTTTTGCGTCTTTTACGCGGCCACTTTTATATTTTTATTGCCGCCACGCGGCGGAGCCGATTGAAGCGAGCCCCGTGGCGAGTGCAAACGAGTTTTACGGGGCCGGTCCCGTGGGACCGTAAAATATGTTCTACCTTTATCTTCTCGAAAATAAGAGTGACAAGAGTTGGTACATTGGAAGTACCTCTAATTTAAAGCGAAGAATAAAAGATCATCAATCCGGAAGTGGAAGTAGGACAACGAGACTAAAAAGAGACTGGAGACTAATATACTTTGAAGGGTATTTAAATAAACTTGATGCTCTTGGAAGAGAAAAGTTCTTAAAAAGTGGATCCGGTAGAAATTATCTAAAAAAACAGCTCCAAAACCATCTCTCTTAAAAATAGTGCCAGTAACCGAGACAAGCCAAAGTCCTGAGATTTTTCTCAGGGGTTCTTGTTTTGTGGTAGAATGAGCCAAAGAATGAGGATTTCCCATGTACACCCCCCTGAAGGAGACGCTTCGCGACTCTGTCAGGGCATGCCGGGGGTGTACATGGGAAGTTTTTCGGTTTTTTTGTTTTGTGGTATAGTAGGGCAATCAATAAATGTCTAGCAGATTAAGTATGGAAGGAAAAAGTTTTACCCAAAGTCCTTATTTTCCCTTTTTATCCATAATTATTGCGGGTGTTTTGGTTGTTGCCGCTATCTTCATAGGTCAGATAGACTTGAGCCCGGAGGAGGAGAAGTTGGAGGGAAGGGAGTGGCGACGGGAAGAGCCGGAAGAAGATTCCCGGGAAGAGTTAGTTGATACAGAAGAGACTATTGAGGGGCTAGAAGAGGAAGTGCGGGAGTTGGAGAAAGAACTGGAAAGAGTAAGGGCAGAGAAGGAGACAATGGAAGTAAAAGAAGACGCACCCTTAAGGATAAAAATATGTGAGGCCGAGGCGAAAATTTATGCAGAAAACAGAGATAGGGAGGCTCATATAGAGAATTTTAAAAAAGCGATAGAGGATGGTGATATTGAGTCAGCTCAAACTCATCTGGAGGCCAGTTACGAGCCTAAGCGGACGGATGATTGGGTAGAAAACTATCACAAAACCTACATCTTGTGTTTGGAAGAAGAGTGAAAAATAACAGATCTTAAAAAATGGAGCCGAAATTTTTAATAATAGGAGCGGGAGACAGGGGAGCCAATGTTTACAGCTCTCTGATAGTTGAAAACGGATTTGGCGAGATCGCCGGCGTTTGTGATCCGGAGGAAGAAAAGCTTCACTCTTTTAGGGAAAGGTACGAAGTACCAAAAGAGCGTTGTTTCTCCTCGGCGCAAGAAGCCTTTGAAAAAGGAGTGGGGAATGTGGCTATTATTGCAAGCCCGGATAAAACTCACAGAGATATCGCTCTGGAGGCTGCTCGGCGTGATTATCATATCCTTCTTGAAAAACCGATGGGATCCACTCCGGAAGAGGTGGTTGATATCGCAAAGGCGGTAGAGGGATCAAGTAAGGTTTTTGCCCTTGCCTACGTGCTAAGATACACACCTTTCTTTAGTAAACTCAAAGAAGTAATAGACAGTAAGGAGTTTGGCGAGCTTTTGACGATACATCATGCCGAGGATGTCGGAAGTTGGCATTTTGCCCACTCGTTCGTTCGCGGTAACTGGAAAAGAAAAGAAGATTCGGGACCGATTATCTTGACCAAGAGCTGCCATGATATGGATATTATCTACTGGTTTTTTGGAGATGCTCCAAAACACATTTTTTCACAAGGATCACTTGATTTTTTCTCCAAAGAAAACAAGCCCGAGGGTGCGGCAGAAAGGTGCCTTGAATGCCCCTTTAAGGATTGCAGGTATAATGCCGAAAAAGTTTACCTTGAAAAAGAAACACGAGACACTTATTTGGCCGACAAGATATTGCCTCGTGCCAGCTTAGACCGCATGAAGGAAGCACTCTGCAGTACAGACTACGGAAGGTGCGTTTGGGGCTGTGAGAATAACGTTTGTGATAGTCAGAATGTTGTGATGGAGTTTGAAGGAGGTAGGAGGGCGTCCTTTAATCTGGACATTGGTCCCGACGTAAAAAGAGAAATCCGTCTTTATTTTGAAAAAGGAAAGGTAGAGGGAAGTTTTAGAGAAGGTCGTTTTGTCAAAAAGGAGTATCCTTTGACAAGGAAAGAAGTAAAAGAAGAAAGAGTTGATACCGGCAGCTATTTTAGGGGTCACGGAGGGGGAGATATAGGGCTCTTAAGGAGCTTTGTAGAGGCGGTTAGGAAGGATGAAAGAGGGAAGATAGATGCTCCCTTGCTGATTACCAGCCATTTGATGTCTCACGCTGCCGAGGAGTCAAGAGTAGAGAGTCGAAGAATTGATTTTTCGGAATACAGGGATTTTCATTTAAAAAAAGGAGGTGAAAACGAATGAAGAAGTGGCTTTTTGTACTTTTTCTACTTGCAGTGCTTTTGTGCATTTGCAGCTACACTTTCATACTGCATTCTGCGGGAATCGTAGATATTGGAAGTGTTGTAGACGTGGAAAGGATTGATGAGCTACTCTCTGATTTGTATCTAAAAACCGGCTTTGGCCGGTTTTTTTATTCGTAATGTTCTTCATGGTGATGATTGTGGTGGTGACCGTTTTCGTCGTGGTGGTCGTGAGAGTGGGGAACAAGAAAAGAAAGAAAAAGCATTAGAAGCAGGCCGGCCACAAAGGCCAGGATGTGAGAAAAAAAGCACTTTCTGCAGTTTAAGTCGTGAAAAGAGTGGGGGATGAGGTCTTGGAGCACCACAACGAGAAAGGCTCCGGCGGATATTCCAAGCAGAACTCCCTCCAGCGCGGAGAAGAAGGAGAGAAGAAAAAAACCTCCAACAGAACCGACAAGAATCGTTCCTGAAACGGCAAAGTTAATGAATATTGCATTCTTAATGGAGTAACCGGCTTTCCTAAGTACGAAAAATATGGAAGTCTCTTGTACCAGTTCGTGAATGAAAACGCTTAGCGTGGTCACAAGTCCTAAATAAAAATTTGCAGAAAAAGCGGCTGCAAGCAGTATTCCGTCGCCTACGTTATGTACTCCGTTTCCGGCAAGTATTTTGCGAACATCAATTGTTTTTTGTTTTTCTTTGCTGTCGTGCGTATGGGAGTGGGGGAGAACCTTGAAAATAATCCAAATACCTACGGCTCCGACGAGTATCCAAAAGAAACCTTCTTGCGGACTGGGAGAGTGAAAAATTGCTTCTTTTCCCAACTCGTAAGAGACAAAAAGAAAAAGTCCCGCTGTAAAGCTAATAAGTACTCCGAGATTTCTTTCGATAGCTCTTCCGACAACTTTAAAAAAGGAAAGAGCTCCTCCGAAAGCGGCGAGCATGATAACAAAGGAAGCGATAAGAATTTCGGTAAGCATTATGCGAGTTTATAGCAGAAGAAAATTTTTGTCCAGTTTTACCTCTGTTTTATTGGTCTCTTAAATATGCTAGACTTCGGATACCGTAAGAGTTTTTATATATTTTAGAAAATTATGAAAAATTATCTTATTATTATCGTAGGTATATTTATTGTAGCGTGGGGGGTATACTTCCTTCTTGACTTTGATATAGGTGGAGATGTTGTTCGCGAGAAAAACGGAGAGCTTGCAGATATCTTGAAAAAGGCGGAAGAGATAGATTCCTTAAAATATGACGTGACAGTTGATTCTCCCGGGGAAAACGTTACCGGAACTTTTTGGCAAAAGGGGGAAAAGTTGAAGTTGGAGGGAAAAGTGGGTGAACGCGAGATAGTAGTGATAATTGATAAGGAGATAAGGACTGCCTACACCTATATTCCGGAAGAAGGAGTTGCTACTCAGGTCAGCATGGATTCGGTAAGGGAGGTAAAGGATGGCTCCATAAAAAAGCAAGCCGGGGATGTTTTAAGACATGAGCCGGTTATTTTAAAAGAAGAAACTTTAAGTGGCAAAGAGTGTGTGGTTATTGAGTATACTACGCCCAATATTGAGGGGAAGATGTGGGTTTGGAAGGAGCACGGACTCCCTCTCAGGGTGGAGGTAGAGGAGGAGAGAGGAGTGACGGTAATGGAGGCGGAGAACATCGATTTAACGGAGCTTTCGGAGGATGTTTTTGACCTTCCTCCGGGAGTGGAAGTAATGGAAGTACCTGTTTTTTGATTTTGCGCTATTTGAATTTAAATTTTATGCAAAGGAAAACTCTTAAATTATTTTTGCTGGTGGGAGTTTTTATTACTCTTTTGGTTTCTCCTTTTCTTGCTCATGGCATAGAAAACCCGGAAGAAGAGGAAGAGGTGAACGTTTATTTTTTTGAGGACAGACTTTGCCCCGTATGCAGAGAGCAAAAAGAGTTCATGGAGGAGTTAAAAGAGGACTATCCTCAGATGAACCTGAAGGTTTATCCCATATCGGACTTTGACAAATTGGAAGAAGTTGCCCGTGAGCACGGAGTTGAAGACCCGGAGATTATGGCTCCGACCACCTTTATAGGAGAAAATTACTTTCAATTCTCCTATTTTACGGAAACGCACAAGCAAAAAATAATAGATGCGCTAGAAGGGAAGATTGTAGAGCAAGACTGCTGCGTAGTAAACATTCCTTTCTTGAACCTGGAGGTCGATATAAGGGGCTGGTCTCTTCCTTTGGTAACGGCGGTGCTCGGATCGCTGGACGGGTTTAATGTCTGCTCTATAGGGGCACTTATTCTTATTTTGTCCATTGTTCTCGCCTTCAAATCAAGAAAGAAGATATTCTTTTTCGGAGGACTTTTTATTCTTACCGCTGTGGCGATATACGGAGTTCTTGTTTTTGCATGGGGACAGCTCTTCAGGACGCTTGTAGGACACCTTGGGATACTCAGTACCATAGTAGGACTTGCCGCCTTGGGAGGGGGGATTTATTTTTTCAAGGAGTTTTGGAGGTTTTACAAGTACGGCCCTACTTGCGCCTCTTCCGACAGTGAAATAGCAAAAAAAGCGACCAAGAAACTACAAGAGAGTTTCAGTGATACAAAAAGAGGAGTTTTCGCTCTGGCGGGAAGCGTAATGCTCTTTGCGGCAGTTATTACCGTAGTGGAACTTCCGTGTTCCGTGGGGATACCCATAGCATTTACGGGAATACTCACCGAGGCGGGGTTACCGCTCTTCTCATTTACGCTCTACATTCTTCTTTACCTCTTCTTTTATATGCTTATTGAGCTTGTTATCTTTACGGGAGCGGTTCTTACCAAGGAGATATGGTTTGCAAACTCGAAAGCAATAACCTGGGTTACTTTGATAGGCTCTTTAGTTTTGTTTTATCTCGGGTTTTATTATCTCTTAGGAGGATTCTAGTTCCGGGTTTTTACTTAGCCACTCATATATTTTTTGCGTATCCTCTCTTCTATTATTGGAGTAAAGGAGAACGATAAGAAAAGGGTCTTCTTCTACTTTAAATATTCCCCCGAAGGTAAGCCTGGAAATGCTTCCGAGGTACCCGGTTTTTCCTCCCACAAAACTTTCGATTCCGTGAAAGGTATTCCGGTTCATAAAGGTGCATATTCCTCCGTATTCGGGGCATTCTCCGGGAAGCTGGAAATTTTCCTCCGTTGTTATCTCCAGTATTCTGGGGTGTTCCTTTTTTATATACTCTAAAAGTTTTGCAATATCCCGGGCGCTTGATATGTTTTCCGGCAGCTTTGTGTCATTTCTTCGAGCAAGACCGTGTGCATCATAAAAGCGGGATTTTGTCATTCTCAGCTCTTTTGCTTTTTCGTTCATAAGTTCTACAAACTCTCCTTCTTCCATAAAGTATGTGAGTGCTTCGCAAGCATCGTTTGTTGATTGAATAAGACTCGCTTTCATTAGATCTTCCGCTCTGACCTCTCTCCCTTCGGTAAGTGCGGGACTTAGGCGGTTGTGGCCGAGCATGGGATCTGTGAGAGCTATTTTTTCGTCAAGATCAAGGTTTTCTACCGCTATCACCGCACTCATAAGTTTAGTGATAGAGGCTATGGGGTAGGGGGAAGTTTCATTTTTTTTAAGAAGAACATTTTTCTTTTCAAGATCAATTACAGTATAAGCTCCGGCATTTAGCTCTTCTTTTAGATCGAATTTTTGGACGTACCACCTTAGGTAGTTAAGTCTTTTTTTCGCGGCTTCATATTTTTCAATGAGCTCTTCTCTTTCTTCCGGTGTTAGTGTGTTGGATTCTACCTCTACTGCGGGAGAGAGGAAAAAGAAAAAGGCGATCGTAACAAGGAAAATCTTTTTCATGTTCTTTGTTTTTAATCTAGTACTCCCTTCATTATACCTAAAACAGAAACAAAAAAGCAAGCTACCGGAAAAGTGGGTTTGAAAAAATCAGTTTACGTGTATAATAAAGAAACGAAAATAGTAAATTATGTATGATGCCATTATTATAGGAGGAGGCCCTGCCGGAATCACCGCGGGAATTTACTTGGCGAGAAAAAACCTAAGAACGCTTCTTCTTACCAAAGACTTTATCGGGCAAACGGGACTTACCGGAAAGATTGAAAACTGGCCGGGAGAAAAGGAGATAAGCGGCCCGGAACTTATGAGTAAGTTCGAGGAGCACCTGAGAGAACAAGAGATTGAAATAAAGGAGGAAGAGGTTGTCGGTGTAGAAAAGGAGGACGTTTTTTCCGTGCAAACAAAGGAAAACAGCTTTTCCGCCAAGGTGGTTATCCTGGCAACAGGAAGAAAGCCGAGACCCTTGAATATTCCGGGAGAGAGTGAGTTTGTGGGGAAGGGGGTTGCTTATTGCACAACCTGTGATGCGCCCTTTTTTAAAAACAAAAGGGTGATTGTCGTGGGGGGAGGCAACGCTGGTTTTGAGTCGGCGATAGAACTTTCCCGGTATGCAAGCGAGGTTTCCCTTTATGAAGTTGCTTCCGATTTTTCCGCCGATGAGGTTCTTCGGGAAAAGGCAAAAAAAGAAGGCGTGAAACTAAAAACCAACATGGAGCTTACTGAAATAAAAGGAGGTAGTTTTGTTGAGAAGGTGAAGCAAAAACACGAAAACTCAGAGGAAGAAGAAGTGGATGTTGACGGAGTTTTTGTGGAAGTAGGGTCGCTACCGATAATGGATTTTGCAAAGGATCTTGTTTCTACCGACAAAAAAGGTGATATAGAGATAGATCTTTTTACTAACATGACAAAAACAGAAGGTCTCTTTGCAGCAGGGGATGTCACAAAAGTAAAAGAAAAGCAGATCGTCATCGCAGCCGGAGAAGGGGCAAAAGCAGCTCTCTCCGCCTATCAATATATTAAAGAGTAATTTTTAAATAAAAGACTATGCAACAACTTCTCAGCAAAATACGCGAATTTTATAACAGGGAAAGAAAAAAGTTCTTTATAATACTGGGAGTGATTGTCCTTCTTCTTGGAGGGGGCGTTTTTCTTTTGCTCTCCGGAGCGCCCTCGCCACCGGAAGAGAGTTTGGCACAGAGCGTGTCTTACGATGAAATAAGGATTACCTGGATAGATTATCAGAATGTCGACGAGTACAATATTTACAGGTCGGAGATACCCGGAGAAGGGTATGAACTTATCGGAAGTACTACCGAGCAGCACTATTTGGACGAAAACCTTGAGCCGGGAACCACCTACTATTACCAAGTTACCGCGAGAAGAGGAGAAGAAGAAAGCGAGCCGGCAAGAAGAGTGTATGCCACCACGGAAGAAGCGGGAGCTGTTACAGGACTGGAGGCGTCAAATGTTGCTTATAACGAGATAGAGTTAACATGGGACGATTTCAGGGGAAGTCAGGGTTACACCATTTATCGCACAGGGAGTTTGGATAGACCGTTCGTGGAGATAGACACTACTACGAATAACCACTATCTGGATACGGGACTTGATAGTGGAACACCTTATTTCTACGTGGTTACGCAAACCGTGGACGGGGAAGAGAGCGAGTTCAGTAACCAGCTTACCGTAGCTACGAGAGAGTGGCTCTGCGGAAACGAGCTGGAGTATGAAGGCCAAGTTTATTCTACCGTAAAAGTAGGTGACCAGTGTTGGTTTGCGGAAAATCTGAATTATGAAACTGCGGAGGGGAGTTGGTGTTATGGTGATGAGGAAGGGAACTGTGATACTTACGGAAGGCTATATACCTTCAAGGCGGCAACCATGGAAGAAGAAGGAGAGAAGATACAGGGAGTGTGTCCCGACAGGTGGTATATTCCTACCGATGATGATTACAGAGAAATGGAAAGAGAGCTGGAAATGGGAAGAGTTGAGACCGGCAATACGGGCTGGAGAGGAGTGGAAGAGAGAGTGGGAGATAAACTAAAACGTTCTGCCGATTGTGCCGGAGAGAAAGACGATGTTTGCGGGGAAGCGGAGTTTAGCGCCCTTATGGCGGGAAGCAGAAGTACGGCCGGTTCTTATAGGTACAGGGGGAGTCATGCTTTTCTTTGGACCTCGACCGAGGAAGGGGAGCATGCATGGAGACGCATGTTTTCCGCTGAAAACGAAGGGGTTCACAGAGAGCTTTCCGACAAGGAGAACGGATTTTCTGTTCGGTGTATTCGTGATGATAATTAATAGAAAAGAGAGCAATGTCCTTTAAGGTTGGACTGGTGGGACTTCCCAATGTGGGAAAGTCAACGCTCTTTCGAGCGATAACCAAAAAGCAGGTTGTTGTAGAGAATTATCCGTTTTGCACTATAGATCCCAATGTGGGAACGGTGATGGTTCCCGACCAGAGACTTGAGGCCTTGGCAAAGATTTCCGGGTCGAAAAAGACCATAGGTACCACCATTGAGTTTGTTGATATTGCCGGTCTTGTAAAGGAAGCGCACAAAGGAAAAGGTTTGGGAAACAAGTTTCTTTCTCATATTCGTGGTGTCGATGCGGTAGTTCAGGTACTCAGGGGGTTTGAAGATAAAGATGTTTCTCATGTGGAGGGAGAGGTGGATTGGGAAAGAGATAAAAAGATTGTTGATCTTGAACTTATTATCGCGGACCTGGAGATGGTGGAGAAAATAACGGAAAAACTTTCCAGAGAGGTGAAAAGTGGAGACAAAAAAACCAAGTTGAAACTGGACACCCTAGAAAAGGTAAAAGAATTTTTAAAAGAAGAAAAAAAGATAAAAGATATAGAGCTTGAGAAGGAAGAGCGAGAGATGGTAGAGGAGTTTGACTTTCTTACATTAAAGCCCACCATCTACCTTAAAAATACTGACAAGGAAAAAACAAAAGAAGAAACAGATAACACTTTACAAGTAAATGCAAAAATAGAGGATGAGGTAGCGGAGCTTTCCCCTGATGAAGCAAGAGAGTATCTCAAGTCTTTTGGAATAGAAGAAAGTGGACTGAGTACGCTTATTAGGAAATGCTACGAGGCGCTCTCTCTTATTTCTTTTTTTACTTTTAATGATAAAGAAACTCGTGCATGGACTGTTGAGCGGGACTCCGATGTTCTTGTTGCGGCGGGGAAGGTGCACTCCGATTTCCGAGATAATTTTATAAGGGCGGAAGTGATTTTTTGGAGAGATCTTGTTGATTTGGGCGACTGGACAAAGGCCAGAGAAGAGGGAGAAATAAAAGACAAAGGGAAAGACTATATAGTTCAAGACGGAGATGTTATATTCTTTAAAGTAAATAAATAAAAAAATGATAGATAAAAACTTTTTAATTTGGGTTAACGTACTTCTTTTTTTGGGACTTCTTCTTATTCTTTTTGAGATATACGAAAAAGATCCGATGTATGAAGATCCGGTGCTAAGTCATTTGGGAATGAGTAAAGAGGATGTTATTGATAAATACGGGGAGCCGGGATTTGAGGGAGATATCGGGGGACCGGGCGGAAAAGAATTTTTCTACGAAGAAAAAAACATATCCTTTATTTTCGCAGGAGACGAAGGGGTGGTGAACAATCTACGCATCTTCCCCGAAAAAGAGATACTCGAGGTGGAAGTCGGCATGAAGTTTGAAGAGATTATAGAAGTTCTCGGAGAACCGCGTGAGATGGGTTTTGATTCTTACACGGGAAGATATACGCTGGTTTATTTTCTGGGAGAAGAATTAAACGGAATGGGGGAGGTAGAAGTTTGGTTTAGTGCTTCCGAGGAGGGCGCTTCTACGGAGGAAGCGGAAATTTTTTGGAAAAAGTATTGGTATTAACCTGAATGAAGCCTACTCCCGATCATCTTCGAAAAAGGAACGCTCATCTTGTATGGTATACGGATAGTGAGATAAACAGCTTTATCTCTTTTTTAACCAGTCGGGGATTCGTTTGGTCCGGAAAAAGAAAAGCCTTCCATCTTAAGAAGGCGGGGCTGCTTCTTTTTCCCGATAAGCTACACAAGTTTATTGGAGACCGAGAACTACTGGAAAGAGAGATTCAGTATAGAGAAGAAATAAAAAAAGAAGATGAGAGAGGGAGTGAAGATCCTTCTAATATAAGGACGGCAAGCTTAGCGATTAATGTTCTTGTCTTTCTCATGATTATCAATCTCTTTTTGGGATGGATAGTCTTACACTTTTTATTATGGATTCTTTTGGAAGTTGTTATTGTCTTTCTTCTCTTTTCTCTCATTAGAGTTCGAAAGAAGCTTCTACAAAAGAGCTAATCGGGCTCTTACTTTTCTTCCATGCGTCTTCTAAAAGAGCAGTGTGTACAGATTACTGAGACATGAAAAAGATTGCGACCCATACTAAGGTTTCTGATAAAGTGCAGGGAAAGTTTTCCCCTGCAAGTAGAGCAGGTCATACCCTTGTCGTAACCTAAGTCTTCTACCAGTTCGCGAGCCCCTTCCATACTTGAAAGGATCTCAAGAGTATAGGATTTTTGTTCACCGAGATGACTTTTTACCTTCGTAAGAGCGGTGTGAGGAGAGTCGGTATGTCCTGATATAAAGTCTTTTGCCTCATAGCTCATTGCTTCCTCTCTGTCTTCCTCTCTTCCCGTGCTCGAGTAGATGATAACGGGAATTCTTTTTGTTTCTTCTTTTTCTCGCAGAGATTCGATTATCCGGAAACCGTTTATTTCCGGCAGACTAGCATCCGCAAGAACGATATCCGGCGGATCTTTTCTTATGATCTGGAGTGCCTCCTCTCCGTTTTCCGTAGTAGCAACCTGAAAACCTTCTTGAACAAACTTTTCTTTAAAGTTTTCGGCATTAAATCTGCTGGCAAAGGCAATAAGTATCTTTTTCATGTGATTTTTCGTGTTTTGTTTTTTTACAGTTTACGATATAATGCAGAGTAACACAAGAGAAAATATTGGTAAAATGAGCGATATCATAGAAAAATTAGAGGAGATAGAGCTTTTGGGGAGGAGTGGGTCCATGTTTCCTGCATACAGGAAGTGGAAAATGGTAAGAGAAGCGAAAGCGGACAAAAAGTATGTTGTCTGTAACGCCTCCGAGGGAGAGATCGATACTTTTAAAGATTATTTTATATTAAAGAATTTTTCGGAGGAGGTTTTGGAGGGAGTATATCTGGCGCTAACCGTGCTTAGAGCGGAAAAGGCTTACATATATCTAAACAAAAACTACTTTAACGAGATAAGCAGGGTACTTGCTCCGTTCTTGGGTGAGAATGTTGAGCTAATAGAAAAAAAAGGGGGTTACATAGGAGGAGAAGAGACAGCCGTAATAGAGGCCATCGAGGGAAAGTTTCCGGAGCCTCGCATAAAACCTCCTTTCCCGACGGAGAAAGGGCTGTGGGGATTTCCCACCTTAGTAAACAATGTAGAAACCTTTCTTTCCGCGGCGAGGATAAATAGGGGAGAGTATGACGGAAAAAAGTTTTATTCCATTTCCGGAAGTGCCCCAAAAAAGGGAGTATACGAACTTCCGGAGAATGCAACCATAAAAGAGGTTTTGGAAAAAACGGGCAACATTCCCGAATTTGATTATTTCCTGCAGATTGGCGGAGGAGGTTGTGGAGAGGTAATGCTTCCCGAAGAAACGGACAGTCCCGTAGAAGGGCTGGCCTCCATTGTTATCTATGAACGTGAAAAAACCGACCCTTTTCTTCTTATGAAAAAGTGGGTTGACTTTCTACTAGAAGGGAATTGTGACAAATGTACTCCGTGCAGGGAGGGGCTTTTTAGAATAATGGAGATGATAAAAAAGAAAAACTTTAACGAAGTTGAGGATATGTTTTTTGTAATGGAAGAGACCAGCCTCTGCCCTTTGGGGAGGGTTGCGGTGACCCCCTTCCGGAGCTTACTAAAAAAAATCTTAGACCAAAAGAATGGAGATAACGATTAACGGGGAAAAAGTAAAGGTAAAAAAAGGAGAAACTGTTTTGAGCGCGGCAGAGAGAGCAGGTGTCAGTATTCCGACTCTCTGTTTCCACAGCGATCTTGAGATTCGGGCAAGTTGCCGGATGTGTGTTGTCGAGTGTGGCGGAAAGCTTATTCCTGCTTGCTCGCACGAGGTGGAGAGTGGAATGGAGATAAGAACGGATTCCGAGGAGGTGGAAAAAGCGCGGAGGATAAATCTGGAGCTTTTGTTTTCCCAGCACCAGGAGGAGTGTCATGATTGTGTGTGGAATCTTAACTGTAAAATGCTTGACCTTGCCAAAGAGTACGGGGTGGAAATAAACCGTTTTAAGGATAGGAAAAGCACTTATCCGATGTACCGTTTCGGGCCTGTTGAATACGATGCAACAAAGTGTATTGATTGCCGAAACTGTATTGAGGTTTGCAAAAATCAGAGCATCAATTATCTGGAGATAAGAGGAAAGGGTCATCTTTTTGAGGTCTTCCCACAAAAGAGACAAGACGTAGATTGCATTTACTGTGGCCAGTGTATTCTGCACTGTCCCGCCGGAGCTTTTGAGTCTGTCGGAGAGTTTGAAAAGATAGAAAAGCCACTAAAAGAGAAGGGGAAGAGAGTGGTTTTTCAAATCGCTCCCGCGGTAAGGGCAACCATCGGGGAAGAGTTTGGTATGCCCTTCGGGGAAGTTTCCACGGGAAAGCTGGTGAGTGCGTTAAAGAAGATAGGAGGAAGTGAAGTTTTTGATGTCCCCGCCGGAGCCGATTTTACCACTGTGGAGGAAGGAAAAGAGCTTTTGGAGAGAGTGGAAAGGAATGATCTCCCGATGTTTACTTCTTGCTGTCCCTCTTTTGTGAGGTTTGTAGAATTTTATTACCCCGATTTTCTCTCCAGATTAACTACAGTGCGCTCTCCTCATATGATTCTCGGAGGTCTTATCAAAACGGAGTTTGCTAAAAAGAAGAGGGTAAGTCCTCGTAGTATATCGGTGGTCTCGGTTATGCCGTGTATCTCCAAGAAACACGAGATAGAAAGAGAAGAGATGAAACTTAAGGGGAATATAAAACCGGTGGATTATGTTCTTACTACGCGGGAAGTAGGAAGACTCCTTAAAATGAAAAATGTTGATTTCCCGAATATGGAAGAGGGGGAGCTTGATGATCCCTTTGGAAAGCCTACTCGGTCGGGAGTGGAGTACGGAGTTAGTGGCGGAGTGATGCAGTCTGCTATTTACAATGTCTCCGGGAAAGATGTTCAACTTAAGGAAATAAAAAAAGGACTTAAAGAGGGCATGGTGGAGGTGAACGGTAAAAAACTGCGACTGGCGGTAGTGCACGGTCTTGCGCACATAAGGGAGATACTTGACGATATGAGGAGAGGGGAGGTGAAATACGACTACATAGAGGTTATGGCTTGTCCGGGGGGATGTATTGGTGGGGGAGGGCAGTCGGTTCCCGTTAATGAAAAAATAAGGGAGAAAAGAAAAGAGGGACTTTGCTCGGCCGGAAAAGGAAGAGAAAAGAGAAAAGCCGAGGATAGTCCCCGAGTAAAAGAAGTTTACAATAATCTTTTTAAAGACAAAAACAAGGTCGCTGAGCTGTGTCATACAAAATATTATAAAGCCGCTAAGACCTTGCTTGAGAAAAACGAGCAAGGAGAAGAATATGAAAACTAAATCACTTCTATTTATCGGAGAAAAAACAAAGGAAGTTGTTTTTCTTCTTAGTTTACTTTTTGTCGCAACTTTTATTCCTCTTTTGGGAAATCAAGCTGTTACCGGTCCCATTGTCAACGCAACGCTTTTTCTTGCTGTTTACTTTGTCGGTGTAAAAGGGGCTATGGCTGTGGCAGTACTTCCCAGTGTAGTAGCTCTTGGCGTTGGAGGACTACTCCCTCCTGCCGCTTTTCCCATGGTGCCCTTCATTATGATCGCAAACATTGTTCTGGTGCTTGTTTTCAACCGTTTTTCCGGTCACTTTTGGAAAGGGGTCTTTATTGCTTCTTTTTGTAAATTTGTTTTTCTCTCTTTTGTTAGTTTAGTTGTTTTCGGGAGTTTGCTTGCCGGAGTTGTCCCTGAGCAAGTTATAATTATGATGAGTTGGCCCCAGTTCTTGACAGCCCTTTTCGGAGGAGCAATAGCCTACGGAGTTGAAGGTTTTTTTAAAATTTGAGTTTGTGTTATACTTGAAAACGCGTAATAAGGTAAATTAAATCCAACATGGGAGCAAAAAAAGAGGAAAGAAAAAACAAAACAAAGAAAAGAGACGAAGAAGAGCCTCTGCGAGAGATAAAGATGAGAGTTGTGGGCTTGGGAGGTGGAGGAGGATCGATTATCGCAAGCATCTCTTCGGAACTAAAAAGAGTGCTTTTTGCGGCGCTAAATACCGATGAGCGCGCCTTGGAAGAGGTTACAAAGAAGCGAAAAATAAAGAGCATCGCTTTCGGAAAAAAACTTACCGGAGGACTGGGTACGGGGATGGATAAAGAGCTAGGAAGAAAGGCGGCACAGGAGGATGCGGAGGAAGTAAAGGAGCTTTTTAAAGACCAAGATATCGTCATTTTTGTTTCCGCTTTAGGAGGAGGTACGGGATCGGGAAGTCTTCCCGTGTTTGCTTCTATGGCGAGAGAGATGGGATGTATTGTATACGGAGTATTTACTCTTCCTTTCCCTTTTGAGGGAGAAAAAAAGATGAAAATGGCCAAAGAGGCGATAAAAGAAAGCAGCCCTTATCTTCATGCTGTCACTATTCTTCCCAATGAGAAAATATTTGAAATAGTGGACAAGAACACTCCTCTCAAGGAAGCTCTTGCCGTGATGAACGGTAATCTTGCCAGCAGTTTGGAGGGACTTGTGGAGACTATCTACGAAACGGGTCTTATAAATATCGACTTTGCCGATGTGCGTACGGTTTTGGAGAACAGAAAAGGAACAAGAAAACTTACTTATCTAAACACCGCAGAAGGAGACTTGGAGGAAGGAGCTCAAGAGATTGTAAAAAGGGCACTTGCCAACCCCCTGTATCCCTATCCGGTGGATAAGGCGAAAGGAGTGCTTATAAACATTACCGGTGGAAATGACATAGGTCTTACGGATATATCCGCTATCTCGGAAGCTATTGCTCGTTATACGGAAGAAGATGCCAAGATTATTATCGGAATAATGCAAAAGAAGAGTTATAAAAACAGGGTCAGGGTGGCCCTTCTTGCCACAGGGTGTGGAACGGAATACTTTAAAAAGGAGCTTGGGGATGAAGAGGAGAAAGAAAAGACAGTAAAGAAAAAGAAGAAGAAAAAAGAGAGCACAAAGAGGCAAAGCAAGGCAGATAAGGAAAGCAGGGAAAAAAAAGAAGAAAGAATTGAAGTTGTCCCGCGACAGGAGGAAAAGAGGTTTTTAAACGAGGAAGACAAGAGAGCTCCGGAGAACGAAGAAGAAAGAGAGATATTTGAAGAAGAAGAAAGATGGGAAAAGCCTTCTTTTCTTAAACGGTTAAAAGGAAAAGATGACAGTTAGTATAAAAAAAGCGATTATTCCGATAAGTGCCCCGAGGAGAGCCCTCTACCCTCTTGAGGTTTGCGTAGAGAAAGAGCTTTTTCCCGTGGGAGAGGTTCCCGCAATTTATCATATGATGGATGAGCTTGTTGAGTGTGGGGTAGAGAAGGTTATTTTTCTTCTTCCTTCCGAAAAAAAAGACGTGGTAAATCATTTCAAGGAGCTCGACAGAGAAAACAGGTATTCTTCTCTGGATATTTCCTATTTTTCTTATAAAAAAGGGATGGGGATGGGAAGCGTGCTATCAAAGGCAAAAGCGGAGGTGGATGAGGATGATTTCTTTCTTCTCTTTCCCGACATGATCTTTTCGGGGAAAAAATACGCCCTGCAACAAATTCTCAATCCCTACAGAACTTCAAAGAAAATGATTTTGGGACTTGCCGAAGTAGAGGAAGAGAGGGTCTCCGAATTTTATATCGCGGAGACCGAAAAAATAGCTAACCGTTTTTATAAGATAAAAAAGATTCTTAAAAAGCCCACCCCCGCCGATACCGATTCTCGTCTTGCGCTTGTTCCCCGATACATCTTTAGTCCGCTTATCTTTGACCATCTCGCCGGTAGTGGCAAAGAAGTTCTCTTTGACGCCATAAACAGCATGATTGCAAGCGGAAAAACGATTTACGGGTATGCTTGCGACGGAAAATGGCACTCCTTAAAAGACAAGGAAAACTTACTGGAAACACAAAGGTTTTTTGTAAATCAACTCAAGGAGGAATGAAAGAGATCGTCCCGGAAATAATAAATCAATTGTATAAAGAAAGAAAAGGTGGTGTACGTAAATATGACAACGGAACGGTACTGGTTATAGGGGGCTCTGAAAACTATACCGGCTCTCCCGTGCTCTCGGCTATGGCTGCGATGAGGGCGGGAGCCGATATTGCGAAAGTGGCAGCTCCTTGGAGAGCGGCCGATGTTGCCGCCATGTCCGGCCCGGATATGATTACTTTTCCTTTTCCGGGAGATCATCTCTCTTGCAAGCATCTTGGGAAACTCGTTACCCTGACAAAGGGAGCCGAAGAGGTGTCCAGAGGAAAACTGGCGGTTGTTCTGGGGGGAGGTATGGGAAGAGAGGAGGGAAGCAAAGCGCTGGTCCGGGAGTATATAAAGAAAGTGAATGTGCCGGTTGTGGTAGATGCTGACGGGATATATGCTTTTGAAGGAAAAGCACCGGAGGTGGAGGAAAGTAAAATACTCTTTACACCTCACCTTTACGAGTTTTTCATACTTACCGGAGTGAACGTCAATGTACTTTCTCCGGAGGAAAAAGCGCAGGCCGTAAAAAGAGCTGCGGACAGGCTATCTTCGACAATACTACTTAAAGGAGAGTCGGATATTGTTTCAAGCGGGAGCGAAGTGGAGGTAAATAAGATGAGTGTACCCCAAATGGCAATAGGGGGGACGGGAGATGTTCTTGCCGGAATTGCCGGTACTTTGCTTGCCAGAGGCTTTCTTCCTTTTGATGCAGCCAAGGGAGCGGCGGTGATAAATACGCTTGCCGGAGATCTGGCGGTAAAGGAAAAAGGGGAGTCAATTATCGCGGTCGATGTAATTGATAAACTTCACAAAGTTATTAATTAAAAACTAAAGAAGAAATATGGAAAAAGATTTTAAAGAACTTTTTAATTTACAAGATAAAGTTGCGATTGTGACCGGTGCAAGAAGGGGAATGGGAAGAACCCACTGTCTTGCTTTGGCCGACGCGGGTGCTCGTGTGGTGGTATCGGATATCTCCATTGATGAGTGTAAAAAGGTTGTGGAGGAGATAAGAGAAAGAGGCGGGGAGGCGACGGCCATAGAGTGTGATATCTCAAAAAAAGAGGAGGTAGAGGAGCTTGTGGAAAAAACAAAGGAGATGTATGAGGGAATTGATATTTTGGTAAACAACGCGGGGGTAATTGACTTTAAGAATTTTTTTGAACTGGAAGAAGAAGACTGGGAAAGGGTTGTTAATATCAATCTTAAAGGGTATTTCCTCTGTACGCAGATTGCGGGAGAAGTGATGAAAGACCAAGGGGGTGGTGTAATCGTTAACATCGGGTCGGTTGCTATGGGACAGGCCGGAATAGGTTTTCCCAACTCTCTCCCTTACGTTGCTTCCAAAGGGGGTATTGCCGGAATGACCGAAGCTTTGGCGATAGACCTTGCCCCTTATAATATCCGTGTAAATACCATCGCGCCGGGAATAATTGAAACACCGATGATTGATCCGGTAAAAGAGGACAAAGAGGGGACAAAAGGAATTATAGAGAGGCTACCTATGAAAAGGATGGGTAGGCCGGAAGAGATATCAACGGCTGTTCTTTTTCTTGCTGCTCCCGCCTCTTCTTATATGACGGGGGCGGTGATAAATGTTGACGGAGGGTGGCTTGCAACATAGATAAACATGATTAAAGACCTAAAAGCAAGAGAGATACTGGACTCGCGCGGCAATCCGACCGTTGAGGTTACGCTTGTTACGGAGAAAGGAAGTTTTATTTCTTCTGTTCCTTCCGGTGCTTCGACGGGTGTCAATGAGGCGAAAGAGTTGCGAGACGGCGGGGAGCGTTTTGGAGGAAAAGGTGTTTTAAATGTTATAGAGAATATAGAAGAGAAGATAAAACCGCTTTTGGAAGGAAAGGAGGTGGATAATCCCGTAGAGCTTGACGGAATTATTTGCAGAGCGGACGGAACAGAAGATAAATCCAATTTTGGTGCCAATGCTATCTTGGGTGTTTCCATGTCGCTTTTCAGAGCGGCGGCGGTAGAGAGCGGTAAGCCACTCTTTTATTATCTCAGAGAGATTTTTGATTTTAGCGCGGAAATGCCGGCACCGTGCTTTAATGTTATAAACGGAGGAGTTCATAGCGGAGGGGGGACAAGCTTTCAAGAGTTCATGATCGTTCCTCAAAAAGAGAGCTATAAGGAAAATTTACGCTCCGGAGCAGAGTACTACCGGAAACTTAAGGAGATCCTCAAGGAAAAGTATGGAGAGAGAGGGATTAATATTGGAGACGAGGGAGGGTTTGTGCCTCCGGCAAAGTCTGCCAAGGAAGTTCTGGATATTCTTTCCGAAGGAGGTTTTCCGGTTATTATCGATGCTGCAGCCACGGAGTTCTTCAAGGAAGGGAGCTACTTCCTAGACAAAGAGATCAAGACGACACAAGAGATGATCTCTTATTACAAAGAGATTGTAAAAGAATATCCTCTTTTGGGGATTGAGGACCCCTTGCAAGAGGATGACTTTAGTGGGTGGAGTGAACTATCAAAAGAGCTCGGCGAGAGTTTGATTGTGGGAGATGATCTTCTTGTTACGAATATAGGACGAATAGAAAAGGCCGAAAAAGAGGAGGCGTGCAACGCAATGATCCTGAAAATAAATCAAATTGGAAGCGTCTCGGAAGCACTGGAAGCAGCGAAAAAGGCAAAAGAGATTGGCTTTAAAATAATAGTCTCTCACCGCTCCGGAGAAACGAATGACGATTTTATTTCCGACCTTGCGGTAGGAATCGGTGCGGAATATATCAAAGCGGGAGCTCCAGCAAGAGGGGAGAGGGTTGCGAAATACAACAGACTTCTTAAAATAGAAAGTGACTTATAACTTTTATAACTTATGCCTGACAAAAAACTACTTATAGGACTCGGTGTGGCGGTGCTAATACTGTTTACATCAATAATATTTTCTACCTCCGAAGAAGAAGATGCGGTTCCCGAGGATGTGAGAAGGGAGATGGAGGAGGCGAGAGAAGATGTAGAAGAGGGGGAGACCGAAGAGACGGATATGGAGGCAGTGGGAAGTTTTGATGACCTCGGAGAGGATTTTCAAGACAGGTTTTACGAGGTAGTTAATGTTTACCTTGATCTGGAAAGTGTGTTTATGGCGCTTGACGACGAAGAGAGAGAAGATTTTGAGGTTACCTATAACTATGTAACGGACAAGCTTGACGAGATAGAGGAAGACGTGGTTGACGGCGAGGTATCGGAAGAAGAGGGAAAGGCTCTTCTTGAAGAGCTGGAGAGAGACATAAACGACCTTAAAGAAGAAATTGAAACATATAATGACTAGAAGAAAGAAGGTAATCTTTATCGTAATAGACGGACTCGGGGATGAAGAGATTCCCGAGTTTAAAAACAAAACCCCTCTTGAGGCGGCGCATACTCCCAATCTGGATAACTGGGCAAAGGAGGGCCGTACGGGCCTTCTTGTTCCCGTTTTTAAGGGTGTGCTTCCCACTTCCGAGGAAGGGCATTTTTCGTTGTTCGGTTATAACACCGCGGAGTACAAGTTTGGGAGAGGTATAATTACTGCTACGGGGGTAGGAATGGAGGTGGAAAGAGGGGATGTCGCCTTAAGGGGGAATTTTGCCACGCTGGATGAAGGAGTGGTAGTTGACAGAAGGGCGGGAAGAATAAAAGAAACGAGCAAACTTATAGAGGCTGTAGACGGAATGGAGATAAACGGTGTTCGTTTTAATATTAAAAGCGCGGGAGAACATCGCGTGGGAATCGTGATGAAAGGGAAAGGACTTTCCAGCGATATATCCGATAGCGATCTTCATTATGCCGAAGGAGTAAAAGGCCGCAAAGAAATAAAACCTCTTTTAAACACCAAAGAAGCCGAGTCCACGGCGGAAGTGTTAAATAAATTTCTTGATGAGACTCATCGGATATTAAAAAGTCACCCCGAGAACGAAAAAAGAGAACTTCCCGCGAACTGTATTATAACAAGGGGAGCTTCTCAGCTCATGGATTTTCCCTCTTTTGAAAAAGCATACAACATGAAAGTGGCCTGCATAGCGGGAAAACCTCTTTACAAACAGATCGGAAGGCTTTTGGGAATGGAAGTTTTGGAAGTTGAAGGGGCAACGGGACTCCCCGCTACAAATTTAGAGGGAAAGGTGGGTGCTGCTCGGGAAGCTATTTTCTCGGGCTATGATTTTGTATTTCTCCACATAAAGGCCACGGACAGCCTTGCCGAGGACGGAGACTTTAGAGGAAAAAAGAAGTTCATTGAAGAAATTGACAAAAGCTTTCAACCTCTAAACGAGTTTACGGAGACGCTGGTAGTAACGGCGGACCACTCTACTTGCTCTCTTATGGCAAATCACTGCCAAGAGGACATCCCTCTTCTTGTAAGGGGGAAGGGAAGGGATGCCACCAGGTGGTTCTCGGAGAAGGAGTGTCTTAAAGGTGACATTAAGAAGATAGATCAGCGAGTCTTACTTCCGAAGTTTGTTTGCGGAGAGTAAGTTTGCGAGAGCCGTGTTTTTGTAATAAAATGAGAAAGTTATAATAATTTTAATTACACTATGTCCAAAATAAAGTTATACACAACTCCAACTTGCACGTACTGTGTGCTTCTCAAGAAATATCTTGACGAGAAAAACGTAGAGTACGAAGAAGTAGATGTAAGCGAAGACGAAGAAGCTCAAAAAAGAATGGTAGAAAAGAGCGGTCAGATGGGTGTGCCTGTTGTGGAAACAGAAGAAGAGAAGTTTATCGTGGGCTTTAATAAGGAAGAAATAAATAAGGAGTTGGGACTATAATTATGAAGAAAAGAATAGCTATAAACGGCTTTGGAAGAATAGGAAGAGCCGTTTTTAAAATCATTTTTGAGAAACATCCGGAACTGGAAGTGGTTGCCGTAAATGATCTTACCGACCCTCATACGCTTTTACATCTCCTAAAATATGATTCGGTGTATGGGAGGTATGACAAGGAGGTTGTTATAGGAGAAGAGAACACTTTGGAGATTAAGAGTGGAGAAAGCAAGCAAAGCGTGAAGTTGTTTGCGGAAAAGGACCCCGAGAAGTTGCCATGGGAGGAATACGGCGTGGATATTGTTATCGAGTGCACAGGCCTGTTTAGAAAAGCGGAAGACGCGAAAAAGCACCTCCGCGCAGGTGCGAAAAAAGTCATTATCTCCGCGCCCTCCAAGACCCCCGAGGAAGTAAACTCTTTTGTTTTGGGTGTGAACGAAGATAAGTATAGCGAAAGCACTGATAGCGTTGTTGACATGGGGTCTTGCACTACCAATTGTATTACCCCCGTCTTAAAGGTGCTTAATGATACTTTCGGAATAGAGAAGGCCAACTTTAGTACCGTTCACAGTTATACTGCAAATCAAAACCTTCAAGATGGTCCCCACAAGGACCTAAGAAGAGCCCGTGCTGCCGGAGTAAATATCATTCCTACAACTACCGGAGCGGCCGAGGCGGTAGGTAGGGTAGTTCCCGAGCTTGAAGGCAAAATAGAAGGAATTGCCATGAGGATCCCCACTGTAGCAGTCTCCGTGGTGGATGTCTCGTGTTTACTGAGAAGCTCTCCGGAAAAAGAAGAGATAAATGATGCTCTAAGGAGTGCTTCCAAAGATCGGATGTCCGGAGTGCTCTATGTAGAAGAAGATCCGCTTGTTTCTACAGATTATATAAAAAGTCCGTATGCGTCCATTGTTGATGCTCAGATGACCGGCATAAACGGTAATTTCGCCAAACTGATGGCGTGGTATGACAACGAGCGGGGGTATTCCGCCAAGCTTGCCGACTTTACAAAATTTATAAGTGAGAAAATATAACTCTAAAAAATTATGGAGAAAAAAGACAATCTGTATTACCCGGGGGAGGAAAAAAGAAGGCATGCTAATATAAACGATGACCGGGTATATAAAGAAGCGGAAGAAGACCCTGTTGCGTTTTGGGAAAAGAACGCGGAAGAGGTTGTTTGGAGAGAAAAATGGGAAAAAGGATTTTCTCACGAACCACCCTTCTTTAGATGGTTTATAGGAGGAAAGCTTAATATAACCGAAAGTTTTCTTGATAATAACAAGGACAGCGATAAAACAGCCATTATCTTCTGTCCCAACTCTCCGGAAGAGGAGGAAAGAAAGATTAGCTACAAAGAGCTCTACGAAGAGGTGAACCGGTTTGCGAACGCCCTAAAGGAGATGGGGGTTAAAAAAGGAGATCCGGTAGGAATTTATCTTCCTATGATACCGGAAGCGGCTATTGCACTTTTTGCGTGCGCAAGAATAGGAGCTCTGCATACGGTTGTTTTTTCGGCCTTTAGTTCTTCCGCTCTCAGAGCGAGACTCCAGGACACAGATGCCAAAGTGCTTATTACCGCTGACGGATACGAAAGAGGGGAGGAGATTGTGGATCTCAAAAAAAATGCCGATGAGGGAGTCGAAGAGACGGCGGTGGAAAAAGTAGTGGTTGTAAAGAGGGGAGGTAATGAAATAAATTTCTCCGATAAGGATGTTTGGTGGCACGATGTGATAAAAGAAAAGAGCACGGAGTGTTCCGCGGAAGTCATGGATAGTGAGGACCCCTTATTTATTCTTTATACAAGCGGATCGACAGGAAAACCCAAGGGAGTTCTACATACCTGTGGGGGATACGCGGTGCAGGCAAAAATCACAGGAAAGTGGATATTTGACCTGAAAGAAGAAGACGTCTTCTGGTCTACGGCAGACATAGGATGGATTACCGGACACACCTATACACTCTACAGCCCGCTTTTAAACGGTGCGACACTTGTTCTTTTTGAAGGTATTCCGAACTGGCCCGAAAAAGACAGATTTGCTCGGATAATTGAAAAACACGGGGTGACGGGATTTTATACAGCTCCTACGGCGATAAGAGTGTTTAAAACTCAACTTGGAGAAGTGAAGAGAGAGATGCAGAGTTTGCGTGTACTAGGATCGGTGGGGGAACCCATAGACGAAGATACTTGGGAGTGGTTCTATAGAGAGATAGGAAAGGAAAGATGTCCTGTTATGGATACGTGGTGGCAAACCGAAACAGGGGGAGCCTTGATAACTTCTCTCCCCGGAATAGGGCCCTTTAAACCGAAGTATGCCGGGAAAACATTTCCGGGAGTTAATTTCGATATCTATGATGAGGACGGAGAAAGTGTTCCGGTAAACACGGAAGGGGATCTTGTTATTCTTCCCCCCTTTGCCCCCGGAATGCTAAGAGGGGTTTATGGAGATGAAGACAGGTACAAGAAAACGTACTTTTCCGAGTACGGGGAGGAAGTGTACTACACATCCGACAAGGCTTACCGTGATGAAAGTGGGCTCTACAGAATACTTGGAAGAGCTGATGATGTTATAAAAGTAGCGGGACACAGGCTTTCTACGGGAGAGATGGAGAACATTGTGGCGAAGAACGAAAACATCGCCGAGTGTGCTACAATCGGAATAAAGGATGAGATAAGAGGTGAGGTACCGGTGGTATTCGCGGTAGTTGTGGGAGACAAGGACAAGGAAACCCTTAAAAAAGAAATTTCTCAGAGCTTGTGGGACGGTATAGGACCGATCGCCATGGTAAAAAGCATATACATTGTTCCCGATCTTCCCAAGACAAGATCCGGGAAGATAATGAGAAGGATTATGAAAAAACTATTTTCCGGAGAAGACTTGGGAGATCTTTCCACACTTTCCAATCCGGAGAGCGTGGATAAGCTGAGAGAGATAATAAATGAAGATAAAAGCTAAATAAGTTATGAGTAAAATAATTGTTATTGGACACAAGAATCCGGATACCGACGCTGTTATTTCGGCAGTAATGCTCTCACGTTTACTGAAAAAAGAGGGAAAAGAGGCGGTTGCCGCGGTAGCAGGGGAAGTGAACAAGGAAACAAAATTTATCTTTGATACGCTTAAAGAAAATATTCCCGATAAGAAAGAAAACGTAGAGGAGGGAGAAAGTGTTTTTATGGTCGATCACAACGAACTTGCACAAAGTATAGCCGAAAAGGAAAATGTCTACGGAGTTATTGATCACCACGCGCTTTCCGGTCTCACAACGGACACGGCGATCTACTTTCGTGTGGAGCCTCTCGGGAGTACATGCACCATTATATATAAAATGATGAAGGAGAGGGGTATAAGTCTTTCTACCGAGGAGGCGGACATACTGCTTGCCGGAATTATCTCTGACACACTTAATCTTAATTCCTCAACCACTACAAGCGAAGATATAGATTCCTTCTATGAACTTTCTGAAATTTCCAAGATAGATGCGGACATTTTTGCAGAAAAAATGTTTGAGGCAAAGTCCGATCTGTCCGGAACTCCCGCGATAGAGGTAGTGGGAGGAGATACAAAGGAGTACGAGGTCCAAGGGAAAAAGATAGGAATAGGAGTTTGTGAAACAACATCTTTTACTTATTTTGAAGAAAACAAAGAAGAATTTCTCAAGGCCATTGAGGATTATAAGAAAGAAAAGGGGTATGAGGCGTTCTTTTTCGGAGTCATTGATATTCTAAACGGAAATACGCACTTTTATCCGGCGGGAGAAAAAGAAGAAGAAATTGTAAAAACCAAATTTAGTGGTGAGAAAAAAAACGAGTATTATCTTCTTCCGGAAACCACTTCTCGAAAAAAGGAGTTGGTTCCTCCTGTTTTAGAATTTTTTAACGAAAAACATTAGATTATGAAGAAAAAAAAGTACGCCGTAGCTTACGAAGATATTTCCTATAAAGATCTTTCCCTTGTGGGAGGAAAGAACGCCTCTCTCGGAGAGATGATAAAGACGCTTACCAAGAAAGGGGTTTCTATTCCCGGAGGGTTTGCCGTTACCACGGAGAGTTACTGGACGTTCTTAAAAGAAAACAATCTTGAAAAGGAACTGAGAGCAATATTAAAGGATTACAACAGAAACAGCACCAAAAGCCTTCAGAAAGCCGGGAAAAGAGCGCGAGAGGCAATAATGAAGGGAGAGTTTCCCGAAGAGATTAAAGAAGCAATACTTGACTCTTATCGAAAGATGCAGAAAGGGAAAAGCGGAAGTGTCGCGGTGCGCTCTTCTGCAGTCTGCGAGGATGCTCCCGATGCGTCCTTTGCCGGACAGTTCGAAACCTATCTAAACGTATCCGGAGAAAAAGAGCTTCTTTATGCGATTAAGAAGTGTATCGCTTCATCTTTCGGAGACAGAGTGATTGCTTACCGCGAGGAGAAGAAGGTCCCACATCTAAAATTTGCGCTTTCCGTAGGGGTACAAAGGATGGTTCGCTCCGACCTTGCTTCGTCGGGAATTATGTTTACTTTGGACACGGAGAGTGGGTTTGAAGACGTGGTGCTTATAAACTCTATTTTCGGAATAGGAGAGATGATTGTGCAAGGGAGCGTTACGCCCGATGAGTTTTATGTATTCAAGCCTACGCTTAAAAAAGGATTTCCGGCCATTATCAGAAAAGACTTGGGAAGAAAAGTAAAAGAGTATGTTTATAAGAAAAGCGGGGGACTTAGAGAGAGGAAAGTTCCCAAGAAAAAAGCTCTGGAGTTTTCCATTACCGACGATGAGATTCTTACACTTGCCAAGTGGGGAACGATCATAGAAGAACACTACAAGAAACCGCAAGATATCGAATGGGCAAAAGACGGAGAAACGGGAGAGCTTTTTATCGTACAAGCGAGACCGGAAACCGTTCATTCCGCAAAGAAAGAAAGAGTTTACAGAGAGTACAAGATAGAAACGGACAAGAAGCCTATCCTTACCGGTATTGCCGTGGGCGAGAAGATAGGAAAAGGAAAGGTAAAGGTTATAGAGGATATAAGTGAGATGGATAAGTTTAAAAAAGGAGATGTGCTTGTTACTAAAATGACTGATCCGGACTGGGTTAGCATTATGCGCCTTGCTTCGGCTATTATTACCGACGAAGGAGGAAAAACGGCACACGCCTCTATTGTGGGAAGAGAGTTGGGTATTCCGACGATTGTCGGAACCGAGTCCGGAACAAAACTCTTAAAAAACGGCAACAAAGTTACGGTTGACTGCACACAAGGACTTAACGGAAGAATTTTCAAAGGGGATGTTCCTTATAGCGTAAAAGAGCATAATCTGGATAAAATTAAAAAGATAAAGACCAAGGTAACGCTTAACATCGGCACTCCGGAGATGGCTTTCAGGGCATCGTACTTACCTTGTCACGGAGTGGGTCTTGCCAGGCTGGAATTTATTTTGGCCGAAAAAGTTCGTGTCCATCCGCTTGCTCTTTATCACTACAACTCACTGAAAGATAAAAAACTAAAAAAAGAGATAGCGGAAATTACTGTAGAACACAGTGACAAAAGAGAGCACTTCATAAAGGAATTAGCAGAAGGTGTGGCTCAGATAGCGGCTGCCTTTTATCCGCGTGAGGTCATTGTTCGTCTTTCCGACTTTAAGACGAATGAGTATAAAAATCTTATCGGGGGAGAACTTTACGAGAAGGAAGAATCGAATCCGATGATTGGATTTAGAGGGGCTTCTCGCTACCTCAATGAGAAGTTTTATCCGGCGTTCAAAATGGAGTGCCAAGCAATTAAAAGAGCGAAAGAAGTCTTCGGGCTTTCCAATGTTTCGCTAATGGTTCCTTTTTGTCGAAGCGTTAAGGAAGGAAAAGAAGTAAAAAAGAAGATAAAAGAGGAAGGCGTCAAAGATACGAAGGTTTATGTGATGACGGAAATTCCTTCCAATACCGTTTTGGTGGAAGAGTTCAGTAAGGTGTTTGACGGATTCTCAATTGGAAGCAACGATCTTGCTCAGCTTGTTTTGGGGGTAGATAGAGATAATGCTCTTCTCTCTAAAAGATATGACGAGAACGATCCGGCAATAAGAGAAACGATTGCTCGTTTTCTAAAAGAGACCAGGAAACTAAAAGAAAAAGTAGGTATCTGCGGGGAAGCTCCGGCTATAATTCCCGGTTTTGTTGAGTTTCTGGTGGAAAACAAAATAGGTTATGTTTCCGTAAATCCGGATTCTTTTGTGCATACGGTGGAAAAAATACACAAGTCGGAAAATAAAAGCAAATAATTTTTGGCTTTTAACTTATGACCTATAACTCTTGACCTATAACTTTTTTGCTGTTTGTCATCGGTCATTAGTCATTTGTCATCGGTCAACCTTATGTTCGACATTATTACATTCGGCTCGGCTACAAAGGATATATTTCTTCGGGCAAAGAAAAATGTGATTGTTTCCGGGGAAGAGTTCGAAACAGGGGAGGGGGTGTGCTTTTCTCTTGGCTCTAAGATAAAGGTGGAAGACATATATTTTACTTCCGGCGGCGGTGGAACGAATACCGCGACAACTTTTGCCAAACAAGGATTCTCTGTTGCTTATTGCGGAAAGTTAGGCGAGGATACGGCGGGGGACGGAGTGGTGAAAGATCTCGATCATTACGGCATTGATAGAAGTTTACTACTGCGGACAAAGGAAAAACCCACAAATCACTCGGTTGTAATCGATGTTCCGGAAAAAGACAGGACGATCCTAACCTATAAAGGAGCTTCCGATTTGCAAAGGAAGGAGGATGTAGATTTTACGAACCTAAGTGCGAAATGGTTTTATTTTGCTCCCTTTTCTTCTCGTTCTCAGGAATTTTTTTACGAACTCATCGACTATGTGTTTTCTAAAGAAGCAAAAGTGATGATAAATCCCGGGAAAGTACAACTTGAAGACAAAAGGACAAAAGAGATATTAAGGAAAGCGGATGTGGTTCTGCTGAATATGGAAGAGGCATCTATTCTTACAGGAGTTGAGATGGAGGATGAAAAAGAGATATTGCAGGCTGTTTCAGAGTATGGGAAGAGCGTCTCTTTGGTCACTAAAGGAGTAGAGGGTGTGGTGGCTCAAAGCAAGGGAAAGCGTTACACGGCAAAACCTACCTATCCTGACGCTGTCGATAAGACGGGGGCGGGGGATGCATTCGGGTCCGGTTTTCTCTCCGAGTTTATACGATCAGAAGATGTTAAAAAAAGTATCCAGCTCGGAATAGCAAATGCTACTTCTTGTCTTCAGAAGAAGGGAGCCAAGCACGGTCTTCTTGAAAAAAATCAGTCGTTTCACGTCTCTCCGGTAAAGGAGATTGCAGAGTCATGAAACTGTTTGCTAAAAAAAGCGCTCTAGAAAAAAACTTTGAACGTGCCAGAAAAGAAGGCTGGGCGCTTGGTCAGTTTAACTTCTCTACTCTCGAACAGCTTCGGGGGATAATGAAGGCGGGCGAGGAGTTTAGCACACCCGTAATATGTGGTACTTCGGAAGGAGAGGCCGGTTTCTTTGGCATTAAAGAGGCGGCCCATGCTTTAAAAGTAGGCAGGGAGAAGTGTAATGCTGAATTTTTTTTGAATTTTGATCACGGAAAAAGCTTTGAGACGGTAAAAGAGGCAGTGGACACCGGGTATGATATGGTTCATTTTGACGGGTCTCATCTTTCACTGGAGGAGAATATAAAAGAAACAAGGAGGGTGGTTTCTTATGCGAGAAAAAGAGGTGTGCTTGTAGAAGGGGAGGTTTCCAAAATTGAAGGAAAGTCGGCGTCCTTAAAGGGAGAGGCGCGAAAAACAACCTTGACTTCTCTCGAGAAAGTTGCTAAATTTATCGAAAGAACAGGAGTTGATTGTATTGCTCTCGATGTGGGTAATGTCCACGGAGTTTATCCGGAAATGCCTCGCCTTTATCTAGAGAGAATCGATGAACTTTTAAAGCGTGTTTCATGTTTTGTAGTGCTTCACGGTGGATCGGGGGTAGACGAAGTAAAGATCAGAGAAGCAGTATCTCGGGGAGTGGTGAAAGTAAACATTAACACGGAACTTCGCGTTTCTTGGAAAGAAGCGCTTAAGAAAAGCCTTGCCGAAAAAGGAGATGAGGTAGCTCCATACAAACTGTTACCGCCGGCAGGAAAGGCGGTGCAGGAAAAGGTGGAAGAAAAAATTAAATTACTTTCCAATGTCTAAAATAATCCTTGAAAAAGAGAAGTGTATCGGGTGCGGAACCTGTAGTGTTGTGTGTCCTTCTTTTTTTGAAATGGGAGGAGACGGAAGAGCCAACCTTAAAGAAGGTGTCGAGAAAGAAAAAGTGCTGGAGAAGGAGGTTAGTGACACGGGTTGTGCCAACGAAGCTATGCAAAGCTGTCCGGTGGGCTGTATTCATGTAGAAGAAAATTAACGGTAAAAAATTATGACTACTGCGAACAAAAAGATATCTGCAAAAATAAGAAAGGAGAGGAAAGACTACGACAAGAGTAGTTTCATTCCCGCGGTGCTTTACGGAGTTAAAAGGGATAATATACATTTGGCTGTGAATAAAAAAGAGTTCAGCGATCTCTATACTCAGGCAGGGGAGAGTACTCTCATAACTCTTGATATCGAGGGAGAGAAAGCGAAACCCAGAGCCCTTATTTATGACATTCAAAAAGATCCGATAAAAGGAGATATTATCCACGCCGACTTTTACGAGCCTGAGCTTGATCAGGAGGTAGAGGCGGAGATTCCCGTTATCTTTACCGGTGAATCTCCTGCGGTAAAAGAGCTGGAAGGAACTCTGGTGCGAAATGTAGAGACTATTAACGTAAGGGCTCTTCCGGAAAACCTACCCCACGAGGTGGAGGTGGACATAGGATCGCTTAAAACATTTGATGATGCTATTTATATTAAGGACCTAAGTGTTCCCGAGAACGTAGAGATTGTGCAGGACCCCGAGTGGGTGGTGGCGATGGTCTCTAAGCCGGAAAATGTCGAAGAAGAACTTGAAAAACCGATTGAAGAGGGAGAAGAGCCCGAAGTTATAGGCGAAGAGGAAAAGGAAGAGGAGAGCGAAGAAGAAAAAGAGGAAGACTCTTCTCAAGAGGAAGAGGAAGAAAAAAAGGAGGAATAAAAATGAGCACAGCACTGAAACTCGTCCGAAACATAATTGTAATTCTTGTTATATTTTCCCTACTTACTAGTGGTACGGGCTTTTTTACTGATGCTCAAACGGATAAAGAAAAAGAAAGGGAGGAACTTGAGGCGGAGCTTGAAAGGTTGGAGCGTGAAATAGCGGAGGCGGAGAAGGATGTTACGGCTACGGAAGCGGAGAAGCAAAGCCTCGAACACCAGATAACACAAATCCAAAGCGAAATAAATCACCTATCAGCGCAGATTAACCGAAACAGAGCTGTTATCCAGAACCTTAGTCTTAAAATTGATGATACGGAAGATTCCATCGCTAGAACTACAAAGAAAATAGAGCAATCCAGGGACGAGCTCTCCGAGATACTCAGGACTATGCATGCGGAAGGAAGAACTTCCACGCTGGAGATTTTGCTTGTTGAAGATGATCTTTCTTCGGTTTTTGGAAGCCTGAACTCTTTGGAAAGGCTGTCGGGCGAAGCAAAAAGTATTTTAAGGGAAGTAACGGAGCTTAGAAGATCACTGAGAGGTTACAGAGAGGACCTTGAGGAAGACAAGGAGCAGACGGAAAGAGTTGCCCGTATCCAGGAAGCACAAAAAAGAGAAGAAGAGGCAGCGAGGAGAGAAAGGGAAAGTTTGTATGAAATGACGGAAGAAGAGTACCAGAGACAACTTGCAGAAAAAAAAGAGCTTGAAGAAAGAGCGGAAGAGATAAGAAACAGACTCTTTGAGCTTGCCGGAGTTCCCGATACAGAAGCACCAACTTTCGAAGAGGCGTATGAGATAGCAAAGTGGGTGGAGGGTATTACGGGGATAAGACCTGCCTTTCTTTTGTCGATACTCCAACAAGAGTCAGCAATGGGAAGGAACGTCGGTCAGTGCCACTTAGCCGACACTCACTCGGGAGCATCTGTGAATATAAACAATGGTCAAAGATTTTCTAACGGCATTCATCCTTCAAGGGACATCCCTCCTTTCCTACAGATCACAAAGGAGCTTGGAAAGGATCCGTTAAAAACACCGGTCTCTTGTCCGATGAGTGTGGGCTACGGAGGAGCGATGGGACCGGCTCAGTTTATACCATCTACGTGGCAGTCGATCAGGGGACAGGTAAGAAATATTTTAGGAAGAGAACCTAATCCCTGGAGTATTAGAGATTCTTTTCTTGCCTCGGGTGTTCTACTTACTAATTCCGGTGCCGGGTCAAGGACAAGACAAGGAGAGTGGAATGCTGCGATGATTTATTTTTCTGGATCCACTACGAACTCGAGTTTCTTTTGGTATGCTGATCAGGTTATAAATAGAGCCGATCAGTTTGAGAGAGATATTGAAGTTATGGTGCAGTAAACTAGCAAAGTTATTCAATAACTATATCTTTATATTTCTCGCGCTCCTCTTCTTCTCGGAGCGTGTTTATTATTTCATCAAGATCGCCATTTAAAATCTCTTCAAGATTATACCAACTCTTTTCGATGCGGTGATCGGTTACCCTGTTTTGAAGAAAGTTATAGGTCCTTATTTTTTCTGCTCTCATTGCGCTACCGATTTGTGATTTTCTTTCACTTTCCTCCTTTTCTCTTCTTTTTCTTTGCTTTTCTTCGTGGATTTTTGCCTCAAGCACGGAAAGGGCCGTTTCTTTATTTTGTTGCAGACTCCTTTCGTTTTGTGAGGTAACAACGATCCCGGTAGGTGTGTGCACAAGCCTTACCGCTGTTTCTCTCTTGTTCACGTACTGTCCTCCGGGACCGGACGCCTTGCACGTTTCCATTCTTATATCTTGAGGATTGATCTTTATCTTCCCTCTCTTTGGTTCAGGTAGGACGGCTACGGAAACTGTAGAAGTATGAATGCGTCCGCTTTTCTCCGTATCGGGAACTCTTTGTACCCTGTGAACTCCGGCTTCGTAACGCATCAAAGAGTAGGGATCTTTATTTTTTAATTTAAAAACGATTGTTTTATAACCGTTTTGCGGTGTTTTGTTTTCGTCTAGAATAGTGACGGTAATATTCTTTGATTCTGCATACTTGCTATACATTTCAAAAAGATTTGCCGCAAAAAGAGAAGCCTCTTCGCCACCGGCTCCCGCTCTTATTTCTACAATAGCTGTTCCTTTTTTGGTGTCCGTAGTATCTTCTTCTTCCTTTTCTACAATGGCCCTTTTTATTGCTCTGACGGTCTCTTCTTTTCTTTTTTCAAGCTTCTCATTCTCTTCCGCGGCCATTTCTCCCAGCTCCTTGTCTTCTTGTTCTTCAATTATTTTTTGATTTTCAGCAAGCTTGGTCTTGATCTCCTCCAGCTCTTTCTTGAGCGTTATTATGTTTTCAAGGGATTTTTTTTGCTCACCTAAAGTCTCCCACTGAGTTACTTTCTCCGGGTGGGCCATCTTCTCCATGAGTTCATCATACTCTTTCTGGTATTTTTCAAGCAAAGACATAGTGTTAGTTAAAACAAAACTCTCCGCCGGAAAAGGGGAGAGCTGTTGGTGTGTTTATTTTTTCTTCTTTGCCATCTTTTGCTTGAACTTTTCAACTCTTCCCATTGTATCAAGTATTTTCTTCTTCCCCGTATAGAAAGGGTGACAGGAAGAGCAGACCTCCACCTTAATGGGGTCTTTGGTAGAGCCGACGTTAAAACTGGCTCCGCAGGAGCAGCTTACTTTGGCATTATCATGATAAGTTGGGTGTATTTCTTTTTTCATAACGGGGGTATTATAGCAAAAAATGAAGATACTTCAAGAGAACTTGATATTATTCAGATAAAATGCTATATTTCTGCGTGCGTGAATATAATTGACGGAGAAATAAAAATGGAAGAAACAACAAAAAACGATACAAAAGAAGAAAAGATGAGCTCCAAAAAAGAAGAGATGGCTAGGTGCGGTCTTCACTTTGGGCAGGCGGTAGCCAAGAGGCACCCAAAAATGGATCCCTATATCGAAGGAGTGAAAGGGGCGGTACATGTTATTGATCTTAACAAGACAGAGGAGAAATTAGAGGAGTGCTTGGAATACATTAAAACTCTAAAAAAAGAAGGAAAAACGATGCTCTTTGTCTCTACCAAGCCGGAGTTCCGGAAGCTAGTGGAAAGCACAGCAAAGGAGTGTAACATGCCCTATGTGGTAAATAGGTTTTTGGGAGGGATGCTTACAAATTTCGGAACGATTAAAAAAAGAATAGATTATTATAACGATCTTCTGGAAAAACAAGAAAGCGGAGAGCTGGAAAGAAAATACACCAAGCACGAAAGAGTAAGGTTTGCCAAGGAGATGGAAGGTCTCGAGAAGAATTTTGGCGGAGTGAGGAATATGGAAAGATTACCGGATGCGATTTTTGTTACAGACATGGATAAAGATAAGCTAGCGGTAAAAGAAGCACGTATGAAGGGGATTACTGTTGTAGGGATTGCCGACACTAACGTGGATCCATCAGCTGCCGACTACTTTATTCCTGCTAATGACGACTCTCTTAGTTCGGTTACTTATATACTTGAAGAGGTAAAGAAGATTCTAGCATAAAAAATTACGTGCTGTTTAGTTCGGAATTAAGTATTAAAATTTGATCATTAATTTTATAAAGCTATGTCCAATATCGAGCAAGTTAAAAAACTAAGAGAGGAGACGGGAGTATCTATGATGGAATGTAAAAAAGCGCTGGACAAGTCTGGAGGAGATATTGAGAAAGCAAAGAAGTTTTTAAGGGAGAAGGGAGAGGAGTTGGCAGGAAAGAGAGCGGGGAGAGAGGCGGGTGAAGGTGTTGTTGCCTCCTATATTCACTCCAATAGTAAAGTGGGAGTTCTTCTTGATATACGGTGTGAGTCTGATTTTGTAGCAAAATCGGATGACTTTAAATCTCTTGCTCATGAGATATGCCTGCAAATAGCTGCCGCTAAACCTCAGTACGTGAAAGAGGAGGATGTGCCCGAGGAAGTAATAAAAGAAGAAAGAGAGATTACTTTAAAACAACATGAGGGTTCCAATAAACCTCAAAATGTATTGGATCAGATTGTAGAAGGAAAAATAAAGAAGATGAAACAGGAAGTGGTTCTTCTTTCCCAGGCTTGGGTAAAAGATGAAAAGAAAACAATAGCGGATCTTATTAACGAAAAAACGGCTAAGATCGGAGAGAAAATGGAAGTTCGCCGTTTTGAAAGATACGAAATATAATATAACCCATGACGATTGCCATCATAGCTTTCGGGGTAAGCATAATTGCTATTTCCATTCTTTTTGTAAGAAGGGTACCCGACATTACGGAGCTTTCTGAAGAAGAGGACTCTGACAAGGATATAATATGTATTGCTAGAGAGAAGATAGAAGAAGGGGTGGAAAAGGAAATAAAAGAGAGATTTGAGGATTTCTTGCAGCTGATACTTTCTCACATGAGGAGGTTTTTTGTGCGAGTTGAAAAGACCACCACTAAGTGGCTCTACGTGCTAAAGAGGAGAAAAAGAAAAAAAGAACAAGAAAAATAAGAGTATATTCGATCGGGCTACGGAAGGACGAGCAGTGACAAAAAACAATTGCTTGCCTTTCCGTAGCCCCGATGGATATCGGAGCGTGGGAGGGCCGGCTTAGCTCAGTGGCCAGAGCAACTGTTTTGTAAACAGTAGGTCGCCGGTTCGAATCCGGCAGCCGGCTCAAGTTTGTCTACTTGACAAGTGAAGTGGAATATGTAAAATGAGGAGCAGCACATTGAAAATTTATCCTTTGAGTTGAGTCAGTTTCTTAAAGTTGCTTCGAACTATCTCCCTGTGAAATTTTCACCTTTGGTGAAAAACAGCAAAGCTGTATTTCACAGGGTAAATTTTTTAGAGAGTTTGATCCTGGCTCAGGATGAACGCTGGCGGCGTGGATTAGGCATGCAAGTCGAGGGATCCAGCCGTATCACACTGTGTGTGATACGGAAATCACAAGCACCAAATGACAAATCCCAAACAAATCACAATGTCTAAAATCACAAATCACAAACGTTTTGGATTTTGGAAATTACCATTTCGAATTTGTTTAGAATTTAGTGCTTAGAATTTAGAATTTCCGCTATCGCGCGTAGCGTGATACGGTTGGGTAACCGGCGAACGGGTTAGTAACACGTGGGAACATACCCTCAAGACGGGGATAACCTGGAGAAATCCAGAACAATACCCGATGGTCTTTTTTGACGAAAGTCTTTAAAGTAAACGGAACCCTTTTGGGAACCGCTTGAGGATTGGCCCGCGGCCTATCAGCTAGAAGGTGTGGTAATAGCACACCTTGGCGATGACGGGTAGGCGAGGTTAGCGCCTGACCGCCAACAAGGGCACTGAGACACGGGCCCTACTCCTACGGGAGGCAGCAGTCGAGAATCATAGACAATGG
>Ga0207421_10000148_pt1 | contig 83112 bp, 82 predicted proteins | sample SodLakKL_010_SED_4_FD_187542 | JGI IMG/M metagenome (GOLD analysis project Ga0207421, IMG submission 187542) | Alkaline sediment microbial communities from Lake Tanatar, Kulunda Steppe, Russia - 8KL_010_SED (SPAdes) (version 2) | ecosystem: Environmental > Aquatic > Non-marine Saline and... | reverse complement strand
TTGTATCCAAAAGCCTCTAACGCTTTGGTGTCGCCTTTGCTGTCGACAATCCGGATGAGCATCAAGCCGGCGGCCGTCATGCCCATCGATTGACCGAAATCGCCAATACCGCGCTCAAACCAGTTCTTAGGAATCATCCGCGGCGCGATGAACACAAAAGCCAACACGTTCCACAATATGCCCGTGGCCGCCAAGATTAGGAAAACACCGAGGTTTTCACCAATGACCTGCAAAGACAGCGTCGCAATCGCGCTTACAATCAAGAAATCGAGAGCCAGCCCCTGCAAACGGTTGACCATGTCGCGGTCAACCAAGTGATGACGGTCAAATTTGTCCAGCAACAGTTGGACTATCACACCGCCAAGCATGGCCAAGGGAAAAAGCGGAAGATACTCCACAATCACAACACCGCCGTTTGAACCCCATGTTGCGCCTTCAAGCAAAATCAGCAACTCCAAAATCACTTTTCCCAAAATCACCGCGGCGCCGACAACGCCCAAATGCAAAGCCAACGGTTCGATCGATTGAGGGCTTGTGGTAAGCACTCCGGTCGCAACCCGGTCTTCCACATCGACAACACCGCGCAGCTGAGCTTCATCAAAATCCTTAGGATCCTTCAAGTAATTCGTCTTCCCACGGCGTACGCCCCAATTGATCAAAACAACGCCGAAAATGACACCGCTCACAACGCCTACCGTCGCAAGCCCCATGGCCAAATCCGCCCCCTCGGAAAACCCTAGTTCCCTAAAGGTATCCGCTAAGCCCGCGCTCGTTCCGTGGCCGCCTTCAAAAGCAATTTCAATCAACGCGCCTGCCATCGCATTCGTTTGAAAAACCGGCACCAAAATCGCCATGGTCACCAGCAATCCGAAAACATACTGGCCCCAGGCAACCGATTGGCCAAACGAAACTTGCGGTCCGGCCGTCAGCCAAATGTCTTTGAAAGAAGGAATCTTCTTACCAATGAACAAAGACGCAAAAATAAAACTGATCAACAACCCGGGGAGCGTGGAAAACACACCGACCACGGATTTCGTCAGCAAACCGTATTCCATATTTTCGAACCGTTCGAAGTTGCCAAGAAATCGCCCTAAAACCTCAGGCCCGACCAGCAAAAACAAAAACCCGGCGATGATCGAACTCGGCAAAAAGTACTTCGAAAAAATTCCGAATTTCAATCGTATGAACTTAGCAACAAGCAATCCCAATCCAATCAAAAGCAAGCTAAAACCAATAACTTCGGGACTCATCCAACCTCCCCTTTCCCTTCTATTTTACTTAAAGGACCTCATGAACGCAACAAAAAAACCTGAAGCTTCGATGCCAAAATGTGTTTTCGCATCGGAACTTCAGGGTCGTCGTTTGTCATGCCGCGCTTTTTTGTCTTTCCTTCAACCATACGAACAAGTCGTCTTTAAGCATCGGTCTGGCGTATAAGAAGCCTTGCGCATAATCGCAATCGAGCGCTTTGAGCCTTTCTAAGATGTTTTGGTCTTCGACGCCTTCGGCAATAACCTTTAAGTGAAGGTTATGCGCCAAATCCACAATGGCTTCCACCATGTAAGCCAAAGAAGGATCGTCTTCAAGATTCATCGTGAAATCTCGGTCGATTTTCACCGTGTCGGCCGGCAAATCCCGCAAGCATGAAAGCGAAGAATAGCCCGTGCCGAAATCGTCAATGATGATCTTCACATTATGGTTGCGGAGTTTATTGAAAAACATGCTGGTCGACGTACGATTTTTCATCATTGAGGATTCGGTCATTTCAATGTGGAGATTTCTACCGTTAAAGTCGGTTTCTTCAATTCGTTTGATCATGGTATCCAGCAAACTTTGATTGAACAAGTTTTTCTGGGAAATATTCAGGGCGATGTCTACATCCGGGGCAATGGCGTGCAAATGTCCAAAATCCTTAAGCACCCGTTCAAACACCCAAAGAGTAATGTCGTCGATGATGCGAGACTCTTCCGCCAAAGGAATGAATTCGTTGGGATAAAGGATTTTATCCGCATGAGACCAACGCACCAAGGCCTCAATACCCACTACTTTATCGTTTTTGAGGTCAATCAACGGTTGATACTCCAAAAACAAATCGTTGTTTTGAAGGGCTAATGGCAATTCGCCCAAACGGCGAAGCATCAGTTCATCATGCAAGTGGTCGTCATGGTACAAAGCAATTTTCAAATTTTGTTTTTTCGCGTGCATCGCGGCGATATCGCTTTCCTTGAAACGATCGTGCATCGTCCGAGTCGGACTCGGCATGCTTATGCCGATAGAATAATCAAGATAAAGCGGAACCCTCTCGCTGTAAAACGTCACATTGTCAAGCGACTCGGCCAAGGTATCCCGAATCTTTCGGAATGATTCTGCAGACATCTCCACCCAAAAACGATGAAAATCCACCTGGAAAACCAGCGCGTGATCCGGCAAAACAGTTTTCAACGCCTCATAGAGTTCTTTGAATACTTCAATGTAAGCGTCCCGCCCCAAAAGCGAAGTCAACTGCTCGTAATTGTTCACCGTGAGGGCCATCGTGACTTTGTTGCGGCCTTGAGAGCGGATGTTTCGGTGCTTGAGATAATAGTTGTAGTTGATGATGCCGGTATCGTAGCTTCTTGTGTGCAAATTCAACATGCGGAGCATCTGTTCGCGCAGACGGTCAAAAATATACCCAAGCACTAAGCCTATCAACATAAAATACGCCATTCGGTAAAACCAGTTCATAAAAGGTTGCATGACGTTTGTTGAAGTGTCAAGAGGCATAAAGGGTCCCAACAAGAAACCACCGGCCAATCCGGCCAAAACCCCGCCTTTCCAACCGAAAAGGAACGCCGACATCATCACGGGAATATACATGATGTGCAAGTAGGCGTATTGGGTGCCGCCGGTAAAATAGACGATGGCAAAAACGAGTGGAAACAAGAGAATATTCAACGTCAAAATTACATAGCGAAAAGTTTTTGTGTGCTCAATGATGGCGTCAAAAAGAATTCTTCTGTCGTTGCTCAACTCTGTCACCTTCTCCTTGACACATCCCATTCCCTTGAATACAGTATAGCATATGGCAAATCAATTGCATAGCTCAATTATACCATGGTTTTCAGTTGTGCATCTTTGTTGAAAAACGTCCGATACCCAAACAAGAGGAAAAGATAGGTGGAGAGTGCAACGCCGCCGAGTATGCCAAGCATGACGCCGATTTGATACATGATCGCCGTCGTTGGAGCGACGCCCGATAAAATTTGTCCGGTCATCATTCCCGGCAAAAAGATAATCCCCATCCCTAGCATATTGTTCACCGTGGGCATAATCGCGGCGTCAAACGCTTCATTGACGATTCCGTGGGAGGCATCTTTAGGCGTCGCGCCAAGATGCAGCGCTTCGATTACGGCTTCCTTTTGGTCCGTGAAACGATTGAGCAACGTGTGTATACCTAACGTGATGCCCGTCATAGAGTTGCCGACAATCATGCCGGTTATGGGGATGAAGTATTGAGGATTGTAATAAGGCTCCACCCGAATCACCACAAACAAAAAATACGCCAAAGACGTCAAACTACCAGCGGGCAATGTGAACGCGACAACCTTCTTGATAGAAAGCGTAAGCTCCTTTTTGAACTTGCGAAACACCGTAAACACCGCAAACCCGAGCATCACAAAAACCACGGCGAGCGTAAGCAGCGGATGAGGATTCTCAATAATCAATGTCAGGGCATACCCAACCGCGACGAGCTGAAACGTCATCCTCAACGTCGCTATGATTAAGACGCTTTCTCGCTTGATGGCGCGGCGTCTTAAAATATAAAGAACAAACAGCACAAATATGTACCCGAAAAGCACCTGCCAATAGGTCAATTCTATAACGTTTCCGTCCATCTAACTCACCTCTTTTTGTCGGCCGTTTTGGATTTCGTACACTTTGTCCCCATGTTTATGAGCTTGGTCTTTGGAATGGGTGACCATAACCAAAGTCTTATTCTCTTTTTTGGTGAATTCCACAATTGTCTCAATCATAAGGTCTTCAGAAACGTCGTCCAAAGAACTTGAGGGTTCATCGAGCAAATACACGGCCGCATCCAACAGCAAAACCCTCGCCAAAGCGAGTCGCTGCCTTTCGCCCCCGGATAAATGCTTAACGTCCATATCCAACGATTTGTTCAACCGAACCCGTTTCATCAAATCGTAGAGAGTCTTATCGTCTGCGTCTTCTCTTTGCTGAAAGCGAAGACCAATGAGCAAATTGTCGCGAAGACTCCCCGGAAACATATGAGGCTTTTGATTCAAATACACCACTTCACGGCGGTGGGCCACGCTATCTATTTCTGCAAGGCTTTTTCCATTATAGTGAATCGTCCCTTTCGTTGGTGAAAGGGACTTGTTTAAAAGACGAAGCAAAGTGCTTTTTCCACCGCCACTTTCGCCAACAATACAAACGATTTCCCCGGAAGCCACATCGATGTTTTTGACCCGTAAGACATCCTTATATTCTACATCTTTGATTTCAAACATATAGCCTCCTTATTGGTAACTCTTTGAAATAAGTTCGTAACGGCGGGTGTTGATGTAGGAATTCGTGTACTCAAAAACACGTCCGTCTTTCAAAAGGGCTGTGATTTCAACGTGCATTACGGGTGTGTTGGGGTCTATTTCAAGGTATTTTTGATACAGCGGTTTCGCAAACGTGGCTCGAAACCGCTGATTGGCGGTGACTATTTGCAATCCGAGAGTTTCATGAATGTATTCATAAATGGAGCCGCTGACGATGTCTTCCGATAACGGAATGATCGCTTTTGGGAAATACGATTCGTCCACCATGATCGGTTTGCCGTTTTTTTTGCGAAGTCGAATCACTTTGTAGACCGAATCGCCTTCTTTGATGTTCAAGTTCGCGGCCACCTTTTCATCCGCCGGTAAAAGTCCGTATTCAATCAGCGCGCTCGAAGGTATTCCTCCTGCGGTTCGCACCTCTTTGGTGAAGCCCTTGAAAACGTCCATTTTTTTATAGAGCTTCTCATCGGTGGTGAATGTGCCGACGTTTCGCACGCGATAGAGCTTGTTTTGTTGGACAAGATGATTAATCGCTTTCCGAACTGTCATACGAGACATGTTGTAACGTTCGGACAAAGTTCTCTCCGAGGGAATCATTTCATTTTGGCCCAGTTGTTGAATCATGGTTTCCAAAATGTCGACAAGCTGCAAATATTTCGGTTTCATCCCTTCTCACCCTTCCTTGAGGTGTTTGGCCGCGGCATTGTCCAAAACAACGGTGACATCGTCATGACGTCGCAAGACGCTGGCGGGTAAAGATTCGTCAATTTTCCCTTCGATCATATGCTTGACCGCTTTGGCCTTATGCTTTCCGCTTGCGGCAAGCACGATGCTTTTTGCGTTCATGATAGTTTGAATGCCCATGGTGATGGCATATTGTGGCACGGAAGACATGGAATCAAAGAACCGCGCATTGGCCTTTCGGGTCGATTTGCTCAACGCCACTTTATGAGTCTTTGATGTAAACGAACTCCCCGGTTCATTGAATGCGATATGGCCGTTCACACCGATGCCAAGCAATTGAATGTCGATGCCGCCTTGAGCTCTGATAAATTCGTCATAGGCATCGTATTCGGCGTGTTCGTCCGATGGTGGAAAGTGTCTTTGATGGGTTGGGATGTCCACGTGATTGAAAAGCAGACGCTCCATCGTATTTTTATAGGTTTCCGGATGTTCGTCGGAAATGTCCAAATATTCATCCAAATTGAAAGTGCGAACATGAGAAAAAGAGACATTTTTTTGTTTATGGGCCTCAACAAGACGGTGGTACACTTCTTCAAACGTCGATCCGGTAGCGCAACCTAAATTCAAGGTGGTACGGTTGGATATCTCGGTGACTAGGTAGTCACTTATATAGCGAGCCATTTCTTCTTTGTCTTTCACGATTTCTATTTTCATAACGTCTCACCTCGTTCATGTGGTCTATACCATATTATAATGGTCTATACGGCATCTTGTCAAACGCCAAAGCCTTTTTCTTTATTTTGGTTTGACAATAAAAGTAAACGCTTTTATAATAAAAAGTAAGCGTGGTTTATACCACGAATCCGGAGGTGGTTTTATGGCGCAAAACATTCCGCAATCCCACATGCAAATTATTGAGAACGCAAGCAATTATGAAGAGGCCATCCAGATTGCGTCAAAACCGTTGCTCGAAAACGATTATATCACCAAGGATTACATCCAAGCGATGATCGATAGCGTCGAAGAGCATGGCCCTTATATTGTTTTGGCCGACGACTTCGCTTTGCCACACGCTAGACCCAGCGAAGCCGTAAAAAAAACCGGATTGTCTCTTTTGACGGTCAAAGACGGCGTGGATTTGAAAGGAAACACCGTGAAACTTTTTGTGGTCTTGGCCGCAAAAGACAGCACTTCTCACAATGAAGCGTTGCAGTCGCTCGCGGAATTCTTGATGGACAAACAAAACATTCAAGACGTAATCGCTTGCGACAGGGTGCAAGATATAAAAAAGATACTAGACGAAAGGTGGAACTGATATGAAGATCCTAGCGGTATGCGGCTTTGGAGTGGGGTCATCGATGATACTCAAGCTGACGATTCAAAAAGCCCTCCGCGAATTCGGGGTGGATGCCGAAGTCATCAACACGGACATCTCCGATTCAGCGGGACACAATGCGGATGCGGTTTTCTCTTCTCCCGATTTCATCGGCGACCTTGAAAAACGCTTCAAAAACAAAGAGATCAAGCTTTACCCCATCAAAAGATACTCGGATTTGGAGGAAGTGAAAGAAAAGGTTCAAGATTTGATCGATTCTAAGAAGTAACAGCACCAAAAAATATAAAAAGGAGTAGATTGTTTTATGATGGATGCTTTTAGAACATTTGCTGAAGGACTGTATGCATTTTTTGACGGCTTCCCACCGGTTCTAATCGGTCTGATTGCCGTCATCGGTCTCATCGCTCAACGCAAGCACTTTAGTGAGGTCATCCGTGGTGGTGTCATGGCCGCATTCGGTATGATGATCATCATGATTGGCGTCGACGTATTGGTCGGTTCAATTCTCCCGGTCAACAACCTTTACAACGTTGCCGCAGGAGGAGAAGCCGCTCCTGATGAAGTTGGATTCATCACCGAATACGGCGCTGAAATCGGACTGGCCATGCTTCTTGGTTTTGTCTTGCACATTCTAATCGCCATCTTCACCAAGGTCAAAACCATCTTCCTAACAGGCCACTTCCTGTTCTGGATTCCTTTCATCTTCACAGCAATCGCCGCTGGCGTCGGCATGCCAACTTGGGGCATTATCATTTGGGGTGGCGTCCTTTCCGCGCTCTATTGGTCGTTCATGCCCTATTTCTTGCGTCCCTATTCTCGTGCCGTCATTGGCAGCGACGATTTCACGCTTGGTCATCCTTCCGCGATTTTGGCTCTTGTTTCAGGAACCATCGCCAAATACGTCGGAAACAAAGAAAACTCCACCGAAGACATCAAACTTCCTAAGGGCCTTGGTTTCTTCCGTGAAATTTCGATTATGGGTGCCATCATCATCTTCTTGACCTATATCATCAGCGGTTTGACCATTGGCGACGGGTTCCGCGGAGAAGGTCTCACAGACCTGCCGTTATTCCCCTTCGCGCTTGAACAAGGCTTGACGTTCGGTATCGGTATCATCATCCTCCTTCAAGGTGTACGAATCTTCGTTAACGAAATCGTTCCCGCGTTTGAAGGTATCAGCACGAAACTGATTAAAAACGCACAGCCTGCGTATGACGCGCCCATCTTCTTCAACTTTAAGCCTAACGCCGTCATCATCGGCTTCATTGTAGCGTTCATCACATCAACCATCGCCATCGTAATCTTCAACCAATTTGACATTTTCGTGGCACTGATGCTTCCTCTTGTCATTCCTAGCTTCTTCGAATGTGGTATGGCATCGGTTGTCGGCGAAGGCCAAGGCGGCGTTCGCGGCGCAATCATCGGTACGTTCTTCGCATCCCTCGTAATGGTATTGCTTCTTGGTATTTCGCTTTACTTCTTCCAAGACACCATTATGGACTGGATGCTCATCTTCGGCGGTAACGATATGAGCCTTTGGGGCAGCGTCACCGGCGGAATTGCCGAATTCTTCGCTTGGTTGTTCTAATCATTCATGCCTGATCACAAAGACTATTTCAACCACGTTCAAGAGCTTTTAAGGGCGTTCATAGAGAAAGAAGCATCCGCACTCGACGACGCCGTAAACATGCTTTATGAAGCGACGCTCAACAAAAACAACATTTTCGTGTTCGGGGCCTCGCACGCCGGCATCATTAGCCAGGAAATGGCTTACCGTGCCGGCGGCCTCGCCACGGTCAATCCATTGTTGCCATCCAGCCTGATGCTTGACCAAAAACCCATCACATTCACATCAAAGATGGAGAGGTTGCCGGGCTATGGTCGATTGATTGCCGAAAAAACCCCGTTTGAAAAAGGCGATGTCCTCATCGCCCACTCCGTTTCAGGCCGCAATACCGTTATGATAGACTTGGTTATGGCCGCCAAGGAACGTGGCGTGAAAGTCATAGCCTTGACCAACTTGAATTATTCCAAAAACGTGGAAAGTCGCCATGAAAGCGGCAAACGTCTCTTTGAACTCGCCGATCTCACCATCGACAACCACGGCGACAAAGGGGACGCCGCCATCAAATTTGAGGGCCTGAATCAAAAAGTCGGCCCCACAAGCACCGTCATCGGAGCGAGCGTTGTCAACGCCATCGTCGTCGGCCTAACCGACAAGCTCCACAAAAATGGCCACGACGTCCCGATTCTTTACAGCGCGAACCTTGACGGTGGCGACGAACACAACCAGAAAATCTTCAACAAGTACAAAAACAACATCTTCTATCTTTAAAAAAATGGTCAACCGCAAAGGTTGACCGTTTTTTATCAGAAATTGAGACGCACTCGAACATCACATACAAAATTCATGCCCCGCTATGCAACACTGGAGATTAAAACGCTGTAAAACATTAGAATGATCAACCCGATGAATTGATAATAAAAGAGATAAATCGGTTCTTTGTCTTCGGCGTTGCGACGGATGAAATACTCAACGAAACACGAAAGAGCGCCCACTGCGAGAAAGAAATAGGTAAGGTTCACGAACCAGTATGCGACGGACTCCAAAAGATTCCAATCAGAGAACGTAAGAGATAGGTAAAGCAACACCGCCACAATAAACAAGATTCGATTCAGTGAAAATACCATGCGATTGATACCAATGTAGGTTTTCATGCAAACACCTCAACGTCATTATACACTATTTTACAAAAGAAGAAAAAAGGGAAGCGACCTCTTTATTTCTTCAAATTGTGGAAAAGGCCAGGAAAGACGAAAAAGCCCGCATACGCCACAAGGAAATACCGAACGAACTCAAGAATGTTAAAGGCCCACGTTCCTTCCTCGGCCCCCAAAATGCCAAAAAGCAGCCCCAGAAGAATCAAAGTGAGCGCCACAAAAGGGATGCCGACGCCAATACGTAGCGCTTTGATTTTCCAAGGAACATCGATGGAAAAGTTCACGTACTGTTTTTCGGATGAAACAGCCACTATGATGCCAACCAATAGCCCATAAGAACGATAGAAATCTTTGCCTTCAAACAAGAATAGCCCCGCCAAGAAAATAAAGGCCAACACGGAGTAATAACGGTGCAAAGATTCCTTGTCGTTTTCAAAACGACGAAAAAAATATGCATGAAGCAACGCGACGGCAAGGCCTAAAGCGCCGCCAACTAGCACGTCGCTGACATAATGGACACCTAGATAAAGTCGACTGAACATCATCGCCACCGTCAAAACCGTAGCGATCAAAAAATATTTCCATCGTTTGAAAAAGGCCGCAATGGAATAAAAGAGCGTGCTCGAACCTTGTACATGTCCGCTTGGAAATGCGCTACCCGTCGCCGTATCGGGACGGAGATTATCCACCCGATCCGGGTATTCCTCAAAGGGACGGGGCGCCGCAATGATGTCTTTCAATACATTGTTCAACGTTAATCCGAGCCCAAGCGAGATTGCGAGAAACTCCCCCAACTTTTTGTGGAGCGTCCAATAAATGGTGGCAAGCACGATGATATAAAAATATTCTTCGCCAAGCAAGCTGATGCCGTTAAAAAAGGCATCTGTGAATACGTTTCTTGCACTTTGAAGCCATTCGATGAGTTCTATGCTGAAACTTTTCATGATTATCGCCGTCCTTTGGTTTTATTGTATGCAAAACGTGGTCTTTTGACAATGATAACTTCCAGAATGCCAATAATTGTGGCATTTTCAATATGATAGTGTATAATAAAAATATCCTGTGCGAAAGGAGATTGTGCCATGAAAGACATTGTCAAATTCTTCGACGATTTGCCCTACATTGTGAAAATCATCCTTGCGCTACCCTTTATCGACGGAATTGCCTGGGGGATTTACCGCATCGCCAAAGGCAAGATTGTCCTCGGCATCATCTGGATTCTCGTTGGCTGGGCCATCTTTTGGATTATCGATCTCGCTTCGCTTCTGCTTTACAAAGACATTCGGATACTTGCATAAAGAGGGAACATTCATTCCCTCTTATTTTTTGTGTGAAGCCTTTTGGCCATGATAATGTCGGGTTTGTTCAACCCGTTGGCGTCTGGGATGACGCCAACGATTGTGTATCCACACTTTTGATAAAAGCCAAATGGATGGTCTTTGTAATTTTTAACGCAAGAAAGCTTTTGATAGGTGTCTTGATACAAATCTCCATCGCTCAAGCTGGTCGCAAAACATTCATCATCGGTTCCTAGATATAAGGTCAATACCCCTTTGTTTGCCAAATCCTCTTCCAATACTTCTAACAATTTCCGACCGATGCCTTGTCTTTGCCAAGCTTCTTTCACAATCAACGGATGAAGTTCGTAGGCTGCCGGATAACTTGTATCGATGGCGCCGACAAATCCTATAACTTCCTTGTTTATAGCGACGTAAAGAAGGCTCTTTCCTTTTAGAAGTGATTTTATCTCCTGTTCGGACTCTTCTTTGGAATAATGGTCTTCAAAAACATTCGACAGCATGTCAACGCAAGTCTTCGCGTATGCATCGTATGTGCGCAGCAACTTAATGTCCATGTTTTCCCCCGATTCCGTAGAAAAACATGTGCATCAAATCCTTCAAGCGATTTTTATCATGCCGCACATCCACCTTCGTTAAAGACTTGAACAATTCGACATAAACCATGATGGATTCTTCTTCAACCGCCGTGGACACTTCCCCTTCTTTGCGCCCTTCGCGAATCATATGTTGCAAACCAACCACAAGCCGGTTATCAGTATACCACGATACAAGTTTTTTGAGGTCTTTGTCGTTGGGTCTGTAAAAAGTTTGCACCAAATCTTCACTCAATGAATCGATCAGTTCAATTTCAAAGTTCAACAATTTGTTGGCTTTTTCTCTAAACGTGAAAGAAGAGTCGTAGACGATGTCCTCAAAGCGCCTAGTATAATCTTCTAAAAGCTTTTTGACTACCTCGTAGACAACTCGTTCTTTGCAACCGAAATAGTTGTAGATGGTAACCGGGGACACTTTCGCCGATTTTGCGATTTCTTTCATCGTCGACCCGCGGATGCCTTCTCTTAGAAACAGTTCTTCGGACGCCCGCAATATTTCTTGCCGCTTTTTCAAGGAACGCTTCTTGTATCCATCCATACTTGACCTCCCCCCTCTTTCTTTCATTATAAGCCTATCTATGAACAAGCACAATGATTTTGAAAAAGATTGACCCACATTGTTTTCGTGATAATATAAACATAAGAGCGTATGAACAGAAAGTTGGTGTTTTATGATTGATGTGCGAAATTTGACCAAATCTTACGGACCCAAACGTGGAATATTTGATTTGTCGTTCTTTGTACAAGAAGGCGAAATCTTCGGCTTTTTGGGGCCAAACGGCGCAGGAAAAACGACAACCATCCGGCAACTCTTAGGATTTATACACCCTGACAATGGATCGGCTTACATCCATGGACTTAGAGTGTTCGAAGACGCCCATATTATCCAAAAAGACGTGGGCTACATTGCCGGAGAAATTGCTTTTTTCGATCATATGACGGGCGATGAGTTTTTGCTTTTTCAAGCGGAAATGCGTGGAATGAATGATTTCTCACGCTACAACAATTTGATTGAACTTTTGGAATTCAACCCGAAAACCTCCATACGCAAAATGTCGAAAGGAACAAAACAAAAGCTGGCGATTGTGGCCGCTTTCATGCACGATCCTTCCATTTACATTCTTGATGAACCCACAAGCGGGTTGGACCCGCTCATGCAAAGCAAATTCGTTCAGCTCGTTCACAAAGAGAAAAAAAGGGGCAAAACCATTTTAATGTCTTCACACAACTTTGAAGAAGTCGAGCGAACCTGTGACCGCGCATTGATTATAAAGCACGGCGAAAAAATGGTTTTGGAAGACGTTAACGCCCTCAAGCAAAGACAAAGAAAGGTGTTTGTGGTGCATTTCGATACCGACGAAGAACGCCGGCGTTTCAATACGGAGGGATTCACCGTTGAAAACACCCGGAACAACGAACTCGAAATCGCCGTAAGCGGCGATGTAAATGAATTTATCAAAAGGCTTTCGAAGTGTACACTAAAAGGAATCGACATCAAAAAGCAGTCCTTAGAAGAAGTGTTTATGGAATACTACAAGGAGGACGAGCATGAATAAAGCCCTTTTAAAGATGAATACCAAGAGTTCTTACAAGCTTTGGATCGTGTTTTTGTTGATACTTCTATTTTATAAGCTTGTGATCATAGGCATGTTCGACCCGGACAACATCGAAGCCATGGACGAGTTCATGGCGCTCATGCCGGAAGAGTTTGTTCAAGCCATCGGTTATCAGTTGTTGGATCTTTCCTTAACAGGCTATATTGGAGGCTACTTCTACACTTTTCTCATTTTGATGTTCCCTTTGATTTTTACCATCATGCTCTCATTTCGTTTAGTCGGAAAGTATGTCGACGATGGTTCCATGGCCTATCTTATCGCCACGCCCCACAAAAGAAGCACGATCATTATAACGCAAGCGTTTTTCCTCCTAATTGCCGTTTTTCTCTTGTTTCTTCTGATGTCGATACTCGGTTTAATCTTTACCATAGCCATGTTCCCCAACCAACTTGCCATTGGAAAATATGCGCTATTGAATGCTGGAGCGTTGAGTCTTTATGTGTTTATCGCCGGATTGTCCTTTTTTTGTTCAACGGTATTCAATGAACCCAAACACACACTGGGCCTGACGATAGCCTTCCCGGTCGGCTTTTTATTGTTCGATATGCTGACCGATGTCAACGATCGGCTTCATTTTTTGCGCTATTTCACGCCATATTCACTGTTCAGTCCCGATAAGCTCTTTCCCGTTGAAACTGCGTTTTACATTCAATCATTGGCCCTTATCCTTATGGGAGCCATCCTCTTCGCGCTTGCGATCCGCATTTTCACCCGAAAAAATCTTACGCTATAAAAAAGACACCTCACGGTGCCTTTCCCTTCCTAAAAGGCGATGACGCAAAGCGTCTCGCTTTTTTTGTTTGAAACAGAGCCCTTCGCATCGCCATAGGAAGATTCAATATCAAACCCCGAGGATAGAAGCTCTTGGCGAAGGCGATCATAAGTGTAAGCCTGATGCCAATTGTGAATCGCTTCAACGTTTCCGTTTTCATCGATAAGGATGAAGCGTTCTAGATGAACGTCGTCTCCATAAGGTATATAGGACTCTAAACAAAGATGAGGTTCTTTTCGGAAAAAGCCGCTTTGTTCTTTGAACCATGTATGAATTTCTTCTCGGTTTAAGAAAGCTTGAGGCGTGAAAACATCGAAGAGGAAACGCCCATCTCGCCGAAGGGCTTGGCGAATCTTATCGAGAAGTTGTTTGCGATCGTCGGGCGGCAACACCGCAAAATCGCAGTACAAAAGCAACACCAAGTCATATTGGTTCGTTTCTGTCAAAGAAAGATAGTCTTGGCAAACAAAGTCGATGCCCGGAAATTGTTCTTTCGCGTAACGGATGGAACGTCTTGAAATGTCTACGCCCTTGACTTTATAGCCTCTTTCTCGCAAGCGTTTCGCATACAATCCCGGCCCGCACCCAAGATCCAAGACTTTCTCGTAGTGTTCGGGCGGCAAACGGCGGGCGATAAAGTCCGCCGAAGCATCCATGAAAGCGGCGGTTCGAGAAGCGGCGTCAACATCAGGGGCAAGGTGCGCTTCAAGCATGCCCTTGCTGATGTGCTCATCGTCCCAAAAATCGGTTGTATGAGGCGCAAACGGCTTAGGCTTATCCAAAAGGTCAAAGAGTTTTTTCACAGGAATCACCTTCCATTTTCAATGCATATCGATAAACATCTTGATAGGTTCCAGCGTCTAGTGCGTAGTTCAAAACTGTCGCCAACGCTTCTGAACGCTTCAAAACCATTGAGCATAATGCGTTTAACGATTGCCACATCGTGGTTTCGCTGTTGTTGTTCTGCGCTTTTAGCATTGTATGCAAATCGTTTTCTCGAAGCGCTTTCGACGCATGCCTCATTGCGTTTCCGGGGGTAAACGCCGGGTCTTTTGAAGCCACTTCCCAACATAGCATGTCAAGCGCTATGTCACGCAGCAATCGCAAGTGACGCTCCGCATAAAACCACTCCCGCCGTTTAAGGCCTTTCACTACATAGGGTACCAGCCACCAAAATGTGTTGATGGCGCTTTGAAACATCTTCTCAGAAGGGATTTTCATCTTGAAATCCACATTCCCGCGGTAGTATTCACGGTTCAAACGATTGTCCTTGTCGGAAACAACTACGCTCTTGGGTTCGTTTTCTAAGTGCCGATTCAGCACCGTAAGCGGACGAAAGGCAAAATCGATGCGATGCCCGTCAGGATAAAGCGCCTGTACCATGTAAACCTCCGCTCTTTCATCCGGGAGATAAAGCATGTCGTTTGAAGTATGGACAATCAATGTCTCGCCAAAAATGCGCATATCCGGCATCGAGCGTAAAAAAGACGCAAAATCTTCGACAAAACAAGCCAAATCGAAATCGGAAAACGCATCCTTGCGGCGATGTTCATCCGCCCTAGAACCGTTAAGTATGGCAGCGCGGATTCTTTCATCGCCATCGATGAACGCATGAATCCTTTGCATCATGTCTTCGGTTGAACGCATGAGGTCACTTCCTTACAATCAGCACGCCGGCGCAATAGGATATCGGCAAAAACAAACTTTTGGGAAAATCCTTCTGAATCGTTTCATACACCCAATAATGTTCGTCTTCGTCCCAATCTTCTTGATGGTTGCGCCGGATTGTGTCATGGTCGCTATGTGTTTCAAAAGCCACATCGCCAATAAGCAATACGCCGTCGTCGTTCAGTCGCTTGCGCAAATCTTCAAGCAAACGGACCTTTTCCTTATGATTCAAGTGATGCAACGCATATGTGCCGGTGATCAAATCGTAAGACTTCCCGGAAAATCCATCCGGCAAGCCCTCACGCATATCGCCATGCAAAAGGGTGGCGTCCGGCAAGCGTTTTTGAGCCTTTTTCAGCATTTCGGCTGAAAAATCCATGCCTTCAACCTTCACGCCGGCGGCGTAAAACTGTTTCGCTAAGACTCCCGTCCCAACGCCAACATCCAGAAGAGTTTTCGGCGCTCTTTTGAGCCCCATCTGATAGATTGTGTAAAGAACGTCGCGATACCCCGCAAAAGGGAACCGTCCGGCTTCGTCCGTTTGTACGACGTCTTTGTCGTAAGATTTCATCCATTCGTCGAATCCTTTTTTAGAAAGCATAAAACACCTCGAAAAGTTGATGGTTTTATTGTACCATGAAAACCTGGCCCAAAAAGAAAAAACATCGCTGTTAACGATGGGTACGCTCTAGTTCTAAGAGCGCTTTTTTATAAGACGTGCCGATGCCAAAACCGCCGATGCCATCGCTTGCCACAACGCGGTGGCAAGGCACCACTAACATCAAAGGGTTCTTGTTCAATGCGTTGCCGACCGCTCTTGCGGCTTTCGGGCGGCCAATTTCAGAAGCGATGAACCCATAGCTTCGAGTTTCCCCGTAAGGAATATTCATGGTCGCCTCATACACCTCTTTCTCAAAGGGAGTTCCGCCCATTTCATAAGAAAACTCAAACGTCTTTCGCAAGCCTTGCAAGTATTCGCGCAGTTGTTTTACGGCAACGATAGAAGAAACAAGATTGCTTGATTTCCCGGCGCAAGCGATAGAATGAACCACACCCCCGGTTTCCTCGACGTGAAGACGCCGGGCGATGTCTTCAATAATGGAAGCGTAGTCGTACGAATTTTGCATGGAATCCCTCACTCTGTCAGTACTTGTTCGACGAAATGATCGACGAGTTCCGGATCGAAATCCTTGCCCTTGCAACGTTTGAGTTCTTCAATGGCGGCTTCTTGGTCCAAAGTGTCTCGGTAAAAGCGGAACGAAGTCATGGCGTCGTATGCGTCGCAAATACGCAATATGCGGGAAATCTTGGGTATGTCTTTTCCTTTTTCTCGTTTCGGGTACCCGGTACCGTCGTAGTTTTCATGGTGAGATAGTATGTACTCGGAAACCTCGGCCAAACGGGGAATGCCGCTTAGAATCCGATAGGCTATTTCCGAATGTCTTTTCACATCAATCCACTCGTATTCACTCAGCGCTCCCTCTTTGTTCAAAATATTCTCATCAAGCGCGATTTTTCCGATATCGTGATAACGAGCCGCCAAATCGACTTTCTTCAGTTCGTGTTCGCTGCAACCGACTGTTTCGGCCAAACGCTGAGCGTAGCGCCTTACATTGTCAGAATGGTCTTGTTCACCGCGATAGCGTTCAAACAGCGTTTTCTCAATCAAAGCGAGCAACCGTTCTCGAACTTTCGGCCCCTCATCGAGCTTATACCGATACATTTTTGCTTCGGCAAGTTTGTATAGGGCGGAAAAATCTTCGTTGTCTGTTTGCATGGTCGCCAAACCTAGCGAGATGGAAACTTCTACTTTGTCAACGTGTATTTGCTTCGATTCTGCTTTAATGGCTTTCATCACTTGTTTTGCGTCTTCCCGCGGAGTATTCGGCATCAACATGATGAATTCGTCTCCCCCTATGCGGCAAAGCGTGGAGTGTTTCGGCGCGTGCTTCTCAAGAAGGTTCGCCGCGGTTTCGATGACTTGATCCCCGACTTGATGGCCGAACGCATCGTTTGCAATCTTCAACGCGTTCAAATCGGACAACAAAACACTGAGAGGCATTTGCGCCTTTTGCGTGATGAACGGAATATTCTCTTCGTAATAACGGCGATTGTGCAATTTGGTGAGCTTGTCCCGGTAACTGAGAAAATCTATGGTCTCTTCAAATTTTCGTTCTTTGCTCAAATCAATGAAAATCGAGGCGGTTTGTCCCTTCTTCGGAGAGAAAACCGAAATACGGAAATACTTTTTCAACGGGGCGAAATAGCGGGTGAAAGCTTGCGCTCCCCCAGATTGAGCAACCTCTTTATGGATATCCATATAAGGCGGTTCATCGGTGTTGAAAACCTCATCAACGGGTTTCCCGCGAACGTCTTCGACTTTCAAGCCGGTTTGTTCCTCGTAAGAATCATTAGCGTCTACTATGCGATAATTGACCGCTTCGCCGTTTTCGTCGTAAATAAGCTCGTTGATAACAAGCGCTTCTTCCATATTCTCAAAGAGCGAGCGAAACTTTTTCTCGCTTTCCATCAGCTCGTCTTCAACGACTTTGCGATCGCTAATGTTGGTGTCCCATCCTTGATAACCAAGCAAATTGCCATGCTCGTCGTACAAAGGGAACCCTGTGCTCATCATCCAGACAACGTCTCCGTCCTTGGATACCATGGGATTTTCAAAGCCCGTTACCAATTCTTCGGTCTCTAAAGTTTTCGACACGACTTTCCGCACCTCGGAGGCTTCTTTGTCCGGATGCAAATCCCAAACATGCCGTTTGCCGACAATTTCATCGACTCGATAGCCCAAAATTTCTTGAACGTTCGGACTCATATACGTATAGCGACCTTTTAAGTCGAATTCCCAAATAATCGTATCGGTTCCTTCGGCCCAACGGCTGAAATCCATATTTCTAAGTCGAAGGGTTTTCTTCTCTTTCACAGCGTTTTCAAGTTGTTCACCCATTCGAACGTTCACTTTCCAAAAATAGAGCAAAAGAAAGACGACCACCCCGGTGAGTCCGTAACCAAGCGCAAGCAAAAGTCTTCCGACTCGATTCGTGTCGATGGCCGCCAATATAAACATTCCAATGAATGCGTAAAACACTATGAACACAAGCATCGCATACGTTCTTCTACCGTTATTCCGCATGAAGCCACCCCGTTTCCCGTATCTTATCATTATACTACACTTTGTGCGTTTGAAAAAGAAGCGGTGGTCAGCATTGAGTGGACAAAAGCGTGTAAACATCCATTTTTAGAGGTTTTTATCAAACAAAAAAAGTCTCTTGTGAAAAGAGACTTTCGGGGTTTACTTTGGCAATTGTTTGAACTGTTTGCGCAAAAATATGTAATGGATAATGACCCATATGGCATAGAAAACGATGAACTGCAAAACGCCTTCTTGCAAGGAGTACTGATCGCCTGATAATAAGCCGTTGATAAGAACGAACACCGAAGTGGCGATCAAGCCGGGAACCCAGATGCGCAAGTGAAGAACTTTGCGGCTTTCCGGGGGTGTCATTTGTCTTTTGCTCATAAAATCGCCTCCTTTTAAGTCATTGTAACAAACGAAATCTTATTATACAACAGGCAGTAGCGCCGCCGCAAGTAAGAAATATATAAGCAAGCCGGTAATGTCTTTAAGCGTTGTGATGAACGGATTGGCTCCCGCCGCTTGATCGAGGCCCAACTTGACCAAAACGAACGGAACAAAAAACCCGAGTGCCGTGGCAATGGTTATGGTAAACGCTAAAGCGACGCCAATGACAAAAGCCAAATCGGCCGCATATTCCAAATCGCGTTGCCACACAAAAACGATGAAACCACCGAGAATGCCAAACACAACTCCCATGGAGAAACCAATCCCCACTTCACGAAGCCATTGTTTCATGAATCGTTTAAAATCAATTTGGCCAAGAACTACGGCACGTGTGAAAATCGTTGCCGATTGCGTTCCGACATTGCCACCCATATCCATAATGACAGGAATGAAAAAAGCCAATGCGGCAATCGCTTCAAGCGTCTCTTCAAACTGCTCAATGAACATCCCTGCAATCATGCCTCCGAACAACGCCACAAACAAGAACGGCATACGAATTCGCCAAACCTGCCATAAATTCCCGGTGGTGAGCAGTTGACTACGGTCGATGTCTTCTTGGCTGCTACCGGCGAATCCCGCTTTATCAAGCGCTGATTCCAAAGCTTCATCTTCCAAAACGTCCATGGCGTCGTCAACCGTGACGGCGCCCAACAAACGACCTTCTGTGTCAACGACAGGAACGGCAATCATATCGGAATCCTGCAACAATTTTGCGACATCTTCATCTTTCACGTCATAAGTGACCTTGATGGGATTTTCGGTCATGACATCGCCCACCAACGCCGCCGGTTCCGCCGTGACCAAATCCTTTAGCGAAACGACGCCTTCAAGCTTTCTACGATCGTCTGTGACGTAAATATTGTAGAGGGTTTCAATTTTTTTGCCAATCTCCCGCAGTTTTTTCAAAGCGCCTTCAACGGTTTGATCTTTGCGAAGCCGCACATATTTCGGCGTCATGACATGCCCGGCCGTACCGCGTTCATACCCGAGAACCGTCAAGGTCAAGTCCTTTTCTTTTTGCGATAGGGAGCCGATTAGACGCTTCGCGACTTTGGCGGGGAGTTCGTCCATCAAACGGGCGCGGTCATCGGGTTCTAATCCTTTAAAGAATTCGACCGCTCTTTCATCGGCAAAATTTTGCACGAGTTCTTGCTGAACTTCAACTTCAATATGTTCAAAGACTTCAAGCGCCTTCTCCTTGTCAAGAAGACGGAACACCACCACTTGATATTGCGATTCGAGCGCTTCAATCATATCCGCCAGTAAAAAATCTTCCATGGCGTTGATTTCTTGTTTTAACGTTTCCGTTTCGTTCGCGTTCACCAATTGACGAATGCGGCGCAACAACTTGATTTCTTCTTTGTTCATACTATCGCCCTCCTTTTGTGTTCGATCCACAAAAAAAGCCCGCCTCAACGGCAGGCCAATGACTATCAAAGATAACCACCTTACCTTCGTTGAGTTTTGGCACTATACGACGTAAGTAGCTACATTAAACATGCCTTAAATCGGCAATGTTTGTTGACCCGTTGGCATCTTTCGACATTTCCGGGCAGCAGCGTATGTTCGTATAGGAGCCTCGCCTAACGTAAGCTATGGATTTTTCGTTCACATTATATAATAATAGTATGTTTCATGCAAGCGGCACAAATGTTTGAACGAATGGAGGAATCTAAATCGTTCTTCCCTCCCCATAAAGGGGAAGAGAAGGAATGTCTAAAACCGATGGACATTGTCAAAACGAGTTTTGATCATTTGAGAAAAGTAGTTTTCCATGGTTTTCATGATTCTTTTGTCTGTTTTGAGATTTTTGAGTTTCTTCATGGTATCACACTCCTTTGTACGGTCTTGTTGAACCCCGGGTTTCTGGGTCATGAAAATTTCTTTCATCTATTTTCATATTATAAATGTAAACCACTTTCATGTCAAGAGGTGTGCACGAAGCTTCGATTGAACTTTAGATCATCCCGGTAATATCCTTCAAAGAATTTCAACACCGGATGCAGCATGCTCGTTCGGACTTTCTCTTTGTCCAACAAGGTCTCGCCGTGTTTTTCAAGCCCCAGATAATGGGCTTGCTGTTTACGCATGTATTCAAGAACGCTGTCCCTTTTGGGGAACCGTTCCAACAAGGACTGATAGTAATCTATGGCGGTCGACTCACCGTATAAAGCTTTTACCACGGGAACAATCCGAAACGACAAAACTTTCGCGATTTCAAGACGTTCTCGGAAAAGGACTCTATTCGTGTAAAGGGCTTTTACCGCTCTCTCAACGCTTTGCGGGAGGGTTTCTTCGTCTCCCGACAGATGACTCATCAATCGCTGATGCACCGCTTCGTATGTGAATAATCCGTATTGCATGTTTTCAAGCCTGTCTTCGATTCCCCGGTCTAAAACCGACGCCAAATAACGGGTGTTTTCACGATAGCGCCCGGGGTTTGATGCATAAATATACGATTGATAGAGCTGCAAAGCCGCAAAGAAATCATTCTTGCGAACATAACGGTAAGCTGGAAAATCGCCAATGGCCGCTTCGTTTTCAAAAGAAGACAACAATACGATGAAAAAGGCGATAAACATCACAAAGGCGCTCACATAAAAACTCAATATTTGCGCCATCCCCCCGGGGAAATACGCCGTCACAGCTAAAAACGTGCCTACAGCCATAACAGCAAGCAAAATGGAAGCGATGGGGCCAAAGATGATGGCTCGAGCGAACGCTTTTCGCACACGATTGAAGTTTTGTTCATCGATGGGACCCTCGTAATCGGGAAACACGACGCCTCCGAAGAACGTGACGATGTTCCAACGAATTTCCAAGCGCCACTTGTTCTTCCTTTTGATGAAAAACAAGAAAAAAACAAAGATTCCCCGACAAGGAATCCCTTGGAAATAAAACGCGAGAAAATGGCCCATTTCATGAACAAAAAGCGCCACAAAATAGACTATGAAAAAAAGCGGAACCAAAACCCGCCAAGAAAGACCATGCGGCATAAGCGAATGGCCGTAATAAGTCAAATACCCCAAAACGCCGCCAACGGCTACAAGCAGAAGGGTTTTTCCAAGTCGATACATCCTATTTCTCCTTAACTTGACAAAGATAGACAATCACATTTTTCGAGAGCTTAAGACTTTCAAAACAAGGGAAATGCTTTTGCAATTCTTCCGAAACTCTCTCCTTGAAGGCAAAATACTCTCCTCCTTCAAGTCTTTCGGCCACACGTATCGGCAACGACGGCGTAAAACTGTGTTCATAAAACACCACAAAATTGCGGCTTACACGTTTCATTTCGGCATACATTTTAAGCCGCTCTTCTTCCTTCAGGCCATGCAACACGTAAGAAGATACCGCAACGTCAAAAACGTCGCGCGCAAAGGGCAACCCCTCCAAAACATCGGCCCCGTGAATGGTCACCGGGTACTTGTGCAACTTTTTCTTTGCGATTTTGACCATATTCGGCGCGGCATCCACGCCATGAACATAAAAACCCCGTTCTATGAGGGCGTGCATCAACGCGCCCGTTCCAAAGCCGACATCGAGCGCTTCGCCTTTAAAATCCGGATAGCGCTTTTGCATTTGCTTGAGGAAATGGCGGTACTTTCGCAATTGAAACCGATAAAACAAACCATAAATCGGGGCGATGCGATGGAACAACTTGACGTGGTTGTTCATAAGACCACATCCTTTTAGGGATACCACCATCATAACAAATTCTTCCGGCTTTCGAAAAAAGTACGCCTTCTATACCTTGGAAAAAGTGGTTTCATCCAATGAATACAAAGTGTCGATGACATTTTCGATAAACGTGCGATCATGGGTGATGGCGATGATCGCCCCTTTGAAGTTTAGAAGCATCTCATGCACTTCCGGAGCCGAAAGCGGAGAAAGGTTCCGGGTTGGCTCATCCAGTAAAAGTACGTCGTTTTCGTCAAGAATCATTTTCAAGAAATACAGCTTTGCTCTTTGACCGCCGCTCAACGATCTTGTCGAGACCGTCATTTCTTCCCGTTCGAAGGCTAAAGCCCCCAACATCTTTCGGGCCTTGGCTTCCTTTTTGCGGTCGTAATCGGCGTTAAGAAACTCAAGCACCGGAACATCTTCGTTCAAGTCCTCATAATCTTGGGGCATATACGCAACGCTGATGTCGTCACGCGTTTTCAGCTCTTCATACAAATCCGCCATCAACGTGCTTTTTCCCACGCCGTTTTTGCCGATGATGGCAACTTTTTCAGGACCGACTATACTCAGTTCGATATCTTTTGACAAAACCCGATTGTCTCTTTTCAGTTCTTTTCGACGGTAATCAATCACGCGTTTGCCTTTGGGAATCGAGACAGAATCGGAAAAAAATATATCGATGTGGTCTTCTTTTTCAGGGATTGGAATGAAACGGTCTTTTTCTCTTTCGATGTTTTTCTCAATGCTTTTCATATGCTTGATTTTCTTCTTCAACAATCGGGCTTTGGAGGGATTGCGAACCGTCTGGTCCTGCTCGTGCGCAACTTTTTGATAGATCTGTCGGAAACGCTCCATTTTTTTCTTATAGTCCGAGCGTTGCTTGCGAGCTTGCATAAGCTTCGAACGATATACACGGAGCCGCAAATCCCTATATTCTTGATAGCCACACCATTCCGAGTAGGTCTTCGCTTTTGTCCGTTTTTGCACGCGCTGCAAGTGCACGATGCCGTTGGCCGTGTTTTCAAGCAACTTTTCATCGTGTGAAACGAAAAGAATCGGCCGGTTTTCGGTTTGAATGAACGATTCTAAAAACAATATGGTTTCAAAGTCCAAATCGTTTGTGGGTTCGTCCAGCAAAAACACGTCGACATCTTGAATCAAAAGCTTGGCCAAATTCAGTTTGACGAGCTCTCCGCCACTGAACTGAGAAAGAGTCTTATTGTCGTGGTAGCTTTTTTCCGAAAAACCAAGACGTTCAAAAACTTCGCTCAGATGCTTGAGATTTTCATACCGTTCATAACGAATTGGACCATCCGGAGTATCCTTCACAAAATAGTCCTGAATCCGACACTGATTCCAAGTTTTGCCTAAATCTTGTTCCAAGTATCCAATGGTCCCACGACATCGCATTTCTCCGAAAACATCCACGTGGGTTTGCAAATCACGGTCAAGCAATGCTTTGAGCAATGTGGATTTCCCTGTCCCTTCATGCCCGATTACGGCCACTTTATCGCCACGGTTCAAGGTGATGGACAACTCCTTGACGAGTTCGAACCCGGTCTTTTTTAGTCGAATCGAAAGGTTTCGTAGTTCCAACATGTCTACCACTTCCTTGGTGTTGAATCGTCTATCAAGCGTAGTATACCATGTTTCCCTCATAAAAAAAGACCCAGGAGTTGCACCAAGGTCTTCAAGACAACGTTCTACCATTAAGCTGGCCGTGAAACGTCCTTCAAGTTGAAGCGTTTTTCTCATAAAATGTGAACGTTTTTACTCTTGTTCCGCCATGGATATATGAAGCATTTCGCCAAGCGCCGCCACAACCGAGGCAAAAGCTGCGACAATTAAGCCATAAGCGTGTTCCCAATCAAGGTTTTCGTGTATTTCATCGGCTCCATGGACAACTTCGACATAATCCGGCAAAAGGAAGAAAAGCACGGCCGCCATCACAAACATCGCGAGCGAAAACAAATTCCCGCTACGCAAAATCAACGTCAAAAGACCCGCAATCAATGGTGAAAAATAAGCGGCCATCACAATATAGTTGACTTGCAGCTCCGCAGCGTCCAAGTCAAGGAAATACCCATTGTCGGCCAAAGTGGTGCCAAACGCAATTTCAAAGCCCGTTAGGGTCAAATTTTCGGGTTCATAGTATAGCGCCGGTGCAAAGATAGAAAGTGTCGCCAACAAACCAAAAACAAAGATGATCAATGGAACAATCTTTTTGACGGTTTCGTTGCGCATGCACAACACCTCTTTTCAACCGTATTGTACCCTAACAACTTAATGAGTGTCAAAAGATATCGCCAAACAAACGTACGTTTTATGGGGCCTTTTGACGGCGTTTAACTTTACTCCGTACGATATATTTTTTATAATTAAGGTAGCAGGTTCCAAGAGAAAAAAAGGAGGGCTCACATGACTGATTATTTCGAAGCTGTGAAAACAAGACGCTCACACCGTAATGTGAAACCGGAGTCGCCGGTTTCCGACGACCGTATTCAAGAGATTGTCGAATTTGCCGTCAAACACACGCCAACGGCTTTCAACGCCCAGGGTGGCCGTGTTGTTCTCGCTTTAGGAAAACATCATGAAAAAGTCTGGGATATTGTCAAAGACGCCTTAAAAGAAGTGGTCCCGGAAAAGAAATGGGACAAAACAGCCCAGAAAATCTCAATGTTCAAAGACAGTTACGGAACGGTTTTATTCTTTAACGATGAAAGCGTGTTGGAAAAACAACAAGAGAAAATGCCTCTTTATGCCGACAAATTCGCTCTTTGGGCGGACCAAACGCAAGGGATGTTGCAGCATATTGTTTGGACAGCGTTTGCCACCGAAGGAATTGGCGCATCCTTGCAACACTATAATCCATTAATCGATGAAGCGATTCGTGATTATTTCAACTTGAACGAAAGTTGGACATTGCATGCACAAATGCCGTTTGGCGCCATCAAAGAGGATCCTGGTGAAAAATCCTTTGAGCCGTTAGAGAAACGGTTGAAAGTGTTCAAATGATGAATGATGAAACGATAAATAAAGGGAGCGCAGACGTTCCCTTTATTTTTGAGCGGTGATGACAAGCGCGAACGATTCGTGTTTTGAATAGGGGCGCTCAGAAAAACCGTCGTACAATCGAATGTCTTTGAAGCCTACGTGCTTAAGAAGTTTTACCGCGTTTTCAGAATGCAGAGGATATAGAGCGACGTCGTCCTTGAGAACATCTTGCTTAGTAGTCAGTTTCGTGTGGAACACAACTTTGTCTTCATACAGCGAATATCGTCTTTCTAAAGAAACTTTTGGATGTTGTATTTTGGGAAGTTCGCGAATGTCGTAACGATAGATTCGATCGTAGTTGACCATTTGAATTACGAGGCTTCCTGTTCTTTTCAACGCATCGTAGAGCCTTTGAAAAAAACGTCCAATCAAGGCCTCCGAAGGCAAATGCACTAAAGAGTTGCCGATGCAATACATTCCATCATAAGCTTCATATGCGCGTATATCTTCCATACGTCCTTGTTCGAAATCCACCGCGACGCCCGCTTTTTCAGCTTTCATTCTAGCGCGTTTAATCATGGGCTTGGACAAATCTATACCTTTGACATGATTGCCATCTTTCGCAAGAGCAATGGCGTATTCGCCTGTCGCACAAGCAACATCCAACAAAGCACCCTTAGGCAAATGTTGTTGCAAAAAGCGAAACGTCGGTTCTTTCTTTGGAAAAATATAATCGTACGATTCCGCCATAGCGTCATAAACCATCGTATCACCCTAAGCAATAAAATCCTTTTCGTGGTTATTTTTTATATATAATGCATTCTATCACGGAGGCCGGGTGGGATAAAGCGTTTCACCTAGTCTCTATCCATGTTGTCAAAGAAGAGAAGTGTTCGATTGGCCCTTTGACACACAACAAACAACAGTTTTGTCTTGTTATATAAAATCGGATCAACCGTCGGATCCGATTTTGTGAATGCGTCGATACTCCCGCATGGCCGCAACAATCTCATTTTCGGTCAAATCGTGACCTTGTTTGTGCCAATACAGATGAACAGACGCTTGACAGTGTTTCAGATGGTTCGTCAAGCGAATCGTATCTTTTTTTGACGTCATTGGATCGTTTTGGCCGGCTCCGACAAAAACATCCACATTTTCCAAGGAAGGCTTGGGAGGTTCTTGATAGGGGGGCATCGGATGATGCAAAAATGCGCTTTTAACGATGCCTCCGTGGCGAAGCAACAGACTCAACACAATGTTTGCTCCGTTGGAATACCCTATTGCGGTTGTCTCTTGGAGTAAAAACTCGTATTTATTGGATAAATTTTTGATCGTTTCCGCCAAAACATCGGTTCGGTGAATTAAGTCCTCTTCATCGAAAACACCGGCGGAGTGACGCTTGAAAAAGCGTTTCATACCCGCTTCTTCCACATCGCCTTCAAAAGCGACAATGCTTGCTTGAGCATCGAGTTTTCGAGCCAAAGGAATCAAGTCGTTCATGGACCCACCGGTGCCATGAAACAACAATAAAGTCCGGGAAGAGGCTCCTTCTAAAAAGTTGTACCTCATACTTTCACCTCATTTAGGGCGTCTGAGTGTGAAGGTCTTGCCAATTTCTGCATACTCTTCTCCACCTAAACGGGCCACCAATTTCGGATCCTTTCCTTTGTCTATCTCTTCATTCAAGTGTATGCGTTCGATTTTGCCTATAAACAAATCGCCTTGGACACGACCGTGGTTTTCTAGGGGAATCGCATGTTTCAATGTGCATTCGAAACGTATGGGAGATTCCTTGATGGCGTCCACTCCAATGACCTCACTAGGTGTCGGCGTCAAGCCCGAACGCTCGATTTCGCTTTCATCCGAAGGCAGATTCGCCGCGGTTTCGTTAATCGCTTCAACGTTGTCCAAATCGACAAGATGCACCACGAATTCACCGCGTTCACGAATGTTTCGGCTTGTATCCTTAAACGCCTCATCCGGCCTGTTCACCGCGACGCTAAGAAGCGGCGGGGTTGAACTGACAAGGTTGAAAAAACTAAAAGGTGCACCATTGAGCGTTCCATCTTCGGAAAGTGTACTGACAAAAGCGATGGGCCTTGGGACCAAAACCCTCGTCAACAAACGATAAGTGTCTTTGGGTGTCAGCTTGTTGGGGTCAATGGATTTCATGATTGACATACGCATCCCTCACTTTCAAAGGCTTCAAATGGTCGGATATTTTCTTGCGATGTCGTTCGTAGCCTTCCGGCAAAGTCAGCGTTTGCGCCAATTTGTCTTGAGGCTCGTCGACATCAAACCCGGGGCCGTCGGTGGCGACTTCTAAAAGAATGAATCCGCATTCTCTAACATAAATTGACCGGAAATATTTTCGGTCGATAAAAGGCGTGACGTGATAATTTTCAGCCGTAAAGGCGTTTCTAACTTCTTCTTGTTCGATATTGTCGCTTGCACGAAAAGCAATGTGGTGAACCGTGCCCACGCCCATTTCGCCCTTTGCGGGAGGGGTTTTAAGAATGTCGATAGTATGGCCGAAATCGCCATCGCCCACTAAACGCCACATGTCTTTGGTTTCATCTTCTTTTTTAAGACCCAACACTTTTTTCAAGAGCCATGCGGTAGAGTCGGGATTCTCAGAGTAAAGCACCGCCCCCGCAAAGCCTTTGATGGCTACATCCGGTGTGATGTCGTCAACACGCCAGTTGTTGTTTAGGCCGCGTTCTTGTTCAACGAGCTCAATTTGCAACCCATCCGGGTCCTCAAACGCCAAATACGTCTGATTGAATCTTCTATCGAGCGAATACTCCACATCAAAACGATGAAGCCTGTTTTTCCAAAACCCCAACGATCCTTTAGGAATCGCATAGACGGTAATGCCTACTTGCCCGCTTCCGATTTTGCCTTTCGACGCGTTTTCCCAAGGGAAAAACGTGATGTGTGTACCGGGTGAAGCGTCGGCGTTGCTGAAATAAAGATGATAAGTGTAAGGGTCGTCGTGATTGACCGTTTTTTTGGTAAAACGCAAGCCCAACACACCTCCGTAGAAATCCAGACCCTTTTGAGGATTGCCGGAGATGGCGGTGATATGATGAATGCCTTTTGAACGCATAATCAAGTTCCTCTCGAATAAGTTCTCCTGTCCGTATGTTATGGATACTCATATTGTATCTTTAACCGTTTTATCCTGCAAAATATATGCAACAAAAAGGCATCCGTCTCGGATGCCGCTTTCGATTACTCGTATGGTGGTTCTTTCGCCAAATCCCGCAAGGTTTCAATTTGTTCGTGTTGACCGATGACAATCAGTTTATCGTTTGGATCGAGCATCTCCTCAGCGCCCGGATTGAATCGGAAACGTTCATCCTTGTCTTTGCGGATGGCCAAAACAATCAATCCGGTCTTGGAAGAAATCCTCGCTTCTTTCAGCGGCTTCTTACATAAAGTGGACTGTGGGCTAACTTGTATTTCCTCCAAATCCAATGTGATGTCTTCGGTGTGGATGATGCTATCCATAAAATACGTGATCGAAGGTTTTAGGAGCATGGCCGCCATTTTTCTTCCCCCGATTTCATTGGGCGATACCGTATGGTCGGCGCCTGCTCGTTTGAGTTTTGTGTGGGCATTCGGCTCAATTGCACGAGCGACGATGTTCAACTGAGCGTTCATTTGTCTAGCGGTCAATACAACAAATACATTGTCCGCATCTTTGGAAAGAGAAGCCACCAATCCCGCGGCTTTGTCGATGCCGGCGTGTTGCAACACATCTTCGTGCGTCGCATCCCCCATGATATAGTTGTATCCCATCTCTTTTAGTTCCTCGATGGTTTCCGGATCTTTATCAATCACTACGAACTTCTCGGCTCGATTTTTAAAGGCGTTCATAATGTATTTTCCCGTTTCACCGGAACCACAAATAATATAATGCCGATCCAAAGCTTGAATGTCTTTCTCCATTTTCGATTTCCTCCAAACTTCATAAAGGTGGCCTTCTTTGAAAAAATACCCGATTCTTGAAATTACAAAACCAACAGTGCCAACGCTTGTGATGATGAGAACTATGGAAAATATTTGCGCTGCCTTGGTCATTTCGGCAACTTCTGTGTAACCCACGGTAGAAATAGTGATTATGGTCATATAAAGACCATCCAAAAAAGATAGATTCAACAAAATCATATAACCAAGGGTTCCAAAAGCGGCCAAGGCAATCAAGAACAACAAAAGATACGCTATTTTCCGGGGAACGGCCATCCTACCACCCTCTCTTAAAGCGTTCCAAAATCATGCTTTTAATTCAAGCAGTGTAACGCTTTCCACGTGAGACGTTTGCGGGAACATGTCAAATGGCATCACGCTTTTTACACGATAGCGTTTCGAAAGTTTGTCGATGTTTTTCGCAAGTGTACTCGGATTGCAGGAAACATAAATCAGCTTGGGAACGGGATTGGAAATTAAAGAGCGAATCAAACGTTCATCAAGACCCGTTCTAGGAGGGTCAAACACGGCGACATCTACCGCTCGTCCTTCTTTTTGCATGTTTGTCACAAAATCCACAGCGTCTGCGTTGACAAACTCCACATGCTTCATCTGATTGCGTTTTGCGTTTTCTTTAGCGCTGCGGATGGACGCTTCATCGGAATCCACACCGATGACACAATCAAACATTTTGCCGTAATAAAGAGCCATAGCCCCGCTTCCGGTGTATAAATCAAGCAATGTACGCTCTTTAGACGGGTCAAACAAAGTTCGAACGTATTCGTACATGTTTTGCGCTTCTTGGGGATTAAGCTGGAAGAAGGCCTTGGGATTTAAAGCGTAATGTATGTCGCCGAGCTTTTCTTCGATGTCCGCTTTACCTGCCAGAACTTCAAACGTCTCCCCGAATACTTTACGGTTTTTCACATCGTGATTCTTTGAAATCGCAACGCTTACGACATCAGGCAATTCTAATATATCATTCGCGGCTTTAAAGAGAACCTTGTTAAAGATGGTGATAACGAGCGTCACTTGGATTTCGCCTGTGGCTTGCGAACGACGAGTCACCAAATGTCTGAGCATGCCGCGCATCGTTTTCTCATCAAAAGCGCGAATATCGTAACGGTCGCATATTTCAAGGACGCGTTGATTTGTGTGATTAATCTCTTCGTTTTGAACGGGACAATCCAAAACCTCAACGAGCTCTTGGGAGTTTTTCTTATACAATCCCGTCACGACGCCTTGATTGGTGTTTTTCACCGGCATTTGCGCCTTATATCGATAATTCTTGGGCTTCACAATCGGATTGAAGGGATGAAACTTCACAGAAGAAAGTGGCAAGTTCGTATATCGCTTGAACGATTGTTTCAGCAAGTCTTCCTTCAAACGTTGCTGTTCTTCGTAATCGACATGCTGAAGTTGGCAACCGCCGCATACTCCGTAATGTTTGCAAAAGGGGCGGCGGCGATAAAAGGCTTTTTTCCGAATGTGCTTCGCTTCGGCAACCGCATACCCCTTATGAAGGGATTTGATTCTCACAACAACCTCTTCAGGGGGCATGACGCCGTCCACAAACACGGCCTGCCTTTTGTAAAAGCCAATGCCTTCACCGTTGATGCCGATCGTTTTGATTGTAATAAGCACTTCTTGATTGATGGTCAATTTGGTTTCCATCCTACACCTCTTTTAATAATGGTTTTTCATGCTGTCTACAACCTACAAGTTTTGTCCGCGCAAATCATTTAGGCAAAAAAGCGAATAATAACATAAAGCGACAAAACAATCAGGAGGAGAAAGACAATTTTCACAAGAATGCGGCGGACAAGCATCCGCTTTCACCTCGCATTGTTTCAGGATACTTAAAGTGTATCATAGCCATGGGCTTACGGCAACGAATACCTACGGGGATTCAGAGGGGACATGAAGCAATCGTTTTGCATAAAACCGAATCATAAGCGCTCCCAGTGGTGCGGTAAGCAAAATGCTCAACACCGAAACGGCCAAAATCACTTCGCCTCCTGAAATACCCAAAGAAAGAGGAATGGCGCCAATGGCCGCTTGAACAGTTGCTTTCGGCCAGTAGGACATGACAGAGAACACCCGCTCGTTATTGGTAAGGCCGCTTCTCCATGTAGCAATCCAAACGCCGAAGCTACGAACCACCAATCCCCCGAATATGATTGCAAGACCGACAACCCCCGCAGAAAGGGCTACGACAGGATCTACCTCGGCGCCTACCAACACGAACAGGGAAATCTCTGCAAATACCCAAATTTTGGTAAACTTGTTGGATAGGCGAGGTCCGAGTACGCTCTTTCTTTCAACGATTGTTATGCCCATGGCCATAACGCCTAAGAGCGACGCAATCATGACAACATCCTCGAGGGCTCTTTCAACAATCACCATAAACATGGCGATCGCCATAATCAAAACCACTTTACGGCTGTCGCGCATATGCATTTTCTTGAAAAACCACACGAGCAAAACACCCAACAACACGCCAAGGGCCACGCCTATGGCGATGGCCAACGGAATATTCAACAATTGCAACCCGAGATTTGTTTGCGTCCCAAGGTATAACCCCAAAAATGTCGAAAAGAAGGTAATGGCGAACACATCGTCCAAAGAAGCGGCGGAAAGAATCATAACAGGAATTTTTTTGTTCATGCCAATACCTTTGTTCATCAATGTTAACATCGCCGGAACCACAACGGCGGGAGAAACGGCAGCTATGATAAAACCCAATACTCCGGCCTGCAGAAACGTGAAATCTAGAAGCCACATCGCCAAAAGCACGACGGCGAACCCCTCAAATATGTTGGGAAGAATAGAAAGAGGCAACACTTTCACTCCAACTTTTTGAAGATGTCTTCTATTCAAACCGAACCCCGCTCTTAGCAGTATGATAATAAGCGCAATCATTCGCAAGTCATGAGAAATGGCCATGAGATCTTCCCCAAGCAAATCAAATCCATAAGGCCCGATTATCATGCCGGCAAGCAGCATTCCAATTAATCCCGGGAGCTTCAGTCGCTCAAAAAGCAATCCTCCCGCAAATCCGAAAAATAGCAGTGTCGCAAGACCGGTCAACATGTACAACATCCTTTCTGTCCATGAAAAAAACGCCTACGAAAAAATCGTAGGCGTCATCAGCTTCTTTAAGCGGTTAAGGGCGAACGCCATCGCCACTAAAAGACATTGTACCAAAAAGCTTCTTCAAACGCAACTTACGGCTGCATGGCTCCGAAAAAAACAAGCCAAGCAAGAATCGTTTTCGCCGCGAGGCTTAACACGATATACACTCGTTCACCGTACAAATAGTTCTTCCATTTTCCCTTGCCCAAGTATTGAAGGACCATATTGACAGGAAATGTGTTGAAAGCGACGAAATACGTCCCTACAATGGCCCAAACAAACCAGGGGACCATGGAAAATTCGCCCGTTCCAAACATATAAAGCAAAATAACAACCCAAGGCGCGACACCGGCGATAGACCCCCAAATAAAGGGACCCCAATTGACTTCGTTCTTATCTTTGCCGGCGTTCAGCTGTTCCATGACCAATCCGAATAGGTTCATCGATGCGTTGACGACAAATATCAACAACAACGACGCGATATCATACACCCCAAACAGCGTAGCGATCAAAACGATCATAATCGAGGAACTAAGGGCATACTCAAACCAGCGGAACTTGTTGATGCCTTGCTGCAAGTCATTCTCATAAATCGCGTTGGTTTTACGGGGAATCGCTATCAAAGCGTGCGCCAAGGCCGAAATCAACAAAAAAAGCGCGACAAAAATCCCAAACGGCAGTTCGAAAAGGTCCCGCGTCGCCGTCACAAGGGTTTGCTGTTCGGTATCGTAACGCAAGTAAATTTGGGTAATCGTCGGCGTAAACTCTCCAATTTGCTGAATGACCGTGGTTGCCAAAACAAACATAATCACGCTTTGAAGCAGGTGCAAACCACCCATGATGAGATTGAATCTTCGTAAATACGGTAAAGTGATTTCTTTCATTTCACATCCTCCTTATTTTTGTGTAGCCATTATAGCATTCACGACGTTGAAACGGGGATATAATGCATTGGCAAAACCCCTTGACACAACTCCAAATATCCTGTATTATTTGTTTTAGTAGTTACTTAATCAAAAGGAGGGTCATTCTTGGAAAACTTATTCGCATCTTTACGGACTTTGTCCGAAAAAAGCAGATTCAATCTGGTACGCTTGTTGCTTCAGCATGACTATTGCGTCGAAGCCTTGGCCAAACGCTTGGAAATGAGTGAATCTGCCGTCTCACAACATCTGAAAGTTCTACAGGAACACGAACTAGTCGATAGTGAGCGGAGAGGTTATTACGCACATTACAGCGTACGCAAAGACCGTTTGAAGAAAATCGGCGAGAGCATTCTATCCCTTACAGAAATCGAACAAGAAAAAACGGATTGTTGCAAGGGAGAAGAACACAAAGAAAAACACCATGGAAAACATTCCGAAGAGGATTGCTGCAAGGGCGAAGAACGCAAAGGTGAAGGCCGCCACAAAAATGCTGAAGGTGAATGTTGCAAAGGCCACCATTGATGCAATTGCATCAAAAAGACCACGCTAAGTGGTCTTTTTATTTGGATTCTATTTCCAAAAGCATGACGCTTTCAATATGCGATGTTTGCGGAAACATATCATAAGGTACGACGTGTTGGGCCGCATAACCGGCCGTATTCAAGACGTTCGCGTCGCGAGAGAGGGTGGAAACATTGCAGGAAATATAGACAATCTTTGGAATCTTCATGGCCATGACGGCTTGCAAAAATTCCTTTTCACAGCCTTTGCGAGGCGGATCGACAAACAATATGTCAATTGAATCGTTTTTTAGCTTCAACAGAATTTCTTCCGCTTTACCATGTATAAATTCTACGTTGTTCACATCGTTTTCCTTGGCATTCGTTTGAGCGTTTTTGACGGCTTCTTTCACGCTTTCAATCCCTATAACCCGTTGGGCTTTTCGCGCAATCGGAAGGCTTAAAGTGCCAATGCCGCAATAGGCGTCGACAACCGTATCCGATTCTTTGATTTTTGCCATTTTCAAAGCTTGCTTGTAGAGCATTTCGGTCTGAACCGGATTCACCTGATAAAAAGAGCGATGCGAGATTTTGTACTCAAAACCGAGCATCCGGTCTCGCAAAGCGTCGTGGCCGTAAAGGGTTTTGCTTTTGGAAGAAAGCACAATGTTTTTCTTGCTAGAGCTGAAATTTTTGACGATGGAAACGACATTAGGGAATCGTTCAACGATGCTTTCGACAAGCTGTTCTTTGCCTGGAAGACGATTGTCGTTGACAATGAACGTCAAAGAGATTTCGTCGTATGTTTGACTTTGGCGAAGCATGACCCCCTGAATGGTACCTTCATGTTTATCTTCGTCGTATACGGACACATTGTGCGTTTGAAACAAGGTTTTTAAGTATCGCACAATTTCGGAAAAAACCTTAGGGAAAATATGGCAGCGTTTTAAATCGACAATGTCGTGTGAACGGTTCTTGTATAGGCCCGCAATGATTTTTCCTTTGCTTTTCCCAAAAGGTATGACGGCTTTGTTGCGATAATAGTAGGGGTTGTTCATGCCGATAGTGTCGTCGACTTTGGTTTGAATGTGACCGATTTTTCTTAGCGTTTCTTTTACCCTGTGTTTTTTAAAGGCAAGTTGCATCTCATAGGCCATATGCATGATGTCGCAACCGCCGCATTCAGCATAATGCTCACAAATAGGAACTTTGCGAAAGGGCGACTCTTCTTTGATTTCCACCAATCGGCCAAACCCGAAATTCTTGTTCACTTTTACAATGCGTATCAACGCTTTTTCCCCTTTTAAAGCGTCTTTGACAAACACGGGGAATCCGTCAATTTTGCACACGCCCATGGCGTCGTGTGTCAAATCGGTAAAAGTTACTGTGTAAAATCCGTTGTTTTCAACCACATTCGCACCTTCTTTCGCCGTCATTTCAAACGATATTTTTTCGCAAGCCCGCCACCGCTAGTTTCTCGATAATTCGCGGGCATGTCCCGTCCGGTTTCATACATTGTCTCAACGACCATGTCGAAAGGAATTTTTCTGTATTCGCTTAAAGCAAGCGCCAAGCCGCTAGCGTCGATCGCACGCAAAGCGCCCACGGCGTTTCGTTCTATACAAGGGATTTGCACATACCCGAGTATAGGGTCGCACGTTAAACCCAAATGATGTTCCAAAGCGATTTCTGCGGCGTATTCGACTTGATTGAGGGTTGCGCCGAAAAGCGTGGCATGAGCGGCGGCCGCCATGGCACAAGCGCTGCCCACTTCCGCTTGGCACCCCGCTTCGGCACCGCTTATGGATGCGTTATTTTTGATGACGTTTCCGATAACGCCTCCGGCGGCAATCGCTCGCAGGATTGCTTCGTCCTCAAATCCGTGATGCTTTTGCATCGCGTAAAGCACCGCGGGCATCACGCCGCAAGCACCGCAGGTAGGAGAGGTAACGATGGTTCCGCCGCTAGCGTTCATCTCGCTTACGGCAAAGGCGTATGCGCTCACTTCTTGTGACAGCGTAAAATCTCTATTCTCACGCTTGTACAAAGTTTCCATCAAAGTTTTGGCTTTGCGTCTGACACCAAGTTCTCCGGGCAATGCCCCGTCAATGGTAAGACCCTCAACGGCAGAGGATTTCATCGCGTTCCAAACCGATTGCAAATGTTCTTGAATCGAAGACTCTTCAAAACGAAAAACATAATCCGCCAAAGAGATGTTCTCCTTACGGCAATAATCGTATATTTCTTCAAACGTCTCATGAGGATACACATCCGGAGTGTTGCGGTTGTCTTCACCAGCAATGCGAATCGAGCCACCGCCAACGCTATAGACGCGCATACGATGTGCTGCTTCACCACGGTCCAAAGCAAAAAGGTCCATCGTGTTCGGGTGTTCATCGACAAAGTCTTTGCGAAACTCTATCTCAACATTTCCTAAGACCTGCTTGATGACACGATCGGTCAAATGCCCTTTTCCCGTAAGCGAAAGAGAACCGTACAAAACGACTTTGTATGCGGATGCCGGATGCCGCTTTTTAAAGATTCGGCAAGCTTTTTCGGGCCCCATGGTGTGAGAACTCGAAGGGCCTTTGCCGATTTTGTATAATTCCGTAATCGATTTCATACTTCCTCCAAAAATACCTTCTAAAAGTATTATACCATATATTGTCCATTTGAGGGGAAAGGGGCTTTGAATCTCCATTTTAAGAAAAAAGTGAACCTACGGCTCACTTTTTTACCTTAAAAACTCATTTTGACATCTTGGCGCTTGCTGGGTTCCGCTTCAAAGAACGGCTGTTTCTCCATGTGAATCTGTTTGGCGACAAGACTGGTGGGGAAAGAAACAATACGCGAATTCAAACGGCTTACGTTGGCGTTGTACATACGCCTTGAGGCTTGCAGATGTTCCTCTACATCGCCGATGGAACGCTGAAGGTTTGTGAAGACCTTTTCCGCTTTAAGATCGGGATAGTTCTCCACGGCAACGTTCAAGTCCGCTTGAACTTGGTTCATTTTCTCCATGAATTCTTCCTTTTGTTTGACAGTCATTTCATCGGGCATGTTTTGACGCCACTTGACAACTTTTTCAAACGTTTCAGCCTCGTGCTTGGTGTACCCCTTCACCGTGTCGACCATTTTGCTAAGCACATCGAAACGCTTTGTCAATGCGACATCAATGCCCGATTCGGCTTCGTTGACCTTTACTTTCAAACGTCGAAGACTGTTCATCGTGGCGATGAACCATACAACCGGCACCAAAAACAATACTGCAAGAATAATAATGACAATGACATAATCCGGCATCTTTACGAATCCTCCTTAAATATATTACGGTTCAATTTCAAATCGTCTACCATCTCATAAATCATCTCAACTTCGTCATGAATCGACTTCAAATAGCGGTCGTCAATTTTGCGGAAGGGACGCAAGGAAAAGGTTGAACGGTTTTTGTGCAATGCAAAATACAGCTTGTTGTCAATGAAGGAAAAGCCAACATTCCCGGGATTGTCTTTTTCAACCTTCATCAACGATTCCATGAAATGGGGCGTCAAAATGTAAAACGCCGTGTGTTCTTTCGTGGTATACGTTTTGAATTTCTTGTTAAAATCGACAGACTCAAGATCAACTTTTTTATACTTTCTTGAACTTCTCGGTCGATAACGCTCGAGAACCAAAACACAACCGTCAAAGTTTTTGTTAAAATCAAATTGAAACACGCGGCCTTTGAAATAGGTCACATACTGCCTTTTTCGCCGTGTATTGCCTTTGCTGTCGGTATACGTCCGGTATTCCAAACGTTGCAGGTGAACATCGCTTGATTCAAATTTTATACCGTCGATAATGCCATGGAGATAATCGTAACTATAGAACCTGTCGGCTTGCTCAATAAACTCCGATCGGTACACATCAATCGGCTGCAAGCCTTGCACACGGCTGAATCCTTTTCTCGGGACAAATTCGCCGTTCTCAATCAAATCGCTTAAATACGTTTTTAGAAATTCTTGTTTGAATTTGCGTTGCGTCCATTGGAATAAACCGATGCCAAAAAGCACCAGCAAAATCCCAATAATCAAAAATAACGCATAGAAAGTCATGTATTCAAACGCAACGTTTAAAACCACAAACACAATAATAAACAAAAATCCTGCAACAAAGCCAATTTCAGCCATGTTCTTCCGTTTCTGATATGGCGCCAAATCCTTTTGCAAAAAACCCCTCCATCTATACAAAACCCTTTTATTTGCTTGTATTATACCACATGCATAAAAGAACGGGAAAGCGGTTTTTCGCTTTCCCGTCAAAAAGAGGATTTTTCCACACATTTATTCTACAACTATCCAGACCCGATCGCCTTCTTTGCTTTCGATATTGACGAGTTCACCTTCGAGGCCTTGTTCAAGCATCTCAAGTATTTCTTCAACATCAACGTCCGCATCGGCAAAGACTTTTTTGTTGTGAAGCTTTGTTTTGAATGCGGGCAGCAATTTAGCCAGTTTTACAGGGATTTTGACATCGACTTTGTCGCCGTCGCCACTGACTATGTGAATTTTTAGCATCTTGCCAATTCCATTCCTTTTTACTTCTGCTTTCGGTTTATCCTCAGACGTTCCTTGCAGATTTTCTTTCACATCTTCAAAGCTCGCTTCACTGTTGGAAAGTTTGTCCAACCACATCATAGCGTTTTTCATTTTTTCCCTTCTTTCTTTATATTTTTTTTATCGATTGACAGCGCGTTGTTGAATTTTGCGAAGCAATTTTTTGTCTCGCAATACGGCTTCCAATTTAAGCGCCTCTAGCACTAATGGGATTTGATACATCGGATCCACATCCTTTCAATATTTTTCTTGTGATGTGCGGATCTTGGGCGATTGGTCACGGTTTTGTTGATGCCTTTTTGGAGCGTTCTTTTTCATCTTGAAGGAGCTGCATTTTCACTTCGTCATAAAACAATACGGTATTCAACATTTTTTTCACCTCATTTTAGAATGTTTGTTTTAACGTTCAGTTTCGTTGCGAGCTTTTTTGGTTCAAATTTTTTTCTCTAAGAGAAGATTCGATTTTGATTGCGTCAAGCACCAATGCGATTTGATACATAGAATCCACTTCCTTTCATAGGTTTGTTCATAATTCACTGAGTTTAACGATGGTTTTTGGCTTTTTTTGTACGGGCTTTTTCTTCAAGAGCAAGGTTGGTTTGAACTTCGGTGTATAGAAGAATTGTGTTGAGCATTTTCTTCACCTCTTAATTTTTTGAATTCATAGATTAATTTTGTTGATTTCATGGTTGATTTTCTTAATGTCAACTTCATTTTATACTGGGTAATAGTGTTTGTCAAGATATTTTTTAATTTTTTTAATTTATTTTTATATTTAATTAAAAAAGCGCTTAATTTTATTAAGCGCTTTAAGTAATGTGTATCGTTTTTTACTTTTTACTGTTCTAACTTTCGCTCGAAAGCTCGGTAGGCCGCCAAAGACAGGATAAGTGGATAAATGACGCCGATTAGCATATATAAAACAATGGGCATATTGTGTTCGTGCGATAGCAGATCTCCCTGCACCAACAATCCTTTGACGGGCCAAAACGTTGGGAAAACGCCCAAAAAGTATTGCTTGAAATCTTGCAAGTTCTCCAAAACCACCAGCGCCGGCAACAAAGCGAAGATTCCAGATGTCTTCATGTACGCAAAGCCTTCGATTTTGTTTTTGGCAAGCGAGGCCAACAACAAGGCGAACACCGGCGTGAAAAACCCCGATACAAACGCGAATAGTACTATGGAACCCACCGAAAAGGAATCCCAAAGATTTACGCCCGCAAAGGTATAGCCGTCGCCGCTCAACATCTTTGTGCCAAACAAAATCCAAAACGCCGCATTGACACTCAACAAATATGCGTACGTCGTTTTAAAAAGAACATAGCCTCTTAAAGAAAGCGGAGTGACACGAAGTGTGTCCAAAGTGTTTTCATCTCTATGGTCCAAAAAACTGAACCCCAAAAGCGCCGATGTCACAAACGGAGCGACGGATGCAAAAACGACGATTACAACCAACGAGGCGGTTTCCTGCCCTCCGGTCGTGCCCGCGTAATTGTCAATCAGTACCGGGATAACGAACGATCCGAGGACAATCACCAAAAGCGGGTACAATAACAAAATCAGCGTCATTTTGTCTCGGACAATGTTTTTGAACTCGTAAAGAAGCATGCGCATGTATTTAGACATCCCAATCACTCCCGTACGGCTTTTTCGATATATTTCGGAAACACTACGAATCTAGCTAGAGAAAACGCCAGAAGGAACAAATATGCGACGCTCACAACAAGAAGAGTGGTCGATATGTCATAACCGAATGAAAAATCGATCAACAAAAACGAAGCGTGCGTCGGAGAAGCGATCAGCACAACCTCCCAGATTCCATCGAACAAATCCAAAGCGTAAAAGATACTAGGGAACGCGAAGACAATCATATATAGCATCAAAGTCGCAAGCAACGCCGGAAAATCTTCGACCAAAACCGCAATGGCGTATCCAATCATAGCGTGAGAAAGAGCGATTAGAAGCGTGAAAGGCAGAAGATACGCGAAATTGACAGCGGCGTCGAAAAAGAAATACGCAAGCAATCCGATGAATAGAGCGGACTGCAAAGCGATGTAAACGGCGCTAACGAGTTTGCTTGCGATGATGTATCCCAGTTTCGAGGGCGTGATCATTAAAGATTTGAGTGTGTTTTCCTGTCGTTCATAGAAAAGCCCGGCTCCGATTAACAAAATCGTCATCAGTGATGCGTCCATGAAAATGAACAAGGGCACAAAATCCGCGGCTTGGTCGCGCCCGATGAGAAAAAGCACGAGAACCCATAAGACAGATACGCCAAAGCCCACTTGAACTATGTTATACTTGATCAAACGCTGAAATTCGCCTTTAAGCAAGACCATAAAATTACTCATGGATTTTCTCTCCCGTCACCTTGATGAATATATCGTCAAGGCTTGTCTCGCCGCTATGCATGGTTTCTATCGTTCGATTTTTCACGATGTCCATAAAGCGCTCGTTTTCGCCTAGTTTGTCTAAATCGAAGGTTTCCAGTTTCGTTTCGGAATTTTCATAATATTCAACCGAGAGTTCCCTTCTGCCGTATTTGATTTTCAAATCGCGGGGCGTCGAGATTTCTCGGATTTCTCCGCCACTGATAAAGGCGATGCGGTCGCACAGTTCTTCAACATCGTTCATCAAGTGCGTCGAAAGCAGCACTGTGCCGCCCGATTCTTTAAACTCCCGTATCATGTCTTTTACAATGCGGGCGTTTTTAGGGTCGAGGCCGTTGGTGACTTCATCGAGAAAAAGAATCTTCGGATCGTTCAAAAGCGCTCTTACGAAATTCAACCGCATTTTCATGCCCTTGCTGTATTCTCCGACCCTTCGATCTTTGTCTTCATACAATCCGACCCTTTTCAAAAGCGCTGCAACGTCGGCGTTTTTCTTGTAAAGACGCTGAAAGAAAGCCATATTCTCCGCGCCGGTCAATTTGGAGAAATGCACGGGCAACTCAAAGCCGACGCCAACATCCTCAAAGAAGGTGTTGTCGTATTCTTTCAAATCCTTGCCAAGATACTCGATGCGCCCTTCATAATTCTTAAGCAGTCGTGTCAAGATTTTTTGCGTCGTGGACTTTCCGGCGCCGCTTGGCCCTAACAAACCGAAGATTTCCCCTTTTCGTACGGCAAAGTCGATGCCCCGTACCGCCTCGACACCATTTTTTTTGTAGGTGAAACGCAACCCTTCGACTTCAAACACTTTCTCCATGTTCCAAACCTCCGTATATAAACTAGTTTTTTATAGCGCTTTCTGCCTTTGAACTCAATCTCCAACATTTTGGAAAACGTTGCTTTTAAACGGTCGGGACAATGTGACAGCATTGTCATTTCAAGTTAAGTATATCACGTGGGCAGTCCGTGTCAAGAAAATGAGCGCCTTTCGCGCATGCGCGAAAGGCGCTCATCTTTATAAAGTGGCTTTTATTTCAATAATCAAATCGCGTAGCTCGGCCGCTTTTTCAAAATCGAGATCTTTGGCGGCTTTGCGCATCTCTTTTTCCATGTCCTCAACCATGGCGTGTCTTTCTTCCTTGTCCATTTCGCTAAGTTTTTTCGTTTCCTCGTCTTCGCCTTTTTCAAGCCGGATGCGGATAGAAGCGCGCACATCTTTTTTGATGGTTTCCGGTTGAATGTTGTATTTCTCGTTGTGCGCCATTTGAATCTCTCGGCGACGGTTCGTTTCATCGACCGCTTCCCTCATCGCGTCGCTCATTTTGTCGGCGTACAAATACACGGTGCCGTTGACGTTTCTTGCGGCCCTTCCGATGGTTTGAATCAAACTTCGGGCGCTTCGCAAAAATCCTTGCTTGTCGGCATCCAAAATGCCGATAAACGACACTTCGGGAAGGTCCAAACCCTCCCGCAGCAAGTTTATGCCGACCAACACGTCGTAGACTCCAAGACGAAGGTCGCGGATGATTTCGATGCGCTCAAGCGAATCGATTTCCGAATGCATATAGGCGACTTTGATGCCGAGTTCTTTCAAATACGCCGTCAAATCCTCGCTCATCTTGATTGTCAACGTCGTGATAAGAGTGCGCTCGTTTCGTTTAGAACGTTTTTCTATTTCTTTGACCAAATCGTCAATCTGGCCCTCTTTGGGCCGGACTTCGACGTAAGGGTCCAAAAGGCCCGTCGGACGGATGATCTGTTCGACGACGTCGTCAGACCGCTCAAGTTCGTAATCTCCCGGGGTGGCGCTTACGTATACGACTTGATCGATTTTTTCATAAAACTCGTCAAAATCGAGCGGACGGTTGTCTAAAGCGCTTGGAAGACGGAACCCATAATCGACGAGCGTTTGTTTGCGGGAGCGATCGCCGTTAAACATTCCCCTGACCTGCGGCAAGGTCACGTGCGATTCGTCGACAATGAGCAGGTAATCGTCCCCGAAAAAATCCATGAGCGTCGAAGGCGTTTCGCCCGGGCCTCGAAGCGAAAGATGGCGCGAATAGTTTTCCACGCCTTTGCAGGTGCCGATTTCCCTGAGCATCTCGATGTCGTATTTCGTGCGTTGTTTCAAACGTTCCGCCTCAACGAGCTTGCCTTCTTCATCAAATTGCTTGAGTCGTTCTTCGAGTTCGGCCTCAATTCTTTGGATGCCCTCTTCGAGCTTGTCCTTGTTGGTGACGAACTGCGTCGCCGGAAAGATGGTCACAACGCTTTGGTCTTCGAGAATTTCTCCGCTTACAATGTCGATAGAGCGGATTCTTTCAATCTCATCGTCAAAAAACTCAACGCGGATTCCTTTGTTTTTCTGATACGTCGGAAGGATTTCGACCACATCGCCTTTCACCCGAAACGTACCTCGTTTGAAATCCATGTCGTTTCTCTCAAAAAGCATGTCGACAAGTCGGTCAAGAAGGTCGTCTCTGTCGTACGTTTCCCCGGTGCGCAAGGTCAACGTCGCATCCCGATAGTCTTCGGGGTCGCCGATGCCGTAGATGCAGCTGACGCTTGCCACCACAATGACGTCGTCCCGCTCCAACAAGCTAGCGGTCGCGCTGTGGCGCATCTCGTCGATTTCGTCGTTGGTTTGCGCGTCTTTTTCGATGTAAAGATCGCGGCTAGGAACATACGCTTCCGGCTGGTAGTAATCGTAATAAGAAATGAAATATTCCACTCTGTTTTCCGGAAAAAACTCTTTGAACTCCGAATAAAGCTGCCCCGCCAAAGTCTTGTTGTGGGCCAACACCAAAACGGGTTTGTCAAGACCTTGAATGACGTTGCTCATCGTGAAGGTCTTGCCGGTGCCCGTCGCGCCTAGAAGCACTTGTTCTGAGACGTTATTTCGCACGTTGTCGACCAATCGCTTTATGGCTTTTTCCTGGTCCCCTTTCGGGGTGTATTCCGTATGCAGCTTGTAAGGCATGCCATCACCTCGATTTCCTAGTCATTTTATCATAATTTCACAAGTTGTGATAGAATATACTCACTTGGAGGTGATGTAGGTGAACCCGCTTCTTATCGCGATTGACGCAAAGTTCATCCATACAAACAACGCCGTGAGGCTTTTAAAAGCGAACAGCGCTTTTGACGTCGACATCGCCGAGTTCACCATCAAAGACTCCATCGACTCAATGCTCGATACTATCAAAGCCAAAAAACCGCTTTTTGTGGGCATTTCAACCTACATATGGAACGTTGAGATTGTCCGGAACCTGATTAAAAAAGTAAAAGAAGAATGCGAACTTCCTATCGTCTTAGGCGGTCCCGAGGTAAGTTATGATCCACACCATTTTCTAAACGCGGCCAATGCGGACGTTGTCGTCAAAGGCGAAGGCGAACACGTATTCGACGACGTCGTTCGCCACTTCAAAAATGGCCAAAGCCTTGGCAATACGCCAAACATAGCCATGGTAACCCCCGAGCGCATCGACACTCCGATTCAAGAGATTGACGATTTAAGCGGATTGAAACTGCCGCATTTCTTTGAAGAAGACCGCGAACACATCCCGCATAAAATCCAATATTTAGAAAGTTCCCGAGGTTGTCCTTACCGTTGCAGCTATTGCCTTTCATCTTTGGAAAAAACGCTCCGCTTCTTTGACATAGAATCCCTAAAGAAAGCGATTTCCCACCTCTCGAACCTCGGCGCCAAAACGTTTAAGTTTTTAGACCGTACATTTAATGTTTCAAAGCACGCCCTGCCCATCATAGAGTTCATCATTGAAACGCACCGTCTTGGCAGCGTGTTCCAATTCGAAATGACCGGCGATACACTGAACGAGGAAATCGTCGATTACATCCACACCCACGCTCCAAAAAACCTCTTTCGATTTGAAATTGGCATCCAATCCACAAACGACATCACCAACCGGCTCGTTGACCGCAAGCAAGACAACGAAAAGCTTTTTCGCGTAATCCGTAAAATTCAAAAGGAAAGCGTCATCGACTTGCATTTGGATTTGATCGCCGGTTTGCCAAAAGAAGACCTTCAAAGGTTTTCCAAAACCTTCAACGAAGTGTATGCGCTAGGCGCCAAGGAATTGCAGCTAGGGTTTTTGAAATTCTTACGCGGCACAAAAATCCGCAAAGAAGCAAGCCGTTTCCACTACCGTTTTCAAGAGCGTGCGCCATATGAAATCCTCAAAAGCGAAGATCTATCACCCGCAGATCTTCAACGCATGAAAAACGTCGAGGCGGCGTTGGACCTTTTCCACAACAAAGGCTACTTCCGCGAAACTTTGTATCAAATATTCAGCGCCCATTATGAAAATTTCTTTGAATTGTTCGAAAGGCTTTATCAAAGATACACCGCTTCGAACCTTCCTATAAAGGGCTATCAGCTTCATACGCTCTACGCTTTCATTGAGACGTTCTTAAAAGAAGACGGCGTAACACAAGATTGTCTTGACGCGTTGAAACACACGTATCTCTCGGTGCATAAAGTGAAACCGAAATGCTATTTCACAAAGATTGAAGACAAAAAGCTTAAACACAAACTCTTTGAGACGTTGCAAGAGAAAACCGGGATTCCGGTTCACGACTTTTTTAAACACGCTGTCGCCACAAAATACAAAAGCGGTTACCTAATCGCGCTTTATAAGAATCATGAAGTTTTCCTATACACCCTATGAAAAGACCGCTCGAGCGAGCGGTCTTTTGTTAACGATGCAACTTGACGATGCACCGATAAACGTCTTCAGCGGTAGACTGGGCGTCCCAATCGTTAAAAGGGTCGCAATAGGCAAAGACGCTGCCGAAAATCAAGGACTCTATGCTTTGTCGGCGTGTTTGGTCGATGCTTCCATTAAGCGTTCCTTCGTCAACGCCTTTTTGAAAGATTTCCATCATCCGGGCTTGGAAAGCGTCCATAGTCTTTCGCATTTTCTTCATGAGCAATTTCTTCTTGTGCTCCGGCAGGAGCGCAACATCGGGGTGATGAGTGAATTCTTGCAACATGCGGTTTTCCTCAGAAAGGTCAAGGAGTTTTCGATAATGGGTCAAGAAGGCTTCTTTGAAGGTCAACCCGGCAAACGTCTCCCAATCGAGAAGCGCGTCTTCGTATTTTTCCATCAGAAGCATCAACGCGCTTGTGATCATATCCTCTTTGCTTTCAAAATACTCATAAATGGTGCTTTTGCCGATATCGATCTTTTGGGCGATGTTCGATATGGTGAGTTTCTCGCCGCTTGTGGGTGAGTTCAAATGCTCCAAGACAGCGTTCAACACGGCTTCTTTTTTTTCGGAGGGCTCTCTGGAAGTATCCCTATTCATTGAGGCGTCCCTCCGTCTTACCGTTTTCGGGCAAGAACAGCACAATGGTCGCAACCAACGCGGCAAGGACAAACCCGATAAACGCATAAAAGTAGTTGCCAACGACAAGGTAATAGATTGTCATTCCGATGGCGATCAACCCTGTGGGAAGACCAAACACATACCGCCCGTGCAGCGTGAGGATATGGTACATAATCGGAACCAAGAAGATGGTCAAAAACGTGGCGTAGAACAATCCGCCGATTGCGGTGATGGCCATGGGTTGAGTCAACTCGGCCCCTTGGCCAAAACCGATGGCCAAAGTCGTCAACGCCAAGATTGTGGTCAAAGCCGTCATGAAAATCGGTCGCAAACGTACTTTTCCGGCTTCGAAAATGGCTTCTTTGAGTTCATAGCCGCGCGCTCTTAGTTGATTGATGTAATCCACAAGAACGATGCCGTTGTTGACGACCACCCCGGAAAGAATAATCAGTCCGATAATTGCGACTATGCTTACCGGCATGCCAAGTACATAAAGGATGCTAAACCCGCCGGTAAAAGCAAGAGGAATGGTGAACATAATGATGAATGGATAGGTGAGGGATTGGAACTGCGAAGCCATAATCATATACACCAACAAGATTCCGATAGTGCCCACAAGGATTAACGTATCGATAGCGGCCATAATCTCCTCGTCTTCACCAAGGACTTCGTAATCGTAACCCGAAGGCAACTCGTAATCGTCGAGCACGGCTTCTATATCGCGGGCCACAATTGACGTGTTGTGCCCGCTGGCGATGCTTGCGTCGACGGTAATCGACCTAGCGCCATCCACGCGAGTTATGCGGGTATATCCGGTTTGAACGCCCACTTCGGCGATGTCTTCAAGCAATATTTCCGTACCAATCGGGCTTGTGCCAAGCGAAAGGCCGCGGAGTTCGTCAAGGTCTTCTATGCTGGTTCGCTTGCTTTCGTCTTCGTCGTAAATATACAGGTTGTAACTGCGCCCATTCATCGTGACGTTGGTGATCATTTCGGGTTCGCTAAGGTATTCGGCGACTTGCTGCAACACTTGCGCCACCGTAAACCCGCGTCGTATCGCAGCGTCTTTGTCCACGGTGACTTTGATTTCTTGTTGCGGGATGCCAAGGCCGGAATCCACATCGGCGGTGCCTTCGACATCCTCTAAGAGATCCGCGAGTTTGACGGCTTCTTCGCGCAGCGTCTCAAGCTCGGGCCCTTTCAAACGAACCTGAACGCCCTCGCCAATGAGCGCGGCGGCGTCGGCTTCCGTTCCCGTAACACTGCTTTCAAACATGTCGTAATCCGTTTCAAGCAACGTTTGCACTTCTTCCGCCATCTCCGCAGTGGACAACCGGCGATCGTCGCGCAACACAATATTGATGTTGGCACTATTTTGAGTGCCTCCGGTGAACCCAAGCATGGCAAACTCTCCACCAAGGGAAATGCCGATGGTTTCTATATCGTCGTATTCACGCAAATCTTCATATAGTTCATCAAGTTTCGTTGAAAACTCCTCAAAACCCATCGGTTCCTCGGCCGTAATCTCTAAGGTGGCTCGCAAAGTTCCCTCATCCGTAGGCGGGAAGAACTGGAATCCTCTAGAAGTCGCTAAGAAGAAAGAAGCCACGAACAATCCGAGCACAACGGCGACGACGACGGCTTTCACTTTGAAGAGGCCTTCGAGAACTTTGGCGTATGCGCCCTTGATTTTTTCAAAGAACGGTGTCGTTTTCGGCTTTACAGGTTCTGAACCTTCTTCATCTTCTTCACGCAAGATTCGGTTGGCAATCGTGGGGACAAAGGTCAACGCAATCAACAAGGAAGCAAAGAGGCTAAAGGAAATGGTCAATGCGAGTTGCACAAAAATTTCACGAATGAAATCTTCAATGAACATAATTGGCAAGAACACACCGATTGTGGTCAACGTGCTGGCGATAATCGCTCCACTGACCTGATGGGCGCCGCGTACGGCGGCCTCCTTATTGGTGGCGCCGTCTTTTTTCATCCGGAAAATGTTTTCAATCACCACAATACTGTTATCGACCAACATTCCAATGCCTAACGCCAAACCGCCCAATGACACAATATTCAGCGTCATACCCGATACATAGATCAAAATAATCGCAAAAAGCAAACTGATGGGTATGGCCACGCCGACAATAAAGGTCATACGGAAACTCCGCAAGAACACAAAAAGCACTATGATGGCCAATATACCACCGATAATCAGATTTTGAACAACGCTACCGGTAGCCATGTTGATGTATTCGCCTTGGTCCAAAAGGACGGTCACTTCAAAATCGTCATCTTCTTCGGCCAACTCCGCAAATGCGGCGTGGATGTTTTCGGTCACATCGGTCGTGGCGTAATCCCCGCCTTTTTGGATACTGACGGTCAAGGCGTTTTCTCCGTTCACTTTCGAGTACTGACGGTCACGAGCGTCCACAAAATCCACTTCGGCGATATCGGAAACCGACACTTTCGGGAAAGAGATCGGGGCCGGAATCGCCGCGGTGGACAAATCAAAAACGGTCAGTTCTTTGATGTCGTCCAAGCTGCCCAAATCGTCGCCGACGCGAACCATGTATTCGGTTCCGTCCACCTCAATGAATCCGGAAGGAAAAGCGAAGTTCTGAGCTTGCAAAACGTTGCCTACATGCTCTTTGTCCAAGGTCAGTCTCGGCATATCCTCAGGAAGAGGAATTCCGAGGTTTTCCATGATGGTTTCCAAATCGTCCCATTCTTCCTCAATTTCTTCGTTGTATTCATCGATCGATTCTTGATCGAGAGTCACTCTAATCTCGGACTCAAACGCGCCGGAAATGGTCAAGTTCGCGACGCCGGGAATGCGTTCCAAACGAGGAGACAACGTGTTTTCCGTCCATTCGGTCAGCTCCTCAAGGTCCTTTCCTTCATAAGAAACGCTAAAATTCATGATGGGAAGCATTTCAGGATTCAATCGCAATATGGCAGGATTTCCCGCTTCATCAGGCAAATCGTCCAATATCAAATTAAGGTTTTCACGCATCTCGACTAGAGCAGTGTCCATATCCGCATCGGGAGCGAACTCCAACATGACCATCGAATAGTTTTCTTGCGACTGTGTCGTCACCTCGCGAATATTCGTCGTAGTCTGAAATACGTTTTCTAGTGGTACCGATACGTTTTGTTCAACCTCATCGGGGGTCGCGCCGGGGTAGGTCGTCACCACCACCGCATAAGGAATGTTCACATCGGGAAACAAATCCGTCGTCAAACGGTTAAACGAAACAACCCCAAAAACGATGACCGCGACAACGACCATCAAAACGGTAATGATTTTATCCACGGAAAAATTGATGAATTGTTTCATGACCACACATCCTTTGTTAGAAAAAATACCCGACCGAATATTCGGTCGGGTATTATTATACCATATCAAAGTCGATTTAAAATGGATATTACTCTTTTTCGCTCACGTCAACCGAAACAGAGCCCCGTGTGGTGCGTGCGCGCAGTCTGTCAACTTCAAACTCCTGATCGTCGTTGGCGTATGTGATTGAACCGTTTGTTGTCTGCAAATCGACGTCAGAAACATACACATTACGCAAGGCAATTTTTCCATTTGTCGTTTGTACATTCAAGGCGTTTCCGGGCAACGACGGTTCGTTCAAATCTCGCAATTCAACCCCACCGTTTGTCGTTTGCAAATTGTAGCCATCGGCCGACAAACTATATAGTTCGATAGTGCCGTTCGTTGTTTTTAAATCCACCGTCGTTTCAACCGTTAGATTTCTGAAATCAATGCCGCCATTGACGGTGGAAACATCTATAGAGTCCATGGTGAAATTGCGCATTTGCACGCTGCCGTTTACTGAAGAGACTTCTATGTTTTCCAGTTGGATATTTTCGGGCACGTATACATCTATGGATGGTTGGGGGGTGAAGAAATCAAAGAAGAAAAAGATGTGAAACCAGTTCCGGTCCAAAACATTCTCAATACGGATTGTCCCGTCCTCTTCGTTGAAATCCACCGAATACAAGGCGTCTTCCGGCGTATAAGCCTCTACGTGAAAGTTGTCGTTAGAAGCGGTGTGAAACGTTATGGCGCCGATGTCGGACACCACATGTATATTCCAAGATTCTTCCGCCTCCACAACGCGAGCATCTTCTAAACGGACGTATTCATACGTCGGAGATTGAAAGTAAAACCCTCCAACTCCTGCGAACGCTAAAGCGAGGCTAGTGACAATCAACAAAACACCGAAGATTTGCAAAGCGCCTTTCAATCTTGAAAGGCCGGGCCTTTTCAAGAAGAAAGACCTTGGACGCAGCGTGTTGAGCGTTTGCAAAACTTGCTTGGGGATGGTCAAGGCAAAAGCCCGTACATGCGCTTTGATCAACCAATGTACGAAAGCGAGGATTCGGTCGAATATCCAAAGCGCGAGCACGAACAAAAGATACCCGGCGCCCAAAAAGAACAAAACGCTTACCAGTCCGTCAAGGCCGATGGTCTGCGCATCCCAAAGGGACACGAACATCGAGCCAATCGCTCCGATAAGAGAAAAAGCGATTCCTATGAGAGCTGGTAAGAACCATGCAACAACGAACACATCGAAAAGCACCAGCCAAAAAGCTTTCCAAATTTGCGGTTCTTTATGAGCGTCTTCGAAAGGCTCTTCCGATACATACCCCTCTTCCCGCAAAATCTTTGCCGCAATCTCCTTAGGATTTCCAAGCTCCTTTATGATTTCTTCATCTGTTTTGCCCTCGTAGATGCGTTCGTGGCGGAAACGTTCTTCATAATGCCGAATGACGTCTCGGCGTTTTGAGGATTCTAGTGGCGATAGCTCTTGTTCCAACGTATTCATAAATTCTTTCATGTCGTTACGCGTATAACAGATTGTCAGAAATCTATTATACTTCCCCTCTCTTTTATAGAATGCTTTGAAAAACTGTTTGCAAGAATGAATCAAGGACAATTAAGCTTGCTTCTGCAACAATCCGTCTTCAAGGTGTATGATCCTGTGTCCCCAAGCCGCAAACTTGTCCGAGTGCGTCACTTGGACAACGGTGGTTTTGAAGGTGCGGTTTATGTCGACGATGAGCTTCATCAAGCTTTCACTGTTTGTGGAGTCCAGATTGCCCGTAGGCTCATCCAACAAAAGCACATCCGGATTGAAAATAAGCGCCCTAGCGACGGCAACACGCTGTTGTTGGCCACCCGATAGCTTTTTGGGAGTATGCGTGCGACGATCTTCCATACCGATGATGTGCAGCAGTTCTTCCAACCTCTTTTTATACTTCTTAATAGGTTTCCCGTCAAGAATAATCGGAAGCAAGATGTTTTCCTCGACGGTAAGGTTCGGCACCAAATTGTAAAACTGAAACACAAACCCCAGTTCCCTGCGTCGTAAAACACTCTTCTCACGAGCTTTCATAGACCCTAAATTCTTGCCGTTTAATAGAACCGCTCCTTCGCTAGGAGTGTCCAAAGCTCCAAGAAGGTAAAGCAATGTGGATTTCCCGCTTCCAGAGGGGCCCATGATTGAAACGAACTCTCCCGGAGCGATCGTAAAATCAAGGCCTTTCAAGACTTCAACGGGCACAGTTCCGTTCAAAAACGTCTTTTTCAAGCCCTCTACCTTAATGCAGTGTTCCAAATGGTCGTTTGTCTTTTGAATCATTCCATCTTCATCTCCTCAATAACGTTGAGTTTCTTGGTTTTGGACAACAGCGGCAGCGTCGCAAACGTGTAAATAACTATCGATGCCAATAAGAAGGGCAACATCTCCATAAATGAAAACCTGATATCCATTGGCAAGAGAATAAAACTTGCGACCTGACCTACCAAGCGGGCATGAAAAGTTCCGTATAGCATAACCACCAACATGGCAAAAACCACGCAAAACAACGATTCGCCCAGCAGTATCCGGTTTCTTTGTCCTTTATGGGTCCCAAGCGATTCCAACACCGCAAAATCGCGCTTCCGCTGCAAATAACTGATAAACATGTTGTTCAAAGCGCCAAAGGAACCGATGACAATCGCAAACAGTGAAAACGCACTCAACATTCTCGATAATTGGTGGTTGTTCTCAATATTTATGTCTCGCGTTTCATCGCGCGTTTGCACGATACCCCCGAACCGGCGGAAATAGTCCTGCAATTCCGAGGCTAGCGTATCGGGGTCCTCGTTCGTGTCAAAATAGATTCTGCCATGGTCGACATGGTGGTCTTCCCTTAAGTTCTGCAAATTGACGAAAAACATATCCCGGGTGTTCCAAAGCCGAACATCCACAATGCCCGTCACGTTGTATGTCTTCACGATGCCGTTTATATCCAAATCTACGGCAGAACCAACATCCAGCCCTAGCCTTTTAGCCGTGGTGGTCGCAATTACGGTGTTTCTCTCTTCCGTCGCTTTTAAAGGCTCTAACATGTTGTCGCCATCCTTGTTGATGAAATCGATGTATGCGGTGAAATCGTCAAATAGCGCGGGGTCGATGCCTTCAGCTACAGCGAACTCCCCATTTACACTGCCTTCTTCCATTGTGGTCTCCATTATACTCTTTGAAACAATACGCTCATCGTCGCGCAATCTTTGCAACATCGCGCTCCTGCTTTCAAAATCGTTTGCCTGAATGTTTGAAACATAGATATCAAAGCGCATCGAGTCGAAGGCATCGGTGACAATCCTTACCATCGACGAACTCAAGGAAACGACCGTGACAACGGAAATAGCGGCTATCACGATGACGCTAATGTTTCCCCGTAGCGCCGAAGACGTGCGTACATTTTGCATAGACAAAGCCGTCATGCGCAAATAGGGGAGAAGCCGTCGGAACAAAAGAGAAACGAGAACATTCATGACGTGCGGATAAATCATCAAAACGCCGACAATGGCCGCCATCATCAAAAGTGGCGCCAAATTGACGGCCATAGAAGGATAGGCATAACTTAAAATTGCGCTTCCGCTTAGCAGGACAAGTCCGACGGCAAAAGACACGAACCTTTTCCTTTTGTGAGCTTCGCGAATATCAAGGATGATGTTTTTGACCTCGCGTCGAGCGCTTCGATAAACAGGAAAAAGCGCCGAAACCATCGCAAAACCGATCGAGAACAACATAGCGTAAAGAATCAAGATTCCCTCAAACCGAAAAGGTTCGACCATGCCGTACGCCCGGAGCGGAGAACCATAATCGTTCAAAAAATACAAAATGCCGATGCCAAGTGCGATGCCAAGCCCCCCGCCAATCACACCATAAACGAAACTCTCAAGAAAAAGAATACGACGGATTGTGCCCTTGGTTGCGCCTTGGCTCAAAAAAGTGCCTATCACCCGTCTCCTTTCGGTGACGATGAGTTTAAAAGCCCCATAAATGATGACGCCGCTGACAAGCACGATAAAAACTAGCATAAACAACAGCGCGTTCACTTGTTGGCTGACCATAGAAGCCACAAGATCTTCGTTATAAAGGGGGATGCCGCGATACTCTTGGTTCGCCTCGTTGAAATGGTTCAAGGAAGTTTCGAGCGTATCCCCGCTTTTTACCGCAACCACATGGTTGTAAAGTCCTTCAACCCCCAAGGTTCCGGCAACGTACTCGTGTGGAACGACCACTTCGAACCCTCTGTTTGTGTCGCCGTAGAAAACGCCTTGATTCGATGCGATACCGACGATGTCCAGTTTGTGGGTCTCTCCGGCAAACATCACCTCCAAAGAATCTCCTCGTTCCAAAGAAAAAAGCCCAGCGACACGGGCTGAAACAATGGCCGAAGGACCATTGAAATCATCCGTTGTGGGCGAATCGACAAACGTAAAACCAGAAAGGGATCCCCAGTTTCGGCCATGCATGGAGACAATTTCATAATCCATATTCTGAACCACGCCCGAAAGGGCAATCGAAGCCGTAAAGGATTCAATGCCCGCGGGAACAATATCGTCAATATCGAAAAAGGGGTCTCCGGTTTCCGGTACAATTCGTATATGGTTTCCCTCCGTCTTCTCGACGATGGGGCGGGATACGCTATCCACGATGATGTCGGCAAGGCCGAGACTTGCAAAGAACAAGGCGGTAGAGAGTGTAAAGGCGAACAGAAGCAAAACCAGCCTTGCCTTCTTTTCAAGCATCGCGTGGACAACATACTTGAAAAATATCTTCATCTTATCCTCCTAGTAAAACACCGAGTGATGTGCTTTAAATATCCATGATGCGAAGGGAGTTCGTGGTCGTACCAAGAGGGAATCCTCCGGTAATGATGACGCGTCCGCCCGGGTTGACAAGACGCTCTTTTTTCACATACTCAAGCGCACGCTTAATCAGCGATTCGGTTTCCGTACCGAGTTCGAAAGGCACGGCGAAAACTCCATGGTTCAAGGCCAAACTGCGAGCTTTGATTGCACTGGGCACCAAGGCGACAATCATGGTATCCGGCCGGTTTTTGGAAAGAAGTCGCGCGGTGTTGCCCGATACCGTAGGCGCAATGACCAAATCCGCCTGGCCTTGCATGACCGCATGGGCAGCGCTCATCGCGATGTTGCTGGCGATGTCTTTCTTGCTTCCGCGATTGGCCTGTTTGATGAACTGATCGCGCTTCAGCTCACGCTCCATGCGTTTGGCGATGTTGCGCATCAATTCGACGGATTCAATGGGGTAGCGTCCAATCGCGCTTTCCCCGCTCAACATTGTCGCGTCGGCGCCGTCTAAAATGGCGTTGGCCACATCGCTCACTTCGGCCCTGGTCGGTTTCGGGTTTTCCTGCATGCTCTCAAGCATCTGTGTGGCCGTAATCGACACTTTGCCCTGACGGTGACAACGGTTGATGATGTCTTTTTGGATGACGGGGACTTCTTCAGGCGGGACTTCAACGCCCAAATCTCCCCTGGCAATCATCACTCCATCGCTCACCTCGATGATGTCGTCGATGTTGTTGACGCCTTCTTGGTTTTCTATTTTGGCGATAATTTGAATGTCTCGGTCGCATGTTTCCTTGACAATCTGGCGAATGGCCAAAACATCTTCCTTACGGCGCACAAAGCTTGCCGCAATAAAATCCACCTCTTGTTCGCATCCCCAAATGATGTCTTGACGGTCTTTTTCTGAGACAAACTCCAAATTCAGTTCCATGCCGGGGACGTTTATGCCGCGACGGTCTTTTATGGTATGGGTGTTGAACGCAACCGTTTTGACGACTTTTCTTTCACGGTCGATGTCGGTCACTTTCAAACTCAAATACCCGTCGTCGACAACCACTAGCGCACCGACGTCGATGTCTTTGTACAAATCCGGATAATTGACACTGAATTTCGAAGCGGTTCCAAGAATTTCTTCCATGTGGATTTCCACTTCGTTTCCCACGGTGACGGTCGCTTTTCCGTCTTCAAAATCATGGGTCCGAATTTCGGGCCCTTTTGTGTCAAGCAAGCTTGCCACATTGCTGCCAAGCTCTTTGTTCAAAGCTTTCAACGTATCCAAACGCCGCTTGTGTTCCGCATAATTCGAGTGGGAGAAGTTCAGCCGGACGACGTCCATTCCGGCAGCGATAAGCTTACGCATCATATCCTTGCTTTCGGTGGCCGGTCCGATGGTGCAGACAATCTTCGTTTGGTTAAAGGGAATCATGGCTTCCTCCTTCAGATTAGTGCTTTAGTTTCTTGACGATTTCATAATGGCTCTTCCGTGAGGCTCGTTCGAACGTCAGCGCTTCGGGTATTGAGTAATGAACGATGCGGTTGCCCCGCAAGCCTAAAACACTGCCGGTTTGATCTTCCTTGATAAGACCTACTGCAAAATGGCCCATTTCGGCGGCCAGCACGCGGTCGAACGCCTGCGGTGTCCCGCCGCGTTGCACGTGTCCAAGCACTGTGGCTCTGGATTCGAACCCTGTCTTTTCTTCAATCTTTTTCGCTAAAGCGGAGACGTCGGTCAAGCGTTCGGTAACCACAACAATCGCATGGCGCTTGTTTTCACGGAAAGCTTTTTCTACGCTTTGCACGACTTCGTCTTCGTCGTAGCCTGTTTCGGGGGTGATGACGATTTCGCTTCCTCCCGCCAAGCCGGCGTAAAGAGCCAAATCCCCACAATCTCGCCCCATGATTTCAACCACGCTGCAACGTTGGTGCGAATCGGAGGTGTCCCGCAACTTGTCGATGGATTCAACCGCCGTATCGAGAGCGGAAAAGAAGCCGATGGAATAATCCGTTGAAACGATGTCGTTGTCGATGGTGGCCGGAATGCCGATGACTTTCACGCCGAATTTCGAAAGGGCGGCGGCTCCGCGGTACGTACCTTCTCCGCCTACGACAATCAACGCATCGATGTTATGGCTGCGAAGGGTGTTGACCGCCTCCTTTTGAACATCCTCGCTCTTAAAATTGTCATAACGAACGCTTCCCAAAAACGTGCCGCCACGATTGATAATTCGAGCCACGCTTTTTCGGTCGAGAGGGATGAAACGGCCTTCAACAAGGCCTTTGTATCCGTCTTCAACCCCGAGCACCTTGTATTGGTTGTGAATAGCGCTGTGCACAATGGCGCGAACAACAGCGTTCATGCCCGGCGCGTCTCCGCCGGATGTCAGCACTGCAATTGTTTTCATTGTCTCACCTTCTTCGGCAATATTATAGCACAAACAAAAGCGAATCTTAAGATGAAAGAGGTTCCACAAATTCAATTTCGAACTGTCTTTTGCCCTTGCGAAGATTCACTTGACCCCGAAACAGCAAAACCTGCTCGCCAAAGTGCCTTCGGCTTCGCTTATAATTGTCGGGGAAGCACACGGCGTCGATGGAGGCCACTCGGTCGCCTATGGTCAAAAACGCCATTGAATCTCCCCTTTTCGTCGTAACTTCTTTGACTTCCTTTAAAACGCCGACAACACTCAAACTGCGACGCAAAGGAGCCTCTTGCAAGTTAGAAGGCAGAAGATATCCGTGTTTTCGGATAAACTCTTCATATGGAGAAAGCTCGTCAAACGCAAGGTTGAAACCGAGCGCTTCTTTTTCGTATCGCTTGAGAATCTCGTTGTCGTATTCTTCGTACTTGCTCACAACGAACTCCTCAAGGTTGATGCTTTCCCCGTATTGAACCGCTTCGACAACGCCTTCTAGGTTTTTAATCATCGTGCGGCGGTTCAAAGCGAACTCGTCGCAAGCGCCGGCGTGGATCAAAAACTCGTAATGCCGTTTGTTGAAAAGATGTCTTGTCTTTTGGACCATTTCTATGAAAGTCTTGTAGCGTGCTTCGCCTCTGAATTCCACAAACTCCCGCGCTTTATCGCGACTGATGTTTTTCACGCCCGACAAAGGATAGAAAAGCGAACCGCCATCGAGAACAAAAGCCACGTTGGAGCGATTGATGGAGGGCGGTACGACGTTCAACCCGTGTTCAAGGGCTTCTTGCATATAAAGGCGCATCAATTTTTCATTGCCCAAGCCGTTTTGCATCAACACGGCCAAAAAATGCGCCGGATGGTTGGCTTTCAAATACGCCATCCAATACGATACCAATCCGTACGCGACGGAATGGGACTTGTTGAACCCGTAATCGGCAAACTTGACGATGTAATCGTATATTTGATGGGCGGTTTTTTCATCGCGGCGGTTGCGCGTCGCTTTCGAGACGAAATTCTTGCGTTCTTTCATCAAAATGTCTCGGTCTTTTTTGCTGACGGCGCGTCGAAGAATGTCGGCTTCGCTCAAAGAGTAGCCTGCGAACGTATGCGCTATGGCCATGATTTGCTCTTGATACAGCAAAATGCCTTCTGTCGGACGAAGAATCTCGTCAATGACGGGCGCGACACCGCTTGGCTTTTCTTTGTTGTGCCGGCGTTTTATGTACGTCGGAATGCTTTCCATAGGTCCTGGGCGGTAAAGAGCGAGCACAACGGCAATGTCTGAGAATCTTTGCAGACGCATATCCTTGATCAAGCGGCGCATGCCGCGGGATTCAAGTTGAAAGATGCCGGTCGTGCTGCCTTCGCGTAAAAATTTAAAGGTCTTTTTATCGGTCAAAGGAAGTTTGTGGACGTCAACCCTCCGTCCTTCGTATTTCTCCACTCTGGCGCACACATCTTCAATCATGGTAAGATTTTTCAGCCCTAAAAAATCGATTTTCAAAAGACCCATGGCTTCAAGATCGCCTTGTTCATATTGGGTTTGACGAATGCCTAACAAACCTTCTTGAAGAGGTGAATGCGTAAGCAAAGGCGCATCCGTCAAAATGATGCCCGCCGCATGGGTGGAGACATGCCTAGGGATTCCTTCGACCTTGGCGGCCACACGAAGCCATTTCCCAGTGGTTTCGTTATGAAGTCGATTTTGCGCGTCTTTGTCTTTTTCGAGCATGTCGGCTACAGAACCGTATTCACCGACTTTGCGGGTCAATTCCTCGACATACCGGGATTCAATTCGAAGAACACGGGCCGTATCGCGCAGGCTGCTCTTGCTCAAAAACGTACCGAAAGTACAAATCAACGCCACCTTATCGTCCCCGTACTTATCGTGAACATACCGCAGGATTTCATCTCGACTGCGATCGGGAAAATCGATGTCGATATCCGGCATGCTGGCTCGTTCTTTGTTCAAGAATCGTTCAAAAAGCAATCCGTGTTCAACGGGGTCTACGTTCGTGATGCCCAGAGTGTAAGCCACAAGACTTCCCGGTGCACTGCCCCTTCCGGGGCCGACCAAAATATTTCTTTGCCGGGCGAACTTGATGACGTCCCACACGATAAGGAAATAGTCGTCGAAACCCAGTTCATGTATGGTTTGAAGCTCTTTTTTGAGACGTTTGTCGTAAAGCGAAACGTCAACCTTTCGACCGGATAGTCTTTTTTGAAGACCCTTAATCGCAAGAGCCTTCAAATACCTCGGGCTTGATACATCTTTCGGAGTGGGAAATTGAGGAAGTTTCGGGGCGGGAAAATCGACGCTTAAAGCATGATTCTCGCAAAATGCGCGCAAATCCTTCCAGCTTTCGCCGTGAAACAACTTTTGAAGTTCTTCGGAGGACTTGAAATGAGAGTTTCGCAATTGGGGCTCGGAAGATTTTTGTGTTTGCAATATGCTTCTCAATGTACGATAGGTTTCCGCATCGTCTTTTTTAAAATAACACACGCGGTCCCAAGGTACGCTTTTGATGGACGCAGGCGCTCTCGTGTTTTCAGGCAACCCGAAATACACATGCTTCGCCAAAGAAACAAACTGTTCCACAACACTTTTTAGCGCACGCGTAGCGTCTTCCCTAATCAGTTCTTTCAGTTCGCCATCGTACGGATTTAGTACGAGGCTGACTCCGCTTAGATAATCGGTCAACCGGGCCATGCTCAAACGGTCTTCAAAACTTGAGAGGCGCATAAGGTTGGCGTATCCTTCTTGATTTCGCGCAAAAGCCACAACGGACAACGGCAAATCTTTGAAAAAAGGATCCATTTGAAGCTGCACACCAAGGATCGGCTGGATTCCCTTTTGTTTGGCGGCGTGATAGAATTTGTACGCGCCGTGCATCTTCGTGTCGGTCAAAGCCAAATAGCGCATACCCGAAGCATGCGCGGCTTGCACCAACGCGTTGATTGTAATGTTGGAGCCATTGAAGCTATAAGCGGATTCCAGATAAAGACTGCAGGGCACAAAATCACCACCAATTCTAGTTGAATTATAACACATCCGTCCGAAAAAAAACTTATGCTTTCGCATAAGTTAAGGTTTTTTCAAGGTTCTGACGCCCATGATTCCAAGGCTGAAAAGCAATACTCCGATGATTGCAAACTCCAATCGGACAAAAGAGTGACGACCGTCGTCCTCTTCTATATCGAGGGTGAAATGGTGCGTTTCAACGTAATCGTTCACTCCGCTAATCGTCAAGGTGTAATCGCCGGCCTCATCAAGCGTTGTCCCACTTGCAAGAGGCGTTCCGTTCAGTTCGCCTTCTCCTCGGAAGGATAACGTTTGGGCTTCGTCGTAAACGCCATGGTTTTCAATGTCTATAAGCCCGCTAGTCACCGTAAAAGAGATGCGCTTCTCATATCCGTTCAACCCTTCGATGCGCAAAGTATGGTGCCCTACCTTGTCGATAAGTTCGCCGTTTTTATACGCGTCGTTGTTCAAGAAAAGATGGCCTGAATCGACATGGACGGCGACGGGCTTGTCGTAGACTCCCTGCGCTTTGATTCCCTCGACTCTAGGGTGCACGGTAAATGCCTGAATTCTGCCTGAAACCGAGAACGAATAATGGCCGGGATAATCGACAACATGAGCATTGCGAACGGTCTTTCCTTCAATCTCGTAGAGGTTCAACGAATGAAACATGACCCCCGTTTCGTATTCGCCGCGATGCATCAATCCATGCACAACGCCAGGGGAGAGGAATTCCCCATCCGGCAAGAGCGCGCGTTCAAAATACCCTGCATTGTTTTCGCTCAGATAAAGGACATCCCCATGTTTTTCCAGTCGTTTGAGTTCAAGACCGGGCGAGAGAGTTTGCACATGACCTCCTTCTTCAAAATACGCAAAGTGATGTTTTGTCCCGTCCGTGTCTTCAAACGTTTGTTCAACCAAAGCGATCATTCGGTTTTCGACGTGAAAAACCTCTTCGATGCCCTCGTGAAAACCAAAATCAAGAATCTCGCGAACGAGCGTTTCGCCTTGTCCATCCACAATCAGCATGAACGCATCGTAAGCGCGCCGATTGTCCCTTTCATCCAACACGTTTCCATACACCACATAATGCTCGCCAACAATTTCAACGCCTTTTGACGAATACTTCAGATCGGGTTCACCCAAAACAAGCTCGAAATTGTCTCGTCCGCTCACCGAAACGACCAATACCGGCGTATCCTCGATATTGTCCCTCTCTACTTCAATATGGCGGTCCAAAGCGGACAATTCTGGGAAAAATCCAAACAGGGCCATGATTCCAAACAAAAAAGCGATTTTTTTCATATCGATACCTCCTCGTGGGTATGATACGAACCAAACCGCTTTTTTCTTCCGTCAATGCGAAAAATCTTTTATTTGTCCATGAGCCTTACCGTATCGCGGGCGATCATGACTTCCTCGTTCGTCGGCACGACAAGCATTGAAACTTTGGACTTGTCGGTCGAAATGATGCGTTCTTCGCCGTAGACTTGGTTGGCGTCGTCGTCAATCAATACGCCGAGAGCCTTCAAACGGTCGGCGATCATTTTGCGCGTACGGGGGGCGTTTTCACCGACGCCTGCGGTGAAAGCGATGGCGTCGACACCGCCCATCTGCACGAAATAGGCGCCAATGTAATCGGCGATCATTTTCGCCTGTTTCCGAATTGCAAGCAAGGCTTGTTCGTTGCCTTCATCGGCCGCATCCCAAAGGTCGCGGGAATCGGATGAGACGTTGCTGATGCCTAAATATCCCGAATTCTTGTTCAAATCGTTCATGACTTCTTGAACGGTCTTCTCTTCTTTTTGAGAAATGAACTCTATGATGGCAGGGTCGATGTCGCCGCTTCTTGTGCCCATCGCAATACCGGCTAAAGGAGTGAAGCCCATCGATGTCTCAACGCTTACGCCCTTGTTTACCGCACAAAGACTGGCGCCGTTGCCGATATGCAATACGATGGTTTTCAAATCGCGGATGTCGCGTTTTAAAATGTCGGCAACACGTTGCGACACGTATTTGTGCGATGTGCCGTGGAAGCCATATTTTCGGACGCCGTAATGGCTGTACCAGTCGTAAGGCGTTGCATACATAAAGACGTCTTGTTCCATCGTTTGATGGAAGGCGGTGTCAAAAACGGCCACCATGGGTTTGTCGGGAAGGATTTCCTTAAAAGCGCGAATGCCCGTCAAATTGGCGGGATTGTGCAATGGTGCGAGGTCGCTGACCTCTTCGATGGCGGCGATGACTTCATCGTCGATGACCACGGAATCGCTGAATTTCTCGCCGCCGTGAACAACTCTATGGCCCACGGCCGCTATTTCTTCATACGATTCCACGATGCCTAATTCCACAAGCTTTTCCAAAAGGATCTTGACCGCGGCTTTGTGGTCGGAAACCTCCATGGTTTCTTTGGTCTTATCGCCGTTCAGCTCAATTTTGACAACGGCCTTGGGAAGACCGATCCGTTCTACCACGCCGGCGGCAATCACTGTTTCCTCGGGCATTTTCAAAAGCTGAAATTTCAAAGAAGAACTGCCTGCGTTCACCGCTAAAATTTTCATCGATACATCAACCTTTCTTGTTTTTGAACCATTCATCTATTTTAAATAGTGCGTCTTGAAAAGCTTTTTCATCACGGAAAGGCGGCAAATCCACAAGCAGGAAGTCTTGCCTCGGCCCTTCGCTTGGTTCGGTTTTCTTTTCCATAATCAAAAGGCTTTGAGGGTGGTTTTCAAAAAGGCCTTCGTCAAGCTTTACCAAACCGAACAAATGCGCCTCTTCCATCAATTGCTTTTTGAAGTTCGGTCCTTCGTTCTGATCGAAGAAGTCGTTTTCGATGACGGCAATGAAATAGCCGCCAGGCTTCAAATGCCGCAAGTGGTGCAAGATGACCTGATAGGGGAAATAGGTATGGCGACGATTCACGCTCTCAACCGGAAAATCCGCGACAATAAGATCGACAGCCGGCCCCTTGTAGGTCAGAGTGTCTTGGTGAAAATATTGATGTTGCGCTTCCAGCGCGTCGAGCAAATTTCGTCCCAGCTTGCAAAGCAAGGCATCGCTGTCAACGGCATAAAACATGATGTCTTCGCTATAATGGTTATGCAACGTAGCCAAGAGATTTCCCGGTCCCGCCAAAGGGTCAAGTATGGTGGAAACATTTTCGGTTCCATAAAGCTTTTTGACCAAGTAGGCGAGAAACATACCGATCGAATCGGGCGTAATCATGGAGTTGGTGATGCGTTCATGTTTGAAACCCTTTAGCAAAGCCAATTGTACGGCTTTTCGTACTTCTTCCTTCGGAAAACGCAAAGAAACAACCGTTTCTTTCGCGTCTTTAAGCTGTTGCATTGTCGCCGAAGGGAAATCTTCTTTCAACGTTTCGTCCAAAAGAAAATCTAGCGCTTGATGCACGCCTTTCAAATACGGTTTGTCGTGTTTGTCGTAAAGCAGAGTAGCGACGGAGTCAAGATAGTCGTAAAACGCCTCGACATTTCCATTTTCACTCATCGTATCACCGAGGTTCATTCTACCAAAATATCCTAGTTTTGTCCACGAAAAAAGGCCTTTCGATAAGACAAACGCACACGCTATTTTTTCTCTTTGTACATGCTTTTTCGAACGAATGTCAACACGGTGTCTTCGCCGTCTTCGCTCATTTCGACATAATCGACCAGCAGACCAAGGATTTCCAGTTCGCTATGGGAATCGACATCGCCCACCAACTCCCAGCCATAGGTTTCCACTTCAATTTCGCGTTCACGGTTCACTTTTTCTTTGATGTGATTTTTGAGGCTCTCTTCAAGGCCTTGAACTTTTAGCAAGAAACGGGTCTCGCTTTGCCCATACTCTGTGGTCAGTGAAAATTTTCTATACCCGTGCATAAGCATATACAAACTCAATTCGCGAATGATTTTCGTCAAAAGCTTGATTTCCTGTTTGCTCATTGTTCTTCTTCCTCCTCACCATTGTTTTTCGTGATTGCCTCAAGAAACGGAATCATCAGCGCCGCCACAAATCCGGCGGCGAAACCATTGTTGTAAAGATTGAATCCGCCTTCTTGGAAAACAAGCGCAAGCGGAGTGATGACCACATGGATGAATCCGGCCAAAACGCCGATAAGTACTCCGTAACGTCCGGCAATGGGGGCCACGGCCGTAACGAACAAGAGCGCGGTCATCATCCCGATGCCATCAAAGGAATGATCCGTCAAAACGACGGCCAAATACGCCCCAAACATGACCGGGAGGCAATTGCGCGGGTGTTTCCCGAACGATCCGAAGCCCATGACGGTAAGAATTCCGCCCATAATGGGACCGTTTATTTCGAAGTTCAAAACCCAAAGAATTATCACACACATAATGCCCAAAACACCGACGTTCAGCATCGAAACGCTGCGCCCGTAATCCCGAATATAATCCGAAACTAGTCTTCCCGATGATTTCATCAAACTCCAATACTTCTTGTGAACCTGCAAATCGTTTACATAAGCGATGGCGATGAAAACGAGCGACAAAACAATTGTCAATAGGAGCAGCTCCGAATGGAACGCTTCGCTTGTCGGCCCACCTTGGTCGAGATCAATAAAGTGAAAGCTCCGCAACAACGCGGAAAACAACATGGAAAGAACCCCTAAGGCAAAGCCGATGTTGTAAAGATTGTACCCTTTGTGAAAGCGGATGGTGTGCGCTCCAAAGGCCGGCAGAACAAACCCGGTAATCAATCCGAGAACCACTCCGGCAGGAACCCCAATCCAATAATTCCAAAAAGGCGACAACCCAAACCAATCCGCCCATCCGACGCCAAAAATCATGAAACTGACAATCGGAGAAATGCCGGTTGAAAACAACACAACGATAAAGAAGGATTTAAAGTCTAGACTTTGCATGCGAGCGTAAATGTAGATGCCGATATAGATCGGAATTGTGTTGAAAATGTTCTTTCCGAAAAACGAAAAACCTGCAATCGTCAAAATACCCGCAAAAACAGGCCCCGACATCTTCATCTTCAAATAACTAATCATGACCACATTGATCAACAAAATGGTCGCAACATTAAACAAGGTAGCGCCCAACCCACCAATTTCCAAGTAATCGCTGATGAGAACGCTGGGGCTTCTAAGTATGGCGATGTAACCATGGTAAATGGTGGAAACATCGTCAAAATAAAACGCCATAGAGAACAAAAGCACAAACATCACAATCAAGGCAATGCGAGGTTTCATTAAGATTTTTGTCATAGCAATGGATGCTCCTAGCATGGTTTATAATCGACTTGGTAATTATACCAAAAAGTGCGCCGCAAAAAAAGAGCGCCGGGCGGAATAGACAAAAAATCTGCGCGTAGAAATTCAAAGGTTTATATATTGCAGTTGTATACAAGCTTTGATATGATTAACATGAGCATTCAGGGGTGGAAATATGAAAAAACTCGTCATCAAAATCATTGACTGGTATCAAAAAGTATCGAAACACACACAGCCTACATGCCGTTATCATCCGACTTGTAGCGCTTATGCGAAAGAGGCCTTTGAAACACGCAATTTTTTTTACGCCTCTTGGCTGACCTTATACAGGATTATCCGTTGCAACCCCTTTTCCAAAGGCGGTTACGACCCTGTCCCCAAAAATTCGAACACCCCGCATAAAAATTCGTCACCGAAGAAAGGAAGATCGCAATGAACAATCGCAAACTCATAACATCAGAAGCCGTCACCGAAGGCCACCCGGATAAAATATGCGACCAAATCTCTGACGCCATTTTGGACGCGATATTGAAAGACGACACCGACGCCCGCGTTGCTTGCGAAACGTCCGCCACGACGGGAATGATTCTGGTGATGGGCGAAATCACAACATCCACCTATGTCGACATCCAAAGCATCGTAAGAAAAACCGTCAAAGACATCGGATATGATCGCGGAAAATATGGATTTGATGCGGACAACCTAGGCGTATTGGTCGCCATCGACCCTCAATCTCCGGATATCGCGCAAGGCGTCGACAAAAAAGACAAAAACCAACTCGGCGCAGGCGACCAGGGCGTCATGATTGGCTACGCCACCAACGAAACCGACGAATACATGCCGCTTCCCCATTTGCTCGCCCAAAAATTGGCGCGTCGTCTCAGCGTAGTGCGAAAAGACAAGACACTGTCGTATTTAAGGCCCGATGGCAAAACGCAGATAACCGTAGAATACGACGAAAACGATCTCCCTTTGCGCATCCACAGCGTCGTTCTTTCCTCTCAACACGCGCCGAACATCAAACAATCCACCATACACGAAGACATCAAAAAGCATGTGATTGAACCCATCTTGCCCAAAGAACTGATTGACGACAAAACGCGATATTACATCAACCCAACCGGCAAGTTCGTCATTGGCGGTCCCCACGGGGACTCGGGGCTTACCGGCCGCAAAATCGTCATTGACAGCTACGGCAGCCAAGCGAGACACGGCGGGGGCGCGTTCAGCGGCAAAGACCCGAGCAAGGTCGACCGTAGCGCCGCCTACATGGCGCGCTACGCCGCCAAAAACCTAGTAGCCGCCGGCGTCGCCGACAAACTAGAAATTCAACTGTCCTACGCCATCGGCGTGACCGAACCCATCAGTGTTGGCGTCGACACGTTCAACACAGGCAAAATGACGAACGACGAACTCATCACATTGATTCGCGAACTGTTCGATTTCCGGCCCCGGGCGATCATCGACCACTTGGATCTCGAACGTCCCATATATCGACAAACCGCCGCATACGGACATTTTGGCAGAAACGATCTCGATTTGCCGTGGGAAAGGTTGGACATGGTGGACACCATCAAAAATCATCTGTCTTCTAAGTAAAAACAACGCGACAGCGGGGCTTTCCCGCTGTCGCGTTTTCTTATTCTTTGACAATGTATAATATTCCAATCGTTCCGGGTCCGCAATGGCTTGATATCACGCATCCGGCTTGCGTCTCCACAATGTTGTTGTGACCGAGTTCTTCTTCAATCCGGCCGCGAATATAATCCACATGCTGATCCGCTTCCGAATGGGTAATCATAAAGAAATCCTCATCGATGTTGCCTTGATCTTTTAAAGCGTCCCGTACCATCAGTTTGATGCCGGCTTGGGTTTTGCCTCGGGCTTTCTTTCCGATGGCCATCTCTCCGTCAACGACTTTGATGATCGGCTTGATGCGAAGCATGGACCCCACCAAACGGGAAATCGCTTTAAGACGCCCTCCTTTGTGAAGATATTCAAGAGTGTCGATGACAAATTGCGTCCGTACCTTCGGGGTTAAATCGCGCATTTTTTTAGCGATGGTTTTCGCGTCGTCGCCCGCGTCACGGAACTTCGCCGCTTTCAGCATCAGCAACCCCGAACCCGATGAGAGGTTCTCGGAATCCACAAGATGAATGTTGTTGGCGTTGAGGTTTTGTTTGGCAATCATTGCGTTTTGCAAGGTGGCCGAAAATTTCGAGCCAATGCCCGCATAAACAATATGTTTTCCGGCTTCCAGATGTTTTTTGAATACACTCTCAAAATCACCGGGCGATGCCGCGGCGGTTTTGGGAACAATGCCAAGCTCTTGCACTTTACGATACATTTCAGGTGTTGTCATGTCGACGTTGTCTTGAAACGACTCTTCCTCGAAATTCACATAAAGCGGCAAAACGTCAATGTCGTGCTTTTGGAGCAATTCCGGCGACAAATCACATGTGCTGTCGGTTATCAGTTGCACTTCACTCATAAAGGCCTCCCAACCATCCCACAAAGGATGTTCCATGATTGCTGGCGTATTCACACCAAGTACTTACAAATATATACCATTATTGCGAAAAACTCAACAACACGGGCTAACGTTTTGATTGTCACTAAAGCGAGGTTATGTTTAAATATAAGTATCAAAGGTGCGAACCATTGAGGAGAAAACAAAATGATGATGATATATGTTTTGCTCGTATGGCTTTTATTCGGCATGTTGGTGGGATGGGTGGCCAGCGTGCTTACAAGCACCAAGCGAAGAGGCATGTTCAAAAACATGATAGTCGGCCTTATTGGCGCCGTAATCGGCGGTTGGATTGGATCGTGGATTGGATTTGGGTCTGTCCGAGCCTTCACAATTGAAGGCTTTGTCATAGCGACGCTTGGCGCTGTTTTGTTCTTATGGCTTTTAAAAAACGTCTGATGTTTCATGCATTCTACTACACCAGTCAATCCCCTTCACATCTTACTTAATATAAAAAAAAGACATCGTACGAACGATGTCATGAAAGTCTTTTTGGTGCGGGTGACAGGAATCGAACCTGCACTCCGAAGAACTAGATCCTAAGTCTAGCGCGTCTGCCAGTTCCGCCACACCCGCATAAAAATGGCTGGGCTAGGTGGATTCGAACCACCGATGTCGGAGTCAAAGTCCGATGCCTTAACCACTTGGCTATAGCCCAGTCTAGTGGGGCGACTGAAGGGATTTGAACCCTCGCATGCCGGAGTCACAATCCGGTGCGTTAACCACTTCGCCACAGCCGCCAAATCCACAGTCTCACAAAAGACTATAAACATTCTATGAAAAATGCCCCCAATTGTCAAGCATAATTTCCGCCCCTCGAAAACGGCCTTGAAGCTTGTGTATTTTTCTTTCAGTATTTACTTTATGGCTATTGTGTACTATACTTTCAGTATGTTTGCATTTCTCCGATAAGGTTCCATAAATACCCGTTCGCTTCTGAGGTGATCGACATGTTCAACAAAAAATCCTATAAAACATTCGCAGTTTTTTTGTCGCTTTTCGGCATTATAGTCTTCTTTGAGATTGTCTTCCGCGCCGCAGCGTTGGGCCGCGGATTGAATGTCGATTTTTTACGAATCGCACTGTTTTCCCTCGCGTATTCGGCGTTTTTCACATTCATTCTCCGCTTTTTCAAGCCGCGGGCGGCAAAAGCTTTGTTTCTTCTTATCGTCATAGCGCTTAACGCCCTATATTTCTCCCAAACCGTTTACTATCTTGTGATGAACAATTTCTATTCACTCACGGTGCTACGCCGCGTAGGGCATGGATTTTCATTCTTCGACCGCATTTTCATGAACTTGGAACCGATCCAAGTTCTCTATTTCGTACCCTTGATAGCTTTTATAGGATATTTGATTTTTCATAAGCGTTTAAAAACCGAATGGTTCGACATCCGTTACGACCGGCTGTTCGTACCGTTTTACGTTTTGGGCTTGGCGGTACTCCTTATGTTTGTTTCCGTTCAGACAATCAGTTCTCGCCCCATCACCGAAGAACAATACGACTACAATTATTCCGACAACGACCTTTACGACATTTTATACAGTCCCCGCCTTTCAATTGACCGATTCGGTTTGATGACCTATGTGAACATCAACATTCGAAACATCGTGAATCCTCCTAGCGAAGAGGAACGTATGGACGACTTGGTGGAACGCTTCTTGTCCCACCAAAGCGAATACGAGGAAAACGAGTATACGGAAGATTTCGAGGACAAGAATTTTATCTTCATCCTCGCAGAATCGCTGGACACCTTCGCAATCGATAAACACTTGACCCCAAACCTCTACGAAATGTTAGACAACTCCATCGTGTTCGACAATTTCTATGCGCCACCATACTATTCCTACACAGCCGATACAGAGTTCATGATGCATACATCGTATTACCCCTCCCCCGATGCAGAACAAAATTTAACAATGGCAGATGCGCTGGACAATCACTTCCCGAACACTTTGCCAAGACTTTTCAAAGAACAAGGTTACCATACGCTCGCCCATCATAATTACACCGACTATTTCTACCCGCGAGGAGATTTCCACTTAAACACCACGGGCTACGACGAATACCACCATGCCATCGATTTGGGGCTTCTGCCTGAAGATTTTGTACCAGGCACAACACAAGACACCGAAAAAACCGAGGAAATCGACGAATTCGACCATCCTTGGCCAAGCGATAAAGAGATGTTTGAAGCCGCCATGCCCAACGTCTTAGAGCACGAACGCTTTTTCGCCTATTTTCTAACCGTGAGCGGCCATCTCCCTTACGACGACACGCATCCGATTTCCTTGAAAAACCTTGAAACGGTCGAAGAAATCTTCGAGACAGAAGACGTGCGATTCAAAGAGAATTTCGAAGCTCTTCCCGATAACCAACAACAAGCTTTCCTTTATTTCCACGCCGCCCATTATGAGTTCGACCTCGCCCTTGGCTATCTATTGGACAAGTTAGAAGCGGAAGGCCAATTGGACGACACCGTAATCATGGTCGCAAGCGACCATTTCGCCTACGGCTTGACCCAAGAAACCATCCGCAACTACGATATGGACAAAAACTTGGAAGAAACTCTCTTGAACATGCACAACGTACCGATGTTCATGTTCAATCCTTCCTTGGAAAGAACGCATATTGACCTGACGCTCTCCAGCGTGGACGTCATGCCCACACTCGCCAACATGTTCGGTTTGGACATGGACTACACCACAGCGATGGGACGCGATGTCTTCACACCTAGGAAGAACGCAGTATTGTTCGTAAATTCCGACTTCATGACGGACCGTTATTTCCTAGACTTTGACCGCAAAGATTATCTTGGCTTGCGTGACGAAGACGTCGAAAAAGAGACCGTCTACGCCCATTACAACCGTTTAATCCACCGGCAGCAAATGAGTCGCTATATACTCAATACGGACTACTTCGGCAGGATGTCGGATGACGAAGACGATTAAGCCCCAACGAAGCCGTTTCCCATTAAAAAAAGCCATACTCGCGTATGGCTTTTTCTTATGAGGTTTCCAAGTACCAGGCAATGCCGAGCCCCTTCTTGCCTATATGAATGGCGAAAACGGGGCCGATATAATCGGTGATTCGGACGATAGCGTCTTCGTAGAGGCCCTTGATTTTGTCTTTCAAAGCTTTGGCCATAGCTTCGGATTTCTGATGGACGATGCGAACATGCAACGTTCCTTTTTCCTGCACATCTTCTTGGATAGCGTTTGTGATGTACTCAAACAGTCTTTTTTCCGTTCGTTCCTTGTGCACGAGCTCCAATTTCCCCTCAATCAGCCGGATGATGGGTTTGACCCGCAAAACAGTGCCAAGAAGCGCTTTTCTTCTTGAGAGTCTCCCGCCTTTTTGCAGGGAAAACAGATTTTGAACGGTGAAAAAAAGCTGCGCACGGTCAATGACTTTGTTCGTTTTCTCCACAACCGCTTCAAAAGAAGCTTCTTCTTCAACAAACCGCAAAAACTCTAGTGCAATCAATTCATTGCCGAATCCGGCGTTTTGCGTATCGAATACATGCACATCTTCGGGTCTGTCGATGTGTTCTTTGGCCAACATGGCGCTTTGATAAGTGCCTGAAAGGCCGCGAGAAATGGTAAGCACGGCGATTTTCTCAAAGCCATCGGCCAAAAATTCTTCATAGGCTTTGACGAAAGCTTCCGGTGCCGGTTGCGAAGTTGTGAGCTTCTTCCCTTGGTCGAGTTGTTCAAAAACGAACTCCGGTGTAATGTCCGTCTCCTTGTATACCGTTTCTCCCTCCAAAATGTTCAACGATACGACTTTGACGTCTTTGCGCGAAAGTTCTTCGTCCGAAAGATATATGGTGCTATCCAGGACAAGTCCGATTTTCTCCATGAGTTAAAAGCCTCCTACAAAATATGGTATATGGAAAAGAAATGCAAAAGCGATCCCCCAAGCACAAACAAGTGCCAAACGAAATGCGAAAACGCGAAACGAGTAGCGTAAAAGGCGACCCCCAATGTATAACTGACGCCGCCGGCCAAAAGAAAGACCAAGGATTCGGCCGTGATGACGGCGTATACGTCTTCCCAAATCAACATCACGCTCCAACCCATTGCCAAAAACATGACCACGTGCATGATGCGGAAGCGCTCAATCCACAACACTTTGGCGACGATGCCAACGATAGCGATTAGCCAAAGTCCGACGAGAAGAGCGTACCCCTTTGTGTTGGGAACCAAAATCCATACAAAAGGCGTGTACGTCCCGGCAATAAGCAGATAAATCGCCGCGTGGTCGAATCTGCGGAAGATTCGGCGGACTTTGCCGAGTTTCATGGGAAACGAATGGTAGAGAGTGCTGTTTAAATAAAGGAGAATCAAGGAGATGCCAAACACCAAAATTCCAAACAATTCCCCGGCACCTTCGGCATTGACAAGCAAAAACACTAACGCGAATGTGGCAAGAAAGAAACCGAGTCCGTGGCTTACGGCGTTGGCAATGAGTTCCGATGTCTTTTCGTCTCGCAAGGTCATTCTCCTTTGCTTTGGTGATAAGTAAAGCATACCAAATATTACTATGCGTGTCAATGTAATCACTAAAAAAGCGTCAAAACAATTGTTCTAACGCTTTGAGGTTTGTTCGGTCGAAACGATACTCGGAATCTTTCAAAAGTTCATGTATTTGGTTGTGAAGCTTGGCAATTTTCGGGCTGACCTTCAAATCCGGAAAATCCCGCAACATATTTACAAATACGCGATACCACAATCGATAATCTTCAAAGCGACCGAAATGTCTGATGGATCGGTGTCGCATTTGCCAAGGTTTGATGCCTGCGTAATGGATTCCATATAAAACATCGATGCAGGGATACCCATTGAAGCTGGCATAGCGAAGGTCCATATTATGCCATTCCCCGCTCATTTTCGCAGTCATGTACTGCATCTCCGGCCAAGGATAACCGGCGATCGTATCGCGCTTATTCTCATTGACCAGATCCTTCAAGATGTTTTCAAAAAGCTCCATTGAAGGACGGAAAAGATACAAAGCGGCGTTCACGCCCATGTTGTTTTTTGGATCGTGCAAAACCCTATCGGTGATTTCTTTAGGAATTCTCTTTCCATGGGGAATGTCCCGGTAGATATCGTGCCATATCCACGTGCCCTTCGCATAAACGGATTCCGGGATGATGTATTGCCCTTGCTCGTATTCCATGCAATAGCTTTTTTTCTCGTTCAATATGCCCGCAGGCGAAGGAAGTTCGAAAAGACTGTCGTAATGGCGCAGCGGCAACAAGTCAGCGTCGCAAATGAGCACTTTGTCATACTCTTTGCCCAAATCACCGTCTTTTCCGAGTCGAAGGGCGTGGAAGCGGCTGAAAAGAAACGGTCTGTCCTGGCGTTCGTGACGCTTATTATGCGGCGTATAGATTTCATCGAGTACCAAAACGTCGTCGAAAAGCACCCGCAATGCCGCAATCGATTTTTGCGACAGATTGTCGGAGACAATGCAAAGCAGGTCGTGAGGGGTCTTTTGTTTGCGCAAAGAGTACGCGAAAAGCAGCGCTCCGGGCAAAAAAGAATCGTTGCGGATAATAAAGGTCGCATACGCACATTTTTCATCGTGCGGCATTTACGAAATCATCTCGTGAACTTTGCTCGTAATCTCTTCGCTAAGCCGTTTCCCGTCTTTCATGTGGGATTCGACTTCTTCGGATACCTTTTGTTTGTAAGTCTCGTCCTTAAGCGAGGAAAGATTGATTTTCACATTCATGGCCGCGCCCTCTAAACCGGCGTACAGCATCAAAGCGCCGACGCCGATGTCGCTGATGGCGTTTTGGTTTCCGTATTCTAAGAGCGGTTTCAAACGGCCAAGCACATCGTGGGCGATGCGCACGATTTCTAGGGGCACTTCGGTCGCTTTGTATGTGGCGTCTTCGATGGCTTTTTTGCGTTCTTTCTTTTCTTCATCGGTTTCCTTGGGCATCTTGAAAGCGCGCATAATGGCGTTGAACGCGTTCGTGTCCTCGTCAATCAGGTCCAACAAACGCTGCTCTTGGTTTTTAACGCCCTCATGCAAAGCCACGATTTCATCTTGTATGTCGGTGTCCAAGTTCTTGAATTTCTTCTTCGGAATGGTCAAATGCCCGACCATGCGAGAAAGGCCGATGCCCATCGCTCCGGCCAAGGCGCTTGTGGAACCGCCCCCGGGCGCAGGTTTCGGTGAATCGAGATCGCGCACGAATTCATGCACGGACAAATCAATGAGTTTCATGGTTTTTCCTCCCATACTTTGTTTTGGTTCGAAACGACTAACGTTCCGTTTTTGAATACGTCCTTCACATGGTTGATGGCAAAGTGGTAAAGCACATAGGGAAAATTTCCCGCCTCGTATATGACGAAGTCGGCGTTGTATCCTTCCTTCAAAATTCCGACTCTATCGGCTTTTTGGATGCTGTGGGCGGCGTTAATCGTCGCGGCATTCAAAATCTCTCTAGGCGACATTTTCATGTGAATGGCGGCGATGTTCAACGTGAACAAGAAGTTTTCGCTGGGCGAACTGCCCGGGTTGTAATCGCTGGACAAAGCCAAAGCGACGCCGCGGTTGATCATTTTGCGAACCGGAGCGTATTCGCTTTGCAGGTTGAACGAGGTGCTCGGCAAAACATTTGCGATTGTATCGCTTTTGGACAGCGCATCGATGCCGGAATCGTTGACAACCATGAGATGGTCGGCCGAGGCGGCGCCAAGTTCACAAGCCAGTTCGACGCCGCCGAGGGCCTCGATTTCATCGGCATGTATTTTCAAGCCGAAACCGCGCTTTTTCGCTTCTTCAAGTATATAGCGACTCTCTTCGACGTTGAAAACGCCTTTTTCACAAAATATGTCGACAAACTCCGCCAGTTTTTCCTTCTTCACGACGTCCATCGTATCCACAACGGAATCCAAAAAAGCTTTACGGTTGTTTTTGTAGGCTTTCGGCAAAGCGTGGGCGCCAAGGTATGTGCCCACAATGTCAACGGGATGGTCTTCGTTGAGTCTTTTTTGAACACGAAGCTGTTTGAGCTCTGTATCGGCGTCCAATCCGTACCCGCTTTTTCCTTCTACCGTTGTCACGCCGTAGGAAAGCATGCGATCCAAGCTTTTTTTCGACTGGTTGTACAACGCTTCTTCGTTCGCTTCTTGCGTCATGCGGACCGAAGCCAATATGCCGCCGCCTTCTTCAAGAATCTTCAAATAGGGGACGCCGCGCATTTTTTTCTCGAACTCGTATTCACGAGAACCGTAATGCACGACATGGGTGTGCGAATCGACCAATCCCGGCGTGACAAGTTTGCCTTCGGCGTCATGTTTTTGGGTGTGTTCGCCCATGTAGCGTTCGCCGTCGCCTTCGCCCAAGGCGAGGATTTTTCCATCCTTGACGGCGATGAAGGCGTTCCGGTACTCTTCGACCTCGTCAAAGGCTTTCAAGCGAAGCGGCTTGCCGCTTTCCTTCGGAGTCCACAAAATGCCGATGTTCGAAACGACCAAGTCGGCTTGCATCAGGCTTTCCTCCGTATGTTGGCTTCAATGATTTTCTTCTCATCAAAATCTCGGAACCCCAGATGTTTTGCGGCCAGTTTTGCAATGGTTTGCATATCGACGTCCTCATCGAGCGTCTGCCCGGCGCGGTCGGAATAATACTTGAGCGAACGGAGAATGGTGTCTTTCGGGATCAACCCCACGATTTCCGAAGAAGGTACGGCGACACCATAACGCGCCGCTTCCATCTTGACGGTTTCAAGAATGCGGTAAATGGGGTTTTGTTTGTAATTGAGGATGTTCATCGTCACTTGCACATGTCCGCGTTCTTCTAAAAAGACTGGGCCGGCTTGAACATGTTTGAAGCCGCCGCTTGAGCCGCGAATGGCGCGAGCGATTTTTTTGGCGATGTCCATGTTTTCGGTGTTCAAATCGATGTTGTAGGCAATCAAGGGCAACCTTGCGCCTACGGCCATCGCGCCGAAGGTCGGATGGATTTCGGGTGAGCCGTAATCAGGATGCCACTTGTTTTCCTTGATTTTGTCTTTCATGCCTTCAAACTCACCTTTTCGAATGCTGGGCAAGCGCTTCCGTCCCTTTTGCACGCTAGCTTCAGCGTACATGAACACCGGGATTTTCAATGTTTCGGCGATGTTTTTGCCCATCGCATGCGCTATGTCTACGCATGTGTCCATGTCGATGCCGGAAATTGGAATGAATGGAAGCACATCGACTGCCCCCATGCGAGGATGCTCGCCGCTGTGCTCGTTCATGTCGATAAGTTCTTCGGCTTTTTGCACAAACCGGATGAGGGGCTCTTTCATGGCATCAGGGTCCCCAAGAAGCGTCACTACAGTACGGTTGTAGTCTTTGTCCGGCTCATAACTGACCAAAGCAAATCCTTCTTGGTTTTTAAGCGGTTCGACGATTTTCTCAATAAGTGCTTGATCTTTTCCTTCGGAAAAATTCGGTACGCATTGAACAACTCGTTCCATGTTTAATAGCCTCCTTCTTGATATGCGTCTTCCAACAATTTCTCAATCGCTTCCTCGTCGGTGTCAAAGGGAAGCGTCACACTGCCTTCTCGTTGATCGTTGTAGGCGCTCGCCACTTCCACGGCGTGGGGATTTTGCGCCCAAGCGCGTCTTGCGACACCACCCATAACGTCCCACATGACCGAACTGCGAATGATATCATCGACGCGTTCGCTTCCGTCCAAAACCAATCCATATCCGCCGTTGATGGCTTTCGAGGTACCGACGCCCCCACCGTTGTGAAGCGCCACAAGGCTCATTCCTCTTGCGGCGTTGCCCGCATAGATATGAGTGGCCATATCGCTTGTTACGTTTGAACCGTCTTTGATGTTCGAAGTTTCACGGAAAGGCGAATCGGTTCCTCCGGTGTCGTGATGGTCGCGTCCAATCATGACAGGCCCGATTTCGCCTTTGCGGACGAGTTCGTTGAAGCGCAAGGCGATGTCTCGCCGGCCCCAGGCGTCTTGGTAAAGTATGCGCGCTTTCGTGCCGACCACAAGTTGGTTTTTCTCCGCGTCTTTAATCCATTGATAGTTGTCGCGGTCTTGAAAGCGGCGGTTGGGGTCGATGACTTCCATGGCCGCTTTGTCCGTCCGTTTCAGATCTTCCTTCTTGCCCGTGAGGCATACCCATCGAAACGGCCCGTAGCCGTAATCAAAAAGGACCGGACCCATGATGTCTTCGACGTAACTCGGCCAAATGAAACCGTCAAGATCGTTCTTACCGTTTTTGCATATCTCGGTTACGCCGGCGTCGTATACGGCTTTCATGAAACTGTTTCCATAGTCGAAGAAATAGGTGCCGCGTTCGCTCAGCGTGCGAATGAGCTCATAATGACGGACAAGGCCTTTGTTGACGTACCGCATGAACAGTTTCTTATCGTTTTGCAAAAGCCGTGTGCGTTCATCAAACGTCAGGTTGTAAGGGGTGTATCCACCGTCGTAAACATTATGGCAACTGGTCTGATCGCTTAAAAGATCGATGTGGATGGTGTGTTCAACCGCATATTCAAGCAGGTCTACCACGTTGCCTTCGTAGGCTATACCAAGCGGTTTCCCATTGTTTTTCGCATGCAATGCCAAGTCGTAAGCCTCTTTCGCAGAGCGTACGACTTCATCGATCCAGCCTTGTTCATAACGGGTTTTGATGCGCGATGGGTCCACTTCGGCAATCAATCCGACACCGCCGGCGATTTTTGTCGCTTTTCCTTGAGCGCCACTCATGCCGCCAAGCCCCGAAGAAACGAAGAGCACTCCGCTTAAGTCCTTGTCTTCATCGATGCCCAGTTTCATCCGGCCCGCGTTCAGCAATGTCGAATACGTCCCGTGCACAATGCCTTGCGGACCAATATACATCCAGCCTCCGGCCGTCATTTGTCCATAGTTCGTAACGCCCAAAGCTTGAGCGCGGTTGAAATGTTCAGGGGTGTCGAACATGCCGACCATCAATCCGTTGGTCAGCATCACCCGAGGTGCATGTTTGAACGACTTGAAGACGCCAAGCGGATGCCCGCTCATGAGTACCAGCGTCTCGTCTTCTTCTAGGATTTCCAAATATCGTTTGACCAGTTGGTATTGCATCCAGTTTTGAAAAACCTGTCCGCTTTCGCCATAGGTCACCAGCTCGTAAGGATAAAGCGCCACGTCAAAATCCAAATTGTTGTCGATCATGACTTGAAACGCTTTCCCTTCAATCGTTCTTCCTTCGTAAGAATTGATGGGTTTCCCTTTGATACGGCCCTTGGGGCGAAACCGATACCCATAGATTCTACCGTAGGTTTGAAGTTCTTCCAAAAACTCCTCGCGCAGCGTTGCGTGCCATTTTTCGGGCACATAGCGCAACGCATTCTTTAACGCTCTCGCTGCATCCTGTCTACTCAAAGTGAGTTCGCGCTTTGGGGCGCGGCGTATGCCTTCTTCAAACTTCGGCTTGGTCGGAAGTTTGCCGAAAATATTTTCCAAAGTGATTATTTTGTCCATAAAAGCACCTCCATATCGTTATCGTCCAAGCGCTCGCCCATAAGAAGTTTTTCCATTTTGGCCATATAAGGTTGCATCACGGTGTCTTCTTTAATGAACGGCACTTCTTTGCGGATTTGTTTGAACACTTCTTTGAGGTGTGAGTTCATTGTCTCCTTACCACTGAAATCAAGCGCTTGTGCGGCGCACATCATTTCATAGGCAACCACTTTGCGAGTGTGCGTCAGTATGGTTGAAGCTTTTCTTGCCGCGATGGTCCCCATCGATACGTGATCCTCTTGATTGGCGCTTGAAGGAATGGAATCTACGCTGGCCGGGTGTGCGAGAGATTTGTTTTCGCTCACAAGCGAAGCGGCGACATATTGGACGATCATGAAGCCGGAGTTTCGTCCTCTTTCATTCGCCAAAAAGGGGGGGAATCGCTTGTTCAAGTCGTAGTTGACGAGTCTTTCCAGGCGTCGTTCGCTGATGCTTGCTAGTTCACTGATGGCGATGCTCAAATAATCGAAGGGCAACGCCATGACTTGACCGTGGAAATTGCCGGCGCTAATCGCACGGCTGTCTTCTGAGAAAATCAGCGGATTGTCTGTGGCCGCGTTCATCTCTGTTTCCACTTTCTCTTTGATATGGCTAAACGCTTCTAAGGAAGCGCCATGAACCTGGGGAACGCAACGCAAGCTATACGCGTCTTGTATGCGCTCTTCGCCTTGAAAAGTCGTGTTCTTGCTACCTTTCAGCAATCTTCCCATTAAAGAGGCGATGATGCGTTGGCCCGAATGCCCGCGCGCTTCATGGATGCGTTCATCGAACACATCGGTGATGCCTCTAAGCGCTTCGAAACTCATCGCCGAGGCCAACGACGCGTGCCATAAGGTTTTGTATGCGTCGTGAAGCGTCAACGCACCGACGCTCACCATCGCCTGCGTTCCATTGATGAGCGCCAGCCCTTCTTTCGCCTCTAAACTGTCTAACGGGGCGATGCCCGCCTTTTCAAAACCTTCACGGGAAGAAAGACGTTCTCCTTCAAGCCAAACCTCCCCTTCTCCGATAAGCGGCAACACCATATGTGCAAGGGGCACCAAATCGCCGCTTGCGCCTAACGAACCTTGCGAATACACAACGGGAACAACGTCCTCGTTCAGCATCTCAAGCAGCTTATCAACCGTCTTAAGGCGAATACCGCTATACCCTTTGACCAAAGCGTTTATCCGCAAAAGAATCATGCCTCGGACCACATCGAGCCCAAACGGTTCTCCGGTGCCGCACGCATGACTCATAATCAAATTCTTTTGCAATGTATGCAAATCGGCATCGTCAATCCGAACATCCGACAATTTCCCGAAGCCTGTGTTTACGCCATATACCACGTCTTTGCGTTCGATGGCCTTCTCCACAATGTTTCGTGAATCCATCACCCTTTTCTTCGCTTCGTCGGATAACGTTACACGGTGTTTCTTTCTAACGACGTCAACGAACGTTTCAAGCGTCAACGAATTCCCATCAAGTTCAATCATAGAAGCCTCCCTATGCCTTTAACATCGATTTCATGATAGCACAAAAAACCGCAAAATCAAAGCGTTTACATTGTGCGCCCAACAAAAAAAACATGGCGGAATCCGCCATGTTTGAAAGCATTGGCAGGGGTGACAGGATTCGAACCCGTACTAACGGTTTTGGAGACCGCTGTGCTACCATTAACACCACACCCCTTGATGGTTGGTGGAGGGGGACGGATTCGAACCGCCGAACCCTGAGGGAGCAGATTTACAGTCTGCCGCGTTTAGCCACTTCGCTACCCCTCCACGTATAGGGTTCGCCCTTTTGAGCGCTATTGTATTATATCAAGAAGACTTTTAGAAATCAACCGTTTTCGTCAAGGCGCGAAGCAAAAAACGCGCTTGGTAAAAAACACCGCACGATGGCGGTGTTCAATCGTGAATCCATATTTCATTTGCCAAGGCGTCGTCTTTATAGAAAGCGATCGAAACCCCCTTGTGTTCTTCATAAGCGGCAACGACCGCTTCATCGCCCGGAAACAATTCTTGCTTGTATCGGACTCGTATGCTTTTTGTTTCGGAAAACCGGTAATTTTGCAATAAATCTTGCGCAATGCGAACATATTGGGCATTGTTCAAGTGTCCATTTGCATCGGCCATGTCCTCAGTGAGAATCAAAGTCTTCGCAAAGAGACGTTTGTTCCGCACGGTTTTCCATTTCGGAAACGGCAACGACTCGGGTTCTTTTTTGGCGTCGGTGAATTTGTCGAGCAATTCTTTTGAAGGACGCACCATTTCTTTCGTTTTGATGTTGATGAGAAGGAATTTCCCCTTCCCCTTAACAATGGGATTTCCCGCTTTATCGGTGAGTCGGTAAAGACGAAAGCCGAACATTCGTTTGAACGAATACGGCAACGTGCCAACTTTGACAGACTCGCCGGTTTTCGGCAAACGTTCAACGTCAATCTGGTATTCCGCCAGCACCCAGGCCAAATTTTGCCGAAGGTGATATTCGGCCCCCGCGCCATAAGAATTCGCGTTTTCTTCCATTATATCGTTTAACCATTTCATCAATGTGGCCACTTGCAGCACTCCGTTTGCATCGGAATGTTCACTGCGCACCAAGTATTCTCGTTCGAACATGCAATCACCCTGAGACATTATACCACAAATGCTTTCAAATCGTGTATAATGTAGAGGGAGAGTGATGCCAATGAACATCGCATTGATAGCCCACGACAAGAAAAAAGACGCCATCGTGGCCTTTTGCACCGAACACAAGGACACATTGGCCAAGCACAGATTGATTGCAACAGGGACAACCGGAAAAAAAGTAAGTGAAAAAACGGGACTGAAGATACGTTGTTTTCGCTCCGGCCCATTGGGCGGCGACCAAGAAATCGGCGCAAGAATCGCGCAAGGCAAAGTCGACATGGTCATCTTTTTCCGCGATCCGCTAACGCCTCAACCCCATGAACCGGACGTTTCCGCCTTGTTCCGGTTAAGCGACGTCTACGAAATCCCTCTCGCTTCAAACCTAAAAACCGCGGAATACTTTCTTCGGGCATTAAAAAAAGACTCCTGATGAAGTGAACCCCACAGGTAGACACTAATAAAAAAAGTGTCTACCTTTTCTTTAGACGAAGTCTCGTTGTGTTGTACCAGTCCAACCAATCGTGAATGATTGTTAGGTATTCTGTGATATTTTTGATATGATGATGGTAGAGGGTCTCACGCTTCAATGACGCATGAAAGCTTTCGATTACGGCGTTATCCAGAGGTGTAGCTCTTCTTGACATTGAAACGACGATACCGTGCGCCGCACACATCATTCTATACTGTTGTGCGAGGTATTGTGAACCTTGATCCGAGTGGAGGATGATTCCGCTCGGATCTACGGTTTTATTGAGTGCATCTTGCAGGGTGTCGATGACCAATTTCAGATTGTTTTGAGGGCTGATTTTGTACGCGATGATGTCGCGTGATTCTAAATCGATGATGGTGCTTAGGTAGGCACGCTTCTGATTGAACGTCAGATACGTGATGTCGGTAACCCAGGCTTTTTGGTTGAAATTTCTTTCTAGTAAGTTGGGGCGTACCACACTTTTCATATATCTCACGCCGTAATTGACTTTCAATCGTTTGTGATAATCCGGACTCAAACCGTAATGGCGCATGATGCGAAGCACTTTTTTGTGGTTCATAACCAATCCGTATTTCTCTTTTAGCCGCATTGCGATGCGACGATGGCCATAGCGCCGTTTCGATTCTTCAAACACAGCCTTGATCAATAGATAATCGTTTTTGTCGGGGAGACGACGATTGACGTATTTATTGTAGGTGCTACGGGGAAGCTCGAGAACTTCGCACATGAGCCGAATCGGATAGGTAAACCGATGGCGGTGGATGAAGGCTAGTTTTTCTTCCCGCCGCCCTTGGTGGAGTCCATAAACTTTTTTAGAATCTCATAGCGGAGCTTATAATTCTCTTTGCCAGGTTGCTCCGGTCTGCCTTTCTTCTTGGGCTCAAGCGTTCCTGTTTTCAAGTATCGATGTTTCCATGTGAATACGGTTCCACGTGGTAGGTCGTGTTTTTGCGCCAACTCACTACTGCTGAGCCCTTCCTGGACACCTTTGATGAATTCTTCTCTTTGTTGTTTCGTATATCTACCAAACTTTTGGCCTTTTTTAGCGATAAAAAACACCTCCTTGTCTTCATTATACAAGGAGGTGTTTCATTTGCACTTTTTTAGTGTCCATGAACGGGGTGCAGTTCATGAGAGTCTTTTTTTTATACCTTTTCTTTGGATTTCGAACTTGCCAGCGACGAACGCCCTTGTATACCGCTGATTAGATACAGTATGCCCAGAATCTGGTTGAACAACAGATTGATGCCTCCCCAAATCGCTTGGTAAAGATAAATCTTCTTAGCGGTCTCTTCGTCGTATTTCTCATAGATCAGCTTGGTAAACAACACGAGGTTGATCAAGAAAACCACCAACAATAAAACACCAAGAATGGTCAATATGATGGAAAATATCGAAAGCATCGTTAAAAGAAGACTGGCTTCCGACTGTGACAAATCAAAATCCATGAAAAAACTCGTGTCCATACCGGCGAAATGGCCGGTCAAAACCGCGCCCAGCGCAGCGCCTAAAACACCTAATCCTTCAAAAACAAGGCCGATGATTGTGGTGATTTTTGAAGTCGATTCCATTTTGTGCATACAGTATCCATCCTTAATGTTCAATTATTCGTAGCAAGGTATACGCGGTGCTCGTTCAAACAAAAAATAGCCTATTCTCACCGAGTGAGAACGATTTTGTCTTCCTATTATGCAAAAATCCAATAAGCGATGGAACGAACGATG
>Ga0207421_10000147_pt1 | contig 83211 bp, 86 predicted proteins | sample SodLakKL_010_SED_4_FD_187542 | JGI IMG/M metagenome (GOLD analysis project Ga0207421, IMG submission 187542) | Alkaline sediment microbial communities from Lake Tanatar, Kulunda Steppe, Russia - 8KL_010_SED (SPAdes) (version 2) | ecosystem: Environmental > Aquatic > Non-marine Saline and... | reverse complement strand
CACTTGTATTATCATCAGTTCCTGTCCATGCTTCACCGCTTACTCCATCAACTTCCGCATCCATTACCTCTCCAAGCACATCTACATACTGCCTTTCAGTACCAGTAGTATCCATCACCACCTTTATATCATCGCCGTCCACGGTGCTCTCAATGCTAATCCATTCAAGTCCGAAGCCGCTGTCATCAAAAGTGAATCCGAGCGCTTCGTTTTGACCTTCATTGTCATCAGCAGCAAGATTCAACTCACCACCAAGGAAGGTTGCATCTCCTCCGTGAGCGGTTACGTCAAATTCAATGTGACCTTCGGCTCTGTCATTGCTACCTTCAGACCAAGTGCTCCTTGAAATGCTGGTAGTCTCATTGCTTATTTCGGGGAAGTAGTTGTCAAAGGTAAGCATTTCAGAGAAAACATCGATGTCTTCTTTGGTCTTGTATTCTTCAAGGTTAACATCGTAGTACTCTATCTCTCTTACCGCTACTTCGCCAGATTCACCTCCGGCAGCGTCTTTTACATCAACGGTTATTTCAAGTTCGCCGGTTGCGTCTTCTTCAAGAAGCTCCCAGTCTATCTCAAAGTCCATTGGAGAATCGACATCATCGCCGGTCTTGGAGTCAAGATGGGTTCCTTCGTAGTAGGCCCTTACTCTTGCGATCTCGCCACTGTCAAGGCCAACAAGTTCCACTTGAACTTCTCCAAGTTCCACATCACCGTCTTCAACAGTTATGTCGAAGATAGCGAAAGGAATATCGTAAGTAATTCCGTCCTCGTCAATTTCCACGGTTCCTTCCTCGGGGGAAGCGTCGCTAAGTTCAACTTCCAATTCTGCCGCGATCTCGTCTACGGCATCAAAGGTTACTTTCGCCCTTTCAGAGTTGTATTGGTAGACATGCGCCGCATCAATTCCTCGCGCACCATCTTCTTCAATACTTACCCTTATTCCCTCATCAACATCAACAATATCATGGTCTTCAGCGTCAACAACCACGACAATGGATTCGGTAGTGTCTTCTTCAATGTTTATTCCAAGGCCGGTAAATCTTACGGCTCTTCCGTCTTCACCGCTCCTTGAAACATTCCTGTCTACATCTACAGATGCGATCTCCTCGTCATTATGGTAGAGATAAACAGTGTCAAGGAAGGTGTGAAGATCGGTATCGGTTTCAATCTCACCACTAGCATAGAACTCAACATCTACTCTTTGAAGTTCAATGTCGGAATCCTCGGCTTCAAAATCGAACTGAGCGACCTCCACGCCTGTGGAATTGGGTCCGACCTCAGCATCATAAATGTCAGGAGAAGCGTCTACTTCAAAAGTACCTTCTTCTCCGACAGGATCTTCTATAGCGGCAACTCTCTCTGCGAGAGCATCAAGTCTCTCGGTCACCTCGCTAAGGAGGGCCATTACTTCATCTTCGGGTTCGGTAACAATCTCTTCGTCCGCCAAAATAGCGTTCGCTTTTTGCATGGAAGAGTTACCGAAGTAACCTGTTCCGGCAGTAAGCCCGAGAGGTTCTAATACCTCACCAGCATACTTTTCTTGGAACCTAGTAACTGCATTAGCAGTTATAGGACCATAATACTCAGTCTCATTTCCGGGCGAACCGGCGCCTGTTTCGGCGAGCTGAGTAGCTTCGTCAGCGTTAAGTAGGATCTGAAGGTATTTTACGTCCTCACCCCTGCTTCCGGTGCTAAGCGCACGGGTAAAGGTGAAGTCTTCGGGAATACCCTCGATCGCAACTGTTTCAGTGGGTTCTTCCTCCTCTTCTTCGACATCCTCAACATCTTCTCCGAGAGCTTCCTCTATCTGATCCATCTCATCCATGAGCTCCTGAAGTCTGTCGAGCAAGTCGTTGTCTTCTTCACCTGTTACCATGGCAGCGCCACCGAAAAGGATCGCGAAGGACATCAACCCTACAACAATCTTTTTAATATTACTCATTTTGTCTTGCAAGCACGCTTTTATTGCGTGTCTTGCCGGTTAATAATCTAATGACTCTTTTTAATTTCGTAACTTCTTATAACACTGTCGTTGTCGACCATCCCCCTCTTTAAAAAGAAAGGTAGGGAAAACGACTGGTTTTCGCTAATTATCGGAATTGCAAACATTGTATTTTAATTTCAAATTGCGCGCCCTTTTCTTTTTCATTCAATACCTCCAAGGAAGGAAACGCTCTCAAAGCCCTTGCGGCACGCATTCTTTAATTATATTCGTGGGTTATATAAATGTCAAATACCTTTTCGTAGTCCTCGTTCTCAAGCGCCTCTTTCGCTTCCTGAATGTGCTCTTTATCATCATCTTCTTCGCTTTCTTCGGTCATCATGGTAACAATCTCCTCTCCGGCATCTTCCTTGCTCTCTCCTTCCATTTCTTCTACAAGATACTCGGCTATTTCTTTATCGGTGAGATCTCCTTCCACACCATCAATGCCGGACATCACAAGGGTGCCGAGCACCTCTCTTTGTATCTCGCGATAACTGTCCTCCACGGAAGCAAGATCCTTTTCTATGGGGTTTTTCTCCTGCACTTTCTCTCTGTTCTCTTCGTCCCCGCTCTGTGCCACTTCCTTTAACTCTCCCGCGCCTTCATCTTCCTTTGCAACTTCCATGGGAAGATCAACGACCACCTCTTTCCTTTCGTAGTCGTAGTCCGGAAAGAGCGGGAAAGCCAAAGAAGCAAAAATGAAAAGAAAAGCAAAAGCTCCGGCCAATGCAAGCCCGGAGTTTGAAACGGGAGCTCCAAAATGATCCCAGATGGTAGCTTTCTTTGCCTCGGGAGCCAAAGCGCCTTCGCTTAAGATGCTCTTTTTGGCACTGTCCTTCCAATCCTTGTCGGGACCTATTTTTCGGAGCGTATAAATTTTTCTCAATACTTCCCTTTCCATAAAACTTAAAGTTTTTACAAGCGATCTGAAAAATTAAAGGTTAAAAACGTAAGCAGCTACTCAAGACTTAGGTGTTTATTAAAGGTCTTTAAATGCGCCGCTTTCCTAGGAGACGAAAAAATGAAAAAAGTGTTACACCCCATTTTTAAAATACAAAAAACATCAAAAGATGAGTTCTTCTATTTAAGAACCTTTTTTCTTCTTTCTGTTATCCTCCATGCTCTTTTTAAGGGAAGAGACAGCACGGTGGATGAGCACGCGCACAGAGCTCTCGGGTTTTTCAAGAAGCTCGGCGATCTCGGAAGTGGTAAGTTCGTCAAGATAATACCAGATGATGATGTTCTGGTAGTTATCACTGAGCTTTGAGAGAGCCTCCCTCACCTCTTCCATTTGCGATCTGATGGCGGCTATTTCATCCGCTCTCATTTGCCTGTCCTCCACGACAATGTCCTCCAGCGGGACATGCCTTGACCTGTAGTTCTTTGTGGGAACAGAATAGGGATTACTCCCCTCGCTTTCTTCCAATTGCCTCGGTCGGTGTTTACGATAGTAGTCTATCACCATGTTCCTCGTTACAGAGTAGAGGAAAGCGCGAGGGTTTTGCAATTCACTGAAATCCTCCCTTTGTATCGTTTCCCAAAGACGAGTAAAAACGCGAGAGGTCATATCCTCGGCATCGTCCTTGGAGTTCACTTTGAGATAAACAAATCGGAATATCTGATCAACATTGTCATCGTAAATCTTTTCAAATTCCTTTTGCTTGTTCTTTTTCTTTCTTTTGAAAAACATATTGAAGAAACAATGGAAATCTTTGGTTTTCTAGGTTTTCTGTTTTTTACCCTTTCTTTGGATCTTGGAAAAACTATTATAGCACTGTTTATTATACCACGAAAAGAGAGGTTTGAAACCAAGACCCTTTGTTAGAATATAAAAAGCAAGGTAAGGCCAAAAAAAGAAAAGGTAAGAAAAAGAAAATATGGGGGTAAAAACCATCTTCCTTTTTGTCCTATCTAGGACAAAATATCTCTTCTCAAATATTTGTCCTATTACCGCAAACTCTCCCGAAACATAGCAAGCAAGACGGGAATTGCGAAGGGACAAGGATAGGACAAAAGGGGTTTCTTTCTTTGTCCTATCTCTGTCCTAGGTAGGTCATTCCTTTGTCCTATCTAGGACGACAAACAAACTACGCTTTTATATAGTAAGTGGTGTTCCCCTTACCGGTGCGTTTTGCAAAACCCTTTTCCACCATGGCGCTAAGATCCCTGCGAAGGGTCCTCTTGGTCGTATCAGGAAGCGCCCTTTGGAAATCCCTTACCTGCATCTTTTTGCCCTCGTTTTTCAATATTCCCAATATCTTTTGCTGCCTTTTGTTGAGTTTTGCAAACTCTCTTTCTTTTTTCGCAGGCTCTTTCGGGGTAGAAGAGGAAGTCGAAGAAGGTTGAACCTCCTTTTTTGCAAAGCCCGCCTCTTCTTGCGCCCCCCTTTCTTCCGTTCTCTCCTCTTTTGTATTCCCTTCTTGTTCCTCCCTTTCTTCTTGTTCCTCCTTTTTGAAAGGAGTCTCCCCTTCCTTGGAGAGATCGCCCTCCACGAGAGCCGCCATTTCCCTTCCTATGCCCCTCTTTAACATCTGTCTTCGCGACATGTCGTTGAACTCCTCTATTTCCCTTTTTATGGCATCGTAGTTCTCTTGCACCCTCTCTATCTCCTCTTTCTCTATCCACAGTTGCCTTTTTGACAATTCCAAAAGCACCTCCATTATTTGCAGGTTCCTTTCCACCCGGAAAGCAGCCTCTCTTTTCTCGTGCCTTACTCCTTCAAGGATAACGGTAAGATCGGAAAGCACCTCGTCGGCGATCTTCCTTACCTTCTCCCTGAGTGGTTCTTTTTCCGGAAAAAAGAGAGTTATCCGGTAAAGCTTATTGGTGAGTTCTATAAAATAAGTTTTATCCATAGCGAAGGATCTCCTCCGAGCAAGCGCAAGCGAAACCTTCCGGCTCTCTTAGAGCCTTTCGCTTCAATGGCACTCGGAGTATCCTAAAACGTTACAAGGGCGGAGTATTGCTCCAAGTTCTCCAATTCCTCGGGAGTTAGCTCACCCACTTCTTCCAGAGCTTCATCAATGAGTTCCTCGGAGATCTCAACCTCCTCTTCCACTTCAAGGAAGTCGCTTCCTCTTTCCTGTTGAAGAGTTTTCTGGACATAGTCTTCGGCAAAAACCCTTTCTTCGTCGGAAAGCTCGAGGCCTTCCTTTTCCATGTGGGAGGTAATAGCGCGCCGAGCAACATGGGTAAGCCCATCCCCGCTATGCGCTCTCTCCGTGTAAGCATTCGTTCTTGCGGTTATCGCGATGCCATCCTCTTCTTCTTCCGTTTCAATATCCTCTGTTTCCTCTTCGGGGATTATCTCTTTTTCCTCTTCCTTTTCCATCTCCTCTTCGCCAAAGAAGGCTCTCTCGACACTTGCCGCCATATTTTGGGAAGCGGAAGAAAGTATCTCCCGAGCATTATATTCCCTTATGGCAACAAATCCGAGAACAAGCAGGAAAATGAGAGCGATAACCGCTACAGAGAGGGTAATATCGTTCCTTCCCTTTTTCTTCGGTTTTCTTTCCAAGTTAAAAAAATCTTCACTCATATTTTTGTTTAAGAATTATGACCTTTATTAAGATAAATCAATCCCAAGCGGGAAAAAGAACAGTGTAAAGGTACCCTCCCAAGGAACATGTGATGATACTATAACAGCAAAATCACAAAAAATCAAGGGAGAAGAAGAAAAGGACGCTTTTTCCGTTTTTTCATTAGACGAAAAAAGCGTTTTCATTTAGAATTGAGAAACAAAACAACATTTCTTATATGGAAAAGAGGATGAAAAAACTTCTCGCCTTCGGTATGGGGATAATCCTCGGAGCCCTTCTCTTTAGCGCTCTCTCCGAAAAAGAGTTCCGTATTCCGTTCCTCGCAACAAGCACGCAAGAAAAGGAGGAAGAAAAAAGAGAGGATCCGAAAAGTCCGGAAACATACACCATTCTTTTTACGGGAGACATTATGCTTGACAGGGGCGTAAAAAAGATGACAGAAAGGCATGGAGAAAATTACGCCTTTCCTTTTTTGAAGATAAAAGAAACCCTGAAAGGAGCAGACATCCTCTTTGGAAATCTGGAGAGCATGATCTCGGACAAGGGCGAGGATACCGGAGCATTATACTCCTTCCGCGCTCCCCCGGAGGCAATGGAAGGGCTTTCTTTTGCCGGATTTGATGTCGTGTCTCTGGCGAACAACCATACCTTTGACTACGGAAGAGAAGCTTTTGAGGATACCATGAGAAGACTTGAAGGAGAGAAGATAAAATACACGGGTGCCGGATTCTCGGAAAAAGAGGCTCACTTCCCCGCTGTTATAGAGCTTGAGGACGGAACAAGAGTGGGTTTCTTGGGTTATACGGAATTTCTTTACCCCCACGCTTTTGCAAAAGAGGAGAGAAGCGGGATAACAAACCTTTCCCAAGAGAGAATGGAAGAGGATATCAAGAGTGCAAAGAAAGAAGCGGATCTTATCTTTGTCAGCTTCCATTACGGAGAGGAGTACGAAAAAAAGCCGAATGAGAACCAAAAGATATTGAGCAAAAAAGCGATAGACAGCGGAGCGGACGGAGTGATAGGGCACCATCCGCATGTTACCCAGCCTGTGGAAAAGTATGAAGGAAAATATATAGCCTACTCTTTGGGAAATTTCATTTTTGACCAGTATTTCTCGGAAGAGACGATGAGAGGATTCATGCTGGAACTTGAAATAAAAGAGGGGGAAATAGAGGGAATGAGAAAAGTACACTACAAGCTAAACGAGCATTATCAGCCGGAAGCGGTGGAAAGGTGATCTTGCCTTGGCAAAAAGAAGCACCAAAACCCCAGAAAGCGCAAAAAAAGAGGGCCGCAAGGACCCTTATTTTTATATAAACATGTGATGTATGTAAACTCATTCTGAATTACCTGTTGCCGGATTTCGTACGAAACACCTTCTCGCCCTTTTTCTGTTTCTCCATCTTGGCCTTCACTTCAAGTTCCCTTCTTATATCACTCTCCTTGAGAGCCAAAGATCAACACCTCCTTTTTTTTATTTTTCCTTCTCTTCCCTCCTTTTCCTTTATAGCTTGAATTCAAGGTACAAGAGAAAAAAGGGTCTGTCAATAAAAAAAGAGGGCTATGAAAGCCCTTTAATGAAATTTTTCGCTCTTTTTGTTTTTATTTGTCTTGTTCTTTGTTTCTTTTCGTTCCTTGTTTGTTTCTCTCATAGCCTTAGCGGCCTTCTTGCGAGGATTGTTCTTGCCCTTCGCCGTAATAAATAACACTCCTTTCTCTTACTCCTTCTCTTTTTCGTTATTCTCCAGAGACACTTCATCCTTTTGGAAAAAGATCTTTTTGCAGTCCCCATCGACAACAGCCACTATCCCCTTTTCCTTGAACAACTTAGAGTTGCAAATGGCATTCACTCTTTGCAAAGAAATCTTATCACAGCCGATGGAAAACAAAGAAGACACCTCCTTTCATAAGAAAAAGACTGCAAAAAAGGATCCTATGCCCTGCCCAGAATTATCTGCTCCTCTTCCAGTTTCGCGAGAGCATATCTTTTGTGGATAGAATCGCACTCCTCACAGCTTTCTTTGTGATCACAAAGAATGGTGGGAGCGTTGCAGTATTTTCTAAGTTCTTTCTTTTTCTCTTCCATAGCATCTCCCTCCTTTTAAAGCTAAAAAATATAAAGAGCGATAACAATGTATAAGACCCTACGTCAAAAATTCTTTTTTGTCAAGACAGTTGACAAAAAAGTGACGGGTATTATAATGGGAAGCACTTATGAAAAACATCTTGAGAAAAAACTTCTTTTTCTTTAGAACCGACCTCGCAAAGTCCGGGAGGCTTTTTTAGTAATAATTAGCCGCCAATAAAAAAACCTCCCGGACTCTGGGAGGTTTTTTAATTTTCCAAAAGTCCAAAACAAAAAGGAGGGATCAAGGTGAAACTTGTTCTTTTAAAAAAAGAGTTATTCCAAGAAAGAGAAGGTTTTGTCGTAGGAGGAAAGAAGATAGGCGCCCTGCAGGGGTATTTTACGGTCTCCAAAGAAGAGCTTGAAAGAATAATAAGTATTGCGCAAAGAATATGGGAGAGAGCTTTCCTTCTTTCGGGCGCTCCTCCGGAGATGAAGGCGCATATAAGGTTTGACTTTGTGCCACAAATCAGCGGAACTCCCGAAGAAACAGAGGAAGGATACGACTTGGGAAGAGTGGGAATAAAGGATCTTTACGAGATCAATTGCCACAGCCCGGAATGCATGAGTTGCGACAGTCTTTATCGGAAGAAGTTTCCGGAAATAGCGCAATACACGCCCTCCGCGGCTACAGAGCTCGCCAAAGCCTTATCGCAAGAATACGAGACAGACGAAATAACAATGGTAAGGGGAAACGGAGAGGCCAAAAGGTCGTGGGGAGACGCTCTGCTGGGGCAAATGAATTGCAACGGATTGAAAGTGAAAGAAACAAGCGCCGAAAGAGCCGTGAAAGAGAAGCCCTCTCCCCTTTGGAGATGGGGCGATGTGGACCTCAAAGGAGAATATGCGGAGTATGAGCACGATTTTCAAGAATGGCTCCTTGGAGCCCAAGAAAACATTGATGTCTTCAATACCGTTCCGAAAAGCAGAGGCAAGGATATTGCAAACAAAAGGTTTATCGCCAAAAAGGAGGATATCATTCTGGACTCCAAGAAGAACCTTGAAGAGGCATTGCAAATGGAAAGAGGATCTTATGTGCTAAAACCGCTCCGGGGAGCTTCGGGAAAAAATATCGTATTTGGCGACCACACGGATCCGCGAGAATGGAAAAAGAAGATCATCAGGGCTTATCTTGACGGAAATTACGGCCTCTTCAAGAAGACCCTTCTTCCGAAAGTGAATTTAAACGGAGTTTCGGTCGCCTTCGACCTTTTGCCCAGCTTCCTTGCAACAGGAAAAGAGTTACACTTCTTGTATGCAGTAACAAGAATGGAGCCTTGGAATAGCTATTATGAAAGAAGGACCATCAATGTTCTTCAGGGCGGCGGATACGGAGGAACCGTCGCCACAGAAGATTAAGGGAGGCAAAAGCCTCTCTTTTTTTCTTTGATTTGACAAATTTTCTTATATCATTATAATGTCGCCAAAGCTAAAAGAGATAACCATGAAAACCGTTCCCACAATGAAAACCCTTATGCTTCTTTGCTATGTCATTTGGGCAAGACAGGGAGGTTTTCGGTTATCAAAATCATAAAAGCAATCTAAAATAAAATTCCGAAACCTCCCGAAAAACTCGGGAGGTTCTTCTTTTTGGCCTAAGGAGCGAAGATCAACCTTCTTTGCTCCTCAGGCCGAAAGGTTCCAAAAAAGGAGGGAAAAAAGCTCTTTTGAAAATGCAACAGGCCTGAAAAAAACAATTTTGAAAGGAGAGATCCGCATTGGCTGTTAATTTGAAGTCCTTGTATTCCAAGGACACCGCGAAAAGGATCGATAAGGTACAAAGGCACGGAGAAAGACAGGAGCGTATTCCGGGGAGGAAACCTTCACAAAAAGTTCTTGAGGATCTCGGACTCCGCGAAAGAAGGCATTGGCCGAGATACGAACCGGCATACAGGATCATTAAAACAGCTTTTCCGGAGTTTGAATGGAAAGCGGTGATGGAAGAAGGGAAGCATTTCGTTCTGTTCTACGACCATCCCAATCCCCACGCTTCCCTTGCAGAAATTGTATTAGAGTCCTACAGGCGCCATTTTGAGAGGGAAGAAGGAAGGGAAATGTTCAAGCAGAGGGTGGAGATAAACACCTTCCCCACCAATATCCAGCAAAGGGTAAAACCGCTCCTTTTCAGTGAAGAAGGAGAGGCTTTTGCAAAACTACTGGTGGAAGAAATAGGAATCTCTTATCCTCCGATGAGCATCATGGAAAGCATAAGAGACTGGTTCTATCGGGCATTGGAAGGAGAGCCGACGACCGTGATCGTTCCGGTCTGTCCGGATTATGAAACGGAGAACACGGGAAATCCCGCCAATCCAAAAGTGTACACCTTCAAGGGACTCGGAGACAGTATAGGATACGTGGCACAACGCGCTCTTTACTCCATCCCGAAGCTCTGGCACTTCTTCCATGAAAGAGGATTGGAAGTGAATTTCGTGGTCGCCATAGGCGATTTTGAGGCAGAATCGGAAGAGACAAGAAAGAGGGTGGGAGTCACCAAGGAAGAGTTCTTGCGCCGACTCCGAAGAAGCCAAGAGGCTTTTCAGAATGCCTGCCCCATTCCGGACAAAAACCTGAGAACGCCATTTATCAGCGAGATCGCTCCCCGACCCTTTGAGGACATCTTAGAGGACGCCAAACGCAATGTAGAGCAAGGAGACTACGGAGCACTGGGAATCACAGAAAATGACTTAGAAATAATAGCAAAAGCCCGAAAATCCCTTTATAAAAGATGGTTCGGGGAAGAAGTGGACTCCAAGGAAGTGTTGAAACTCCAAGCGCCGGAATACATGGCAATGGGAGAGGTTTCAGGAAACTTCTCAAACCCCCTCCTTCTGGGAGTGGATTCGGTTTCAATGGCCCCCTTCATGCAAGGTATGAGCAAGACCATTCGTCCGGTCCTTTATTTGCGGAACGTTATTTATTAGGCCCTGTTGCAAAGAGCCGTTCTTTACGAGCGGCTCTTTTTTATATGAAAGGATCTTTTGACAGAAAAGAAGAAAGCTTCTAAAATCAAGCCAATTATGCTTATCAAAAAAGAAGACGGAAAAAATTTTGAAATACCGGGAGGAACCGAGGGAAGACTTTACCCCTCCTCCCCGAAAGGGGATCAGACAGCAGCCCTCGTGGAAATGGATGGAGTCTATCCCCAAAAAGGATGGTCCGTAAATGATGTGAGCACGGAAACCATCTTTCTGCAGGAAGGAAAATTCTTTCTGGAGACAAAAGAAGAGGGAGGCCACGAACTTCTTCCGGGAGACATGTTCCTTGTCTTTCCCGGAGTGAAATACAGGATAACGGGTAAAGGAAAGGCGGTGGTCATCATTACTCCCTCTTGGGAGAAGAATAATAACAAGATAGTGGAAGAATGAGACTGATCTACGACAACACTCATAACAAGGACATGTTCTATGCCACAGGGATCCATGTGCCGGACCCCTTCTTTTATTTGGAGAAGGACAACAAAAGATACACCTTCCTCGATAAAAGAGAAATAGACACTTTCAAGGAAAAGAGTTCTTCGGATATAGAAGCGGTACCTCTCGAGCCGTTTTTAAAGAAAGCCGAGGAAATGGGAGGAAACTTTTCAAGAGCAGGAAAGCTGGCCCTCCTTATCCTTCGGGAATACAACCCCGAGGGAGAAGAGGTGGAGGTTCCCTCTTCCTTTCCCTTGTTTCTCGCGGATCTCTTGAGGGAAAAAGGAATAAAACTCCATCCCGTCTCCCCTTTTTTTGCAAATAGAGCGAAAAAGAGTAAGGAAGAAGTGAGCAAGATGAGAGAAAGCTTCAAGAAGACCCTTTCGGCCTTTGAGAAGATAGAAGAGATATTGAAAAATTCAAAGATAGAAGAAAAAAAAATAATTTTTGAAGGAAAACCCTTGACAAGCGAAGAGCTGAAAAAAGAAGTGGAGAAAATCCTATTTTTTGAAGGAATGGAAAATCCGGAGGGAATGGTAATATCCTCGGGAAAACATTCGGCATTCCCCCATCACCCGGGAAGCGGAGAAATAAAACCGGGAAGCACAATCGTTTGCGATATATTCCCTAAGAGCCGAGAGCACGGTTATTTTGCCGACATGACCCGAACTTACGTGAAAGGAGAGCCCTCACAAGAAATAAGAGAAATGTACGATCTCGTCCTTAAAGCCCAAGAAAGAGCCCTTGAGATTCTCCGTCCCGGCATTACGGGAGAGGAAGTTCACAAGGAGGTCTGCAAGATCTTTCAAGAAGCCGGACACGAGGAAGGTTTTGTGCACGGTACGGGCCACGGGTTGGGACTAGAAGTTCACGAAGACCCCTATCTCAAACCCAATGCAAAAAATAAATTGGAACCGGGAAACGTATTCAGCGTGGAGCCCGGATTATATTACCCCGAAAAAGGAGGGATAAGAATAGAGGACGTGGTTTGCGTTACTAAAGACGGTATAGAAAACCTCACAAACTACAGAAAAAGATTTCTTATAGAATGAAAAGAGCCTAGAAAAAGATACGAAAAAACTTTCTTTATATTTCTATAGAGTGCCCGTAAGCACTCTGTTTTTTATTTGCCACTTTTTTTCGTTCTATTATATAGCAATTGCGCGGAGAATACCTTCCAATTTCAAAAAAATATTGCGTTTAGTGTAATGGAGATTATGAAAAACCGTCTATAGATACAGAAGGAAAAAAGCAAAAAAAGAGGTTTTTTGGCAATGCTTTCCTCAAGAGTCTCTCAAGGATCAGCTCCTTACCCGCTCTTTTTCTTTTTTAACGGGAACCTCTCAAATATGATAATAGAGCGAATTCGTGTTGCCTTTCTTGCCGGAAAGAAGAGTTTTTTGTTGATCTCATGCAAAGGAGGTGCTGCATTTTTGTGGTGGCCTTTGTTTCCCGTTACTTGAAACTCACTCCGGACGCTTCTTTAGAAAAAAGCTCGAATTAATAAAGAAGCGTCCTGAAGGGGTTTCGAGCGCAAAAGTCCCCGTAAAGGTCGAGCGCTATAAAAATGTTAACTAAAAAAGATATATGAAAAAAACAAAAAAAATCATGACCTTTATGCTCGTTTTTGCGATGACCTTAGGGGGACTTACTCCGGTAATGGCGGTTTCCCCGGAAAGCGTCACAACTACTCTCAGCGCAAAAAACGAGGGCGGGGACAACGATCATAGTCCGGTGGTGCTTGTATCATGGGCCGCTCGTGAAAACGGATGGTCGGATGACAGTGATGCGGCATACTCCCAAATTCTTCCTTCCGGCGTCCATGAAGAGCATACTACCATAAGGATCTGTACAATCGCTACCGATCCTGACGGATTAGATGACATTGATAATGTGTACACACGCATTTATTATCCGGACAACATCGCTCTCGGCGATCACCATAATCCTCTTCCCGGCCAAAGCGGGGACGGTTGCGGGCTGCAAATGCAACAGGACGAATTGGGCAAGCTGGGAAAGAGTGAGGGATACAATCTCTTTTGTAACCACATAAGAAACAACAATCATAACCTGCCCGAATGGGAGGGGGCATCAGATTATGATGAGATCTGCGGAGAAGAGCAGGTCCTTCAAAAAGAGACCGCTGCAGTCTGGTGTTACGAAAAAGAGATCTCTTACGAGGATCCTTCCGGATACTACGAGGTAGAGATAGACGTCCGTGATGATCACGGACCGGGAGCCATTCATGAGTTCGGCTTTGATTATCTTCCCCTTACCGCCTTCGAGATCGACTTTGACAGTATCGATTACGGAACGGTAAAGACCGGGACACAAAAGATCATTAGCGGAGACAGGACTTTTGATCCCGAAGACGACAGGGCAACAGTAAGAAATGTCGGTAACACGAGGCTTGGAATGGGAGTTGAACAAAGTGACATGGGGCTCGGCTACACCAGCTCAAATTCCAATGCCACTTTCAAGGCAAGAATAGGAAGTGATGCTTCGTGGACCCATTATTCGCCGTCCTTTGATACGGGATGGACTGAGCGAAAATGGATAGACAACCATCTTGATCTTTCCGAGGCAAACGAAATGGATTTCGGAATTACGGTTCACAAGTTCCCCGTACATACGGACTACACCGGAGAAATGGTCTTGAGCGGAAGAAGCGTTGATCATCTTGAGTGTTATACTCCTTGCGCTCTGGAAGATTGTTAGGATAGTGGAGACGGAGGATCTTTTAAGGTCTTCCGTCCCGCCGGTCCGGAAGCAAAGAGAGTAGTTTGCTTCCGGACCATCGGGATAAATCCACAAATTCATGAAAAAAATTATCTTATTTCTTTTTTTAATTCTCCTTTTTGCGCCAAGCAAAATGTACTCCATAGGAATGATCACGGATCCGCTGGTCGTTTCAAATGGATTAAGAGGAGAGACCGCAATAAGGACGGTAACGGTCTTTAATGCCGGAAACGAAGTTTCTGTTTACTCCCTCCAGCAAGAGGGGGATGTAGAGGGCTGGATAACTTTTTTTGATCCGGAAAGCTCTGAAAAAATAGAAGAAATATCCGTTCCTTCCAAGAGCTACAAAGATATCTTAGCAAGAGTGGAGATCCCAAAAGATGCGCCAAACGGATCCTATACAGGAGAGATATCGATAAGTGAAAAACCCGGAGATCCCGGAGAAAAAGGTACGGCAACCATTACAAAGATGATCACCCGGAAAGTGAATATAGAAGTCACTGACAAAGAAATAAAAGAAATAGAAGCAACCTTCATTCCGGAAAAATACGATCTCCCGTTGGGCGAGCCATTGAAAGTAAGGGTCATATATAAGAACACCGGAAATGTCTCTCTGGCTCCGGATCTTCAAGTGAGAATAATAAAAGACGATGAATCGGTCGTTTTCAACGCTATTTTCCCTTATTTAGAAGACGGAGAACGAATCTCTCCGGGAGAAACAAAGGAAATTGACCCCTTTTTATGGCAGACCGCCGGAGAGGAGAGAGGGAAGTATAGAGCGGAGATGATAGTGCTCTCGGATACTGAGCCGTTAAAGGAGAATCACTTCAATTTCAATGTGGGAAATGTGTTGCACAACCCCTTTTTTGCCGCAATCGCTTTGCTGGGAGGAGGAAATTTCATAACGGGACTGCTTATCGTTATTGCGTTCTCGGCATTAATTTACTCACTGGCGTTAAGAAGTAATTTCTCTTTTGAAAGATATTGGGAGTTAACAGCAAGAAAAATAAAAAGTCTTTTTTAACCAAAGAACATGTCTAAAAATAATAATCAAAAACAATTTCTCAAAAAGGCAGTGCCGCTTTTTTGCGCTCTCTTTTTACTTTTTCTTGCGGAAGGATCCGTTCACTCCGAAGAAATGTGTGAAGTGGATACCGATGCAGTCATTATAATGGATATTTCCGGGAGTATGAACGAAGGAGAAAGGAGGAGTAAATGCGAATGGCCGGAAGCTAAATGGTACGAGGAAGAGGGATTCTATACATGGTTCCGTAATGTGAAATATGATGTTTCCAAGGAATGGTGCGAGGAAGAAATGAGCGATCCCGATGAAAGCATAATTACCTATAGCAGAACGGACCATAATTACACTCCCGCAAGAAGTACAAAGATCGTTGATGCCAAAGAGGCGGCAGACAATTTTCTAGGCCATTTTCAAGAAAGCGACCATTCCGCCCTTGTTTCTTTCAATGAAAAAGCAGATCTTAAAAAAGAGCTTTCAGGCGACCATTCTTTAACGCGTTCCTTTTTGGAGAAATTGACCGCCGAAGGATCAACCAATATCGGGGACGCAATAAAGAAAGGAAACGAAGAGCTTTCTTCTCCCCGCGCGAGAGAAGAAGCAACTAAGGTAATGATACTCCTTACGGACGGAAAAGCGAACAAACCCCACGGACCGGGACACGGAGAATACCAAGAAGATGTCGATTACGCTCTGGGAAAAGCACAAATAGCCGCTCAAATGGGATATAAAATATTTACTATCGGCTTAGGAGAAAAGGAGGAAATAAACGAAGAAATGCTCCAAGAGATAGCCGATCTAACCGGGGCAAATTATTATCATGCTCCGGAAGGAAAAGATCTAAAAGAAATATACGAAACAATAGCTTGGGAGATATGCCGTTACGGAGCAATATCGGGCTATAAGTACCTTGATGAGGAGCTTGACGGGATGGTTGGAGAGGAAGATAAGGCTTTGCCCGGATGGGAAATAATTCTGGAGGGTCCCGTAAGCGCTGCAACCACTACCAATGAAGAGGGTTTTTATGTTTTTACAGGACTCCTTCCGGGAGAATACAAAATTCTAGAGGGAGAGAACGAGGAGAAAAGACCGTTTCTCCAAACATATCCGGAAGAACTCTTCCACAAAGTATCCTTAGATTACGGAAAAAATAAGGAGGAATTGAATTTCGGAAACGCCGATAGCTCTCTTTGCCAAAAAAAAGAAATTTCCAGTATCTGCATAGATGACGGATCAAGGGAAATTTTCTATTCATACAACCACGATTACTGCGGAGAGGATCACTCTATCGTGATAGAGGACGATACATGCAAAAAGGAAGAAACTTCCGTAAAGAGGAGCCGGGGAAGCACGAGAACCGCTCCTGCACCAAAAGAGGAAGAGGAGGAGGAAAAAGAAGAAGAAGAGGAAGAGGAAGAAGTGTTTGAGCCCGAGCCGGAGGAAGAGGAAACTCCTCCCGAAGAAAGGATCGTTAGAATGCCTACGGAAGTTCCTGCAGGAATAACCAAAAAAACCCTTTCTTACAGCAAGCCGCAAGACCACAGCGTATCACCCTTTTCTTTTGCCTTAGAATATTGGGAGAAAACCCTCTCCTCCTCCTTCCTGAACCCTCTTAAAAATCGTTCCTATCTACAGGAGTTCTTTACCGCAATTCTCATCAAAAACGAGAGAAGATTCTTTGAAGAGGTGTTCGTGAACGGCAATCTTGTTCAGTAACCCCACCCTCTTTGCCGGAGCATAAGGCAAACCAACAACAACACCCAAAACTCATTGTATGAAGCTAAAAAGGTAATAGAATAAAAAAACTTCCCTATAAGGGAAGTTTTAATTCTCATCATTCTTTTCTTCTCCCAATGTTTCCACGGGAAGATCGCAAGGAGCACTCTTTCTTTTCAACTCTTCCATTTCAGCTTTCAGAACCGCCTCATCCTCTATTCCGGCAAGCCAAGAACTCAAACACATGCATATCACCTCCTTTTTGTGGAAAATACCCTACCCCTTTTTCTCTTTCTTGTCAAGAATCAATATTGAAGAAATTTGAAAAAAGTGTTATAATAAAAGCACTTACGGAAAGGAGGTTCTTTGATGAAAAAAGAGAAAATAATGCCCATGATCGGGATCATACAAGGATTATGCCTCATAGGAATAGGTATATACTTTGTCATTTCCTCGATATAAGAAAACAAGAACAAAGATCCCCGAACACTCGGGGATCTCTTTATATGCATATTATCTTGACAAATAAAATACAATCAATATAATGGTCCAATAATCGAGATAGATATATGAAAACCCACCCGAAAAACATTCTCCTTATTGTGCTTATTATCATCCTTGAGGGATACTCGGGAGGTTTTCGCATGATCCAATAAATAAAATAAAGAAAGGAAAAACAAGAACACCTCCCGAGAAAACTCTCGGGAGTTTTTTTGGTCCCGGACCGGGTTCTTCAAAGAAGGATCCTTCCGGGCCCAAAAGGTCCGCAGATCAAAAAAGGAGGGATAAAATTGAGGGTAGTTCTTTTTGAAAACTCTTCTGTCATTCAGAGCGCTCCCGAGTTCTCCCTGAGCGGAAATCCGGTAGGATATGTGAACGGATTCGTGCACATCTCCGAGGAGGAAAAAAGAAAACTCATAAAAGAAGCAAAAAGGATCTGGGAAAAGGCAAGAAAAGGATTTTCGCAAGAGAAATTCATCGGACATGTAAGATTTGACATGATACCGGATGTAGAACATTCCTTTCCGAAAAAGAAAACCGATAACGGAAGTATTTCTTACGATCTGGGAAACCTTGAGGTAAAGGGATGTTACGAGATCAATGCACAAGATCCGGAATGTGCCGCGGCAGATGCTGCCTTAAAAAAAGCTGTAAAAAACGGCACTCCCCTTGCCGCAAAAAGACTGGCGGAAATGATGGGATACTTCTTTGGAAAAAAGGAAATTGCTTTCGTGCAAGGAAACGGAGCCGTAAAGAATTGTTGGGGATCATATTTCTTTGATGCCTTAAGAAAGGAAGGTCTCAAAACGGTTCCCATGTCCCCGAAAGAAGTGGTAAGCAAAAAACCGGAAGTTATTTGGCGATGGGGAATAATCCAATGGAAACAGGATGACGATCTTCCGTGGGATTTCGGAAAATGGCTTCTTAGAGCACAAAACAACTCCACGACAGTAGTGAACCACCTTTTTTCTCCCCAAGAAACGGCAGTGGACGACAAGAGACTGGTAATGGAAAAAGAAGATGCCACTCTTTCCCAAGAAAACGCTGCATCGGTGATCAAGAATAAAGAAAACTATGTTCTAAAACCTCTCCGAGGAGGATCAGGACGCGGAATATATTTTGGAAAGAATCTTACGCAACAAGAATGGGAAAGAGCAGTGAGGTTTGCAATTTCAAACGGAAATTACGGGGCTTTCAAGGCGAAATGGCTTCCCAAAATAAGACTTGGGAAAGAAAATGTCACACTGGACGCGAATCCCGCCTTTCTTTTTGACGGGAAAGAGCTTCACTACCTCTACACCATCATACGCCTTGATAAGTGGGAGAACTACCAACAAAGAGGCGCGATCAATGTAGCTCGCGGAGGGGGCTTTGCCGGCACGGCAGCAGAAGGGTAAGACAAAAAAGGGAAGCGACAACGCTTCCCTTCTTTTTTTGCGCCCCTTTTTTTGTTAAACTTGCAAATACTACCCTTATAACCATAAAGACATGAAAAAAACCTTAAAACAGCTCATCAAATTAAGAACACTCTCCAGAGAAACAGAAGAGAACGAGAAAGCACTGGAATGGGTAAAAGAGCAGATACCAACAGGGTACGGAGCAAGAATCAAAAAACACAATGGATATCCTTTGCTTTACGCGGGAAGCGATTCTCCAATGCTCTGCCTTCAGGCGCATATTGACGTGGTTCCGGGAAACGAGGAACTCTTTTTCCCAAAAGAAGAAAAGGGATTGCTTTACGGAAGAGGAGCTTATGATATGAAATTCGCTATTGCATGTTATATAGAGATACTAAAGCGCACTAATCCGGAAAAACATGGCGTAGGACTTCTTCTTACCTCGGATGAGGAAATAGGAGGAGCAAACGGCGTAGGTGCCGCAATAAAAGAAGGTTACTCCCCTAGTTTCGTCTTTCTTCCGGACGGGGGTGATAACTGGAAATTCGATGTAAAAGCAAAAGGGGCTTGGCATCTTGAAATAAGCACAAAAGGAAAAGCAGGACACGCCTCGCGTCCATGGGAAGGAGTTTCGGCAATACATAAGCTCCTTGATATCTCAAAAGAGTTAAGATCCCATTTTACGGAAACAAAAGAGGAGGAATTCAAGCCGACCATCAACATCGGAAAGATAGAGGGAGGAGAAGCCACCAATCAAATTGCCGAAAAGGCTCTTATGAAAGTCGATATTAGATTCACAAGCAAAGGTGAAAAAGAGAAGATAGAAAAGATCCTTGATTCCTTAAAGGAAAAATACGAAGGAACAGAGATAAAGGAAGATGTTTATGCTCCCCCTTTTGAATGCGATGCAAAAAACCCTCACTTCAAAGAGTTCGAGAAAATAGCAAGAGAGCACGGAAAAAGCATCAAGGAAGGTTTTGCGCATGGAGCAACCGACGCAAGGCATTTTTCGGCGGAGAACATACCCGTAATGGTGATAAAACCGAGAGGCGGAGGGTCGCACTCCAAAAAAGAGTGGGTGGATCTCAAGGATCTTGATGATTTTTGCAGTACGCTCGAGAAGTTCGTGAAAAAGACAACTAAAAAAAGATAGAAATGAAAAGAGCCCCAAAAGGGGCTCTTTCACCATCTCCGAAGAGGTAGTCGGCGCGGAATGTATGCCACTCCCGCTTTTGTGCTTTCTCTTAGTTCTTCAACGTTGAGACGTTGCTTCCCGTTCTCATCCTCTTTCCTCTTTTTTTCTCTTTCCGCTCTCTTGCTTTTCTTTGTAGCAAGCATGCTCCTCCCTCCTTTTTTAAATATGGTGAAAAAAAGGTAGTCCATTATGAAAATTTTGTCAAGCAAAAGAATATTTGCAAAAGATAAGAATATCTGTTAATTTCGCTTAAATAATCACATAGAAGTTCCATGTTTGAAAAGGTACTTCTTTTATATGCGAATACAAAATCAACAAGCCCTTCTTTTGATGAAAAAAGAAGGGTTTTCTTCTTATGAGCGACAAAAAACCTTATATCCTCATTTCCGCCGCGACCATTCTTGTTCTTATTTTTTTCTTATTATTCTCATTTGGGCCCTCAAAACCTCTTGAAAATTCCTTGAGAGCAATGATGGGATCTTTCATTTCTTTTGAAAAAGAAAGTTCAACAGAAATAGAGCTTGAGAGCGTCAAAAAAGAAGATCGCGACGAGGAATTCGCCGGTGACAAGAGTAAAAAGAAGGAAGAAGAGCAAGCAAAGGAAATCAATTCCGCTACAAAAGAAGCACTTAAAGAGATATCCGGCATAGGCTCGGCCTACTCGGAAAGAATAATGGAAAGCAGACCCTTTTGCAGCACAAAAGAAATAAAAGAAGTAAGAGGGATCGGCGAAAAGACCCTGCAAAACATAAAGGAAGAAGGGTGGTATGTAGACCCTCCGCCCGAATGCGTAAAAGAAGAAGGGGAAGAAGAGAGGGAAGAGGAGGAGAAGCAGGAGGAAGAAGAGGGAAAGGAGGAGGAAGGAAAAGAAGGGATAGCAAAAGAAAAAGAAGGTTCGAAAAAAGATGGTGTAACGCTGACAAGAGAAGAACTTGAAGAGTTGCTGGAACTTGCAAAAAAGGAAAAAGAAAGCACCGAGAAAAAAGAAGATGAAGAAAGCCTAGAAGAGAAGAAAATAGATATAAACGAAAGTGATAAAAAGGATCTTGAGAGAATAAGCGGAATAGGGCCCGTATATGCCGAAAGAATAGTCGCGGAAAGGCCCTTTTGTAGCATAAAAGAGCTTGAAAGGGTGAGCGGAATAGGAGAAAAGACAGTGAATGAAATAAAAAAGGGAAAGGCCGTAATAGTTTCCTGCGATAAAGAAGAAAGCGAAGAGAAAGAGAAAGAAGAAGAAAAGGAAGATGGAGAAAGTCCGAAAGAGGAAAAAGAGGTGATAAGCGAGCTGGAGAATGAACTCCGCAAAAAGGAAGAGGAAGTGGAAGCGCTCCTCTCAAGAGCAAGTCGTTACGAGAAAAGAGCAAAAGAGATGGAAAAAAGAAGTAAGACCCTAAAAATGGAAAGGGACAAATGCAGATTCAAGGAACAAGTGAATATAAACGAAGTAAAAAAGGAAGAACTCAAGGAGGTAAAATACATAGGAGAACATACCGCCGAGAACATAATGGAGTTCTTAAGTAAATCTCCCATAGAATACATGGAAGAGCTGGAAAAAGTGGAAGGAGTGGGAGAGGCAACGATCAAAAACATTATAAATGCGGGGTTTTGCGCCGAAAAGAAGGAGGAAGAAGAAGGAAAAGAGGAGGAAGAGAAGAAAAAGGAAGAGGAGAAGAAGGAAAAAGAGTCAGAAAAAGAAAAAAAGGAACTTATCCTCCTCGGGGAAGAAGGAGTGCAAGCAACACTTTTCAGAAAAGAGGACAAGAGTAAGGAATACCGTATTACTATCGGGAAAAGTGGAAGAGAGAAAATAAAAGTAATACCGGATTCTTATATATATTTAGCGACAAAAGAAGGTTTCCTTGGAAAAAGAGACACCATTCTTATAAAAGAAGACAAGAAGTTGGAGCTCAAATTGAGAAAAGATCCCGGAAACCTTCTGTCAAACCCTTCCTTTGAGGAGTGGGAAGATGAAATACCGAAAAAATGGAGATCAAGCCACGGGAATATATCACAACCGGAAGGGGGCGGAATGAGAATAGAACACTCCTTCTCCTATTTAGGAGGAGAAGATGACGATCAATCTTTTTCCCATCCTTTTGAAGAGGAAGGGGTTAAATATAAAGGAGAGTTGATGGTAAAAGGCACGGGAGATATAAGGATCGGCATAAGAGTTCCCGGAGATGATTGGGGAGTAGGAAGATACGGAGAATGGATGAGCGTAAACACAGAGGAGTGGAAGACCGCTTCCTTTGAAATAGAAAAAGAAATAAATCCCGAAAAAGAGGGTGAATTCCGCATAAGGCATGCCGGATACGGGGTAGAAGGTGATGAGAAGAGCGGGGAACATGAAGGAGCGGATCTTGTTATAAAGGAAGCTTTTCTCGGCATCAAAAGCCCTTGAGTCATCAAAAAACCGCCCCCTAGGGGCGGTCAATCATTTTTGCCAATCTTTCTTTATCTATCCTCCCACAGGTATCTTCTTCTTTCCTTTCTTACTTGTGCCAATCCCCTCAAAGACCACTTCGTTGTTCTTGACCTTTACCGTGACCCTTTCTCCTTGAGGAACTCTTCCGGAAATTATCTCCAGCGCAAGAGGGTTCAATATCTTTCTCTGAATAAGCCGTTTCATGGGTCTTGCTCCCATTTCACGGTCAAACCCTTCCTCTGCAAGCTTATTCTTTACGGACTTTTGAAAAGTTACAGCAATCTGGTTGTTATCCATCGCTCTTCTACTTACCTTCTCAAGCTCAAGATCAACTATCTTATTGATGTCCTCCTTGGTAAGATGATTGAAGATAATATTGTCATCTATCCTGTTTAGAAACTCCGGACGGAAAGTCTTCTTTAACGCTTCTTGCACCTTCTCCTTGAGATCTTCGCTACTCTTTTCCTCTCCCGATTCACTAAATCCAATGGTGCTCATTTCAGTGATATGATCCGAACCAACATTGGAGGTCATGATAATGATGGTGTTCTTGAAGGAAACCTTTCTTCCTTTGGCATCGGTAAGCTTACCGTCCTCCAGCACTTGCAAAAGGATATTGAAAACCTCCGGATGCGCCTTTTCTATTTCATCTATAAGAATCACGCTATAAGGTCTCCTCCTTACCGCTTCACTCAGTTGTCCGGAATCCTCGTGTCCAACATATCCCGGAGGAGCACCTATTATTTTGGAAGTGGAATGCTTCTCCATGTACTCGGACATATCAAGAGTAATCAAGGCATCTTCGGTACTAAAGAGGAATTCCGCCAACGCGCGTGCTGTTTCGGTCTTTCCCACTCCCGTGGGACCCAAAAAGAGAAATGATCCAAGCGGCCTATTCTCGTCTGATACTCCCGCTCTGGAACGACGAATAGCATGAGAAACAGCGGAAATGGCCTCCTGTTGTCCGACAACACGACGGGAAATGATATCCTCCATCTTTCTTAATTTCTCCGCCTCTTCTTCAAGAAGGCTGGTAACCGGAATGCCCGTCCATCTTGATACCACATTGGCAACATCTTCTCTGGTAACGGACTCCTTGAGAACAGCCTTTTTCTTTTGAAGATTTTTGAGCTTCTTCTCCTCGGTATTGAGCTCTTTGCTGAGCTCCGGTATCTTTCCGTACTTTATTTCCGCCACTCTCTGAAGGTCGCCGCTTTGCCCGACTCTCTCCGCCTCATATTTTAAGCTGTCAATTTCGTTCTTGAGATCCTTAATTCTGGAAATAGCCTCTTTTTCGGCACTCCATCTGGATTCAAGCTCTTTCGCCTTCTCTCGAAGGTCGGCAAGCTGACGAGAAATAATCTTCTTTCTTCTCTCCGACTCATCGCTCCTACTTCCTTTAAGAGATTCCATTTCTATCTCCAGATCCTGTATCTCTTTGCTGAGATCTTCAAGTTTTGCAGGTTGAGATTCCACCTCAAGCCTTAAAGAGCTCATCGCTTCATCCATTAGATCTACAGCCTTGTCGGGAAGGAAACGATCACTTATATATCTTGCTGAAAGCTCCACGGCAGCCTTTATTGCCGAATCATCTATTTTCACTCCGTGGTGCATCTCGTATTTTTCCTTTATTCCCCTCAAAATGAGTACCGCTTCTTCCTCCGTGGGCTCTTCCACATGAATGGGCTGAAATCTTCTTTCAAGCGCAGGATCCTTTTCTATATGCTTTTGGTATTCCTTGAGAGTGGTAGCACCAATAGCGCGGAGTTTTCCACGGGCAAGATCAGGCTTCAAAAGATTGGAGGCATCTACAGAACCTTCCGCCGCTCCGGCACCTATAATGGTATGGAGTTCGTCTATAAAGAGAATGTATTTATCATCATTGCTCTTTATCTCTTTTAGAAGCGCTTTTATCCTGTTCTCAAACTCCCCTCTATATCTCGTTCCGGCAACAAGAGCTCCCATATCAAGGCTTATCACCTCTTTATTCTTCAAGCTCTCGGGCACATCCTTTTTGGCTATCCTTTGCGCAAGGCCTTCCACGATGGCCGTTTTACCCGTTCCGGCCTCTCCAAGAAGCACGGGATTGTTCTTGGTTCTTCTTGAGAGAACCTGCATAAGCCTTCTCGCTTCCTTTTTTCTTCCGATAACAGGATCGATCTTACCTTCTCTGGCGATCTCGGTAAGATTATTGGTGTATTTTTCAATGACCTGTATCTTTGACTCGGGATGAGGATCGTCTATCTTCTGATTGCCACGAACCTCATAAAGCATCTTGCGAGCTTTCTCGTAATTGAGCTCCCTATTCTCGGAAGGCTCGGGACCCCCTCTTCCGGGAGGGAGGAAAGTTGCCGTTTCCAATATATCCCTTGCTCTGGTGTCGGCAAGAAGGAGCGCCAAGAACAGATGTTCTATTGATATGTACTTATCCCCCATCTTTTCGGCCTCCTCACCGGCAATCTTAAGCACTCTTGCTATATCCTGCGAAAGATAAAAATGTCCGGCCGCCCCCTTCAGTTCCTCGGTTCGGGGAAGCATTTGCTTTATGGAACGTTCCGCCCTCTTCTTTAGCATTTCCGTATCAACTCCCATTCTATCAAGCATATTGACCACTAAACTCTCCTTTTGCACAAGAAGCGAAAGAAGTAAATGAAGAGGGTCTATTTGTTGATTTTTCTTTTTATGTGCCACCCTCTGAGACGTAACAATCGCTTGCTGCGCCTTCTGCGTAAAGTTGGCACCGGGTACTGCTGGCATAATGTTACTTGTTTTACTCTAATTGATTACTATCTGAACTTTTAATAATAGCAATAAAAGGGCTAAAAATCAAGGTGGGAAGAAAGCTTCATTGTTGATCCATCTCTCCCAAAACAACTTCAACCGTCATTTCCTTGCCGTCTCTTAATACATCAAGCTCTACTTCATCTCCGGGATAATACCGGATTATCACGGCCGCCAAATGGTTATCTTGAGACAACTCTTGCCCGTCAAATCGCAAAATGACGTCCCCTTCCCTCAGACCGGCCTTTTCCGCTGCCGAGCCGGGTTCTATCGCTCTTCCTTCAAGCGAGTCGGAAATTATGAGAGCTCCATAGTCCACGGGAAGATCCTCTTCCTTTTCAATTTTCTCATTGACCATCACATAACGCACTCCCAAGAAGGGGTAAGAAACCTTCTCACCTTCTTTGGTCGCCTCAATGACCCTGTCAGCAGCGTTGATGGGAATAGCGAAGCCTATCCCTTCGGCATATACCGCCGTAGCCGTGTTCACACCCACCACTTCTCCGTTAAGATTCAAGAGAGGACCGCCGGAATTGCCCAAATTTATAGCCGCATCGGTCTGGATAACGTCACTGAGTATCTCTGTACCGTGCCTTCCTTGAGCCGTAACCTGCCTTCCAAGCCCGGAAATGATGCCCGAAGAAACCGTATTTTCCAGTTCTCCCAAAGCATTACCGATAGCAATAGCGGTCTGTCCTATACGAACACTGTCTGAATCCCCAAGTTCCACGGCAGGAAATCCTTCGCCGTCAATTTTCAGGACCGCCAAATCCTGCACAGGGTCCTTTGCAAGCACCTCAGCCTCTTTTTCCTCTCCCGTATGAAGGAACACTGAAAAATCAGCATCCTCTCCTTTTACGACATGACGATTGGTCAAGATAAGGCCATTCTCGGATATAATGAAGCCGGTACCCATTTCCACTTCCTCGTACATTCCCCCTCCTCTTTGCGGGTGAAAGAAATCGTCAAAAATACCTGCATGTCTTGAAGAAACCACACTAACCACAGAAGGGAGGTTTTCCTCGACAACTTTCATTACCATCTTCTCATGGTCTAAAGCGGGCTCGTATTCTCGCACCTCCTTCTTTTCTTCCTCCTCTTGCGTTATTTCCATTTCATCAACTTCCATTTCGGCTCCCAAATATATACCGCCCGCCAGAATGACGAGAAGAAGTAAAAAAGTTCCTATTCCCGCTAAAATTCCTCTTACCATAAGATCTCTTTATCTATGCTTTATTATTACCATCATTATTACAGAGAAAGAGGGTCTTTTCAAGTACAAAACAGCAAAAAAATAAGCTACTCCTGTCTAAGCGCATCCACGGGCTGAAGTTTTGATGCTTGCCGAGCAGGAAGAAGTCCGGAAAGGCATCCCACAAAGAATGAGAAAACAATACCAAAAACTATTAACCAAATAGAAATATGGGCTTCAAGATAAAAAATAGGGTGCGCTTCGGAAAAATAGGTTTCCACACCAAGAGCTAAAATAAGGCCCAAAAAAACTCCTCCGATACCTCCTATAAGACCAATGATGCCTGATTCAAAGAGAAAAATAGAAACAATGTCGCTCCTTTTGGCTCCCACCGCCTTCAGGATCCCTATTTCTTTTGTTCTTTCTTTTACGGAAGTGTACATGGTGTTCATTATTCCTATTCCTCCCACCAGAATAGCAATACTGGCAAAAGCAACCACCGCAAGCTGAACGGTTCCCATGATATTGTCCACCATGTCGGTAACAGTTTCGCTGGACATTACGGAAAAAGAAGGCTCTTCCTCGCCCACCCTCCTCATGGCAGTTTCCTGTAAATTATCTTCAATGTTCAAAACCACTTCATCGGGATCGTAACCCGATTCTATTCTTGCCATAGCAACGGGAGAACCCTCCCTTTTTCCGGTAACATCCCTGAAATCCTGCAAGTCCAATGCTATAGCCAGATCGTCCTGCCTGTTGCCCAAGGACCTCAATACACCTGCCACAGTGAACTTCCTTCCACCTATAGTGATCACATCTCCGGATCGCATATCGGGAAAAACATCACGAGGCACTAAACTTCCAACCATCACTTCCCTTCTACCGGGACGGGGAAAATCACCCTCGGTAATATCCCACCCCATATCCTCGTGCAGAACGGGAATCCCTTTTTCAAAATCAATTCCGTAAATAAGAGAAGTTTCAGTCTCTCTTCCGTGCCTTACATTGGCTCCCTCCCAAGGCATTTCTATCACGGTCTCCACTCCGCGTGACCTTTTTATGGCATCTATATCGCGGTCCCTGAGCTCCATTCCTCCAAGTAAAGTGGTCATCATGTCGGAAGCATCGCCGGGAAAGACCATGACCATATCTCCTCCCATCATGCGGAGTTCTCTCATTACGGACTCACGAAGACCCTCGCTTAAAGAAAGCAAAGAAACAACAAGAAAGATGCCTATTACAATACCTAAGATGGTAAGCCAACTCCTTAAAGAGCGAGCTCTCAGATTACGCAAGGCGATATTGAAGTATTCGCTGTTCATGGATTCATTTATCTACTCGTAGTTAAGCACATCAACCGGATTCTTACCGGCCGCCCTGTTTGGCGGGTAAATATCCTGCCAATGCCCCTATAACAATAGACAATAAAAAGGTTTGTTCTTATTTTTTGGAATCCTGATCCACCTCTCCATCCTTGATGTTAACCACCTTGTTGGCAAAATCCCGAAGCTCCCTATCGTGGGTTACCACTATCACCGTTCTTTCTTCTTCGTCTCTCAATTTCTGCAAAATCTCCATTATGTGTCTTCCCGTTTTAGAGTCAACGTTCCCGGTGGGTTCATCGGCCACTATCATATGAGGATTATTGACAAGGCTGCGCGCAATGGCAACCCTTTGCTTTTCTCCTCCGGAAAGCTCGGAGGGCCTGTGATCCAATCTATCCGAAAGCCCCACCTCATCAAGGTGTTTTCTTGCCCTCCTATCTCTTTCCTCTTTTGATACTCCCTGAAAAATAGAAGGAAGAGTAACATTCTCAAGAGCAGTTAAATGAGGTAAGAGGTTAAATTGCTGAAATACAAAACCAATAGTCCTTCCTCTGACCTGCGCAAGCTCGTCCTCGCTAAGTGCGGAAACATCGCTACCCTCCAGATGAACACTGCCACTGGTGGGAACATCAAGACAACTCATTATATTCAAAAGAGTGGATTTCCCCGATCCGCTCGGACCCAATATCACCACAAAATCGTTCTTCTCTATCTCTAAAGACACACCCTTCAATACTTCTATTCTTATCTTGCCAAGATCATATACTTTCCAGACATCTTTTAGCTCCAAGATATTACTCATATAATTATTCCAAGATCACTTTTTCTCCCTCGCTAAGACCCGAGATCACTTCTATCGACCTCCCCTCTCCCATCATTCCAAGCTCCACCTCTCTCCTCTCTCTTTTGCCATCTACAAGAACATCCACATAATCCTTTCCATCTTCAACATAAGTGGCTTCTCTGGGAACAATGAGTACATCTTCTTTTTCTTTTGCAAGGATCGTTGCATCCACCGTCATATTGGCTCTCACATTCTCGGGATAATCATCAAGAATGATGACCGTTTTATAGTGAACCACCCCATCCTTTATCTCTCCAACCGGATTAATAGAGACCACCTCACCCTTGAACTCCTCATCGGGAAAAGCAACAAAGGAAACATTGGCGGTATCTCCCACATCCACTCCGGGAATGTCGCCCTCATAAATAAATACCTCTATTTGAAACTCATCATCAAGAGTGAATTCGGCTACCGGCTCACCCGCACCGGCAATCTCCCCACTTCTTTTAAAAAGATTGGAGACCACCCCTTCTCCGGGAGCAGTGAGAGTAGAGTCCCTAAGTCTTTTTTCCAATAAGCTGACCTTTGCTCGAGCTTGATCTACAGCCGCCTCATTTTGCCTCACTTCCTCGGGGGAAGCATCCGCCGTGACCTGGTCCAAGCTTCTCTTAGCCTCTTCAAGGGCACTCTCTGCAGCCCTCTTTTCTCCCCTCGCAGATGAGAGCATTCCATCGGTCTCCGCTCTTGCAGAGCTCACGGCTCGTTTAAGAGAAGTGATGGTACTCAGGTTGCTGTTCATTTCCCTCCTGAAAAGCTTGAGAAGGTCTATGTCGTTACGAGGACTGTCAAACCCCTCATATTCGCTGAATTCACCGGGATCTCCCGTTAAAGTATCCTTCATTCTTTTTTCATAAAAATCGCCTTCCGCTATTTCTATGATGTTGTCGATCTCACTTACGATCTTTCTCATCTCACTTTCCACCACCTCAAGAGCCTCATCCTTGTCCTTAAAGGAAACTTCTTCTTCAACAATCATTTGCTTGTAATTACCGATAGTCTCCTCACTCCTTCTTATCGCATCGCGACTCCTTCTTGCAGAGTAAGTCTCGGAGATATAAATGCCGGTAAAATGTCTGTTTGTTATACTATCAATACCGTCCTTTACCTCCTCGACTCGAAAATGAGCTTCGCTTAGAGTGTGAGGGGTATTGCCATGAGCCTCATCAAGAATCTCTTTTACATTTTTTTGGGTATTCTCAAGACTTTCTTTGGCCGTTTCAAAGTTGCTCTCAGCGGAATCAACTCTTGCCTCGGCAGAAGAGATCTCTTCTTTGGTAGCTCCTCGAAGAAGCCTCTCAAGAGAAGCCTCCGCTGAAGAAAGCGCAGCACGAGCCTCTTTCAAGGAGATCTCCACACTCTCTTTATCCAATGACGCTAAACGATCACCCTTAGACAAGAGATCTCCTTCGCTCACAAAAACAGTTTCTATTTTTCCTCCCTCGGAAAATCCCATAACTATCTCCTCTCCCTTCTTGACCTCTCCCGTTTCAAACACTTCCTGCGTGAGAGCATCTCTTTCTATCTCCACAAAAGAGCGCTCTTCTTCTCCGTCACGAAAGACAAAGAAAAGCGCGGTCACAAGTATCAAGGCGCCTATTATAACATAGGTTCTTCTTGTTATTTTCATGATCCTTCTTTCTTAATTTGGATATTTTATCAGTTTAACATTCTTTTAAAAAATAAAAAACATACTAAAAAAGGTTCTCTTCCGGTGATCTTTTATTGTTCCGAGCATGGATAAAAAGTGCGGCAGAAAAAATAAGAGCATAGAGCAAAACAATGAAAGAAGAGGGGGTGTTTTCAATATGAGCGGCAGAGAAAGGAAGGGAGGAGGCTGCTCCGATAATACCAAGTACATAAGAGAGGAGAACATAAGAGAAGAAAGAGAAAGTGAAAAGCCCCGTAAGAGCGGTAAGAAAACCGAATATCATCACGAGGGGAAGCAGAGGAGCTATAAGGATATTTGCCGGAACGGACAAAAGGGGAACATACCCGAAGTTGTAAAGAACAAGAGGGAGTACAAAGAGCTGAGCTCCCACGGTCACGCCCAAAAGATTGGCCACAAGCTCCCTCAATTTCTCTTTTGAAAAAAGGGGATCCTCTTTTTTATAAGTTTGCTCCCTTGTGGGAAGAAGGTCATCCCCGTTTTTCCTTTTTAAGAAGATCTTTGTAATGGGCCTGTGGAACGCAAATATTCCCATCAAGGCAAGGAAGGAAAGTTGAAAGCCCAAGTCATGGTGCAAAAGAAGGGGATTGAAGGCAAGCATCCCCGCCGCCGCAAAGGACATTGTCCGAGGCAAAGACAATTTTCTTGACGCTATGCCGGAAAAAAGGGCCAATCCCCCCATAATACCCGCTCTTACAGCAGAAGAAGGGGCTCCGACAAAAACAACAAAAAGAGCAATAAGAAAAATGGAATAAACAGCCGAGCGTTTCTTTTTTATCCCAAAGAAAGAAAAAAGGTAAAAAATAACAAAAGAAAGAATAGCTACATGCATCCCGGAAACGGCCGTGATATGGCGCGTTCCGGAAACGCTCAATTTCTCATCGAGCTCATCGCTAAAAGAACTTCTATCGCCAAGCAACATAGCCTCAAGAAGAAATCGATGAGGAGCAGGAACGGACTCCCTGATATTGCCCCGCAAATATTCCCGAAAAGAAAAAATGCCTCTTTTGAGGCGCGATCCCCCTTCTTCCTCCTTTTCTATCTCGGGAAAAAAGGATGTGTGATAAACACCATCCTTTTTAAGATAATTCGCATAACCTTCCGGCGAAGGTCTTTCAAAGGACCCCTCTACTCTCAAAAGATCTCCATACCGATATTGCGCATATCTGTCGGTATAAATGAGCACTCTTCCTTTGTTGTGCTCTAAAACGAAAGAACGAGAGTCCCCCGCCGGCAAAGGCTCTTCCACTACTTTTCCGTAAACCGGAGAATGAAGATCCCTTGGAATGCCAAGGAGCGCAAAAGAGAAGCAAAAAGCACCAAAAAGGAAGAATAAAAGACAGAGAAGTATTACCATTCTGCTTTTTAGAAAGAAAAACGATGAGAGAATAAGTAAAACGCCGAGCAGAAGACCGCTCGGCGCAAAGAAAATACCGGCTACAAATGAAAGACAGAGAAAAAATATTGTTTTAGATAAAGTTATCTCACTTGGCACGTTTTAACATATTGTCTTGCCGCCTCCTTGAAACCCTCCATTTGCTCCTTTGAGAAAGGATTCTTATGAAGAAAATTCTTTTTAAGAGTTTTTTCGGGAAGAAAATTCTGCAAAAAATAATTATCAGCGGGGGCTATCTCCTTTGCGATCCTCATTATATCCTCTTCTTCATGAACACCGGGGACAACCGTGGTTCTGAACTCGTATTCCACTCCCGATCCCTTGATGATCTCTATGCTCTCTTTTATATCTTCTTTTTTTGCATTCAAGCCTTCAACTTCCGTATATCTTTCAAGAGGAACCTTGACATCCATGGCAATAAAATCCACGTACCCCGCTTTTATGATCCCTTTCAATGCCTTAGGGTTTGACCCGTTGGTATCAAGCTTCACAAGGAACCCCTTTTCCTTTATCTCCCTTGCAAATTCCGGAAGTTCCTTGCTGATCGTAGGCTCTCCTCCGCAAATCACAACTCCTTCTATCTTTCCCTTTCTTTCATCCAAGAATTGAAAGAAATCCTCTTTTTTCACATCAGGCATCTCCTTTATTCTTTCTGGAAGAACAAGTTCGGGGGAATAACACCAAGGACACCTGAAATTGCATCCCGCCAAAAAAACGGTACAAGCAATCTTTTGGGGATAGTCTATGAGAGTAAGCTTTTGAAGCCCTTTTATTTGCACAAAAAGAGAGTGTTAATCTTGCAGGACCTTGTTGTATTCCTTTCTTTCCGAATATTCTTGTTGTTTACCCTCGTTCCATTGTTTTACGGGGCGAAGATACCCCACTATCCTGGAATAGACCTCGCACTCCTTATAATCGGAAAGCTCGGAGCTCTTTGCAAGACACTCATCGCACTTGAAAACGAAAATATCCCTCCCTACGTCTTCGTAAATAAGAAGAGAGCCGTTCTCTATCTTTTCTTCCTTTAGCACCATCTCCGTCCCGCAGTCAAAGCAACGAGCATTACCCTCCTGAGCTGCCTTCACAGCCCTTTTTTTACTTGTAAAAATAGGTTTTTTTGTGATGCTCATGCTTTTTTCATGCGCCCTTGTTAGGCGACACATGACATTATTTTACTTTTTTTATTCTTTCTTTTGGCTCCTTTAGTTTACAGTAAGAACAATAGAACTTCTCACCTTTTAAATAACCACAACTCGGACAAATTGAAAAGGTGGGAGTGATGGTAATATAAGGAAGATGATAATTTTCGCACACTTTTTTGACCAAAGATTTCGCCGCATCAGGGTCTCCCACTCTCTCTCCAAGAAAAAGGTGAAGAACCGTTCCTCCGGTGAATGTTTGCTGGAGTTCGTCTTGCAGATCAAGAGCTTCAAAAGGATCGTCGGTATAATTGACCGGCAGGTGCACGGAATTAGTGTAATAGGGAGCATTCTCCGTACCGGCAGTAATAATATCGGGGTACTTCTCTTTATCCACTCTGGCTTGCCTGAATGACGCCCCTTCGCCGGGTGTCGCCTCAAGATTATAAAGATTTCCCGTTTCCTCTTGGTAATGTACCAACCTGTCTCTCATGAAGCTTAGCACCTCCAGAGCAAATTCCCTTCCTTCTTTGGAAGCGACATTCTCTCCCATAAAATTAAGAAGAGACTCATTCATTCCTATAAGGCCGATGGTAGAGAAGTGGTTTCCGAAGTAAGACCCGCGTAGTTTCTTTACCGAATAGAGATAGTGCTTGGTATAAGGATAAAGGCCCTTCTCTATGAAGTCATCAAGAACCTTTCTCTTTAATTCAAGACTGTCCTTGGCAAGATCCATCATTTCCGCAAGTCTCTTATAGTAATCTTCCTTGTTATTTGCAAGATATCCTATGCGAGGAAGATTTATGGTAACCACTCCCACGCTTCCCGTAAGAGGTTGAGAACCGAAGAGCCCTCCTCCTCTTTTTATCAGTTCATTGTTATCAAGCCTAAGACGGCAACACATAGAACGAAAATCCTCAGGATTCATGTCGGACTGCACAAAATTGGAGAAATAGTTTATCCCGTACTTGGAAGTAGCCTCCCACATCTTGTCAAGGTTTTTATTGTTCCAATCAAAATCCTTGGTAATAGAGATTGTGGGAATGGGAAAAGTAAAGACCCTGCCTTTGGCATCTCCTTCCATCAAGACCTCATAAAAGGCCTTGTTGAACATGTCCATTTCCTCTTGGAAATCCCCGTAAGTATCCTTCTGAGGCTCGCCTCCGATTATCACGGGCTGATCCTTTAAGAATCCGGGAACGGTAACATCAAGAGAAATATTTATGAAGGGCGTTTGAAAGCCCACACGAGTGGGCACCATGCAATTGAAGATAAATTCCTGCAAAGATTGCTTGACCTGCTTATAGTCAAGCCCGTCCTTTCTTATAAAAGGAGCGAGAAAAGTGTCAAAATTGCTCATGGCCTGCGCTCCCGCACTCTCTCCTTGAAGAGTGAAAAAGAAGTTGACTATTTGTCCGAGAGCGGGACGGAGGTGTTTTGGCGGCTTTGACTCCACCTTGGAAGGGACTCCCCCGAACCCGCGCAAAAGAAGATCCTGTAGATCCCATCCACAACAATAGGTAGCAAGAATATTGAGGTCATGTATATGAAAATCCTGGTTCTTTGCCGCCTCTCTTATCTTTTCGGGGTATATTTTGTTGAGCCAGTATTTTTTAGAGATGTGAGAGGTTGTGTACTGATTGAGCCCTTGAAGAGAATAGGTCATGTTGGCATTTTCCTTCACCTGCCAATCAATCTCATCAATATAGTTCTCTATAAGTTGAGTGGAATCATCAAGCTCCGAAACGGTCTCTCTTATCTCTCTCCTCTTTTCCCGGTAAATTATGTAGCTGCGAGCAGTTTCCGCCAATCCCTCCATGATAAGAACCTCCTCCACTATATTCTGCACTTCTTCCACATGGGGAATTTCCTCTCTGCTAAATCTCCTCATAAGGAGATCCAGCACTTTCTCCGTGACCTCCCTCGCCCTCTCTCCGTTGCCTTCCTTGGTGAAGGTCAGCGCTTTATAAACCGCATTCTCTATTTTTTGAGAATCAAAATCGGCTTTTCTACCGTCTCTTTTTTCAACCTTGGAAATCATAATGAAACTAAATTAATTAAACAGTCAGGTTTATAAAGGCAACAAACAGCTGGCTCCCTCCAAAAGCCAAAACAAAAAAATTCCCAATTGCCGACAAAAAGCTGAACATCAAAAATATCAAATAAGCACAAGAAATTGTCAAAATGAGAATTTCTCTAAAAACCGGTCGCTATGACGGTAACCTTGATCTCCCCTTCCTCCAGATCCTTGTCCTCAACCGCTCCAAAAATGATATTAGCATCCGAAGAGACCCTTTTCTTGATTACCTCCGCTATCTCGTTCAATTCGGAAAGACTAAGATCCTTCCCTCCATTCACATTGAAAAGTACCCCTTTGGCATTCTCGCAGGAAAGATCAACAAGCGGAAGATTCAAGGCATTTATGGCCGCTTCTTCTGCACGCCTTTTTCCTTTGGCAGAACCCTTGCCAAAGAGCGCCGATCCCGAATCCTTCATGATCGCCTTAACATCAGCGAAATCTATATTGATTATTCCCGGAAGGGTTATGAGATCGGAAATACCTTGTACCGCCTGGCGAAGTATCTCGTCGCAAGTCCAGAACGCTTGCGTAAGAGAAATGTTGGGATCCAGCGTCGAAAGGAGACGATCGTTGGAAATGGGAATGAGTGTGTCCACCTTGTCACGAACCTTGTCCAATCCTTTTTTGGCAACTTTTCTCCTCTCCTTTCCTTCAAAGGAAAAAGGAGTAGTAACCACGGCAATAGTAAGAGCGCCTGTTTCTTTTGCTATCTCGGCTATCACGGGAAGAGCTCCGGTACCCGTTCCTCCTCCCAGACCGCATGTCAAAAAGACCATATCGGAATCCTTCAGTTTTTCCATTATTTCGTCCCTGCTCTCCTCCGCGGCCTTTCTTCCGGTCTCGGGATTCATTCCCGTACCAAGGCCTTCCGTAAGCTTCTTTCCTATGCGAAGGTTCACATCTCCTTTTGCGCTTCTTAGGTCTTGAAAATCCGTATTGACAGTAATAAGCTCCACTCCTTTTATGTCGCAGCCCGCCATTCTTGATATGGCGTTACCCCCCGATCCGCCGATACCAACCACTTTAATTTTTGGTAGATCCTTCATGTTTGTAATTATTTACGGGATAAAGACTTTGAAAAATTTTTTAATCTTGGAAAGGAATCCTTTAAGATGCATGCTTTGCTTCTCCTCTTCCTCCAAGTCCATTCCGCAAAGAATAAGACCACAAACACTGGAAAAAGAAGTATCTTCTTCAAGGGGAAAGAATCTGCGAGGAGCTCCCATACGACAGGGAAGCCCTAATTTTTTCTTGGTAACCTCCTTCAAATGAGGGATTTTCGCGCCGCCACCGGTTAGAATCACTCCTCCGGGCAGATCCTTGTGCTTTGAGATCTTCTTGAGTTCTTTTTGTATGGCATCAAATATTTCCTCTATTCTCGGTTCAGCTATCTTCTTGAGTTCGTTACGCTTGAAGGATATCTCTTCACCGGAAGTAAGTTTTATTCTTTCTTTCTTGGTGCTTTTTTCTCCCAAAATGGAAGAATTGAACTTATTCTTGATGAACTCGGCAGTTTCAACATCCACTTTTAATCCAATGGCTATATCATTCCTGATATTATTGGTTCCTACCGGAAATACAGCAGTGTGCAGGAGATTGCCATCCTCATAAACCGAAATGCCGGTAGTACCGGCACCAAAGTTCACAACAAGTGCTCCCAATTCCTTTTCTTGGGCAGTGAGTACGGCACGTGCAGTAGCAATAGGATCCAGAACAAGATCACTGACTTGCATGTTGGCGCTTAAAATAGCTTGGCTCAAGTTGCGAGAATAAGAAACAAATCCGCCTACGGCGACGATTTCCGTCTCAAGTCTCACACCTTGAAGTCCCAAGGGATCCTTGATCCCTCCCTCTTTATCAATAGTATATTCCCGGGGGATGATCTCCAGTATCTCTTTATTGGGAGGAAGAGAAAATGTTTTGGCAGCTTCTATCACCCGATCCACATCCTCTTGCGCTATCTCTTGATCGGCCCTGGAAACAGAAATGAGACCTCTGGAGGCCAAACAGAATATATGCATTCCGTTTATATTGGCATACACCTCCTCCACTTCTTGACCGGCCTCCTGTTTTGCCTCTTCCATGGTAGTCTGGATTATCCTTCCCACTCTATCGGGATCACTGACAACCCCTTTGCGAACTCCGGAAGAAACATTTTCCGATTTTCCCAAAACCTTGAATCCCGTTTCCTCGGGTTGTTTTTGTACAATGATCGCTTTTACACTGCCCGTTCCTACGTCAACGGCGGCAATTATGGGGGTTTTAGTCATTTTTCTATTGTAACTCTTAAAAATTTATTTACAAACCCAAAGAATTCAAATAGTGCGTTGTCCTTTCCTCCATGAGCCTTTTTTCCTCAGATGTCTCATGATCATAATCCAGCAAATGAAGTACACCGTGAATAATAACTTGGAAAAACTCTTTTGTAAAATCCTCTTTTTTTGCCCCCTCTCTTACCTTTTCAGGGCAAATGATCATCTCTCCAAGAAGCTTTTCGTCATTATAAGGAAAGGAAAGGACATCAGTGACATAATTCCTTCCCAGGTGTTCCTTGTTAAGCCGCCTTATATCATCCTCTTTTACAAGAACAACGGAAACCTCTTTTTTAGAAACCCCCTCACCCTTAAGGACCACCTTGACAGCTTCAATAATTTGCTCTTTGTTAAAAGAAAACGGTGTAAGGTTATTAACCTCAACCGTTAAACCCTCGTTCTTGAAATCTCCCCCTTTGTCCTTGCGAGAATTTTCAAAAGAAGGATCGCTAATAAGGCCTTCTCCCATGACAATCTATCTGATTTCTCCTCTTTTCCACTTCTTTCTGTATTCCTCCTGAAGTTGAAGGCGCCTCAAGGCAAGCCGTTTCTTTGCGTTCTCGCTGATAGGCCTCTGGTGAAAACGCCTTTTGCGCGCTTCTCTGATAATGCCACTCTGAATCACCGAGCGAGTGAAACGATGCACAAGGCTACTATTATTTTCTTTTTCTTTTCTTTTTACTTCTAAAGGCATAATAAATAATCTATTTACTTATTTCCAATTTCATTCACTACCCCCCATAACGTGAATATGTAGGTGAAAGACCTCTTGCCCTCCCCCTTCGCCGACATTTATCTGTAATCTATACCCGCTTTCACTAATTCCTTCTTTTTTTGCCGCTTCTTTGGCAGTAAGAAGAATTTTTCCGGCAAGCTCCTCATCATTTTCTTTCACATCATTCAAGGTGGCAATATGCTTTCTTGGAACCACCAAGAGATGCACCGGAGCCTTGGGATTTATGTCCTTAAAAACCACTGCATGCTCGTTCTCAAGAACGGTATCCGCGGGAATTTCTTTCTTTATTATTTTACAAAAAATACAATCCATGGCTTAAAAGTAGGTTGTAATACATAATAACAGTTCCGGAGAGACAAAAAGATCAGTTCTTTTTCTCTTTCAATCTTTTCTTCACCTCTTTTACCGTCTCACTGGTCTGCACCTTCTCTTGTTGCCCCGAATCCATATCACGCAGGATCACCATGTCTTCCGCCGCCTCTTCTTTTCCGATAATGATCGTGATTGTTGCTCCGAGCTTTCCGGCTCTTGCCATCTGACTCTTCAACGAATCTTGAGCAAAAGACTCGGACACCGGAATGTTGTTATTCTTGAATTCCTCAAAAAGCGTAAGAGATTTTTTCTTTGCCAGATCACCCAGCTGAGCAATAAAAACCTGAGGCCTCTCCTTTTCCATCTTGAATCCGCTCTCCTTCATCGCAAGAATCGTTCTTTCAACTCCGACCGCCGCACCTGTTGCGGGCCGAGCTTCATCTCCTAAAACTTCACTTAGTCCATCATACCTTCCTCCGCCGCCTAGTGCAAGGGGGGCGCCTTCATCCTCTTCCTCTTTTCCAGAGGCAAAGAATTCATACACCGTACCGGTATAATAGTCAAGCCCTCTTATCAAAAAAGGATTCAAATCGTAAGGAACACCTACTTCCTCAAGGAATTCAAGAGTTCTCTTGAAGTCCTCTTTGCATTTTTTACATATATAATCCAGTATTTGCGGTGCATTCTCCTTTATTTTAACACACTTCTTGCAATCCAATGCTCTCAGGGGGTTCTTTTTCATCCTTCTCTTGCAATCGGCACAGAGCAGGTTGCTCTCTTTCTTGAGGTATTTTTTTAGTGCCGCGTGAAAATCCTCTCTGCACTTTTCATCTCCCATATTATTTATCTCCACCATCACGTTCTTGACTCCCAGTTCCTTGAAGATGTTATGTATCAATTTGATGATCTGCGCATCCACTACGGGACCCCCTTTTCCTATTACCTCAAATCCGAACTGCCAGAACTGGCGATACCTCCCGGCTTGAGATCTTTCATATCTGAAAAAGGGCTTAAAATAAAAGAATTTGACCGGCTGAGGTTTAGTGTAGAGACTGTGCTCAATATAAGCACGCATGATGGGAGCAGTGCCTTCCGGACGTAAAGCCACATCATCCCCTCCTTTAGTCTTAAAAGCATACATTTCCTTTTCCACTATATCAGTCTGCTCTCCAACAGTCCGCGCAAAAACCCTCTTATCTTCCATTATGGGCGTTTCTATACCCTCAAAACCATAGATTCTGGCATTTCTACAGACAACCTCTCTTATTTTCTCAAAATAATCATATTCCCTGCCAAAAACATCGTGCATTCCGCCGGGACTCTGAAATTTTTTGGGCATAATTGAATTAATTTGTTGTAAAAACTACAAGCCACAAAGAACGATCCCCCCGCTTCGGTTCCACTATACCATTATAGTCCTTTTTAAAGCTTGTAATCTGAATGAGATCATTCATTTGTTTAATACTCCGGGATCTTCACAGTGTTAAAAGTATCAAAGGGGGATATCTGAAAGAATACTCTTCCAATGATATATTCGCTCCGGAGCGATCCCCAGCTTCGTGAATCCAGGGAAGCAGGCCTATTGTCTCCCACCACAAAATACTCACCGTTTTCAAGGTATATCTCCTTTTCCTCCGTATTGCCAAAGTACATTATATAGTCCTCGCGCAACTTCTCTCTTTCTCCTTCTTCTTCTATGAAAACTCTTCCTTCGTCAATAATAATCTTTTCTCCCGGAAGCCCTATGATACGTTTTATGTGCCTTTTTTGAGGGTCTTCCGGATAATTGAAGACCACCACCTCGCCTCTTTCGGGGTCACGAAAATAATAAGAGATCTGATCCACTAACAAGTAATCCGCTTGCTCAAAGCTCGGCTCCATGGAAGCTCCCCGCACTATAAAGGGTTGGAATAAAAAATAGCGTATCGGGACCACGATAAGCAACACCAAGAAAACGACCTTTGCCACCTCCAAAAAATAATCAAATACCCTTTTCATACGCCCAAATGGTAGCAAATTTCAATAAAATTATCAAGCACCTTTTTTGACCGCTTGACCAAGAATGAGGTATAATAAAATGAAAAAATGAAAGGTATGTGGTCAAAAGTAAAAAAGAAGCTACTGAAAAAAGAAGAAGAGAAAGAAATTGATTATCTTTTGATAGGACTCGGCAATCCAAAAGAAAAATACAAGAAAACCGCTCACAATATCGGTTTCCGCGTTCTTACTCTCTTTAGGGAAGAAAACTGCCTCCCTCCTCTTTCAAAGGATAATACCTTGAATTCACTCGTAACCAAGGGGCAACTGGAAGAAAAAAGGGTAGCAATCGTGCTTCCTCTTACTTTCATGAACCTCTCGGGAGAAGCGGTAAGAAGATCCGTGAAAAGATTCAAGGTGCCTTTGAGCAATATCATAGTGGTTCATGACGATATAGATCTTCCCATAGGAACACTTCGCTTTTCCATTTCGCGAAACAGTGGCGGTCATAAGGGAGTATCCTCGGTCATAAAAGCTCTTCAAACAAAGGATTTTGCAAGACTACGGATAGGAATAAGCAAAGAAGAAAAAGAATCCGCCAAAGAAGTAGTGCTTAAAAATCTTCCCGCAGGAATGACCAAAATAGAGGAAAAGGCGTCAGAAGAACTAAAGGAATCCATTCTAAAAGAAGAGGTGATTGCAAGGACCATTAAAATGGAGGAAAAAAAGAACAAAGGCGATTAAAGCCTTTGTTCTTTTTCAACATTCCTTCGGGTTATCTACGAGCTCCGACCCTTACATCTGACAAGCAGTGTAAAAGTCAGAAATGTCCGTTTCGGACATCGGCCCATATTAAAAAGGAGGGATTTTTGATCGCAAACCTTTAAAAAGAATTTGCGAAGAAAAAAAGGGCCACTCGTAGATAATCCGAAAAAATATTGAATTTTAAAAACAACCGATCGAAATGGTGCTTTTATTATATTACTACTTTTATATATTGTCAAGCCCCCTCTTCTTTTCTTGAAAGAAAAAAGAGGCAAGAAAACCGTAAAGATGCAAGGGGTTTATATTTTCTTCTTTTGTGTTATGCTCTCTTTTACTTGACCAAAAAAGCGGTCTTTGAGAGCATTTTACAATGTCATCTCAAATATTCAAAGACCCTCATTAAATAAAAAAGTATGCATATAGTACTCGTGGAGAGTCCCACTAAAACAAAGACTCTGGAAAAATTCTTGGGAAAGGAGTACAAAGTTCTTGCTTCCGGGGGACATGTGAGAGATCTCCCCAAAAGCAAGCTCGGAATAGATGTGGACAGCGATTTTGAACCCCAATATGTCATTCCTCCAAGGGCAAGAAAGAATATTAAAAATCTTAAGGAGGAAATAAAGAATGCCGATACGGTCTATCTGGGAACCGATCCTGACAGAGAGGGAGAGGCCATTTCCTATCACCTTTTGCATGTTCTGGGGTTAAAAAACTATAAAAGAATTACCTTTAACGAGATAACCAAAAGCGCGGTAGAAGAAGCAACAAAGAGACCTAGGGATATCGATATGAATCTCGTGGATGCCCAGCAGGCAAGAAGAGTACTTGATAGATTAGTGGGATATAAGCTATCTCCTTTCCTGTGGAAAAAGGTGACCAGAGGATTGTCGGCGGGAAGAGTGCAATCCGCCGCTCTTTGGATAGTCACCGAAAGAGAGAAGGAGATAGAGGCCTTCAAAAGCGAGGAATATTGGAGTATCAACGCTTTGCTTGACTCCAAGGAAGGAAGCTTTCAAGCCGAACTGAAAGAAAGGAACGGAGAAAAGATCGAAAAAGGGGATGTCAAGGGGCTTCCAAACAAAGAAGATGCCCAAAGAACAAAAAAAGATCTTGAAAAAGCAGGCTTTACCGTTAAATCAATAAAACAAAAAGAGAAAAAAAGAAGCCCGCTTCCCCCATTCACGACAAGCACTATGCAGCAAGAAGCTTTTAAGAGGCTTCGCTTCCCCTCCAAGGTAACAATGTACATAGCACAATCACTCTATGAGAAAGGACTCATAACATACCACCGAACGGACTCTCTTCATCTTTCCAAAGAAGCAAAAGATCTGGCAAAAGAATATATAGAAAGAAATTATGGAAAGAAATACTACAAAGAAAGAAGCTTCACGGCAAAAGGCAGATCGCAAGAAGCTCACGAAGCAATAAGACCCACTTCACTTTCCGAAAAACAGGGGCTCAAAAGAGAGGAAGTTAAGTTGTACGACCTTATAAAAAGAAGGTTCTTGGCCTCCCTTATGAGTGAAGCCGTTTTCTACAGTACAAACATAGAAGTGGAGGCAAGAAACAAAAACGAATATCTTCTCTCAGCCAACGGCTCCATTATGCAATATGACGGGTTTATAAAGGTTTATCCCATTAAATTTCAAGAGAACGAACTTCCTCAAGTAAAAGAGAAAGAAAAATTGGAAGCAAAGGAGATAATGGCAAACCAGCATTTCACAAAGCCTCCGGCGAGATTTACGGAAGCAACTCTCATCAAAGAGCTCGAGAAGCACGGAATAGGCAGACCTTCCACTTATGTTCCCATTCTGTCAAGAATAGACGAAAAGAATTATACTGAAAAAGTGGACAAGAAATATCTGAAGCCCACTGAAATAGGAAGGATAGTGAGCGATCTTCTTGCAAATCACTTTCCCTTTATCACCGATCTCAAGTTCACCGCCCATATGGAAGAGGATCTTGACAAAGTGGCAGAAGGTAAGAGAAAGTGGCAGAATGTGATAAGGGACTTTTATAAGGATTTTATAGAAACCCTTCAAAAAAAAGAAAAAGAATTAAAAAAAGAGGATCTTATGCAAGAGGAAACAAACGAAAAATGCGACAAGTGCGGAGGGGAAATGATAATAAGAATGGGAAAATACGGGAAATTCATGGCTTGCAAAAGCTTTCCCGAGTGCAAAAACACCAAACCGCTGGAAGAAGATGAGGAAGATACTCCCGAAGAAGAGATCACCTGTGACAAGTGTAACGCCAAGATGCAAATAAAAAAAAGTAAATTCGGTAAATTCTACGGCTGCACCAATTACCCTCAATGCAAAAACATAAAATCTCTTGAGGGAGAGCTGGACATCAAGTGTCCCGACTGCAAGGAAGGGAATGTGGTAAAGAAAAAATCACGAAAAGGAAAGGATTTTTACGCCTGCGACCGTTATCCGGACTGCACCTTTACCTCAAGTAAGAAACCATCCTCTGAAGATGAATAAAAAAGGAGGTCTTTTATAAGACCTCCTTGTTGCGCTTCTTATTTTCTTGCATAATAGCGCTTGCCTGCTTTACAAGGTCGGAAATATCCTTTTCTCCCTCATTCTCCACGATCCCACAAGAGAACTTGAGAAGGGGTAGCCTTTCCCGTGCCTCACTCTTGATCCTTTCTATGAGAACCTCCGCTTCCTTTGCTTTGGTCTGGGGCAATATCATAACAAACTCGTCTCCGCCCCAACGCACGAAAAGATCATCTTTTCTGGAACAGGATATTATTATGGACCCGAACTCCTTTAGGACTCTGTCTCCCTCTTGGTAACCGCGATTATCATTTATGTCCTTGAAATTGTCTATGTCCATAAAGATTATGGACACATCGACATCCCTTCTTCCCTTCATGGCTCTGCGGTCATAAAGTCCCGTAAGGGAATCGCGAGACTCAATTCTGCTCAAAGTCTCTTCAATTCCCAAGTTCCTTGCAAGATTTATTATTTTAAAGAACTTTGATATTTTGCTCACTACAAAACACCTCCTTGTAAGTTCTTAATTTATACCATAAAAATACTAAAGAATCAAGAGGAAAATCTCTCTTTTTTTCTTTCCACCTCCGAGAGGTCCCCTTTTTCTATTCCCTCTCTTACATCTGCCATAAGATGAAGTATGAAATGGAGGTTGTGGACCATAAGAAGCATGATACCGTATATCTCTCTTCTTCTTGAGAGATGGTGCAAATAACCTTTGTGATAATTAAGACACACTCGACAAGAACAATTCTCATCCAGAGGGCCTTTTGCATCTTTAAAGCGAGAAGATCTTATATTAACCCTTCCATGAGAAGAAAGAATGGTGCCATGGCGAGCAAAACGCGTGGGGATAACGCAATCAAAAAGATCGACTCCCCTTTTTACAGCCTCCACCAGATCCTCGGGTTCTCCTATCCCCAGAAGGTGCTTCGGTTTTTCCGGAGGAAGTTCCTCGGAGAGGAGGTCAAGGATGGAATACATATTCTCTTTGGAATCTCCAAAGGATTCACCGAAAGAACCCCCTATCCCGAATCCAAAAAAGGGAAGGGAAGATATGTATCTTGCCGAATTCTTGCGAAGATCCTCAAATCTCCCCCCTTGAACAATGCCCATCATTGCTTGATGATCGTTCTTTAGGGTGTTGAGCGATCTCTCCGCCCAACGGTGAGTCCTTTCAAGGGAATCTTTTTGGTAATCATAGGAGTCCGCCGGAGAAGTGCATTCGTCAAAGGCAAAGATGATATCCGCTCCAAGGGCCTCTTGAGCCCTGATGGAATCCTCGGGAGTGATGCTTATGATGTCGCCATTGAAAGGAGATTTGAACACCACCCCCTTTTCTTTTATTCTTACCATTCCTTCCTTTCTTTCCGTGCTACTGCTTGCCCCCTTGTGCGGGAGTTTTCCGGTACTTCTTCCCCATCCCGCTCCCAAGCTGAAAACTTGAAACCCGCCACTATCGGTCATAAGAGGATGATCCGTCCCCAAAAAACGATGAAGGCCACCAAAGCGCTCTACGGTCTCATATTCTTTACTACAATAAAAATGAAAAGTATTCACCATGAATATCTCCGCTCCCAATGCACTTGCCTCATCAAATCCCATCCCCTTGAGAGCGCCCTTCGTAGCGACCGGCACGAATGCCGGAGTATTTATCTTCCCGTGCGGAGTACTTAAAACCCCTCTACGCGCTTTTCCGTATTCCTTTTTTATTTCAAACCCAAACATGAGGGAAATTATACAATAAAAAGAAGAAAGAGGCACGATAAGTGCCTCTTTTTTTCATTTTTCCTTTGAAACCAATCGCCAAGCACAAAAAAGTACTACAATAAGGAGTAAAAAAACCGGTACATAGAAAGCCGCCGCCTTAAAGGCTTGAGCCAACGCCTCAACCAAGGAAGATGCCCAAGGCGGACGATTCCAGAAGTTCAATCCCGGCGGGCCGGTTATTGCTCCTCCAAGATAAATGACTATCACTATCAACGCTCTTCCTATTCTGCCGTTCAGATTCTTGATCTTTTCCATTCTTGCTCCTTTTCCCTCCAAGACATCATCCCTCCTTTTTTTTAGTACTTAAATTATAAAACAAAAAAGGTGTTTAGTCAACTAACACCTTTTTCCTTTACTCCATAAAACCAAATAAGATTGTACCTATATTCCACAATTGTGGAATATAGGTACAAAATTGCTCTTATGTTTCTTGTGGGTTTGCTTTGGGTTTATTTTGCAAAAATAAAATCAAGACGTCTCGTTTCAATGCTCCCTCCTGCCAACTTAACCTTCAACTTATCTCCCAAAGCGTATCTCTTCTTCTTTCTTGTTCCTATAAGAGCATAAGTTTCTTCATCAAGAACATAGTAATCATCATCCATCTCGCTTACGGATATCATTCCTTCCGCCTTGGTTTCAAGCTCTTGAACAAATATTCCGGCATTGGTCACGCCCGATATGATGGCTTGAAATTCTTCTCCCACTCTTTCAAGCATATACTCCACTTGCTTATAGGCAATGGAAGCTCTTTCGGCATCCAGCACATCAAGCTCCCTGTTTGATATCTCTTTTGCCACCTTGTTATATTTCTTGGCACTAACATCCTTTCCTTGAAGTTTCTTTTTTATTATCCGATGCATCAAAAGGTCGGCATATCTTCTTATGGGAGAAGTAAAGTGCATGTACTCCTCAAGCGCAAGCCCGAAATGCTTCTTGTTCTCTATAGAATACATGGCTTTGGACATGGATTGAAGCACAGCTTTCTTTACCAAGAACTCCTCATCCTTTCCTCTTATCTTCTCAAAAAGTTCATTGAGCTCCGAAGAAGAAATGGTCTCGCCTTTCACCTCTATCTTGTAGCCAAATCCGGCGAGAAACGACAAGAGATTACTTATCATTTCCCGATCGGGAGGTTCATGAATCCTGTAAAGAGTGTTGAATCTTTTTGCAACCCTTCTGTTTGCAAGTACCATGAACTCCTCTATGAGATCATGGGTAAACAAGTGTTCTTTTTTAAAAACATAAAGGGGTCTTCCGTCGTGATCGAGATGAAAAAGAAGTTCCTCATCATCAATGACAAGAGCTCCTCTTTGCGTTCTCTCTTTCTTTAGATTCCCGGCCACTTTGGCAAGGCAAGACAATTCCTTTTGAAAGGGACCCTTCTTTTGATCCAGAATGTCTTGAGCTTCTTTATAATCAAATCTCTTTTGAGAACGAATAACGGTCTCTCCAAACCATTCTTCCTCTATATCTCCATTTTCATTCATCTTAAAAACAGCTGAAAAAGCGGCTCTATCCTCATTCGGCCTCAGGCTGCAAATGTCATTGGAAAGATTTTCGGGAAGCATAGGAATGGTACGATCAACAAGATAAATAGAGAAAGCCCTTTCGCGTGCCTCTTGATCCAATTTACTCCCCTCCTCCACATAGTGAGAAACATCTGCAATATGAATTCCTATCTCGTAGGACCCACCCTCCAGTTCCCTGAAAGAAAGAGCATCATCGAAGTCCTTCGCATCCTCCGGATCTATAGTAAAAGTGGGGATGCCTCGAAAATCTCTTCTTTTCTCGGGATGAAAAGGTTTCTTTGAGACCTTCTTTGCTTCCTTTTTGATCCCTTTGCCAAAATCCACAAAAAGCCCTTTTTCAAGGACGATAGAATGAAGCTCCGCTTCATTATCCCCCTTTTTTCCTATTTTTTTTATCACCCTTCCTTCCGGGTTCTTCTTTTGATCCTTCCAAGAAACAAGTTCTGCCAAAACTTTCTGCCCGTCCTCAACATTCCTGTCGGGTATAAAGAGGTCCTTGTACATCTTGGGATCGTCAGGAACAAGGAAAGCAAATCCTTTTCCTTTCTTTTTCTCAATAACTCCCACAAAGCGAGTTTTGGCTCTCTTTAAAACCTCAACCACCTTGCCGTGCTGTTTTTCACCTTTCTTGCGAGGAAGAAGTACTATCTCCACCTCATCTCCGTGAAGAGCGGTATTAAGAAGAGAAGAGTCTATTTTCACATCCTCTTCCAATTCATCACTCTTAAGATAACCCCATCCAAGGGAAGTGATGGTTATTATTCCTTTTATCCTGTTAGCCATAATTCCTTTTGTCCTTTAAAAATTTTGAGCAATAAATGCAACAAACTTCAACTAGAGTATAAAACAACTGTCTCTACAATCAAAAAAAGGAGTGTGAACCTCCTTTTTGGCCCAAAATGGAAACCCCCTCCCACAGAAGGGGATCTCTTTTTTAGACGCGAGAAACGTTTGCGGCCTTCGGTCCTTTATTGGACGAAGCCATTTCGAAACTCACTTTATCCCCTACCTTGAGATCGTCAAATTCTACATCAACCAGATCATTGGAGTGAAAAAAAAGATCTTCCTCTCCTTCTCTTTTGATGAAGCCAAATCCTCTCTCGGTAAGTGTTTTGATTTCTCCTTCCATTTAAGTGACTTTGTTATTTTTAAAAACTCGCTTCTTTAGCGAGGAAATGTGACAGAAACCGACCTCATTTCTCCACGCTGAAAAAAGAGTACACCAAATCATTACTTTTGTCAATTATAATCCCGTAAGAAGGGCTGAAACAACCCCCACAAGAAGGATCCCGTCGAAGATGCCTGCACCCCCGATCGACATTACCCCTCCTCTCTTTCTCATGATCCACGGGAGATGCAAGAGATCCGCTCCTATTATAACACCAAGAACCCCCGCACTAAATGCCACTTCTGCCGCCTGTTCGGGAGCAAGCATCAAAGAGAAAATTACAGCGAACAATACAGGAAGCAACATGGGTATCATTATTCCTCTTTTCTCAATAAAGCGAGCTCCCAAGAAAGAGAAGAAAGCCACCACTCCCGTGGTTATAAAAAGCTCTTTTAAAGGAAGTTCCGGCAAAAAATAACCCACTATCAAAAGAGGAATAAGCGCACCGCCAACATTTATGGAAACTCCTTGCGCTCTCCATACTACTCGTTTTAACGCCCCAAAAAAAGAAGTTTCCACAACACGCACAAACCTTTTTCTGGTAAGTGGTATATTTATGAAGGATGTTATGAGCATGACAAGAAGGATGAGCAACATTCCTCCCGCCGAAAGATCCAAAAAACCGAGACCGAGATAAATAACAAGAAAAGCCGCGATGGCAGGCGCAAGAATTATGAAAAGAAGAAATAGAAGAATTAGATATAAGAAATACATTTTTTATTTCCAGGTTACCGTAAAACGATGAGACTCGCCTCCATCAGAGAGACGACACTTCTCTTCCTTGCAGTCCGTATCCCTTCCGGTAACAAAGAACATGAGTTGAGCAAAATAACCTTCCAAGTATCTACAATGAATAGGATGCCCTACAAAATTGCAAAGATCTATAGTGGCCTTCCCTTGCTCTTCGTCAATAAGAACGCCGCGAATTTCACCCGAGCTCTTGTAGTACTTCTTCCAGGCGCGATCCGCATTCTCATAGAATTTTTTCACGGAAACAAGCAGTCTGCTTGCAAACCTCAAGAGAAAAGAGATCTTGGCCGAATCTCTCCCTATTTCTTTCACATCCTCATCATCGAGCTCAAAAACCCTCTTTTCCACAATGAGAAACGCAATATAGAAAGCAGTGGGAACCTCTTGAGTAGCTTTGAGACGAGAAAAATTAACCTTATAACCCAGGTCCCTCATTTCCTTTTGCATTTTCTCTTTCCCTTCTTCTCCAAATCTTTTCTCAATTACCTTCAAGTGGTCCAGCACGCCCCGCGCAGAAAAACTGCCTTCGGTATTCTCTATGGATTCTTTATCTTTTTCACTTAAATTTATCATTTGTAAATAATCTAGTATGATTTTCCTTTTAAGGCAAATTATGTATCATTAGGAAAGACTATAAGAAAATATCAATATTCTTCTCTATATGGAAATAGCCACCATTATCATCGCCATCGGAGTTCTTATTTTTTTGGCCCATTTCTTCGGTTGGCTTTTCAGCTTTGTCAGGATCCCGGATGTTCTCATGCTTATGGCAATAGGAATTCTTCTCGGTCCGGTGCTAGGCGTAGTTTCGCCCGATTTCTTCGGGAGAGCCGGAGATGCGATAATAATGATCATACTGGTAATGATCCTTTTTGAAGGAGCCATAAAACTCAAATTCAGCCACCTCAAAAAGGCAATGCTTGGTACGATCACTTTGGGAATATCCAGCTTTCTCCTGACCACTGCCGGAGTAGGACTTCTTCTTTCCCAGCTTGTCAATTTTCCGCTCGTCCCCTCTTTCCTTATCGGAGCCATCTTGGGAAGTAATTCCACAGCCCTGGTCATTCCCTTTATAGAAAAACTACGCATAAAAGAAGAGTCACGCACCACCCTGTTTTTAGAATCAAGCCTCAGCGATGTTTTCAGTATCGTACTTACTCTTGCTTTGATAGCTTCCATGGAGCTGGGAGTATTTCAGATGGAAACAGTGGTGCTCGATATAACCGCAAATCTTGCTTTAGCCACCATGTTGGGAGCATTCTTCGCTTTTGTGTGGTCGCTGGTCCTCAACAAGATACACAACATACAGAACTCGGTCTTTGCCACTCCGGCCTTTGTTTTCATAGTATTCGGAATAACGGAGATCCTGGGTTACAGCGGACTCGTGTCGGTAATAGCATTCGGAATAGTGCTCGGCAACATACCATTCCTTCTTTCTTCTTTGAGAGAGAACTACGGCACCTTGTATGACATGTTCCGCCCAAAACCACTTTCCAGTAGAGAACTTTCCTTTTTCTCGGAAATGGTCTTTATCATAAAGGTGTTCTTCTTTCTTTTTATAGGAATATCCCTCAATTTTGAGGACACCTCCATTCTCCTTCTTGCCCTTTTCTTGGGAATACTAATTTTCCTACTCCGTCTCATTGCGGTACTGTTTAGCATTCCCCGTTCAACGCCGAAATTTGATGCATCCATCATGTCCGTTACCGCTCCAAGAGGACTCGCTCCGGCGGTATTGGCACTTATACCCATACAAAAAGGTCTTGAAGGAGGAGAACTGATACAAGATATAACCTACGCGGTCATATTCTTTTCAATATTCTTCACCTCTCTTCTCATTTTCCTGCTCTATAACACAAGAACAAGAAAGGTGTATGAACTTCTTTTGCCAAATTTCGCCGACAATCCTCGAAACAATACCAAGGAATATCCAGGTAAAGAAAAAGAAATTCCCGCCCCATAAGAAGGGTGGGAATTAAAAAGGAGACCACGATCTTCATTTCTCTTTTTGTTCCTTATCCTCCTCGTCTTCCTTGGAGTGATAATTGGAATTCTCCTCTTTTAACTTCTTAATGATCTTTTTTGCTTTTTTCAGCTCTTTCTTCAATTCTACCATCTTCACCTCTCTTCCGACCATCAATTTGTTGGCCTTTTCGTACTCCTCCACCTGTCTTTTCAATTCTTTGGTCCTTTCGTCCACCTGTCTTTCCAGCTCCTCATTGAGTTCCTTCAATTCCTTGGTTCTCGCATTCACCCTTATTTCCAAAACCTGCTTTTGTTCCTCCATTTTCTCCTGATAACCCCTAAGTCTGCGCACCATTCTATTAAAAGAATGCGATATACTTCTCACCTCTTTGGTCCCTCTGGGTTTTATGGGATCGATCCTCAGCTTCCCTCTTCCTATCTTCTCCTGCTCTTTGCATATCTTTTTTATCGGAGAGATAACAGAAAAATAAAAAATAACAATAAAAACAAAGAAAATGAACAAAAGAGTGGAAAACACCCATGCATAACCCATATAAGCCAACTCTTTTGCTTCTTTCAAAAGATCTTCCACTGAACTTGCCAATACGATCACTTGCCCTTCTTTCCCCGGATGAACGATCTTCTTTACTCTTTCTCCTTCTATGATACCGTCTCTTACTTGAGTTTTGTCAGTGTCCAGAGCTGTCCTTGCAACATCAACTAATTTCTCATCAAACCCTCTCTCTTCTTCCAAGCTTGTCTTTTTTACACTTCCATCCCCTTCTATTACCTGAATATATCTAACATCCTCAATTCCCGCTATGCTTTCCAGTAAAACATCATCCACTTCTTCCCGATCATCGCTTTCATTATATTTAAACTGAGAAGAGTATAATAGTTCGTTTGCTATAATGACCAACGACCTCCTTTCCTCCACACGCCTTTCAATGGTTTCTTCTTGCCAAGCTTGCACTCCCAAAAATATCACTCCAAAGAAGAATAGTAACACTATTCCGCAAACAATAAATATTATGTGATGTAGAGAAAGTCTCCTCATTCTTTTTGACCAATCATTTAGGATGAGACATTTTCTTGCCCGATCATGGATTCATCATGATGCAAACAATCATCAAAGCCTTCATTTTCCTTGAAAAAAAGTATATTCTTTCAGTCTAGCACCTTTGATAGTAAAATAAAACATTGCTTGATGCTTTCGTTCATCGGTATGCCAAAAATGGTTTCAAAAAAGCATGTGTTTGAGTAATATTATAAGAACAAAAAGGTAACAAACAAGATAGGAAATTTATTTTGCCCTAGGTCAAAAAGACTTTGTCCTAACTGCTTCCCTTTTTGTCCTATTTGCATCTCTTGACATTCAATTGTCTTACCAGTAAAATGCTCACAAATCAATAAAGTTACATGAATCACTCGGTAAAAGCAATTAATGTAGTGGTGGTCGTGGTCCTTCTTTTAAAGAAGGGGGCTTTGTTGTGCTAAAAAAAGAATGTAAAAAAACAAAGCCTCCCGCAAAAAATCGGGAGGTTTTTCATTCTCCTCGTACTCAAGGGAAAATTTCCTTTGCGTACGGGGAGAATGAGGCGAATCCCTCACCGGGGCACCGAAATTCCGTTTGCGGGAGACCCCCCAAGCAGGATCATCGGTCATTCGCCTCTCTTCCCGTAACCAAAGGGAGGGAGCCAAAGCAAAAGACCCTTTTGAAAGGGTCTTTTTTTATTATCTTATTTCGTACTCTATTATCACACTTGATGTGATCTCGCTCTCACCGGGCTCTATGGGAACCTCCTCCTCGGCAACATCTTCCATGGCCACCTCTCTCATGTCAGCTTCCATAAAGGGAGTCCTGTAAAATGCTTTGTCCTCGGAGAAATCAAGTACCCTTCCCAAGGAGACCTCAAGAGAGGCAGCAATACTTTCCGCCCTATCCTCTGCTTCTCTTATAGCTTCTTCTCTTGCCTGTGATTTGTACTCCTCCTCATTTTCTATGGAGAAGCGAAGATTCTTCACCTCGTTAGCACCAGCTCTTATCGCACCGTCAATAAGGGACCCCACATCTTCCAGATCCTTAAATTCAACCTCCACGGTGTTGCGAGCCTCATAAGCATAGATGACCCTTTCCCTCTCTCCGGTTCTCTCATCTTCCCTGTGGTCATACAAAGGACGCATATCAAAGCCGGAAGTTTGGATCATGTCCTCTTCCACTCCCTCTTCTTTTAAGTAAGAAATGACGTTTTCCGTCTTCTCATTATTTTCATTTAGAGCTTCCTCGCTATCCTCTTCTTGAGTAATCACCGAAAGGTATATTTCCGCCACATCGGGAGCTGCAGACACCTCTCCTTCTCCGTGCACTTCAATAGTACGAAGGTGATCGCTCTCAAGGCCTATATAGCCCGCCCTCTTCACTTCGTTACTTATCAGGACAAAAACAAAAACAGCGAGAAGAGCCAAGAATACCGTTGCTACCACGATAAAGACGGATCTTATTCTTTTTTCTACTTCCATGGTTTTTTTGTTTATTGATTTAATTATACGACCATTTATATAAAGAAAGGATAGCACCTGAAAGAGTAAAAATAAAGAGAGTTGACTTTTGTGAGACCAAGTGCTAGGATACTGCCTTGGTGCGGGCAGGTTGTCGCCCGAGTTTGGTTTCGTTCATTGAATCCGAAGGAAATTTAACTGTAAAATCGACTATGCAAGACTCTTTAACACAAATAAAAAACGCGGAAGAAACCACCGAAAAGCAGTTGGAAGAAGTAAAGGATAGACTAGAGGAAGAGTTAAGAGAAAGAAACGAATTCTGGAAAAAAAAGAAAGAAGCAATGCTGGAGAACCACAAGAACTCCCTGAGGTCCTTGGATGAGAAGGTGGAAAGAAAGTGGAAAGAAAGAGAAAAGAGAATACTGGAAGAGAACGAAAAAGAAATAAAAAGAATAAAAGAGAACTATAAAAAGAATATTGACTCCCTGTCAAAGAAGGTAATTGAAGAGCTTATATGAATCTTCCCGCAAAAAAGGTTGAAATAATAGGATTGAAAGAAAAGTATAAAGAAATACTGGAAGAACTTCAGCTTACCGGAGTAGCAGAGGTGATCTCCGTAGATGCCGAAAAATCAAAGAAAAAGGAAGGTTTTCATAAAAGAAAGCAGCAGCTGGAATTTGAGCTCGCTCAAGCAAAGTTCGTTAAAACCTTTCTTTCCGGTTATGCCCCGAAAGAGAATTTCGTTACCGGTCTTATAGACAGCTTCTGCCCGGAAAAAAAGAAGTGCACATTGGAAGAGCTCCAGAACCTGGCCAGTTCCGAAACCACCAAAGAAACCACCAAGAAGTGCCAAGAAATAGAAAGGAGCCTCAACGAGATAATCTCCAAAAGAGAATCGCTACAAAGGGAGATCAAGGATGTTGAGAAGTTCTCGGGAATCTCTCTCATATCATCAAAAGGCCTGCAAAACTTTGAGATATTCACAGGATCCATCTCCAAGGAAAAGAAAGATAATCTATTAGATACTCTAAGAGAAAAGAGTATTTTCTTTTATATAGAATGGGGAACTCCAAAAGAGGGAAGAGATGCAGGATTTTCTATGGTTTACCCGAAAGGAGAAAAGGAATTTGTCAGGATCGCGGAAAGCGCGGGAGCTAAAAGCGAGCCACTTCCCTCTTCCGAAAAAGCGCCCTCTGTGGTGCTCAAAGAAAAAAAAGAGGCACTCAAGAACCTCAAAGAACAAGAAGAAAAAGAAAAACAAAGAGCAAGAGCGCTCTCAGAGGAAATACCGAAATTTGAAGCGTTGATCGATTTTTATACTTGGGAACTTGAGAAAACAGAGGTCTTCGAAATCAGCAAGGAAACCAAAAATTATTTTTACTTGAAAGCATGGATAAAGGGGGATGAGCTTGAGAATATAGAAAAAAGACTAAAAAAGATAACCCCTTATTTGACCATAGAAGAATTGGAGCTTGAAAAAGGAGAGGCGGCACCGGTCTTTGTAGAGAATGAAGGCATCATGAAGAGCTTCGAGGTAGTGACCAAGGTTTACGGATTCCCGAAAAGCAACGAACCGGATCCAACTCCTTATCTTGCCCCCTTCTTTGCAGTGGCTTTCGGGCTGGCATTATCGGATGCGGGTTACGGGATTCTTCTCATAGCATTCTCCCTTCTTATGAAAAAGAGGCTTGAAGAGGCCACGGATTTCTTCAATCTGTTCATGATCTCCGGAGGATTTACCATTATTGCCGGGCTTCTTACGGGAACTTTCTTCGGAACAGACCTTTTTCAAGGATTGAGAGTCATGGATGCAATGGAAAATCCCATACAAATAATGATCCTTGTATCCGTATTGGGAATAATACAGATAATAGCGGGGGTGCTCATAGGACTATTTTGGAACCTCAAGCAAGGAAGAAAAGACATAGCTTTTGGACCGAAACTGGGGTCTCTGGTCTTTTTTGGGGGACTAGGAATCTTTTTTCTCACAGAAAGTCTTTTTGCTCTCATCGCCTCCATAATCTTGATGATGGGACTAAACATATACTTCAAGAAAGCCGATAGCATACTTCAAAAAGTTGCCGGAGGATTCGGGTCGCTTTACGATCTCATAGGTTACTTTAGTGACGTCCTTTCCTATTCAAGGCTCCTGGCGCTAGGACTTGCTACGGGAATCATTGCCATGACCATAAACATGATAGCCGAAATATCAATGGAAATGATTCCCGTGGCCGGTCTAAATTTGCTTATAGCCGGAGCAATATTGATCTTCGGTCATTTTGCAAATCTGGCCATAAACTCCTTGAGCAGTTTCATACATTCTGCAAGGCTTCAATTCGTGGAATTCTTTTCCAAATTCATGGAAGGCGGAGGAGAGGAAATAAAACCACTTAGAAAACAAGGTCGTTTTATAAAAGTCGTTAACAAATAAATTATGGAAATAGGAATAGTATTGGCAATGCTTGCGGCAGGACTTGCAGTAACCTTGCCTTGTATAGGTTCCGCTGTAGCTCTTTCGCAAGTAGGAAGATCGGCTTCGGGACTCATTTCCGAAGAACCCGAGAAGTTCGGTAAAGCGCTTCTCCTGCAGGTGCTTCCCGGAACTCAAGGTATTTACGGTTTCCTTGCTGCAGTATTGATCCTTCAGGAAGTGGGGCTTTTCGCCGAAGAAATGCTGGAGGTCTCCGCGGGAGTGGGATGGCAAATCCTTATGGCATCCATACCGATAGCCTTTGCCGGAATAATGTCAAGCATTATGCAAGGAAAAGTTTCTTCCGCCGGAATATCCACTTTGGCCAAAAAACCCGAGGAAACAGGGAAAGCTATTATACTTTCTGCCATGGTGGAAACTTATGCGGTAATAGCGCTTCTTTTGACCATCCTCATCTTAAACGGAATAACAGTGTAAAAAAATGCCTTTGGAAGATCTAATAGCAAAAGTTAAAGAAAAACAGAAGGAGAAAGAGAGGGCCCTAAAAAGAAAACAAGAAAAAAAGATCAAAAACCTCGACGAAAAGTGGAGAAAAAAGCTTCGTGCCCTTGAAGATAAACTTCAAAAGAAAAAGGAGAAAAAGAAAGAGGAAGCTTTGCTGCAAAAGGAAAGAAAAAGGGCGTTTGAGCTCAAAATGGAAAGACTGAAACTAAAGAGAGACCTTTCCGAAGAGGCGAAGAAGAAAATATTGGAGGATATGGAGAACCTCTCTCCGGAGGAAAAAAGGAAGATCTTTGCTTCTTACCTGAAAAGGACGGAGAATTTCATAGAAGAAAGTAACAAGATAGTGGTACCAAGAGGAAAAAAAGAGGAAGCACAGAAGATTCTAAAAGAAGTGGGGATAGAAAGGGAGCCTTCGGAGGAAAGGGTGGATTTTTCAGAAGGATTTCTTTTCTTGGGAGATAATTGGTCCTTAAAGGTAACTATGGAGAAAATATTGCGAGAAAACCTTAAAAACAAAAAGAAAGAGTTCTCCAGAAACCTTTTCGGAGATCTATGAAGTATCTTTTCTTAAATTCCTATCTCGAAGCACGGGAAAAGCATATCGCGAATTGGACGGATTTTGACCGCATGATAAACAGCAAGGACAAGAGATCGGCCTTGGAGGTATTGCAGAACACGGATTACGGAATCTACGCTTTGGAAAGCGACTCCCCGGAAGAAATAATAAGAAAGGAGAAAGAATCCTTCAGGAAAGATTTGGTCAAAATGGGATATCAGCATTTGGCCGACCTTTATTTCTTGAAGGAAGACATAACGAATCTTCGAATACTGTTAAAGAACAAGTTGCTCGGGACAAAAACGGAGCTAAACCCCCTTGGGAAAGATGAGAGGAATCTAAAAAAAGAATTCGAGGAAGAAATGAAAGAAGCCGGAAAAATAAAAAGTTTCGCGCTACTCGACGATCACCTGACAGAAATTCATCTTAAAAGGATGAAAGAGCATGCCAAGGAGGACAACAAGACAAACAGCTTCATTAATGAATATGAAGAAGTCTTGAGAAATTCTTCGGGTAAAGCGCGGGAAGAAAGAATAAGAGAAATAGAGGAGGATTTCATGAGAAGCAAGAGAAAAGAAAATGAAGGTCTTGCTCCCGTCATCGCTTATTTCATGCAAAAGTGGAGAGCGGAAAAGTTCATCAAGACCATAATTTCGGGAAAAGAAGCGGGCCTTTTTCCTTCGGAAATAAAAACAGTCCTGCATAATCTAAGAATATTATGAGCAAAGCAGCATTCATAGCGCCAAAAGCCTACTGTCGTTCCTTTAGACTCTTAGGTTTTCATTGCTATGAAGCAAACAAAGAGGAGGAAGCACAAGAGCTTATAAAAAAACTTAAAGAAGAGGGTTATGTTCTTATCATGACCACCGAGGATCTGGTGTCAGATGCCGGCTATCAAGCGGTGGTCTTGCCGGGAATAAAGAAAGGAGACGGAAAAGAGGCTCTCAACAAGCAAATAGAAAAAGCCTTGGGAGGGGCAGTTTCCGCCTCCTTTCTAGATGCAGAATAATAAAAAAACCATGATGAGCACAAACAAAAATCCAAAATCGAAAGGAAAGGAGGGAGTGATCACCAAGGTTTCCGGCCCCCTTGTTGTTGCAGAGAATATGGAAGGAGCCAGTATTTACGAGGTGGTAAAAGTGGGAGCCGAAGGTCTTTCGGGGGAAGTGATCGAAATGAGAGAAGGAGTGGCTTCTATTCAAGTTTATGAAGAAACCACCGGGATCGGACCGGGAGAATCGGTAGAAAGAACCGGATCGCAGCTTTCCGTGGTTCTTGGCCCCGGGCTTCTCGGAGCAATATATGACGGAATACAAAGGCCTTTGGATTCCATTCATGAAAAAGCCGGGGATTTTATAACCCGCGGTATCGAAGTTCCCGCCTTGAGTAAGGAAAAGAAGTGGCTTTTTAAGCCGATAGCAAAAAAAGGGGATACGGTTACCGGAGGTGATGTACTCGGAGAAGTAAAAGAAACAAGTGCCATTTCACACAAAATAATGGTACCTCCCTCCGTAGAAGATGCGGAGCTGACTCACATAGAAAAAGGAGAATATAGCATTGAAGAACCCGTGGCACGCATCAAAACGGAAGAGGGCGAGGAAAATATAACCATGCTTCAAGTGTGGCCCATTAGAAGCCCGAGGCCCATAAAGGAAAAACTATTACCGCAGGAACCTCTCATTACGGGACAAAGGGTTGTGGATGCATTCTTTCCGGTAGCAAAAGGAGGAACCGCAAGTGTTCCCGGTCCTTTTGGGTCTGGAAAAACGGTGGTACAACATCAGTTGGCCAAATGGTCCGATGCGGATGTTATAGTTTTCATAGGGTGTGGAGAAAGAGGTAATGAGATGACGGAAGTACTTCAAGAGTTTCCCGAGCTGGAAGACCCGAGGACCGGAAAACCCTTAATGGAAAGAACTGTTCTAATAGCAAACACCTCCAATATGCCGGTTGCTGCAAGGGAGGCTTCCATTTACACCGGAATAACCATAGCAGAATACTTTCGAGATATGGGATATAAAGTAGCTCTTATGGCAGACTCCACTTCAAGATGGGCGGAGGCTTTAAGAGAGATGTCCGCAAGATTGGAAGAAATGCCGGGAGAGGAGGGTTATCCCGCTTATTTGGGCTCCAAGATCGCTGCTTTTTACGAGAGGGCAGGATATGTAAGCTGTAAAGGAAAGAAGAAGAGAGAGGGTTCTCTCACCGTGATAGGCGCCGTTTCACCTCCGGGAGGAGATCTTTCAGAGCCTGTAACGCAAAACAGCTTAAGAACCAGTAAAGTCTTCTGGAGTCTGGAAGATGACCTTGCGAACGCCAGACACTTTCCGGCAATAAGTTGGCTCAACAGCTACTCTTTATACACAAAGGACCTTTCGGAATTCTTTGAGAAGGAATTGGGTAAAGAATTCAAAAAGAACAGGGATCAGGCAATGAAAATACTTTCCAAAGAAGCGGAACTTGAGGAAATAGTAAGACTGGTAGGTTTTGAGGCACTCTCCGGGAAAGACAAGCTCACAATGGAAACAGCGAAGATATTAAGAGAAGACTTTTTGATGCAAGATGCTTTTGATGAGATCGATACCTTCTGTCCGTTAAAAAAGCAAGCGAAAATGCTCAAAGCGATCATCGACTTCTACAGGAAAGGAGAAAGGATGCTTGATGGTAACGAGGATGTAGAAAAGGTCCTAAACTTGGAAGAAAAGAAGAAAATAGCCGAATTAAAATTCGCCTCCAAATAAGTTAACAAGAAAAGAGGCTAAAAAAATATGTCTATCACCTACAAAGGATTAAAAGAAATAGTCGGCTCTCTTGTTCTGGTAGAAGGAGTAAAAGAAGTTAAATACGAAGAACTCGTCAAGATAAGGATGCCGGGTGGAGAAGAGAAGATGGGAAGGGTTCTTGAGGCTTCCAAGGGAAAAGCTCTTCTTCAAATGTTCGAGGAAACAAGAGGAATGGAACTAAAAAACGCGGAAGCCGTTTTCCTTGGAGAAACAATGAAGATCGATGCCAGCATGGATATGATGGGAAGGATATTTGACGGCTCTGCCAATCCGCTGGACGGATATCCAAACCCTATAGGAGAAATTTCACTGGACATCAATGGAAACCCCATGAACCCCTATTCCCGGGAATTTCCCGACGATTTCCTGCAAACAGGAATCTCGGGTATTGACGGGCTAAATACGCTGGTACGAGGACAGAAGCTCCCTATTTTCTCCGGAGCCGGTCTTCCCCATTCTCAAATAGCAACCCAAATAGCAAGACAAGCAAAAATAAAAGGAGATTTTTCCGTGGTCTTCGGAGCAATGGGAATCACTTTTGAGGAATCAAGATTCTTCATAAATGAATTGAAGAGAACGGGAGCTCTTGATAGATCGATACTCTTTGTGAATACCGCCGACGATCCGGTGATCGAAAGAGTAACCCTTCCGAGGTTAGCGCTTACCACCGCTGAATATCTTGCTTTTCACAAAGGACATGAGGTTCTGGTGATCTTGACCGATATGACGAACTACTGCGAGGCTCTCAGGGAAATATCCGCAGCAAGAAAAGAGATCCCCGGAAGAAGAGGTTATCCCGGATATCTCTACACCGATCTTGCAAGCATCTACGAGAGAGCAGGAATCATAAAAGGAAAACCCGGTTCCATCACTCAAGTTCCCATCCTCACGATGCCCGAAGACGACAAAACACATCCTATTCCGGATCTTAGCGGATATATTACCGAGGGACAGGTCATGGTATCAAGAAACCTTCATCAAGCGGGAATATACCCACCCATAGATGTGTTAAACAGTCTTTCAAGGCTAAAGAACAAGGGGATAGGAGAAGGAAAGACGAGAGAGGATCATAAGGGATGGGCCAATCAGATCTTTGCTTCCTATGCAAGAGGACAAGAGATAAGAGAGCTCTCCGTGGTCTTGGGAGAATCGGCACTTTCGGAGAATGACAAGAAATTCCTCAAGTTCGCATCCAAATTCGAAGAAGAACTCTTGGCACAAGGACAGGAAGAGGATAGAAATATCGAAGAAACGCTGGATATCGGCTGGAAACTTCTAAAACACCTTCCTCGCGAAGAACTAAAAAGAGTAAAAAAGAAAGAAATTGAAAAATATCTAGATGCAAAAGAAGATTAGCCCCACAAGACAAGAACTTCTCCGGCTCAAGAAGAAGATCAAAACCGCTGAGTCGGGGCATAAATTGCTAAAGAATAAGCTGGACAGCTTGGTGCAGGAGTTTCTTTTGTACGTAAGAGAGCTTCAAAGAACAAGGAAAGAGATAGATGAAAAAATGAACAAGTTCCTTCTTGACTATTTGGGAGCGGAAAGCAGTCTTGGGAAAGAGGAGGTAGAAGCGCTGATATCGCACATACCTTATGTAAGTATAGAGTTCAAGAAAAAGAACATTATGGGAGTGGAGGTGGAAGAATTTGAGGCAAACAACAAGAAGGATATTAAAAACACCACCCTTGGAGATCTTTCTTCGGATCACAATCTAAAAGAAGCAAAAAGGGAGTCTCAAGAGGTTTTACACTCCATAATGACATATGCCACTCTGGAGCAAAAAATAAGAAAACTGGCCGCAGAAATAGAAAATACCCGTAGAAGAGTAAATTCCTTGGAACACGTCTATATTCCAAGACTCAAAAAGAATAAGAAATATATTGATCAGAAATTGGAAGAAAGCGCAAGGTTCGAGAAAACAATTCTCATGAAAGTAAAAGAACTCTTGTCGGAATGATCACTTTATAAGCTTCTCCCAGTTCTCCTTATAATAATTGAACCTTCTTTCAAGTTCCTCTTTGGAGGTGGCTTTTATCCCGAGCTCGCTTAAAGTTTTTTGTAATCTTTTGTGCTCTCCCTCTTTTTCGTTCTCAGAGACCATTTTTTCAAGCTCAATGAGATAACCGAAACCTTTTGTAAAATCCAGACATACATTGATATCACGCCACTTGAATTGCACTCTTTTCCTTTTCCACCTTATTCTTGCTTTGTATCCCAAAGAGAGGAAAAGTTTTTCTACCTTCCAAAAATCATCCTTTTTTATTCCTATTTCCAGCTCTTCTCTGCAATCATCATGCATCCTTCCTTCTTTAAGCCATATTTTAGAGAAATGATCGCTCTTTTGTATTCTAAGATCCTTCTTGGAATCAAAATAAACGGTTTCTTGGAAATCCTCTTTTTGAAATTCGGCATTCTCCTTGAAGAAATCAAGGAGCTTTTCGTACTCTTCCTTGGAAAGAAAGCTTCTTACTTCCGCTTCAATATTTTTCATAAACTACCATTATGTTAAACTAGAAGAAGATTTACAACAAGTCACACTACTTTTATGATCATCGTTGCTCTAGGCGCGGGTGTCAATGAAAAGGGTTACCCCTCCGAAGAAACAAAAAAGAGACTCGAGGAAATAAAGACGCTCTACAAAAAATATGGCGCTCCCATTCTTCTCTGTGGAAAATACAGTTTTCTCTATGAAAAGAAAAATGCTCCCAAGAATACCGAAGCAAGATCCATGTATGAGTATCTTTTAAGGGAAGGAGTGAAAGAAGAAGATATGATGCTTGAAGAAGAATCGCAAGACACCGTTCTCAAAGCATATAATGCAAAAACAAGATATTTTCTTCCCTCTAAAGAAAATACTGGCGTTGTTGTGACCTCGGATTTCAACTTGGAAAGGATACGTTATATATTCCAAAAGATATTCGGAAAAAATTATGACCTTCACTATATAGGAGTCCCCTCCTCTCTCCCTTGCAACATGAAAGGGAAAATTAGAGCAAAACAGATAGATCTTATGCAGGAAACGGAGGATCTTCTGCGTGATGTTCCAAACGGCGATCACGAGGCTGCAAAAGAGAAAATGCTGTCCTCAGGATACCACCGAGAAAAAAGAAGTGTTAAAAAAGATCTCTTCAAAGCAGGAGGTTCTTCCACTTGTTAGCAGTCATTCCAACCCGTTCTTGTGAAACTTTTCCCTATAAGCTTTAATAGTGATTATGGGAGGTCTTTCTATTTCGGTGATATATTTCTTCCTGAGATTGTAATCACCATTATTCTTTTTACGGCTCACCACGTGATATCTTTTTCTTACATCCTCGCTCATAATGACCTTGCCCAGCATGTGAGCTCTCTTTGCAAAAACTTGCAAAACACCGAAAGAGGTGTTGCTCAAGCCAGAAAGGCTATGATGCCTGTGCTCTAAAGTCCCGAGATCCACTTGAGCTATGGAGTCAAGCCCGTATTTCTTATAAGTATCGATCAAAAGCCCTATATCAACCCCGTATCCGCTAAAATAATGTAATTGCTCAAGGAGACTCCTCCTTCCCGCCTTTTGACCGCTAAGAGGTTGTATGAACCCTACCAGCTCAGGAAAGTACATATTAAAAAGAGGTCTTACAAGAAGCTCTGTTATCCTTCCGCCTCCCAGTATCTCATCTCCGTTCTCGTCACTTTTTACAGGACGACCGAAGAACGACTTTACAAACCTTATCTTGTCGTTTGAAAGAAGCGGGCCCACAAGCCCACATATAAAACGCGATTGAATATTCTCGATATCCGCATCCACATAAACTATTATGCTACTCTCGGTGACATAAAGGGATTTCCACAGGTTCTCTCCCTTTCCTTTCTCTGAGCCATGACGCTTAAGTATTGTGGACGATCTATAGAATCTTCCTCCCGCCTTTTTCACCTCTCTTTCCGTATGATCCGTTGAACCACTATCCATTACCACCAACTCGTCCACCAAAGAAATCTCTTCCATGAGCTTCTCTTTGATGGTACTCACCACCTTTCCTATTCTCTCTTCCTCGTTAAAAGAAGGAATGACCACCGCTATTGTCTCTCCCTTCTTTTTCTTGAGACTCATAAGTCTTCCGAGATCGGAATAACTCTTTGCCTTAAAGCGTCTTTTTTGAAACCATTCACTTAAATTCATGATTTGAAGCGGTTAAAAATTAAATAAAAAATGGGTAAACCATAAAAAAAAGCCCTCTGTTTAAAGGGCACTTTTAGTTTATCACAACTATCCTTACTGTCAAGACTCGAGAGAGGAGTCCCAAACACCCTTTATTTTAAGGCCGTATTGATAGATATCGTACTTTTGCACTTCTTCCAGTCCGCCTACCATCAATCTCTTATACAACCCTTTTTCTTTTGTCAACCTCTCAATGCACAATGCAAGGGTTTTGTGGTCACGTGGAGGAATAAGAAGTCCCGTTCTTCCGTCATTAATTATCTCTTTAACTCCTCCGGAAGAAGCTCCCACCACAGGTACACCCATGGCCATGCTTTCCAGGGCCACGAGCCCGAAGCTCTCATTTAGAGAAGGAAAAAGCGTAATATCCCCCATGGCATAAATCTTGTACATCTCCCGGTGATCGAGATCCCTTGGGAAAATTATCAGGTTTTCCAAAATACCATACCTTGAGACCTCCTTTTTAAAACCATCTTCGATGGCCTTCATGCCCTCCTTGTGATAACCGCTCAAGTTTGCGGTCAAAAGAAGAAAATCGGAAAACGCCCCTTTTTTGAACAAAGAAAGCGCCTTGAGTACCGTTTTAAGTTGCTTTTGCTCCCCTATCTCTCCGGTGCTTATTCTTACGGGCCTTGAAGGAAAAAGAAAAACTTTCTTATTGTTGTCTATGCCCAATTTTTCTTTTTCTTTGATACCATCCCTTCTTTTTCGATAGTCAAAAAGTTCTTTATCAACACAGTTCTCAATAATACAAATATTCTTTTTATCTTCCCTTAAAGGAGATATTCTTTTATATGCAAAACGGCTCACCGTAATGATCTTATCCCAGTCAAGAGAAATGGTTCTTTCCGCAAAATTCTTTCTGTTTATATAAGCATGATGCGCATGCTCTATTACGGGGCATTTTTTCTTGAAGAATCCGTGTATCAGTTTGGTCTTCTCAGGATTAAAGGAATAAGACAAATTGTGCCCATGTACAATATCGGGCTCAAACTCCTCATAAACAATTCTGAGTTGTTTTTCCAGTTCTTCCAGATCCACTTTTCTTCCTCTTTTGAGCAAAGAGGAAGAAAAAACCCGGGTTCCATTTACATCCTTTCTTTTAAAACCCTCCTCGGAATAGCAAAGCACAGCGAACTGCTCATCATTGCAACTCTTTATGATCGATCTTGCCATGCTCTGAACTCCACCCGGAAGATCCAACCCGAAGTAAGTTATAAAAAGCACTTTTTTTGGTTTCCGCATAATTTTTCTTTCACTAAGGCACCATATGTATTATAATATTAACATTCATACAAAAAAATGCTTAGAGGAATAAACAAAATTACCGCTCTTCTTGCGGCAAAGATAATAAAAGTAATGAACCCCTCCAAGGGCAAGCATATTTGGGTAATGGGAGGGTCCGTGGGAAAGAGATATATTGATAACGGAGCTGCTTTGCACCAGTATATTTTAAAGAATCATCCGGAAATAGATGTGTATTGGATCATAAACAGGAATTCACCAGATGTCGCCAAAGCGAAAAAAGAAGGTCCCATACTCTACAGAGAAAGCTTTAAGGGGAATCTTTATACCCTTCTTGCCAAGGTTTTGATCTGCACACATGAACTTCCTTTTGATGTTTCAGGATACGGAAAGAGTAGATATAAAGAGGCTGTAAAAGTTTTTATTTCCCATGGAATAGAGGGCCTTAAAAGAAAGACCCCGGAGCAAGCAAAAGTGCATCAAATATACGATCTTTCCGTGAGCGTCTCAGATATTGAAAAGAGAATAAAAGTGAATGAATGGGGGCTTGATGAGAAGAAGGTCTGTATTACAGGGCTTCCGCGATACGATCTCTTGGAAAAGCATCGAGAAAAGAAGAAAGAAGAAGTAAAGAACATTTTATACATGCCCACTTGGAGAAAAGTGTGCAGAGAAACCTTCAAAAAACCACTCTATAGAATAACGGAAGAAGAGCTGGAAGAGTTCAAGAGAAGCGATTACTATCGATACACACAGAATCTCATTAGACATCCAAGGCTTCTCGGATTGTTAAAAAAGAAGGGAATAAGGATGCATCTCTTTTTTCATCCCAACACCAATGAATTCATGAAAGAAATAATTGACCTCCCTGAATCCCCCGAAATAAGGGTCTTCTCCATTCAAGAAGGTGTTCACAAGAATATAATTGAGAGTGATATGCTCATTACGGATTATTCCAGCGTATGCTGGGACTTCCTTTACCTTGACAAGCCCGTAATATTCTATCAATTTGATCAAGAAGAGTACTTGGAAGAAACAGGAAGTCACTTGAAACTTCCCGACGAACTCTTTGGGCCAGCATCCTACAATCCGGAGGAAACCATTGAAAAGATAGAAGAGATCATAGAAAAAGATAACTACGTACAATCAAGAAAGAGAGCGAGGGATAAGTTCTTCAAATACAAGGATAATAAGAACTGCAAAAGAGTGATGGACTGCATATTAAGTTTAAAAAGAGGAAATTTTCCTTCTTGACAGCCTCTTTTGCTTCTTCTTTTAATCAAGGTGAATCTCTCCCTTTTCTTTCTCCAAAAGATCGACTCTTACCTTCGCCCCGCACTCTTTTTCTAAAAAGTATGCTATTTCATCCCTCGCCTTCTTGGTGGTGTCAGAGGTTATGCTTCCTATTCCGTCAATGTTTATGATCATATCTCTCGTTCTCTCGGATATCTTGGTGTTTTCGCCATTTTTCCAATTCCATCTTCGACACATCACATTAAGACTTTCATCATCATAATAAATAACCTCTCCCTCAAACGGCCTCTCCGGATCTTTACCCCCTAACGGAATAAAATGTTCTTTTCCATTTGCAAAACCCAAGCGGAAATTTCCCTTGACCTGCTCCGCATCATCTCCTCCGCAAGGAATAAAATATTTCACGGAAATATAATTGAAAAGAGCTACCACAGAATTTATGAAAGGTAAATCACTTCCCTTTTCCACTCTTTTTAAGAGGGCTTTAATGGAGGGCGGAAATTTATTGGGATTGGATCCGAATTTCCGATGAGCTTCCTCCCATGCTTTCACCGAATCTTCGGAAAGCAAGTCCTTTCCGCTCTTTTCTTCCACCTCCCCCTTAAGGAGAGCGTTTATTCTCTCGTTTGAGGAATGATTTTGAGCATCCTTTACCAAAACAATTCCACGCTTAAAATCCGGGAATTTTTCAAATATCTCCCCTTCTATTACTACTTTCCTCATAGAGTTACTTTAAAAGAGATTGGTATCTTACTCCTCTTTCACGCAACGGACCGAAAAGCCCATCTCTTTATTGGTCACTACGTTGCGATTGATCTTAGTAAGATCGTAGTGGAAATAACGCCTCCAAAGGTTATCATTGTCATCCTTGGAAGCCCAAAAATAGCCTTGTCTTCCAAGTTCTCCGAAATGTCCGGAAACAACCATTCCTCCCGGAAGAACATTGAATTCCAAGTCCCCAAAAGCCTCGCTATTCTTTAATTCTCCGTCATCCCACAACTCCTCTCTTCCGGACAATTTGCTTCCCTCTTCCTCTCCACGCCATCCGTTGTGATTTACACTTCCCTCCTTCATTCCAATACTTGACTCCAAGTCTTTGAAGTCATCATCAGTGGCAAGCCTCCATCCTTCAGGACAAACCTCTTTAGCTGCCGAAAAATTATATAACACCCCGTAAGTGCGGTAATTATCCTCTTCTTTGGCATCATTTTCGTTCGTACCATCATATCCGTACACATAATACCTGGGCTCCTCTCTGCTCTCGTCTCTCATTTCATGAACTTCCGGAAGATATGCCAAGTTCTCTTGCATCCAGCAAAGATCCCCTATTTTGATGGTAGAATAAGTATTGTTGTCACGCTGATCGGTAAAATCTTCGCCACAAACCCGATGATCATCAGTGGTCACTATATCTCTCTCTGTCCCGCCAAAGAACCAAGCCATTGCCCCAATAAGAAGCAATGCCGCTACAACAATGATAACGATCGCTCTTTTTTCTTTTATTTTTTCTACTATATTGTTCCGCTCTTTTTCTTTTTTTCTCATAAAAATAGATCAATTATTTTTAAGACCGACCCTTTTATTATTTATTATTCCCAATATAGCATAAGCCGACAAGCGGCAACAGAAGCATGACTACCAACGCCCCTCTTTTGACCAAAGAGGAAAAGAAGATGAAAGACCTTCTTATTTCGTCCAAGAAACCACGTGGCCCAATATACCTACCAAGACAGCCAATCCTATAAAAAAGAAGTCATGCATCCATAGCCCGTACAAAAGGAGAAGAAATCCCAGTATGCTGGCCGCACAATTCACGGGTTCGGCATGCTCCAGGGCTCTTTTTTCCAAAAAACCGGGCTCCTCTCCGTTCCTATATTCTTCAATTCTTTTTTCTGCCCATCCCATATTTTTTTCTTTATTGTTTATAATAAACCTTTATTGCACTTCTTTTTCTATCATTTCCGCTACCATTTCCCCGGTAGCCACCGAAGTATCATGAGTAGGAAAATGATAGAAATCTCCACAAAGGTAAACCCCCTCCATATGGGTTTTAAGTTCGGGAATCTTTGCATTTGGGGGAACCACCGGCCAAGCCGGTTTCAGGTCTTTCTCGGATAATACCTTGCAGTCCTCGTATACACTGTTAAGATCCACCTCCTTTTCGGGATTTAGCGGGTAAAGACGATGCTCATAAGGATCCATTGCATTTATAAGGCAAAGATTGGACTTGTGTCCCGATAAGCCGAAAGAAACCTTTCTGTCATATTCCTTTCTTAGTTTGCCTTCCACCATTATACACCTTCCGTTCTTGTATTTGATATCATTCTCGATTCTCAGCTCGGGGAAGATTCTTTTTATAAAAAGCGGTGGAAGAGCAAGGACGATCTTGTCATACTCCCCTTCTTTTTCTACAAAATTCTTCTCATAGGAAACAAGAAAACCATCTTCCTTCTTCTCTATCTTTTTTACTTCCGCACTCGTTTCCACCTTAGAGCCAATGGAATTGATCTTTCTTGTTAAGACATTGGAAAGAACCATCATATTCTCTTCAAAAACATATGTCTTTCCGCTTGGCAAAGTAGTGAACATGGGAGCGATGCATGCCATTCCATATTCCGCAGAGATCTCATTCCAGTCCACAAGACGAATATTCGTTTCTATTTCCAGGAGAGGTTTTAGCACATAAGGAAAGTTCTCTTTTTGCATATAGTCGGCGAAAGATATATCCCTCAATTCCGCCATTTGAGATGTAATATTCTTTATATCAAGAGGATTCTCATTAAAGAAATTGCCCATTTTCTGAAAGAATTCGCTTTCTTTTGGAGAGAATCTCTCTATCATACTTGGAAGCTCCTCCATTTTCATAAGCCTCCCGTCCGGCATTATAGCGCCGACATCCTCCATTTTCATAGGTACTACAGCTGCCTCAAGACCCATCTCTTCGAGTAAGGAATAAGTATATGGGTGGACCTCTTTCCCGGAAACCACCGCGGACCACTGAAGTCTTCCGCCGGGAGTTATATCTTTTTCAAAGACTTTGCTTTTGATTCCTTTTTGGGCCAAACGATAAGCGCAGGACAATCCTGCAATCCCTCCACCAATGATTCCCACTTTCATGATCGTTAGAAAACCTTTTTTAAGGATTTTAAAATTATTTTAATGCTTATTTGATTCTAACAATTCTTACCCTTTCGTCAATTGTAAATTACACTCAAATACCCCCGATCAAAGGGAAAAGTATTACTAATAAAAAAAGTCCGCCTTTTTATCATATGGCGGACTCAGAATCTTCATTCTTCAGAGTATTGGCACATACCCGACAAACTTGCCCCGCACCCTCGATATAATTATTCTGCCTCCTGGGATCATTAACATGGCAATCTCTCGGTATTCCCGTGTCCTTGCGGCAAAGAGTACAAGTTTCCGTTCTTTTTTTTCTCTTTTTAAAAAGAAAGATCACCATCCTCCCTCCTTTTTCAAGGTTTGTTGTTATTTTTTATAAGTAATTATCCCCCTTGTCAATAAGAACTTGCCTCTTAAAAATAAAAACCGACGCTTTTGCGTCGGCAAAGATCGTTCTTATCTTACATTGTAAAGAAAACGGCCAAATTCTTCCGCGCTTTCCTGAAGCACCTTTGCCGGAAGGTTCTTTTTCTTGGGAACAAGACAAAGAGCTTCTTCTCTTTGCTTTTCAATCATCCAAGCGGGACCTTTATTAAAAGAATTATAAGTTTCAACGATCCTTTTTAGTTTGCGCAACTTTTCGTGGTCTTTCTCCGAGAAACCAAGCTGCACCCAAGGATAGCATTTGATATGACCTTCTCCGCCTTCATCAAAAGCCCTTGTTTCAATTTCAAAAAGCATCAATCCCGTCACAAGCGCCCTCAATTTTTCGCTTTTGCACAAAAAAGAGTCAAATGCTTTGTGCGCCACTTCCACTATTTCCGGCATATGACCGCACTCGGGGCAAGTGAATGCCCCCCGGTAGTTTTGACCACATTCCAAACATTTCATGCAAAACCCCTCCTTTCTTTTTGAATCCTCCTTGAAAATCAAGAAAGGATTTATATTCTACATTTCTTATCTTTGCGTGTCAACACACTTCTCTTTTTCAGAATGGAAGAAGAAAAAGGGAAATATTATATCGCTTAAACAGCAAGGAATTATTACCGCTACAAATACCACAAAGAACGCCCCAAGAAAATAGCTCAAACTGAATACTGCGGCAAAAGCGAGAAGATAGAAGATGCTGGCAAACACGGAAAGAAAAACATGCAAAAAGTGAGGATATTTGGTGATCTTCGTAGTTACGCCCAATATACTCCCAAATAGCGCCATGGAAAGAACGGGAAGAGTTTCTTCAATTAAGGGAAGATGAAAATGGATTTCCGTGCCAAGCAGGTTCCATCCAAGATAAGGAAAAATAATATCGCTAATACTTCCAATGATCACCGCTCCGGAAATCCCCACAGCCATGGAAAGAGAAAAGGAGGGTTTCCATTTGTAGAAAATGCCCGCGGTTACCATTCCGGAAACTATCACGTGCAAAAAATGAAACAAATGAAAAACATCCTCGGAGACACCTTTTTCCATAAAATAAACCAAGAACATTACCACTGAAACAGCAACAAATGTTGCAAGCGCAGCAAAGGGGACGTGTTCCTTTAATTCAAACAACAACTTCTCTCTTTTTTCTTTCATTTGGACAATCTTTGATAATTAATAAAACATAACCCACCTTCATCTGGGAGAAGGTGGTTCTAAAAAATAACAAACCAAAAGCAATCTTCTTAAAAAGCGGGTATATCGTTCATTTCAATATGAGGAGGAAGCTGAAACTCCTCGTCCGAGACATCCTCAAACTCAATATTACTCACCTCTATAAGCATCACTTCTCCATTCTTCTCTGCCTCCATTGCTATGGGCAAACCATGATCCTCCCATATCCACATGGACAACCTCATGTCGCTATGTCCATATTCCACAACAAAGCAATCTTTTCCATTTATGACCTCGGTTCCCGTTACAATGGGGTCAAGATCCAAAAGATCCGCTACCTGATCCTTTATGGACCCCTTTTTCAACTTTTCTACCTCTCCAAGTCCCACTTGAGTAGCTGCTTCTTGCTCGGGAAGATAAGCAATATAAGAGTTTTCCTCTTTATCCATTAGGATCACGACTTCTTCTCCTTCCGCTATTTCTTCTATTACTCCCTGTACCCTAATGTTGCTTCCTTCTTGCATGAAGATCGCCATAATAGTCCTCTCTTCCGTTTCCATCGTGACCTCATAGGTCAGAGAATCAATCTCCTCCGCTTGTGCCAGAATCTCCGCAAGCTCTTTTTCATCATTTTCCTCTTCCGGCACCTCTTCCTCCAAGCCGTCTCCCAAGAAGAACCATGTTCCCACGCAAACGATAAGTAGTGCAATCAAGATTATGATTATGTTTCTCATGAAATTATTCAATTATCTTCATTTCTCAAATAAAAGCACTTCTATCTTTTGTACATTTTCTCCTCTTTCTTCTTTCGTATATATCCTTACACGTAAATCACCTTCATAACCTTCTTCTTCCATTTTTCCAAGCAGCTTAAGTTCATAATAATCATCTTTTCCACCCACTCCTTCTATATTATAACCCTCTTTCATTTCAACAAGCCCCTTTATTCGGGAAGCATCATCATTTGTGATAGGTCTTTTCACTACGTAAGAGAGCAAGGTCATATCTCCCGTATCGGTAAGCTTGGGTTCCCCTTCAAAGACTTTTTCCAAGATCTCTCGGAAATCATTGTCCAAAGCAGTAGCCAAACCTTCTTCGGGGGAAACTTCTTCCGCCCCCTTGTAATAATCTTTTCTTTCTATCTTCTCTTCCTCTTCCGGTGACACAATATCTTCCTCTTTCTCTTTGGAGGGTTCCCCGTCTTCCGCTTCCATTTGAAAATAGTAATACCAACCACCCGCCAGCAAAAGCACTGCTCCTAAAGCAATTATCAATATTTTTTCCCTCATAGATCAGTAGTTTAAATTTTGAGATTCTTGGCGTATTGCCCTATAAGAGGAAGTTCTTTCTTTTCTCCCTTGAATACATTAATCAAACCTATAATGGCAAGAATAAGGCAGAACAAGCTCACAAGAGGAGCAAGTATCCATCCCAAAAACGGAATAGCACCTATGAACATGCCTATTATCCCCACAATGAAAAGCACCAACCCTTGCTTGGCGTGAAACTGGGCAAAATCATCATCTTTAGCCGCCAAAAGAGGCACCAAGAAAAGAATCCACAAATAGCTTAGAATAGCCATTGCATTTATCTTTCCTGAACCCTCCGTTTTGTTTTCTTCGTTTTTTTCTTCTTGATTCTTATTTTCTTCAGTCATAAATTAAATTTTACTTTTAAAAGCGACCTTTTTATTTTTTAAACACAAGCATACATTAAGGAAAACTAAAAAGCAATTACAGATCGTCATGGAAGATACCCAGATGCCCTTCATACAATTCCACTACCAGAGAATCTCCTTTCTCATTTGCCAAGAAATATAAATGGCTTCCCTCTTCAAAAAGCTCTTCCTCTAACTCCCACCCCTCATCTTTAAGATCTGAAATGTAAGAACTGCGTATTTCGTCAAGTTCTTCCTCGCTCTCAATAGAGTAGGTGGCTTGAAAACTATCTTCTGCGCTCACTTCCATTGTTTTTCTCAGTTTTACCTCGGGAAGCGGAACTCCGTGGATATCACTCTTTATCTTTCCCTCCTTCTCAACTCCTTCTTCCGGGAGAGAAATCTCCACCCCCTCTTCTCTCATGGCCTCCTCAATATGCTCCACTACCGAATCCCCGTCAAGACTTTTGAGCTTCTCTCTTCCCCACCAAAATAAGGCTCCTCCTATGATCGCAACAACTAAAAAGAAAACCACCAATATGATAAGAAATATCTTAAGCCCTTTGCTCATATTATTGCATGCAACCCCTTAAGTAAAACCCGTCCTAAAATGGGACGGATACTCTTAAGCCGCAAGCTGTTATTATTTGTTAATACCACTCTTAATTCCGGTTTTCTCATCTTAAGTGAGAATGCCACTTAATGTTTATAAAGTCAATAGATTTTTGACTATCTCTCAATGTTGTTATAATGAGCGGTATGACAGAAGTTTTTCCATTTTTCATAGTATTACTTGCCGGGCTTATATTTTCCCGAGTGTTTCGCAGCTTTCATGTTCCCTGGACAGTGGCTCTGATAGCATCGGGGCTGGCGATCGGACCCTACGGACTGCAACTTATAACCCCCGATCCCACATTGGAATTCCTTAAGTATCTAGGCCTGGTGTTTTTGATGTTCATGGCGGGACTTGAGACCCGTTTTTCCGGTTTTCGAGAAGTATGGAAGGAATCTTCTTTCATAGGAACGATGACAGGACTCATTCCTTTTGCAATAGGAATCCTGATAGGGCATCTCCTCGGATACGAGAGCCATACCATTATCTTGCTTGGAATAGTTTTTATTTCCTCCTCCATTGCCATAGCGGTGCCCGTGCTGGAAAAGGAGAATCTCTTTCATTCTCGACTCGGCAAGACAATTGTTTCTTCCATTGTATTGCAAGATATAGCAAGTCTTGTTCTTCTTGCTGTAGTACTGCAGTACCTTACTCCCGGAATGTTGCCGTTTCCCATGTTCGTAACTCTCTTTGTTCTTACACTCTTCATAGTAGCTCTTGTGAGGTGGGGAGTACCTCGGCTTCGCAAGATATTTGAAAACAAAAAGAGAAGCATGGATCGTTTTGAGCGAGACCTAAGAATAACCTTCGTGGTACTGATAGGTACAGTCATCATGTTCGAAATAATCGGTTTGCATGCGATCGTAGGCGCCTTCCTTGCCGGCCTGATATTATCCGAAATAATTCAAGAAAAGGCGCTAAAGGAAAAGATATACGTAATGGCCTACGGCCTTTTTATTCCCGTATTCTTTGTAATGATAGGAGTGGACATCAACATAGAAGCATTTCTCGCTGCACAAAATATAGTACTTCTCGTATTAATAATTCTCTTGGGATCTATGTTGTCAAAGTTTGCAAGCGGATGGATCTCGGGCAAAATAGTGGGATTCACTTCTTTGCAATCAACTCTTGTGGGAGGAACATGCATACCTCAACTTTCCACAACCTTGGCGGTCATTACCATAGGACAACAGTATAACCTACTTCCGGAAGAGCTGGTCACAACCCTTATCATCCTAAGCGTTGTAACCATATTTGTAAGCCCCTTGGCAGTGAACAGATCCGCGGAAAAAGTTAGAAAGAGCTATTTTGTTACCGATCCGGCAAAAGAAAATGATACGCCCAAAGAGACTCCAAAGGCGCCACCTTCTCCTCTCTAGAGAGAAGAGAAAAGCAAGTTTTGAAAACCCTCTTTTTTTGATTTGACATTTCATTTTAAATGTTATATCAATTAATCAGAAATGAATGCACCGCCATCTGGTAACAAAGAAGAATCCTTAAAAATAAAAAGTCTTTGTTGGAGGGGTGCTTTTTTTATTTCAAAAGAAGCAAGTGGAGCACAAATAGGACACATAGGACAAAAAGTGTGTCCCATTTGTGCTTCAATAGGAAGCACAAAAGGTCGTCAATTGTAATTGATCTTTACCTACCTATGCCTATAGGTAGGTCATAAAAAGGAGGAAAAAGGTCGAAAAAGTGAATTATCAACTTAAAAAAAGAATTTATGAACAAAAAAATATTACTTAGCCTAATTACAATTTTTGCCGTTGCGGCCGTTGTTGGTGGAATGACTTGGGCGCAATGGACTGCGGAGACGGAAGTGCAAGGTAGCACCATTATGACGGGAGATGCGGATTTGCAGCTTAGTACTCCTGACTGGAACAACTGGTATAGCACAATTGATAAAAACACCCCTTCTGGAGGAGAAGGAGTAGATTTACTTGGCTCTGAAGATATCTATCCTGGATGGAGCATAGCTCACGATGTTGACATCAAAAACTCCAGCTCATCCGACATTACAATGGCGCTTACTGCCGGATTGGAGTTTGAAAGTACAGATGATTCAGCAGACCTCAGAAATGTTCTTGAAATGAAAATATACAACGACGAGCAAGGAGTAGAAACAGATAGTAAAACTCTTAGAGAGTGGAGAAGTGAAGAAGAATATATAGGAGCTTTAGGTCAAGATGAAATTAGTGAGCTAATGGTTGAATTCAGTTTTCCTTCAGATGGTGATCAAGACGATCTTCAAAACGAAGAAATTTCTGATTTTGATTTAGTTTTTGACGGCGTTCAGATAACTGAAAATGTCTTGAATGTGAATACCGGCCAAGAAAATAGTACCATAGAATATGCACTTGGTAATGCCAATGAAGGAGATACTCTTGTAGTTTCTGCGGGAACATATGAGGAGAATGTAACAATTGACGTTGACGGACTTACCCTTAAATCCGCATCCAAGCATCAAGCGGTTATTGAGGGAGGCGTCGATGTTGAAGCAAGCGATGTGACGATTGAAGGGTTTAAGATAATTTCCGACGGAGTTGCTATTCATGTTGATGATGATGTAGTAACAAATGGACTTACTGTAAGAAATAATGAGATTATTTCTGACGGACACGGCATTCGAACTCATTGGCAACAATTTGATGAAAACGAAAACATAAAAAATCTTGAAATTACTGGCAACAAATTCTTTGGTGGTGACAGCAGCGATGGTGGAAATCAAGGGGTTTATTTGCAGGTTAAGTTGGCTGAAGATACTGTTGTAAGTGATAATTACTTTGATGGAAAGTATAATGGCATTAATATTGGGCATTCTAGTGCTGGGGTTGAAGATCATATTGAATTAGAAAGAAATACTGCAGTGAATTATGGTGGAGACAATCCGATTGCTGCATGGGTAAGATCGGGCATTGCTGACTATAATGTTGGAGATAATGACCCCGAAGCCCATATTGGGACATATTAAACCCTTTTCGTCTCCCGCTACATTGGTAGCGGGGGACTGTAAAGCGTTTAATTTATGAAAAGCAGTTTTAAAAAATACTTATCTTATTTTGTTTACGGAGTTCTTTTTCTCCTTATTATATTTTTCTTGGGCTCCGCTATTCCCGCATTTAATTACAACATAATGACAGTTATCTCGGGTTCTATGGAGCCGACCTTAAAACTGGGAAGCGTGGTGGTAACAAGCCCTGTGGAAAACTATAAGGTAGGAGATATCATTACCTTTAGAACCGGCGGAGAAGGAACACCTCCGACAACGCATAGAATAGAGGATGTAAGGGTGGAAGAAGGAGAAATGATCTATATCACCAAAGGAGATGCAAACCCAACAGAAGACATGACCGAAACAAGAGAAGAGAATATTATGGGAAAAGCGCTCTTTAGTGTTCCTTATTTGGGCCATTTGGTGGATTTTGTGAAAACGCCCATTGGATTTGGTGTTTTGGTTATAATCCCCGCGCTTTTAATTATCGGAGACGAGGTTAAGAAAATTTTCCAAAATATTGCGCAAAAAGATGAAACCTGATTTTCAAAAAATTTGCTTGTCGCTCTTAATCCTTCTAATGGTAGGCTTCTTTTCTGTAAGCAGTACTCAAGCCTACTTTACCGACAAAACGGAGGTTTTGGGAAATACACTTTCTACGGGAACATTGGAATTTGATATTAATGCCCAAGACTGGGAACCGGGTAATAAACTAGATCCTGAAAAAGAAATTACAAGGGAGGTGAATATAGAAAATACAGGCAGCTTGGATTTTAAATATGAGATGGGCATAGATATTATTGATGATGAAGATGATTTCTGTGATGAGTTTACTTTGAGAGTAAAACTGGAAGACGATAAAAAATATAATGGAGATTTTACGGAATTTGATTCTTTTTCTTCAGAGATTGAGAGCGAAGAAGAGGAAAATTGGGAATTTGAGCTTTCAAGAGGTTCTTCCGATCTTTCCGGTGTTAATTGCGACTTTGATATTGTCTTTGATGCGTGGCAGAAAGATTTAAGCAAAAACGAAGGGTTTACCTATTCTGGTGATTTTAGTAATAAGATAGAAAACTGCAAAGAGGAAGAAGAAAACGAGAATAATGAAGAAGGGAAAAATAGTGACGAGAACGAGGATAAGGACAAAGATGATGAGAGCACGGAGGATGACAATGGTGATGATGGTGGTAATAACAATAATAATAGTAATGAAGTAGTAGAGGACAATAACGATAACGATGATACAGAAAATAACTCTGATGAGGAGAATGACTATGACAATAACAACGACATAGATGGAGGTTCCCATAACACAGAGGATGATTCTGAAAGTGATGACGATGACAGTAACGGTAACAATAACAATGGCGATGATGGAGAGAACAATAATAACCAAGAGGATTCAGGTGGCGAAGCCAACGGCGGTGAAAGTAATGACAATGATGGAGATGGTAATAACGGAGATGAGGCGGGGGATGACGATAATAGCGATGAAGAATAAAATATGCGAAATTTGTTAAAAAACCTTCTGGTATTTATCTTTATTGCTCTTTTTCTGGGAGCACCCGCCCTGTCTTTGGCGGACAATGGAAAGCTTGAAGTTGAAGCCGAAAGACCCTTGTTTGATGTGGAAAACTTTTTTCCGGGAAAAAGTGAGTCTTCGGAAGTAAAAATAGGCAATAATACGGAAGAGGAGGCTAATATAAAAATAGAAACAAGAAATACTGACAACCATGGACTTGCCTCTTCTTTGGGATTTTCCGTTACAAGAGAGGGCGAGAAGATAGGTTGTGAGACCGTAAGCAGTTTATACTCTGAAAATAACGGATGGTGTGATATTGGAGCGCTTGATTCGGGAGAAAACAAGGATTTCGAGTTTGAAATAACCTTCTTGCAAGACTCGGAAAATGAATATCAAAACGAAATTATTGAATTTGATATTGCAATAGGACTTTTCTTGGATAGCGAGGAGGAAGAGGAGGAGGAAGAAGAAGAGGAGGAAGAAGAGCCGGAAGAGGAGATTGAGCTTCCCGCGGGAACAGCAAGAGCAGAAGAGCATGAGCCTTTGCAGATATTTGATGAACAATTACGATCCCTTTTTGAAACGGAAGCGCTGATCATCTGGAGTACCAATCACCCCTCTCCGGGGAAGATAATTTACGGAACTTCTTCCAGAGTTTTTGACTTTGAAGAAGGACCCCCTTCCTACGGATATGAATTTTATAAAGAAAGAGAAGAAGAGAGCACTTTTCACGAAATGACTTTGGAAGATCTTTCTCCGGAAACCACATACTATTACAGAATTGTCGCTTACTCCTCCGATCCGACGATCACCAGAGAATATTCCTTTACAACCCCGGAAGAAACCGAAGAACCGGAACCAGTTCCCGATCCGGACCCCGATCTCCCTGTCTATCCCGATCCGGAGGAAGCAGACCCCGCACCCGAACCCGATATTGACCCCACCATTTTTGAAACCCAAGAAGAATGTGAGGAAGCAGGTTTTTACTGGTATGAGGGAGTCTGCCACCATCTGCCGGAAGAAGAGGAAGAAGACGAGGATGAAAGAGAGGTGGTAGCTTTAGAGAGAGTTGTCCCGGAAGAGGAGGATACTTTCATAAACAACCTGCTTGCCGCTCTGGGAATAGCCCCCCTTCCCGCTTTGAATGTCTTGCTACTCCTTCTCTCACTGATCGTATTCTCTCTGCTTGTTTTGTGGATCTTTGAAAAAAGAAGGCAAAAAAGGATGGTTGCCAGCTGATTTACCCACCCCCGGAATTGTAGTAAAATAAGGTAACCTGACCCTGCTTATGGATTATTTGGATACAATAATATTCGTTGCTCTTGCCATTCTTCCGGGATTGATATGGCTTTTTTTCTTTTTAAGAGAAGACAAGCATCCCGAACCGGGAAGAATGATATTAAAGGTCTTCCTTTTTGGAGCCTTGCTTGCCATACCGGTCATTGCTCTTTTTGTCGTAATTGAACCCTTTTTAGAGGTATTGCTCAGTCTTGCTCTCGGTAAATTGTTGATAATCGTTGCCTTTGCTCCCATTATTGAAGAAGTAGCCAAATATCTGGCAGTAAGAACGTCTGTTTTATACCATCCCGAATGCGATGAGCCGGTAGATATCATGATATACGCTGTCACCGCAGCTCTAGGTTTTGCAACAGTAGAGAACATATTGTTTCTGCTTCCTTTGGGAGTCTCGTTTTCCCTGCAAGAAGTAGTAATGGGAAGCTTTATGAGATTTATAGGAGCAACTCTTCTTCATGCCATTGCCTCCGCAATAATGGGTTACTTTCTCGCATTGTCCGTCATGAAAAAGAAGAAAAGGATGCAGTTTGTTATTGGAGGTCTTGTTATAGCCATCCTGCTACATAGCGCCTACAACCTCCTTCTTGTAATCCAAATGGCAATCATCTTCATTCCCCTTCTTTTAGGGGTGTCTCTTGTTGTAGTACTTCTTTGCTTTAAGAAGCTAAGAAACTCTCCCGTTACCTCTTTTGATAATTCAGAAAGCTCATAAAAAAAGTCGCCCTTGAAAAGGGCGACCGAATACGGGGCTCCTTCGGATATCACAAGAACCTGACCTCTATTCTCTGGGATCTTTCGCCTTCCTCGTCCATAAAGAACCTAATATAGACATTCCGGTACTTTTCCCCTTCTATCTCCGCAAAAAGTTTAATTTCATATTCATCGCACTCATCGGTTCTTTCTTTTACCACCTCGTACTCAGGCATCTCATTTATCATACCACCAAAGATTTCCATGTCGCTGGGGGTAATATTCCTGTTTACCACGTAGAAAAGGGCCTCTCTTTCTCCCGTTTTGGTAAGTTTGGGCTCTTTTCCGAATACTTCCTTAGATATTGCCCGTAAATCCTTGTCCATGGCCATATTGCGAGCACTCGTGGGCATGACTTCCTCCGCTTCTTTATAGGGATCACCTGTATAAGTCTCTTTCATTTCTTTGCTTTCTTCCACTGTTTCCTCTTTTTCATTGGAAGTGTCGGCCCTCTTTGTTTCCTCTTTGAGATCAAAATAACAAGCAAAAACCAATGCCATGGAAGCAATAATGACAATAATTATTATCTTTTTTATCATACAAATATTTGGATCACGCGCTTATTCTTCTCTCAGTCTCACCATAATATTGGTATAATCTCCGGGAGTTATGCGCACAAAAAGGTTTCCTGTGAACACATGAACTTCTCCGCTTGGATCCTGCACTTCTTTCTCCTCCAAGGGAAAGCTGAGCGCTATTGCTTCTTCCGTAGCAGTCTCCATGGGATTCTCTCCATAATTCTCCTTATACCATTCTACCACCTCGTCTGCGCTGTCCGCCGTGCCATAATCAACCTCTGTAAAGAAAGCTACACCTTGCCCTCCACTCCTGTAACTTAGCATTACCGATCCGGGATAGCGAACCACCGGGTCTTCTCGATCTTTCTGATCTTCGCTTGGAAGCTCTGCAGGAAGATCCTTTTCTACATCCCTAACAAAGACATCTCCTTCTATAACTTCCACAGAAGGTCCTTCTTTCTCCTTGGAAGGATCCACTCTTCCCATCTCTTGAACAAAAAACCAAGCATAACCTCCTATTAGCACTAATGTTACCGCAATGAGAATAATAATAATGTTTCTCATAATACAAGTTATTTATGCTTTGCATTCGGCCTTTTGTGAAAGATTAGCACATTTAAGTGAGGTATAAAAGATTATTGTCGCTTTCTCCTTGGCAAGTACAAGTATTTGCTATGAATACACAAAAAAAGGAGAGTATAAGCTCTCCTTTCTTCTTTTCGTTTACAGACCTCTTACAGGAATCTGACCTCTATTCTTTGGGATTTCTCCCCCTCTTCATCAGTAAAAAGTCTGATATAGATATTATTGTTGTATTCCTCTCCTTCTATTTCCGCGGAAAGGTTTAGTTCATACTCATTCTCCTGAGATTCCGTTCCCACTACCTCGTAATCTCCGTGCTCGGCATCTTCTAGCATATCCTTTACTTCACTTACGTCATCGGAGGTAATATTTCTGTTTACCACGTAGGAAAGGGCCAATATCTCTCCCGATTCCGTGAGCTTGGGATCTTCTCCGAACACCTCTTCAAATATCTCTCGAAGATCCTTATCCATAGCCACGTTGCGATCACTCATAGGTGCAACTTCCTCCGCCACTTCATAAGGATCATCCTTTTCCTCCACATCCTCTTCTTTTTCGGCTACTTCTTCTTCCGTTTCTTCTTCTACAGGATCTTCTTGTTCATATTCATAGAAAAAATACCATCCACCAACAAGCAAAACAATAATGAGAAGAACAATAATTGTTATCTTTTTGCCCATAAAACAATATATTTTACTTAAAAGCGACCTTTTTTATTTGCTTACAATAGCATAATAGAATCAATAATCAAAAAAACCACTCTTGGTGGAGTGGTCAATATTCAGGTTTGCCCATGAAATGTAACAAGGTTATTCATTCTTATACTCAATATCATCCTCATTTTTCCCTTTTAATATTTTATCTACCATTTCAATTTCTTCTAAAAGCCCTTCTACTAAGTCATACTCTTTGGCCTCCTCGTAACTTACCCAAGCATAATCCGTGTTTTCTTCTTCCTCCAGCTTTACTTCACCCGATTTAAAAGGAGTATAAAAGCTTAAAATAATAGTTGGTATGCCGTCCGGCCTAATAAAAGCAATATCAACAAGATATTTCATTTTTCCCACTTCTAAATTGCATTCTTCCTTTATTTCTCTACGAAGAGACTTTTCAATGGCAAAATACCAATGGTCTTTTGTCGTTTTTGGAATATTGAGATAATCATCAACCTCAAGACCACCACCGGGAACGGTCCATTGTCCCGGAAAAGCCTTTTTATTCAAACTTCTTTTTAATAACAGATACTTGTCCTTTTTATAGATTATCGCAGTTGATGTGATCCTGTGCAGCTCTCTATTTTTGATCTCCATAATTACATTCTTAATTTATATTTCGAGAGTATAACATAAAAAATTCAAGAAAATAAAAACCACTCTTGGTGGGGTGGTGAATATGTGGAGGCGTCTTTCCGCCTTACACAAAAATCAGCTCACCGTAGTTTTGGTGACTCATAAAGAAAATAGAGTTAATGGATTGGGTTATCGAGAAGAATCAATGCCTAGAGAGCCAACTGACTAGAGCATTTCTTTAGAACCATGACTTTCCAGAGCAAGTCTATTTTTCTACATCTCTTATCAAGGGAATTCCCATCTCTCCTGCGGGAATATAGACAGTGGTATGATTAGGGCTGTCCGCCATCTTCTTTTGTGCTTGTATAGCAAGATATGTCAAGTAATTATCATCGATCTCTTTCTTGATTATCTCCATCGCTTCCGCTGCACCCCACGCTCTTTCAACCTCCGCTTCTCGTAAAAGCTTGGCTGCCTCCATTTCTGCTCTTGCCTCTTCTATGAGAACCTGTCTAGAGTACTCTGCCTCTCTCAGTTGAGCCTGTCCAGCCAAACCCTTGGACCAAACCCTGTATGGCGGTATTCCTGCCAAAAGCACTGCTACGAAAATAACTACGGCAATAATCGCCATAACAATAGTAGTGTTTTTTACTTCCTGTTTCATTTTTTTTAAATGTAAAATTAATTTTTACTTATTTTTTCTTCTTTCTTCCGAGGGAGAAAAGCAAAAAGGGCAAACAAACCGTACAACCCGAAAAGACCGTAATTTCCCATAGGAATTCCCAAAAGACCAAGTAGTCCCAAAAATCCTAAATATCCAATATATTTTTTCATAATAATCTGTTACACAATTTATCCCCGACCTTTGACTACGCTTGCTTATAAAGGAAAATATCTTCCATCTATAAACACATCTTCTGTATATAATGTCCTCCAGATCAGGCAATTGAGTTGTTTTCCCAAATATTTTGCAAGATTTAGAAAAGCCAACTACGTGCTTGTTTATTATTTTATCAACTTTACGTACTACTTCTTTTTGCCACTCCTGTATATTTCATAGATAGCAAAAAGCATAAAACCCACTCCCAAGCCGATAAAAAGTCCTGCTACAAGGTTGCCAAAAAGAAAACCAAACCCCATTCCGCCCAAAACTCCGGCGGGAATAAAAAGACCTCCGGGAGAATCATCATCTTCCTTGATCTCTTTCTTTATCTTTTTAATAACCTCTTCTTTTATTTCATTTTTCAATTTTTCTTCTTTTTCTTTTTCCATATAATTTTTTTCTTAGATTACTGATGATTATAGCACAAAAAAAACAAAAAGATGTCAATAAAAACCACCCTTGGGGGTGGTAAATGTATGGAGACGTACCAGACGGTACATCTCTGGCTTACCAGTCGTTTTATGTCTTTTTGCAAAGCCATGTGCGTGGCTCCGCGCATTAGACGACGCCTGTCCCGTATCGAATGGTATGGGATTAGAACCTGTTTAAATAAATCAATAAAACTAAAAGCCCGAGAAATTCCGGGCTTTTAAGGGTGTT
>Ga0207421_10000145_pt1 | contig 83590 bp, 76 predicted proteins | sample SodLakKL_010_SED_4_FD_187542 | JGI IMG/M metagenome (GOLD analysis project Ga0207421, IMG submission 187542) | Alkaline sediment microbial communities from Lake Tanatar, Kulunda Steppe, Russia - 8KL_010_SED (SPAdes) (version 2) | ecosystem: Environmental > Aquatic > Non-marine Saline and... | reverse complement strand
CACCGAACGTGCCCGCCAGGCCCATGACGCCCCCGACTTCTCACGGCGCATCCGTGAGGGCGTGCCGGGGTGGTCCGATCCATCCTGAGGCGGTTCGGCCACGAAAACGCCACGACGAAGTCGCCGTGGCGATGTTGGAATCCTCCCTGGGCATCTTCCCGATGCCTGGCTCCGCTGCCCTGATACCGGAACCTCCCTCGGGTACGTCCTGAACCGTCGCGTCCCTGGCGCCACTCGGCAGTATCCCTTGCCTTGCCCCGCTCCGGGCCCTCTCTTTATCTCAGCCGACGATGAACGCGGCGGGGCAGGGCCGTGACATTTCCATGACTCGAGCATGATGGCGTGCCGAAGGGACCATGCGGCGGGCATGGGCGATCGGCTGGAGGGCGTGACTCTGGTAGAATCCGCCGGCTTTCTCGCTCAACACCTTTCACTTCCTCGGAGCTTTCGACATGAACGCAGTGATTCTTGCGGTGCTGGTGATGGTGGGCCTGTCCCTGGCGCGGGTCTCGGTGGTCTTCGCCCTGATCGTCGGTGCCCTGGTGGGCGGTCTGGTCGGCGGGCTCTCCATCGAGGAGTCCCTGTCCGCCTTCAACGAGGGCGTGGGCGGTGGTGCCCAGGTGGCGCTGGCCTACGCCACTCTGGGTGCCTTCGCCGTGGCGATCTCTCGCTCGGGCCTGCCGGATCTTCTTGCGAGTCGTTTGATCCGTTTGCTCGGCCAGGAGGCCACCGCGGCCCGTCAGGCCAGGGTCAAGGTGCTTCTGCTCACGGCGGTATTGCTGGTGTCGATCTCCTCTCAGAACCTGATTCCGGTGCATATCGCCTTCATCCCGATCCTGATTCCGCCGCTGCTGAAAGTGATGAATCAGCTGCGTCTCGATCGCCGAGGGGTGGCCTGCGCCCTGACCTTCGGCCTGACCGCTCCCTATATGCTGCTGCCGGTGGGCTTCGGGGCGATCTTCCTCAACGACATCCTGCTGGCCAACATCAACCGCGCCGGCGAGGCGCTGGGGCTCGAGATCACCCGAGGCATGCTGCCCCTGGCCATGGCAGTGCCGGTGGGCGGCATGGCGCTGGGCCTGGTCGTTGCGCTCTTCATCAGCTACCGCAGGCCGCGAGAGTACGCGGCGCTGGATGTCGCCACCAGCAACGTGCCGCACCACCATCCGGAGATGCATGAGCCACATACCCTGGGGCTGGTCATGTCGGGGGTGGCCATCGTCGCGGCGCTGGGTATTCAGCTGTTGACCGGCTCCATGGTGCTGGGCGGGCTGGTCGGTTTTGCACTGCTCTCGCTGGGGGGCATCTTCAAGTGGCGCGAGGCGGATGATCTCTTCACCAGCGGGATGCGCATGATGGCGCTGATCGGCTTCATCATGATCTCCGCCTCCGGCTTCGCGGCGGTGATGAACGCCACCGGCGAGATCGAGACCCTGGTGCAGTCGAGCTTCGACATCATCGGCGACAACCGCGGCCTGGCGGCATTGATCATGCTCCTGGTGGGGCTCTTCATTACCCTGGGCATCGGCTCGTCATTCTCCACCATCCCGATCATCGCCGCGATCTTCGTGCCGCTGGCGGTGCAGTTCGGCTTCTCGCCGCTGGCCACCGTGGTCCTGGTGGGCACGGCGGCGGCGCTGGGAGATGCCGGCTCCCCGGCCTCGGATTCGACCCTCGGCCCCACCTCGGGGCTCAATGTCGACCGCCAGCACGATCATATCTGGGACAGCGTGGTGCCCACCTTCCTGCACTACAATATCCCGCTGATCGCCTTCGGCTGGACGGCGGCGATGCTGTTTTAAGCTTTGCGGCCTCTATGGCCGGCATTTTCTATCTTTCGCCCTCGGGCAGATGGCTCTCCAGCGAGGCGAGCAGACCCCGCAGCAGCGATAGCTCCTTTCTCGACGGCTGGGCCCGGGCGAACAGCGCCTGCAGCTGGGTGTCGGTGTGGGCATGGGGCTGGGTGAGGAAGCCGCTGGCCTGCATGACCCGCCCCAGATGGTCATGAAAATGGCCAAGCTGCTCACGGGTAGCCGGGCGCTGCTCGGCGGGCAGGCTCGGCCGGTAGCCGCTCTGCGGGCGACGGCGCCGTGCCGTGAAGACCTCGTAGGCGAGCACCTGCACCGCCTGGGCGAGATTGAGGATGCCGTAGTCGGGATTGGCGGGGATGCTGACCTGATGGCTGCACAGGCGGATCTCATCGTTGGTCAGCCCGAAGCGCTCCCGGCCGAACACCAGGGCCACCGGGTCCGAGGCGGCGTGCTCGACCAGCTCGCGCGCCATCGCGTCGGGTTCGTCGAAGTGGGGAAGAGGCAGGCTGCGCAGCCGGGCGCTGGCGCCAACCACCTGCACGCAGTCGGCCACCGCCTCGGCAAGCGAGCCCACCACCCGGGCGCGCTCCACCAGATCCTCGGCCCCGGCGGCAAGCCGCATGGCCTCAGGGTCGGGGAACCGACGCGGGTTGACCAGCACCAGGTCGGACAGCCCCATGGTCTTCATGGCCCGCGCCGAGGCGCCGATATTGCCGGGGTGAAAGGTCTGGACGAGGACGATGCGGATATTGGGGAGCATGGGGCTCGGGAAGGCCTTGTGATGATCGGATCTGGGCGAATATCTTACCGTGCCGAGGTTCGAGGTTCGAGGTTCGAGGTTCGAGGTTCGAGGTTCGAGGTTCGAGGTTCGAGGTAACTCGTCCTTGAAAGCAAAAACCCCGCCGGCTCTCCGCCGGCGGGGTCTGTCTCAGGTCTTGCCTGGTAGGGCAGTGCCTGGGGCAGGGGGCGTGATTACATCATGCCGCCCATGCCACCCATTCCACCCATGCCGCCCATGTCCGGAGAGCCGTCTTTCTCGTCCGGATCGTCGGCGATCATGCACTCGGTGGTGATCATCAGGCCAGCGATGGAGCCGGCAGACTGCAGTGCGCTGCGGGTCACCTTGGCCGGGTCCAGCACGCCCATCTCGAACATGTCGCCGAACTCGCCGGTCTGGGCGTTGTAACCGTAGTTGCCTTCGCCAGCCTTCACCTGGTTCAGGATGACAGAGCCTTCCTGACCGGCGTTGGTGACGATCTGGCGCAGCGGGGCCTCCATGGCGCGCAGGGCGATGGCGATGCCGTGGGTCTGGTCCTCGTTGTCCCCCTTGAGGTCCTTGATCTTGGTCAGCACGCGCACCAGGGCGGTACCGCCACCAGGCACGACGCCTTCTTCGACCGCGGCGCGGGTAGAGTGCAGGGCGTCCTCGACGCGGGCCTTCTTCTCCTTCATCTCGACTTCGGTGGCGGCACCGACGCGAATGACGGCCACACCGCCGGCGAGCTTGGCGACCCGCTCCTGGAGCTTCTCGCGATCGTAATCGGAGGAGGTATCCTCGATCTGGGCGCGGATCTGGCCGACGCGAGCCTCGATGTCACCTTCTTCACCGGCGCCGTCGATGATGGTGGTGTTCTCCTTGGACATGGTCACGCGCTTGGCGGTGCCCAGGTGATCCAGGTTGGCCTGCTCGAGAGTCAGACCGACCTCCTCGGAGATCACGGTGCCGCTGGTGAGGATGGCGATATCCTGCAGCATGGACTTGCGACGGTCGCCGAAGCCCGGGGCCTTGGCCGCCGCGACCTTGACGATGCCGCGCATGGTGTTGACCACCAGGGTAGCCAGCGCCTCGCCTTCGATGTCCTCGGCGATGATGGCCAGCGGCTTGCCCGCCTTGGCGACGGCTTCCAGCACCGGCAGCAGCTCGCGAATGTTGGAGATCTTCTTGTCGACCAGCAGGATATACGGGTCTTCCAGCTCGACCTGCATGGTGTCCTGGTTGGTCACGAAGTAGGGCGAGAGATAACCGCGATCGAACTGCATGCCTTCGACGACTTCCAGCTCGTCTTCAAAGCCACGACCTTCATCGACGGTGATGACGCCTTCCTTGCCGACCTTCTCCATCGCCTCGGCGATGATCTCGCCGATACGCTTGTCACCGTTGGCGGAGATGGTGCCGACCTGTGCGATGGCCTTGGTGTCGGTGCAGGGCACGGCCAGAGATTCGATCTCCTTGACCGCGGCGATCACGGCCTGGTCGATGCCGCGCTTGAGGTCCATCGGGTTCATGCCCGCGATGACACCCTTGAGGCCTTCGGTGACGATGGACTGGGCCAGAACGGTGGCGGTGGTGGTGCCGTCACCGGCGACGTCGGAGGTCTTGGAAGCGACTTCCTTGACCATCTGGGCGCCCATGTTCTCGAACTTGTCCTTCAGTTCGATCTCCTTGGCCACGGAGACGCCGTCCTTGGTGACGGTCGGGGAGCCGAAGGACTTCTCCAGAACCACGTTGCGACCCTTCGGGCCCAGGGTGGCCTTTACGGCGTTGGCCAGGATGTCGACACCACGAGCCATGCGGTTGCGGGCATCATCGGAGAACTTGACTTGTTTCGCTGCCATTTTCGAGATCTTCCTGTTGTCACTTTTACGTCAGATACTTGAACGTCGGATGTGGGGCGTTGCGCTGGACGGTGGGTCTCAGCCCTCGACCACGGCCAGGATGTCGGACTCGCTCATGATCAGGACTTCCTCGCCGTCGATCTTCTGCTTCTCGACGCCGAAACCATCCTTGAAGATCACGGTGTCGCCGACCTTCACATCCAGCGGGCGCACATCGCCATTCTCGAGAATCCGGCCGTTACCGACGGCAAGCACTTCACCACGAGTCGGTTTTTCCTGGGCGCTGCCCGGAAGCACGATGCCGCCAGCGGTTTTCTGTTCTTCTTCAACGCGACGGATGATGACGCGATCGTGCAAGGGACGGATGTTCATTGCTCACGTTCTCCTGAGGGTTCGGATGGCCGGGAAGCCCCGGCTCTGGTGGTCATCGCCTCGCAGACGGGACCTGCGAGGTGGAGGCGCTGTACGCCTTCCGTGTCAATGGCGCGGCAGCCGCGCCGAAACCTGTTGCTGTCCGATAAGTGGGGCTCAGCAATGGGCTTTCAAGGCCCGCGAGGAAATTTTTTTTGATTCAGCGCCGCTTGTCTTCTCGGGAGATGAATTCTCCCTCCAGGGGACCGTCCTCGGCGCCGCCTCGTGACGATGAGGCGTTGCGGGGGTCGCTCGGACCAGGCCCCGAGGCCTGCTGCCAGTCGGCATCGGGCTCGCGCCGGGGACCGTCACCAACGTGGATACCCTGGGTGCGCACCCCCAGCCGTGCGATCAGCTTGCCCAGCAGGCGGCGCGCATCGGGAATCAGGCACATGAAACCCAGGGCATCCGACACGAAGCCGGGCGCCATCAGCAGAGCGCCGCCGAAGATCAGTGCGGCACCGGTGAGCAACTCGTCTGAGGGCACCTCGCCGCGTTCCAGGCGTTCGCGGGCACGGGCAAAGGTGGCGGCGCCCTCGCGGCGGATCAGGTGCAGGCCGATGAAGCCGGTGGCCAGCACCATCAGCAAGGTGGTGAGCAGGCCGATCTGGCTGCCCACCGAAAAGAGGATAACGAAGTCGAGCAGGGCGAAGAGAGTAAAGGCGATCAGAAATGGCATGGGGACTCCGCGGTATCGGTTGATCGTTTAGTGGGGGCGGCCACATGGAAATCAAGCGTTGATCAACGGCGCCCATCCGGATGGAGGCGGCCGAACGGAATTGTGACGAGCAAAGCGTTATGGTGCACTGCACAAAATCTGCTACTATATCTGTACTCTACAAAAGCGATGTCCAGGACATTGCCGGACCGCCGGCCCTGGGTCGCCCCACTCCCCAGGAGGATTGACGATGAAACTGGATAATTCAGTGATTGCGATTACCGGTGGTGCCCGCGGGCTCGGCCTGGCCATGGCCCAGCTCCTCGGACGCCGAGGCGCCCGCCTGGCGCTGCTCGATACCGATGGTGGCACCCTGGATGATGCGGTTACCCGGTTGCACCAGGAGGGCATCGAGGCTCGCGGCTTCGTGGCCAATGTGGCCGACGAGGCGTCGGTCAAGCAGGCCTTCCGGGATATCGCGGGCTCCCTCGGCCCGGTGAGCGGCCTGGTCAACAACGCCGGCATTCTTCGCGACGCCCTGCTGGTCAAGGCGAAGGAGGGCAAGGTCGACAAGATGATGTCGCTGGAGAACTGGCAGGCGGTCGTCGACGTCAACCTGACCGGGGTCTTCCTGTGCGGCCGCGAGGCGGCAGGCCAGATGATCGAGGCAGGGAACGAAGGGGTGATCGTCAATATCTCCAGTATCTCCCGGGCCGGCAACATGGGTCAGAGCAACTACGCTGCCTGCAAGGCCGGGGTGGTGGCACTGACCACTACCTGGGCGAAGGAACTGGCACGCTACGGCATCCGCACTGGCTGCGTGGCGCCGGGCTTCATCGAAACCGACATGACCGCCTCCATGCGTCAGGACATGCTGGACAAGCTGACGTCCGGCGTGCCGCTTCGTCGCCTGGGTCAGCCGGAGGACATCGCCCAGAGCGTAGCCTTCATCATGGAGAACGCCTATTTCACCGGGCGGGTTATCGAGTGCGACGGCGGCCTTCGCCTCTGAGTCAGAGGCCACATCGCGATACCGCAGAGCGGCCGCCGGGGGAGCCCTCGGCGGCCGCTCACGTTTCTGGATGGCTCAGAAGCTGATCTGATCTTCCAGATTGGCCACGGTGCCGTCTCCGATGCCGCTGACCCGCGTCAGGTCCTCGGGGCTCTCGAAGTGGCCATTGGCCTCGCGATCCTCGATGATGGCAGCTGCCTTGGCCGGACCGATGCCCGGCAGTTCGGTAAGTAGTTCTGCATCGGCGGTATTGACGTTGATCGGCGCTACCTCCTGTGCCACGGCACCGAGCGGTGCCAGTCCAAGCAGCAGGGCGAGCAGCGCGCCGGCGAGTGCGTTACGTGTCGCTCCCTTCATGGTCGTGTCCTCTCTTGTTGCTTTCGTCGTGGAAGAGTGTCCTGCGGGACACTCTTCAAGCTAGCGGGTGCCGGTTAGCCTCAGTGTGGGTTGAAGCCGCTAGCGCACATAGGTGAGGGCATACAGGCCAACGTGGCAAATCGCTTATTCCGCTGGCGTCATGGGTGACGAGTGCGCGGGCGATCTCGTACACGAGCCGACGGCTCGGGCTGATACAATATGCCCCATGAGTCCCTTGTCTGGAGCCCGGCCCGTGTCTACCGATTCACCTCTGATCATCGCCCTTGACTATGCCTCCCTGGATGCCGCCCTGTGCATGGCCGATAGCCTGGATCCCGCGCACTGCCGTCTCAAGGTGGGCAAGGAGCTGTTTGCCCGCAGCGGTCCGGACGTGGTGGATGCCCTGCATGGTCGCGGCTTCGAGGTGTTCCTCGATCTCAAGTTCCACGACATTCCCAACACCGTGGCCGGCGCCGTGCAGGCGGCGGCGGAACAGGGCGTATGGATGGTTAATGTTCACGCCGGTGGCGGGCGCCGCATGATGGAGGCGGCGAAGGAGCGGCTGCAGCACCATGGCCTTTCCACTCATCTGATTGCGGTGACGGTGCTGACCAGCATGGAGGCGGAGGATCTGGCGGAGGTGGGCGTCAGCGTCACACCGGCGCAGCAGGTGGAGCGCCTGGCCCTCCTGGCCAGACAGAGCGGCATGGATGGAGTGGTTTGCTCGGCCCATGAATCGGCGCGGCTGCGCGCGCTTTGCGGCGAGGGGTTTCTCAAGGTGACCCCGGGGATCCGGCCGAGCTTCGCGCAGGCCGATGACCAGCGGCGGGTGATGACCCCGCGTGATGCCATGGCCGCGGGCAGTACCCACCTGGTGGTGGGTCGACCGGTGACCCGGGCCAAGGAGCCCATGGCGGCCCTGGCGGCCATCGAGGCAGAACTGGCGGGGTCCTGATCGGGCTATTCCCCCTCGATGCCGGTGATCGGCTTGGTGGTGCCCCAGCTTCGACAGCGGGGACACTGCCAGTGAAGCTGCTCGCCGGCGAAACCGCAGCGACGACAACGGTGTCTCGGCAGGGCCTTCAGCAGGGTTCGGGTGTGCTGCTGCAGCAGATCCAGGCGTTCGAGTGAGTCGCCCGGCTCATCCTGCCGATAGAGGTCGATCAGATAGTCCAGCGCTCCCAGGCTCGACTCGCGGGCAAGCTGCTTCCTGACCAGGGCAATGGCGGCCGAGGGGCCTTCACGCTGTCGCAGGGTGTCGGCCAGCAGGATGATCACGCTGGTGAAGGGGGTATGCTCCAGCAGCTGGTGCAGATGACCGATCAGTCCCTCATCATCGTCGAGCAGGCGGTAAGCATCGCTCAGCGGCTCGAGGAGGGTGGGGGTAAAGGCGGCGTCCTGCTCGGGAATACGCTGGAGCAGGCGAATCTCCTGGCGGTAGTGGCCGGTGTCGTGCTCCAGAGCGGCCAGCAGCAGGTTGGCGCGCACGCAGCGCGGGTCGATATGAAGTGCCTGGCGCAGGTGCTTGCGGGCAAGCCCGGGGCTGGCCTCGAAGCGCTCCTGCTCGGCCAGCTGGCAGAGCCAGTGGGCCGCGGCGCGGCGGATCTCGTCGCTCTGACGAATCAGCTGAGGCTGAGCCACCTCAAGCGCTGCCTGCCACTCGCCCTCGCGCTCCAGCAGGTCAATCAGCAGGCGCTTGGCGGCAAGACGTCTTTCATCGTCCGAGCTGTCGCGCACCAGGCCGAGAAGCAACCGTTCGGCGCGGTCGAGCAGCCCCAGGGCCAGGAAGTCCCGAGCCAGTTCCAACTGCACCCGCTCGCCTTGAGCGGCGGAGAGCGTGGGTCGGGCCAGCAGGTTCTGATGGATCTTCACTGCTCGATCCGCTTCGCCTCGCCCGCGGAACAGATTGCCCAGGGTGATGTGGATCTCGATGGTGTCGCTGTTGACCTCCAGGGCCGCGACAAAGGTCTCGATGGCCCGGTCCTGCTGGTCGTTGAGCAGATAGTTGAGGCCCACGAAATAATCCCGCGCCAGGCCGGGTGTTGGCACGGGATCGGAAGGCTTGTCGCGTTCGCGGCGGCCGAACCACCAGCCGATGGCGACCGCTGCCAACAGCAGGGTCAGCAGCAGGGCGTCGGGCATCCTATGGGAGTTCCTTCAGCTCCTGAACGCGCAGTCGGTCGAGTTCCTTGCGCTGCTGCTGGTTATGGCGCTGGGCGCGGGTCAGCGTGGTGCGCAGGCGCAGGTAGACGCCGCTCATGGCCAGCATGCCGAGCAGTACGCCCACCGTCAGGGAGACCAGCAACCAGACGGATAGCGAGGCTGCAGGCAGCTCGATCCAGATCAGGTTGAGCGGAAGGGCCTGCTGGTTGTTGACGGCGAAGAGAATGCCGACCAGCAGGACGATCAACAGGATGATGGCCAGGATCAGGCCTTTGAGCCAACGCATGCGCTTGTGTCCCCTGTAAATGGAAGTGCCGCTAATCAAAGAGTGAGTGGCCGAAGCCTGTCAATAGCCGAGAGCGCGGCTGGCGTCCACCTGCTCGCGCAGTTCCTTGCCGGGCTTGAAGTGTGGCACGAACTTGCCTTCCAGCGCGACAGGTTCGCCGGTCTTCGGGTTGCGTCCGACCCGCGGCTCACGATAGTGCAGCGAGAAGCTGCCGAAGCCGCGGATTTCGACGCGCCCTCCCTCGGAAAGGGTGTCGGTGATGTCATCGAGGATCAGTCGAACGGCAGCCTCGACTTCCTTGATCGACAGCTCCGGCTGCCGTGCGGCTATCTGCTCGATCAACTCGGACTTGGTCATCGACGTTCTCCCTATGCGGTGGGCGCAGGAACCGGCCCCCTGACGCTGTTGTTTTCCAGAGCATACTCGGCAAATTCTGATAAAACAACGCACTACGACCTTTGGAAGATAGCCATGCAGGCGGCTGTCGTTGACGGGGGGCTCGGGTATACTGTCACCCTGCACTCCATCGGACAGGCGAGGTCGACGTTGAACGAGCAATCCCCCCAGGATGTGGCACTGCGCAAGCGGCTCCACTGGCACTCTCGGCGCGGCATGTGGGAGCTGGACCTGCTGTTGGTCCCCTTTCTCGAGCAGTGCTACGACAACCTCGATGCAGCCGATCGGGCGGTGTTTCGTGATCTGATCGATGAGGAAGATCAGGACCTGTTCATGTGGCTCATGCGCCGCGAGTGGCCCGAGGACCCGGATCGGCGCCGCATCGTGCAGTTGATCATCGATCATGCCGAAAGCGCCGACAGCATTGGGCATCGTCCCGTCTAGGCTCTCTCTCCTGCTGCATGCCACGCTGGCCGCCGCGGTGGCCGGTGCGGCATTCTTCCATGCTCCGGCGTGGCTGGGTGCTGCCGTCTCGGCGGCACTGCTGGGCGTCCTGTTGCATTGCACCCGGCAACGCGCACGGGGTGAGCTGCGCGCAGTGTCGCTGGCCGGTGGCGGCATTTGCTGGGAGTGGCGAGACGCCGCCACGCTCCCCTGGCGAAGGGTATCCCTTCACTGCGACTATCTCGGCCCCTGGTTGATTGGCCTTCGCCTCGACGGACATCGACTATGGATCTGGCCGGACAGCAGCGACGCCACCTCGCTATGGCGCCTGCGGCGTCTGCTGGTACAAGGTCGGTAGGTGGGGTTCTCGTCAGTCGAGAGCCGAGAGGTGAATCCGCGAGGGCCGCGGGAGTCCCGGCCCATGATCGGGGCAGTCCGGGTTGTAGTGCAGGCCACGGGACTCACGCCGGCCGAGGGCGCTGGCCACGGTGAGTCTGGCTAGGCGCAGTGCCTGCCAGAGGCCCGCCAGCGCCGCACTGGTGGCGCTGACGTCCACCATCGGGGCAAGTTCGCGCTGAAGGGCGTCCAGTTCCTCCGCGGCCTCGGCCAAGCCAGCGTCGCGTCGCACGATGGCCACCCGGGTGCTCATGACTTGGCGCATCCGCTGACGAATCTCGTCCAGCGCCCGCGGATCCGCTTCCTGGCTCCCGGCCCCGAAGGGACGCAGCGTGGCCGATTCGGTCACCTCGCCCCGCCGGGCCAGTGCCGCGGCACAGCTGCGCGCGAATACCAGGCACTCCAGCAGCGAGTTGCTGGCCATGCGGTTGGCGCCGTGCAGGCCGGTGCAGGCGACTTCGCCGATGGCGTAGAGGTTCGCCACCGTGGTCGCCCCGGTCAGGTCGGTGGACAGGCCTCCGCAGCTGTAATGGGCGGCGGGCACCACCGGGATCGGTTCCCGGGTGATATCCAGGCCGCGGCCGGCGCAGTACGCCTGGATGGTGGGGAAGTGGTGGTGGATGGTGGCCTCGCCTAGGTGGCGGATATCGAGCAGCACATGGTCGCTGCCGGTGCGCTGCATCTCGGCGTCGATGGCACGGGCGACGACATCTCGCGGGGCCAGCTCGGCGCGAGGGTCCAGCGCCGGCATGAAGCGCTCGCCCCGGACGTTGAGCAGTCGACCGCCCTCTCCGCGCACCGCCTCGCTGATCAGGAAGGGGGTGCCCTGCGGGTCAAAGAGGCAGGTGGGGTGGAACTGCTGGAACTCCAGGTTCATCAGCTCAGCCCCCAGTTCGGCCCCCATCAGCATGCCTTCCCCGCAGGCCGGGTGTGGGCTGGTGGTATGGCGATAAAGCCCGCTGGCGCCTCCGGTGGCAAGCGCGGTGTCGCTGGCCAGTAGCTCGTGCAGCTTGCCCTGGCTGTCCAGGCAGCGGGCACCGCGGCAGTGGCCGGCAGTGTCATCGATCAGGCCGATGGCGGTAAGGTCGTCCAGTATCCGGATGGCGGGGTGCGCGGCCACGTGAGCCTGAAGGGTTTCCATCACGGCGAGGCCCGTGGCATCGGCAGCGTGGATGATGCGCCGGGCGCCGTGGCCGCCCTCGCGGGTCAGGTGGTAGGGGTAGCCGGCATCGGGGCTGGGATCCGGGGTGAAGGGAACTCCCAGGGAGAGCAACCATTCGATGGCGGCCGGTCCGTTTTCCACGGTGAAGCGCACCGCTGCCTCGTCACACAGGCCGTCTCCGGCGACCCGGGTGTCGGCGACGTGGGCGTCAAAGTCATCGCCGGGAGAGAGTACCGCGGCGATGCCGCCCTGAGCCCAACGGCTGGCGCCCAGGTCGTCACTGGCCGGCCGAAGCAGGGTAACCCGGCGTCGGTCGGCGATCTCCAGGGCCAGCACCAGGCCGGCAACGCCGCCGCCGATGATCAGCACATCATGGTTGCCTTGGGTCATCTCGCTTTCCTTTGTCGATCTTGGCGATGTCGCGTCGCGCCCACTTGCGCCCCGAGGCGCGGTGCAGGCGGCGGCTGGGCAGGCGGGACAGGCCACCCAGGCGGTCAACCAGGTCGCTGGTCAGTCGCGCCAGCTCACGGTTGAGCCATAGATAGCCGCTGGGGCTGAACAGTATGCGTCCCTCGTCGCTGCGCGCGCTGGAGGCCAGTTCGGCATGGCGCTGGAGGTCGAACTGGTTGACCGTGATCGCGATGGGCTGGCCGGTGCGGACCTGGAAGGCGAGGGAGCCGAGATCACGGGCCAGCCGGTGCTGCTCGGCGCGCAGGCCCTCCATGGCTTCGATGCGGCCATGGCCCTCCCGTGTGGTCCAGTGAGTCTCCAGCAGCAGCTCGATGGTGGAGAGCATTCGGCGCTGCAGGGAGATGATGTCATCAAGCTCGTCACGGTTCAGCCGTTTCTCGCGATGGATGGCATCGACCAGGCCACGCTGCTTGATCAGCGCGGAGCTGGTGGCCTTCAGGAGGGCGCGGGTGTCGACGTCCAGGGCGGCCGCGGCGGTGGTGTGAGCGTGGAAGAGGCGCGCCATGCGATCGAGGTTTTCGGCCAGCATGAAGCGCATCATGTCGGTGGCCTTCTGGGGCAGCACCAGGACGGTCACGCTGATGCCGACCAGGGTGCCCAGCAGCACGTCGAAGGCGCGCCAGAGGCCAATGTCCAGGTCATGGCTGCCGTCGCCGATGACCAGCAGCAGGCTGATGGCGAACATCAGGCCGCTGTAGCCGTGGCGGTTGCTGAAGGTGAGCCAGGTGGCAACGCCGATGGCGACGAGGCCGCCGGCGGGGATCAACAGATGCAGGGCGGGAGGAAAGAGGATCAGCAAGAGGCCGGTGGCGGCGCCGAGCACGGTGCCAAGGAGGCGCTGGCGACCCTTGTCGAGCACCCCGCCGATATGCGGCAGGTTGCCCATTACCATGACGGTGCTGACGAGCGCCCAGCTGGAATGGGGAATCTCGAACACGCGAATGATGCCGAAGGTGATCAGCAGGGCGAACACCACGCGCAGCACATGCAGGCGACGTCGGTAATGATAGGTGAAGTAGGGGTCGCGCAGGGGCGGCAGGTTCATGAGGCAGGGCCTCGCAGTTATGCCACTTTGGTGTCGGTCCAGGCGAAGGACGGGAAGACTGGTGCCCGGAGCCGGGCTCGAACCGGCACGGTGTCTCCACCGAGGGATTTTAAGTCCCTTGCGTCTACCAATTTCGCCATCCGGGCGGCACGGTGTCGAGCAGAAACAGGTCGTGCGGTATCAGGGAAGAGTGGAGGCTGGAGTCGGAATCGAACCGGCGTACACGGAGTTGCAGTCCGCTGCATAACCACTCTGCCATCCAGCCTCATCGAGTCGTGTTGCATCTCCTCGGAGAGAAGATGGAGCGGGAAACGAGATTCGAACTCGCGACCCCAACCTTGGCAAGGTTGTGCTCTACCACTGAGCTATTCCCGCCTGACTCGAGAGCGAATTATACGGATAAGCCGGTGACTGTCAAACGCATTTTCAGCCAAGCTGATGACAAGCGCCGAGCGCTGCCTCACATGGAGTCGCTGAGATGAGGCCAGGCGGCGCGCAGGTAGAGAATCATCGACCACAGCGTCAGCGCGGCGGCCGCATAGAGGGTGATCACGGCCAGCAGTGCGATGGGAGTGCCGGGGGTAAAGGCCAGCAGCATGAAGATGGCGACCATCTGGAGGGTGGTCTTGACCTTGCCGATCCATGAGACCGCCACCTGGCCGCGCTTGCCCATCTCTGCCATCCACTCGCGCAGCGCCGAAATGACGATCTCGCGCCCGATGATGACCAGCGCCGGCAGTGTCAGCCACACCGCCTCGTAGCGCTCGATCATCAGCGCGAGGGCCACGACAACCATCAGCTTGTCTGCCACCGGGTCGAGGAAGGCGCCGAAGGGAGTGGCCTGGTTCCAGCGCCGCGCCAGGTAGCCGTCGAGCCAGTCGGTGATCGAGGCCACGGCGAACAGGCCGGCGGCCACCGGCATGCTCCAGGTGAAGGGCAGGTAAAAGAGCACCACCAGCAGAGGGATGAAGCCGATGCGGGCCAGGGTGAGAAGATTCGGGATGTTCATTGCGTGTCGCTGTCCTTGGCGGTGGGGTGGTGCCGAACGCCCGCCCATTCTATCCCCCTTGGCGGCCTTCATCCATGCAGGGCGCGATGAATTGCCTCGGCCAGGGTGGCGCTGATGCCTGGTGCCCGCGAGAGCTCCTCGCGGCTGGCCTGCTTGACCCCCTGGAGACCGCCGAAGAAACGCAGCAGCTCTCGCCTGCGCTTGGGCCCTACGCCGGGGATGCCCTCGAGCGTCGAGGTGCGGCGTGTCTTGTCGCGGCGGTTGCGGTGACCGGTGATGGCGAAGCGATGGGCTTCGTCGCGCACGTGCTGGATCAGGTGCAGGGCGGGGGAGGCGGGGTCGAGATCCAGTGCGCGGTCGACGGTTTCGAGAAACAGGGTCTCCAGGCCCGCCTTGCGCGTGGTGCCCTTGGCGACCCCCACCAGTGCCACATCGCTGACCCCGAGCTCGACAAACACCTCGCGGGCGAGGTTGAGCTGCCCCTTGCCGCCATCCACCAGCAGCACATCGGGGCGTTCGCCTTCACCGTCGGCCAGGCGTCGAAAGCGTCGAGTCAGTGCCTGGCGCATGGCCGCATAGTCGTCGCCGGCGGCTACCCCTTCGATGTTGAAGCGGCGGTAGTCGGACTTGCGCGGCCCATTCTCATCGAACACCACGCAGGAGGCCACCGTCGCCTCCCCGTGGCTGTGGCTGATGTCGAAACATTCCAGGCGCCTGGGCGTGTCGGCCAGGCCGAGGGTTTCGCGCAGCGCCGAAAAGCGGCGCGTGAGCTGGACCTGGCTGGCCAGCTGGCCGGCCAGCTGCTGCTCGGCGTTGGTGACGGCCAGGGACTGCCACTGGGCGCGGTGTCCCCGAACCCGGTCGGTGATGCGCACGCGCTTGCCGGCGCGTTCGCTGAGCGCGGCGGCGATCAGCTCCCGATCCGCCAGGGCGTGACTGGTGATCAACTCCCGCGGAATCTCCCGGGTCTGTCCCAGATAGTACTGACTGACGAACTCCGCGAGCAACGCGTCGGCGGGCAGATCGAGCCCGTTGGCGGGCGCATGGTGGCGGGCGCCCAGCAGCCGGCCGTGGCGGACGCTGAGCACCGAGATACAGAGCGTTCCGGGGCGGGTGGCCAGGGCGAAGATGTCGGCATCGCCGTCGCCGGTGTCGACGAACTGACGCTGCTGTAGCTGGCGCAGCTGCTGAATCTGGTCGCGCAGCCGAGCGGCTTCCTCGAAGTCGAGTTCACGGCTGGCCGCCTCCATGGCCAACGTCAGCTCATGGGTGACCTGGTTGCTCTTGCCCTCCAGGCACTGCACGGCATGCTCCAGGTCGCGGCGGTAGTCCGCCTCGCTGATGTGGCCCACGCAGGGGGCGCTGCAGCGGTCGATCTGATACTGCAGGCAGGGCCGGGTGCGGTGAGCGAAGACGCTGTCCTCGCAGTTGCGGATACGAAAGATCTTCTGCATCAGCGACAGGCTCTCGCGCACTGCCAGGCTGCTGGGATAGGGGCCAAGATAGCGGCCATCGTCACGACGCGCCCGAGCCCGCTTGTACTCGAGGGCCGGGAAGGAGTGGCGGTCGGTGACGAAGACGAAAGGGTAGGACTTGTCGTCGCGCAGCAGGATGTTATACGGCGGGCGCAGCTCCTTGATCAGGGTCTGTTCCAGCAGCAGTGCCTCGGTCTCGCTGTTGGTCACCGTGACCTGGATGTCGGCGATGCGCGCCACCAGCGCCTGGGTCTTGGTGTTCAGTGCGCCGCGGAAATAGCTGGCCAGGCGCGCCTTGAGGCGCCTGGCCTTGCCCACATAGAGGGTGTCGCCCTGGGCATCCAGCATGCGGTAGACGCCCGGTGACTCGCTGGCGCTGCCGAGGAATTGACGGTAATCGAAGCTCATGGGAGAGATGCAGTCGCGGACGAAGGCCCCATCCTAGCAGATCACGCCGGATGGCAGGCCGGGCGGGCGCTCACTCAAGGCTGGCGAAGCCTTCCACCAGGCCGTGTCGAAGGCCGAGGTGGGTCAGTTCCACATCGGTCTGAACGCCCAGCTTGTCGAAGATACGGTAGCGGTAGGTGTTCACCGTCTTGGGGCTGAGGAAGAGCCGGTCGGAGATGTCGGCCACCTTCTGGCAGTTGACGATCATCATCGCCACCTGCATTTCGCGCTGAGAGAGCTGGTCGAAGGGGTTCTCCGACGCATCGATGCGCGACAGCACCAGCCGCTGGGCGACCTCCGGGCTGACATAGCGCTGGCCATGGAAGACGCCGCGGATGGCCGAGACCATCTCGTCATGCTGGCAGTCCTTGCTGAGAAAGCCGAAGGCGCCGGCGTCGAGCAGCCGCTGGGCGAAGGCCTCCTCGAGCCAGGCGGTCAGCACCAGTACGCGGGTGTCCGGCTGGGTGCGGTGGATCTTGCGGGTGGCTTCCAGGCCGCCGATCCCGGGCATGCGGATATCCATCAGCACCACGTCGGGCGAAAGGCGGCGGGTTTCGGCGATGGCGGTCTCACCGTCGGAGGCCTCACCAACCACGCTGATACCCTCTTCGGCGTTCAGCAGGTGGGCGATGCTGGTCCTCACCAGGTGATGGTCGTCGGCAATCAATACCCGGATCAAGGCAGCGACTCCTGAGCGTCTTGGCTGATAGGAAAAGGCAGCGGGACATGAGCGCTCCCATGTGGAAGAGTGGCACAACTTCGGTGAAGGTGGAAAGTATCCTTGGGTTTTGCATTCGAGGGGTTGACGCTATTCGCTTGGCTACGTAGTATTTGCCTCGTTCTCGCGAGGCGAGACGTCGTGGGGCCTTAGCTCAGCTGGGAGAGCGCAACACTGGCAGTGTTGAGGTCAGCGGTTCGATCCCGCTAGGCTCCACCAAAAAAATTAGACGAATCAGCCGCTTGGCGCTCTGCGCCAGGCGGCTTTTTCGTTTGCGCGAAAAACGCCCTGCGTAAAAGCCCCGCCGCGGCGATGCCGGGCGGGGCTGTGGTCTCTGACCGCGTCAGGGTCTCGCTGGATAGTCCTTACGGCAAGTCCTTACGGAAAGTCCCGGTGGACAGTCCTGCTTGCTGCAGGGCAGGGCGCTATCAGGCGCAGTCGGCGGCGCCTTCACCGAACATGTCGAACAGTAGATCGCGACCGAGCGGGGTGAGCACCAGTCGGTTCTGTTCGTTCCAGGAGGCTGCCTCGCTGCTGATCAGGACCTTTTCACAGGTTTGCCATTCGCTGGAGACGCTCGAGAGGTTTGCCACGTCATGGCGGTCGAGTCCGCGATGGGGGATGGAGATGGTTTCCAGGACGTAGCCATGGTGGTAAAGCAGGGCCGCCATGTTGGAGAGGCACTGTCGCAGGCTGCGCTGCATGCCGGCGAGAGGGGAAGCGTCGTTTATCGTGTGCCGCATATCCTTTCACTCCAGAAGTGTGCTGCGGCGCAGTATACTACCAAAGTCTGTGTTATACAAAGGTCTTACATGAAATGCCGGGCAGGGCCCCTGGGGTGGAGCGCCACAGGGACCCGCCGCAATCAGCCCTCGACTCGTCCGAGCAGCAGGAATTCGATGAGTGCCTTCTGGGCGTGCAGGCGGTTGCCCGCCTCCTGCCAGACCACGGCCCGCGGGTCGTCGAGCAGGGTCTCGCTGATCTCCTCGCCACGATGCGCGGGCAGGCAGTGCAGGAAGAGGGCGTCTGCCCGGGCACGGTCGAGCAGAGCCTCGGTCACCTGGAACCCGGTGAAGTCGGCCTCGCGCCTGGCCTGTTCCTCCTCCTGGCCCATGGAGGCCCACACGTCGGTGGTAATCAGGTCGGCGTCAGCTACCGCCTCGGCGGGATCGCGCAGGATGACTACCCGGTCGCCGGCGGCCTCGAGAATATCCTGGCGCGGCTCATACCCCGCTGGGCAGCAGATGCGCAGCTGGAAGTCGAACTGGCGGGCGGCGTTGATCCACGAGTGGCACATGTTGTTGCCGTCGCCGATCCACACCGCAGTGCGCCCGACAACGCTGCCGCGAAGTTCGGTCCAGGTCATCACGTCGGCGAGCAGCTGGCAGGGGTGGTAGTCGTCGGTCAGCGCGTTGATGACCGGCACCGAACTGGCGGCGGCGTACTCCTCCAGCCCGGGATGAGAGAAGGTGCGGATCATCACCGCGTCGACCATCTCCGAGAGCACACGGGCGGTGTCGCCGATGGGTTCCCCACGGCCGAGCTGTGTATCCCGGGGCGACAGGAACAGTGCATGGCCCCCGAAGTGCGCCATGGCGGTCTCGAAGGAGACCCGCGTGCGTGTCGAGGACTTCTCGAAGATCATCGCCAGGGTACGATTGCGCAAGGGAGTATAGAGCGGGCCCTGGACCTTCAGCGCGTTCTTGATGGTAATGGCGCGCTGGACGAGATAGCGCAGCTCGTCCTGGCTCAGGTCCAGCAGGGTCAGGAAGTGGCGGGTGGCCATTGGGCGTGCTCCACGAGAAAAAACGTCCATCCTAGCCAGGCGCCGGGGGATGCGCAACGCGCGCGGGATCAGTAGAATGGTCGGTCAAGACCTAGCGCCGAGCTCGGGTATTGGCCCGCACCGGCATTCGCGACATGAACAGGGAGACGCCATGAGCACCACCCTCGAGAACATCCAGCGCCAGATCGGCGAGAACCCCATCCTGATCTACATGAAGGGCACGCCCCAGCTGCCTCAGTGTGGCTTCTCCGCCCAGACCGTCCAGGCGCTGATGGCCTGCGGTGAGAAGTTTGCCTTCGTCAATATCCTGGACAATCCGGACATTCGCGCCGAACTGCCCAAGGTGGCCAACTGGCCGACCTTCCCCCAGCTTTGGGTAGATGGCGAGCTGGTCGGCGGCTGCGATATCGTGGTCGAGATGCACCAGAACGGCGAGCTCGAGAAGCTGATCAAGGAGGCCGCCGCCAAGCACCAGGATGATCAGCCCGAGGCCTGATCGAGCCCGGCTCATCGCTGTCCACCACCGGTTGCCAGCGGTCCTGCAAGCGGCAAAGGAAACGCCCATCCGGTCGAATCGGATGGGCGTTTCTGCCTTTCATCGTGGCGACTGCAGGGGGCATCCTGGCCTAGGGCTGCTCGTCCATCCCCTGCTCGCGCTGGGCCTGGGACCAGCCGCCCAGGTCCTTGTAGCGGTTGACCATGGCACAAAAGAGCTCGGCGGTGCGTTCGGTATCGTAGCGTGCCGAGTGGGCTTCACCGTTGTCGAAGGGAATGCCGGCGGCGCTGCAGGCCCTGGCCAGCACCGTCTGGCCGTACATCAGGCCAGCCAGTGAGGCGGTGTCGAAGCTGGAGAAGGGGTGAAAGGGGTTGCGTTTGATGCCGCAACGATTGACGGCGGCGTTCAGGAAACCGTGGTCGAAGGCGGCGTTGTGACCGACCAGCACGGCGCGGGTGCAGCCGTGGGCCTTGATCGCCTTGCGCACCGGCCGGAAGATCTCGCTCATCGCCTGGGCCTCGGAGAGCGCGACCTGCTGGCGAAGCGGGTCGTCGAGCCTGATGCCGGTGAAGTCCAGCGCCGATTGCTCCACCACGGCTCCCTCGAAGGGCCTCACGTGGAAGGCATAGGTGGAGTCGGGTACCAGGTTGCCCTGGGCATCCATGGTCAGGGTCACCGCGGCAATCTCCAGGATCGCATTGCGTTCGGCGTTGAAGCCGCCGGTCTCCACGTCTACCACGACCGGCAGGAAGCTGCGGAATCGCTGTGCCAGCAGGTCGCGGGCGATCGCCTCGCTCATTCACCCTCTCCTTGCGTCTTGCAGTCTCGGTCTTCCCCGTTCTGATGGCCCCGGGGCGAATCCGCGCAAGTCTAGCAGGTTGACCTTCGGGCGTCCCGGGGCCGGTATTCGCCGTGCCCGTGGCGCGCTATACTGCATCTCCTGATGCCAACCCCCCTAGCTTTCATCGAGGAGCCCCGAATGTCCGATGTCAAGAAGGTCGTGCTCGCCTACTCCGGTGGCCTGGACACCTCCGTTATCGTCAAGTGGTTGCAGGAGACCTACAACTGCGAGGTGGTGACCTTCACCGCCGACATCGGCCAGGGCGAGGAAGTCGAACCGGCACGTACCAAGGCCCAGGCCCTGGGCGTCAAGGAAATCTACATCGAGGATCTGCGCGAGGAGTTCGTGCGCGACTACGTCTACCCGATGTTCCGCGCCAACACCGTTTACGAGGGCGAGTATCTGCTCGGCACCTCCATCGCGCGTCCGCTGATCGCCAGGCGCCTGATCGAGATCGCCAACCAGACCGGCGCCGACGCCATTTCCCATGGGGCGACCGGCAAGGGCAATGATCAGGTTCGCTTCGAGCTGGGCGCTTACGCGTTGAAGCCGGGCGTCAAGGTGATCGCCCCGTGGCGCGAATGGGATCTGACCTCTCGTGAGAAGCTGATGGCCTACTGCGACGAGCACAGCATCCCGGTGGACTTCTCCTCCAAGAAGAAGAAGTCGCCCTACTCCATGGACGCCAACCTGCTGCATATCTCCTACGAGGGCGGCATCCTCGAGGATCCCTGGGCCGAGGCCGAGGAGGACATGTGGCGCTGGAGCGTCTCCCCGGAGACCGCCCCGGACCAGCCCACCTACGTCGAGCTGACCTATGCGAAGGGCGATATCGTCGCCATCGACGGCACGCCGATGCGGCCTCACGAGGTGCTCGAGACCCTCAACAAGCTGGGCGGCGACAACGGCATCGGGCGCCTCGACATCGTCGAGAACCGCTACGTGGGCATGAAGTCCCGCGGCTGCTACGAGACGCCCGGCGGCACCATCATGCTGCGCGCCCACCGCGCCATCGAGTCCCTCACCCTGGACCGCGAAGAGGCCCATCTCAAGGATGAGCTGATGCCCAAGTACGCCGAGGTGATCTACAACGGTTACTGGTGGAGCCCGGAGCGCCGCATGCTGCAGGCCGCCATCGACGAGACCCAGCACAATGTCTCGGGCGTGGTGCGCATGAAGCTCTACAAGGGCAACGCCATCGTGGTGGGCCGCAAGTCGGAGCAGTCGCTGTTCGACGAGTCCATCGCCACCTTCGAGGATGACGCCGGCGCCTACGACCAGAAGGATGCCGAGGGCTTCATCAAGCTCAACGCCCTGCGCCTGCGCATCGCCGCCGGCAAGGGGCGCAAGCAGGACTGAGTCCTGCCTGTGCAACCTGCACGCGACGCCGGCTGATGCCGGCGTTGCCGTTTTAATCAGGGCTAATCAAGAGCGGCTGAAGAGAGGCTTCGTCGAAGACAAGGAGTCGACACAATGTTCAAGAAACTGCTTTCCGGCCTGCTGGGTGGCGGCGACAGGCGTTCCGACGCTTCGGCGCCGGCCAATGCGCCCGCCGCCGAGCCGGTGGAGTACAAGGGCTATCGGATCATCTCCGAGCCCGCCGACCAGAACGGCCAGTATCGGGTGAGTGGCTGGATCCGCCGGGACGGGACGGATGGCGAACGGCAGGAGCACCGCTTCGAGCGCTCCGACATGGTGTCCGGCCGCGAGGCCTGCGACCAGCTGATGGTGAGCAAGGCCCAGCGCTTCATCGACGAGGTGGGCGAGGAGATGTTCCGACCCCGCTAGGTTCGGGTGCTTCGCCAGCTCGTGCAGTTCTCGGTGGAAGCCCAACGCTTGATGAGGGGGTTGGGCCTTCCCGAGATGGCTCGTTTCGACGAATGGTGGCCGGGGCTCCCGGCCGGCCTGGGGCAAGACAAGCATGCCGCCGGGCGGCTGCGGCGCCATGCCCCTTTCGCCCAAGTGTTTCCGGCCGGGTCCGCCGCTACACTGGGTCGGTTCCCGTTGCCCGGAGCTGCCATGCGCCTGCTTCACCGAGCCTCCCCGTGGCGTTCCCTGTTCGCCGATAGCGAGTTTCCTGATCCCTCGCGGCTGCCGCCACTGCTTGCCCCGCTGCGCGACGCCCTGACCGAACTGGGGCCGGCGCCGACCCTTTCCGACGCCCACGCCTGGCAGCCTCGCCTGGTGGCGGCATTGATGCGCCTTGACCTTCCCGCCTGGCGCATCAGCCAGCTGATCAGCGATCACAACGACTGGCTCTATCACCGTGCTATCCAGCTTGCCCAGAGCGAGATGGAGGGACAGGGCTGGGGCCCGCCTCCCGTCGCCTTCTGCGTGTTGATCATGGGGTCGGGGGCCCGCCAGGAGAGCCTGCTGGCGCCGGACCAGGACAACGGCATGATCATCGCCGACTACCCGGACAGCCGGCACACCGAGATCGACGGCTACTTTCAGTCGCTGGGCGAACGCTTCACCGACCGGCTGGACCGGGCCGGCATCCCCCTGTGCAGCGGCCATGTGATGGCGCGCTGGCCGATGTGGCGCAAGCGGATATCCGAGTGGGGAGAACAGCTGGCCATCTGGACCGCCGAGCGACGAACCAAGCGCGTTCAGCAGGCCAATATCCTGCTCGACTTCCGTCCGGTCTACGGTGAAGTGGCCCTGGCAGAGGCCCTGGCCGACCGGGTGGCCAGGCTGCTGCCCAAGGCGGGGTTGTTCCTGGATGAGATGGGGGTGCTGCTCGATGAGCTGCCGGTGGCCCTGGACCGCTTCGGTCGTCTGTCGGGCTCACTCGAGGGAGTGCCCCACGAGCACGCCATCAACCTCAAGCGGCAGGGGCTGCTGCCCTTGGTGGCCGCCGCTCGGCTGCTCTCCCTGCGCCATGGTGTGCGTGTGATCGACACCCGGGAGCGGTTGGCGGCCCTGGTCGTCAAGGAGGTACTGCCCGAGGCGCGCTGCCGAGCCTTGACCGCCGCCCTGGAGAGGCTGCAGGGGCTGCTGCTGGAGGAGCAGTGCCGTGTCCTCGGCACGGGGCATGGCGCCGACAGCTGGGTAGACGTGTCGCGGCTGGGCGAAGACCAGCGCATGCTGCTGCGCCTGGATCTTCAGCAGATCCGTCGCTTCAGGCGGCGGGCGAAGCGGGGTTAGGATTCCGGCGCCTCCGGCAACTCCATGGTCAGGCAGGCGCCGCCGAGGGCGGGGGCATCCTCCACCCAGAGTCGCCCGCCCAGGTGAGCGACAATGCCGCGGCTGATGGGCAGCCCCAGGCCGCTGCCCCGGGGACGCCCGCGAATCTTCTCGGGGGTCTCGCCGGGGCGCTGGATCTGGTGGAACTTCTCGAACACGCGCTCGCGCTCTTCTTCGACGATCCCCGGGCCGTTGTCCTCCACCGCCAGGCGGTAGTGGTTCTTGTAGCGCCCCAGTCGCAGCAGCACCTTCGGGCTGGTCTCGTCGGCGAACTTGCCGGCGTTGTCGAGCAGGTTGATGATCACCTGCTCCAGGCGATCCGGGTCGCCCACCACCGGCGCCTGCTCGACCTCGATCTGCACCTCCAGTGCCACGCCGCGATTCTCCTGCATGTGATGGACGGCATCGACGCTGTGGCGGGTCAGCTCCACCAGGTCCAGGTGCTGGGGGTTGAGCGTGAGCCGACCGCTCTCCAGGCGGGCCAGGTCGAGGATCTCCTCGATCAGCCGTGAGAGGCGCTGGCTCTCCTTGACCACCACGTTGAGAAAATGCACCCGCTTCTCGTCGGGCAGGTCGTCGCTGTCGCGCAGGATCTCGGCGAAGGCGCGGATCGAGGTGAGCGGGGTTCTCAGCTCGTGGCTGACCATGGCCACGAACTCATCCTTGAGGCGGTCGAGCTCCCGCAGCCGTTCGTTAGCGGCGCGAAGCTCTTCGCTGGCGCGGGCCAATTCCTCGGACTTCTGCTCCAGGCGACGGTTGACCTCCAGGGTCTCCGAGGTGGTGTCGAGGATACTGAGGATCGACTCGAGGTCCAGCGCCTCGCCGCGCACCACGGAGTTGATCAGCACGCGCGCCGAAGCGTTGCCCAGCGCCCCGGAGAGCGCCTGCTCGGCCCGGGCGATCATCTCCGGCGGGGCGGGCTGGTCGTTGCCGTATCCGTTGCCCACCTGGCTGTCGCCCTGCCCGGCGAAGACGCGGGCGGTAGCCCCCGTGCCCAGATAGCGGTCGAGGAGGTTGCGCAGCTCGCCACGGGTGGTCTGGCCGTGCCAGAGCGAGGTCTCCATCAGGCCGGGGTGCATGGCCTCGGTGAACAGCGCCGCCTGGGTCTGCTCCAGCGGGCTCTGGCGGGTAAACAGCGAAATCCCCACCAGCAGGCCGACGTTGGCGGTCAGGCTCCACAGCAGCGAGTGAGAGTAGATGTCCCAGTCCTCCAGGCCGAACAGGGCGTAGGGCCTCAGCCACTCCAGGCCGAAGGGGCCCAGCGTCAGGAAGGTGTCATCCACCCAGCCGGACTGGGCGAAGCCCGGGATGAGCAGGGTCCAGGCCCAGATCAGGGTGCCGGCGATGAGGCCCAGGGCAGCGCCGCGACGGGTGGCGCCTCGCCAGTACATGCCGATCAGCATGGCCGGAGCAAACTGGCTGGCGGCGGCAAAGGAGACCAGGCCGATGGTCACCAGGCTGTAGGAGTCGCCGATCAGGGCATGGTAGAGGTAACCCAGCAGCAGTATCAGCACGATGGCCACGCGGCGAATGCCCAGCAGCCATCCGGCCAGCTCCCCGCGGCTGCCCAGATGCAGGCGCCGTGAGCGCAGCAGCAGCGGCATGATCAGCTGGTTGCTGACCATGGTGGAGAGCGCGATGGTCTCGACGATCACCATGCTGGTGGCCGCCGAGAGCCCGCCGATGAACACCAGCAGCGGCAGCGCCTCGAGTCCGGCCGACAGCGGCAGGGTCAGCACATAGCTGTCCGGGTCGCCGGCTGAGAGCAGCATGCCGGCCATGGCGATGGGAATCACGAACAGGTTGATGGCCAGCAGGTAGAGCGGAAAGAGCCAGCTGGCCCGTTTCAGGTGACGCTCATCGACGTTCTCCACCACCAGCACCTGGAACTGGCGGGGGAGGGTGATGAAGGCCAGGAAGGCCAGCACCAGCATGCCGATCCAGCCGCTGGCGCCGCCCGGCACGGCATCCAGGCCCAGGGACCCCACCAGTTCGGGGCTGGCTGCCACCTGGGCGAACAGATCCCCGGGTCCGTGGAACATCACGAACACCACGAAGATCCCCACCGAGATAAAGGCCACCAGCTTGATCATCGACTCGAAGGCGATGGCCGCCACCATGCCCTCGTGGCGCTCGCTGGCATCCAGGTGGCGGGTGCCGAAGAGGATGATGAATACCGCCAGCACCAGCGCCACCCAGAACGACTTGTCGACCCAGAAGGCCTCATCGGCGAGGCTCAGCTCCGGGGCATGGGGGTAGTTGACCAGCACCGCATGGCTCACGGTGATCGCCTTGAGCTGCAGGGTGATGTAGGGGGTGATGCCGATCAGCGCGATCAGCGCCACCAGGGCGCCCAGGCTCGAGCTCTTGCCGTAGCGGGCGCTGATGAAGTCGGCGATCGAGGTGATGCGCTGGACGCTGGCGATACGCACCATCTTGCGAATGAGGAAGGGCGACAGCAGCATGGCCAGCGTCGGACCGAGGTAGATCAGCAGGAAGCTGGGACCGTGCTCTGCGGCGCGACCCACGCTGCCGTAGAAGGTCCAGGCGGTGCAGTAGACGGCGATGGAGAGCGCATAGACGGTCGGCGAGCCGATCAGCGAGCGCCCCTGTTCGGCGCGGCGGTCACCCCAGGCCGCGATCACGAAGAGCAGCGCCAGGTAGCCGAAGGCGACGCTCAGGACGACCGCATCGGTTCTCAACGCCACGCCTCCGTCATGCTCACTCCCCCGGCCGCTGCTCGAGCAGCCAGGCGGCCAGGGCGATCACCGTTCCCCATGCCACGAACAGATAGAGCGGCAGCCATGAGAGACCGTCGGCCGGGCGGTCGAACACCTGCACCAGCGGCGGTGTGAACAGCAGGGTGGCCAGCAGCACCAGAGCCACCAGCCTCTCGCCGAGACGCGGGATCTTCATGCCGGCACCCGCCGGTTCCAGGGGGAAAGGCTCATGAGGCGAAGGCGTCCTCCTTGTCCAGGGCGCTGGTCTGCAGGGCCAGCGCTTGCTCCAGGGTATCGATGCCGCGAGCCTCCAGGCGCGGCAGCAGCGCCAGCCACAGCTCGGCGGTGACCCGGGCGTCGCCCAGGGCGGTATGCCGGGTGCCCGGTGGGAAGCTGAGGCCGTAGCGCTCGGCCAGGCTGTCCAGGTCGTGGCCGTCCAGGCTGGCATCCAGGGCCCGCGAGATCAGCAGAGTGTCGAGCACCGGCATGTCGAGGGTGATCCCGGCCCCGGGCGGCTGCAGGGCCAGCAGGTCGAAGGCAGCGTTGTGGGCGAGAATCACCGCGTCGCCGACGTAATCGCGAAAGCGCGGCAGCACCACCGGCAGCGGTGGGGCGCCCTCGACGTCGGCGTCGGTAATGCCATGAATCGCGGTGCTGGCCGGGGGAATCGGCTTGCCGGGATCGACGCGTACGTCGAACACCTCGCTGGCCAACAGCCGGGTGTTGACCACGCGACAGGCACCAATGCTGATCACGGTGTCGCCGCGGCGCAGTTCCAGGCCGGTGGTTTCGGTATCGAAGGAGACCACCTCCAGGGCGCGCAGCGGGCGGGCCGCCAGTTCGGCGTCGGGGTGGGGCAGCTCGGCGATGCCGAAATCATGAAATTCGGGGCGTGGCGGGGTGGCCGGCCTCGGGGCGCCTACCCGTTCGGTGGCGGGTAGCGGGAGTCGTAGCCGGGCGTGGACACCGTCGCTATCGGCCAGGCTCCAGGCGTCGCTGGCGTGCTGGCGCAAGACGTCGGCCACCCGCGGCGAGAGCGGCAGGTCGTCCAGGCGCAGCTGCTGCCACTCGTTGAGCTGGCGCTCGCCGAGCGGCGCTCCGCGCCAGATCAGGTCGAGGTAGACGCGCTTGTTGCCCAGGCAGACCTCCCCTTCGAGCTCCTGCGGGTCTCGATGCTCCTGCAGCTGCTCGATGAGCGAGCCGAGCAGCACCAGCAGCGGCATGGCGTCGCCCTTGAACCAGGCGGGCATGCCGACCGGCACTACCGTGACCTGTCCGGCACGTCGCTCGTTGAGGGCCTCCCACAGGTCGTTGGACCACAGCGGCACCAGTCGCTCCCCCTCGTGCTGCATCTGCTCCACCAGGGCGGCAAGCTGCTCGATATCCTCGCCCAGAGATTGGCTCTCCTCATCGATCACCTTCTCCAGGCGCTGGCGCATCTCACCCGCGGCGCCACCCAGGGAGGTCAGGGCGTCGGCCGCGCTGGTCAGGCTGGCGCTGTGACGGCGCAGGCGCGGCAGGCTATCGAGCAGATCGGCGCGGGCGCCCATCTCGCTTGTCCAGGCGGCGGTGGTGTCGCTCAGGGTCAGCAGGGTCTCGCCGTGGCTGCCCGGTACCCGGCGCATCACGGCGCGCAGCCAGCGCTCGTCGCAGGGCACCAGCACCTCCCGCGGCGCGCCGTCCCGGGGCAGCTGGCCCAGGGCGTCCTGCAGGCTGACGGCGGGCAGCAGGCTTTCGAGACGCTTGCCGAGCCCCAGTCCATGATGGTCTTCGAAAAGACGTTCGGCCGCCTGGTTGAAGAGCAGCACCCGGCGGTGCTGATCGCAGAGCAGCAGGGGAGTGTCGAGGACCTGGAGCAGGGTCTCGAGCTCCTGACGGATGCGGGCAGCGCTGCGCGCGCCCTCGGCGTGAGCGGTGGCCAGACGGCCGCGGTCCGTTCGCCAGGCATCCCGCACCTTGACCAGATCAGGCCCCAGGGCGCGCAGCCAGCCTTCGGGGGGGTAATCCTCCCTGGCATCCGGATTGGCCACCAGGCGGGCGAGTTGCACCTGCAGGTGACGCAGGGGGGTGAACAGCTGGCGCTCCAGCAGCAGGCCCACCAGGAAGATGGTGCCGCCTCCGGAGAAGCAGCCCAGCCACAGCACCAGACGAGCCAGACCCGTGGGCTGGAAGAGGGTGTCGAGCCACAGGGCGAAGGTGGCACCGCCGAAGATGCTGACGCCACTGAGCAGCAGCCAGAGGCCGATCAGCCGCTGGCGGCGGGGCAGTCCTGAGAGACGTCGAGCCATCAGGAGACCTCGGCGAGCAGGGCCTTGACCTTGTCGACCAGCGCCTGGGTGGAAAAGGGTTTGGTGATGTAATCGTCGGCACCCAGCGCCAGCCCCTTCTCGCGCTCCACTTCACGGCCGTGCGCGGTGAGCATGATGATCGGGAGGCGGGCATGGTCGGGGTCAGCGCGAAGGCGTTCCAGCACATCGAAGCCGCTGATGCCTGGCAGGCTGATGTCGAGCAGCATCAGGTCCGGAGTGCCCTCGGCGACGCGTGCGAGGGCGCTTTCGCCATCCTCGGCGGTGACCACGTCGAAGCCGGCCTGCTGCATCAGGAACTCCAGCGACAGGACGATATTGGGCTCATCGTCGACCACCAGAACCTTGGCCATGGCGTTCTCCATTTCTCGTTGTCGTCATTGTTGTCTTAGAGACACTTTCGACATCATTCTAGTGCCCGGTCGGTGCACAGCAAAGGCGACCTTGGCAGGACATCGGTGGCAATCGGCGTTAGGGTGCGGTAACGATTCGACGCGAGGAAACACCATGATCGAGGTCCATCACCTGGAGAACTCCCGCTCCCAGCGAGTGGTCTGGCTGCTGGAGGAGCTGGGCGTAGCGTACGAGCTGGTCACCCATCGGCGCGATCCGGCGACCCTGCTGGCGCCGGATTCGCTGCGCGCCGTGCATCCGCTGGGCAAGGCGCCGGTGATTCGCGACAGGGCCCGTAATGACCGGGTGATCGCCGAGTCGGGCGCCATCATCGACTATCTGATCCTTCATCACGATGCCGAAGGGCGGCTGGCGCCGCCAAGAGGCAGCGACGCCTGGGAGCGCTATAGTTTCTGGCTGCACCACGCCGAAGGCTCCGGGATGCCGCCGCTGGTCATGGGCCTGGTGTTTTCGCGGCTCGGCCAGCCGCCGGTGCCCGCCCTGGCTCGCCCGCTGGGGCGGCTGTTTGCCCGCGGGGTGGAGCAGCAGTACCTGGGGCCAGAAATTCAGCGGCTGCGAGATTTCTGGGAGAGCGAACTGGCCGCTGGGCCATGGTTTGCCGGCGAGGCGTTCAGCGCGGCGGACATCCAGATGAGCTTCGCGGTGCTGGCCATGGCCGGGCGAGGCGGACTTGCCGGCTACCCGCGCCTGGAGAAATTCCTCGCCGCCTGCCGCGAGCGTGCGGCCTACGTGCGCACGGTGTCTCTCATCGGCGAGTTTCGACTGGCAGGCGACTGAGCCTCAGCCCTTCGGCTCGTCCTGGCCGGCGGCCCGGGAGGCAGGGCCGAAGGGACCGAGCCACAGCCACACCTGCAGGATCACCAGCAGCGGCAGCAGCCATATCGGCGCACCGGTGGTGGCCACCAGCAGCCGGTAGATCACGAAGCCGATGATGCCGGCTATCAGGCCGACCACCGGGAAGAGCAAGGGGCGTCGATAGCCGGGCCGGCGTGAGAGGCGGTAGAGGGTGCCGATGAGGGCGCCGAAAGCGCCGGTCATGGCCAGAGGGATCAGCAGATCCTGCATGGTGGTCTCGCTTGGCAGGGTGGTCGTTTAGGCGTTATCCGGCGCCTGGATGCTGCCGCGGTCAGAACAGCGCTGGGGTTGTATTACCATCTTCACCTTCGGATCACCAATGCCGCCTTCGGTGGGTTGCCAAGGGCGGTCCGGACTGGTAGCGACATGGGCAGGCCGCACTCCCGGCTGCCCTGTGGAAGCGCGGCCATGTCGGTCAGGCGAAGGTCACCGGTTCTGGAGGGATCACGGAAAAGGGCAGGCCAAGTGGCCTGCCCCTGATCTCGCCTGCGAAATGCCGGGCTAGGTCAACCCCAGCTCGTGGGTAGCTTCTTCGCGCATCTTGAACTTCTGGATCTTGCCGGTGACGGTCATCGGGAACTCGTCGACGAACTTCACATAGCGCGGAACCTTGTAGTGGGCGATCTTGCCCTTGCAGAACGCCTTGAGCTCGTCGGCGGTCAGCGCCTGCCCGTCGGCGAGCTTCACCCAGGCCATCACTTCCTCGCCATACCGCTCATCGGGAACCCCGATCACCTGAACATCGGAAATCGCCGCGTGGGTATAGAGGAAGTCCTCGATCTCGCGCGGGTAGATGTTCTCGCCGCCGCGGATGATCATGTCCTTGATGCGACCGACGATCGCCACGTAGCCCTCTTCGTCCATGGTGGCCAGGTCGCCGGTGTGCATCCACCCGGCACTGTCGATGGCCTTCGCGGTGGCCTCCTCGTTGTTCCAGTAGCCCAGCATCACGCTGTAGCCGCGGGTGCACAGCTCGCCGGTCTCGCCGCGGGCGACCGCGGCGCCGGTCTCCGGGCTCACCAGCTTCACCTCGAGGTGGGGGTGGACGGTGCCCACGGTGGTGACGCGCTTCTCCAGGGGGGCGTCGGTCTGGGTCTGGAAGCTCACCGGGCTCGTCTCGGTCATGCCGTAGCAGATGGTGACGTCCTTCATGTTCATGCGCTCGATCACCTTGCGCATCACCTCGATGGGGCAGATGGAGCCCGCCATGATGCCGGTGCGCAGGGAGGAGAGATCGAAGCGCTCGAACTCCGGGTGCTCCAGTTCGGCGATGAACATGGTCGGCACGCCGTAAAGGGTGGTGGCCTTCTCCTCGGAGACCGCCCGCAGGGTCGCTTCCGGGTCGAAGCCGTCGCCCGGGTAGATCATGGTGGCGCCATGGGTCACGCAGCCCAGGTTGCCCATCACCATGCCGAAGCAGTGGTAGAGCGGCACCGGTATCACCATGCGATCCTTTTCGGTCAGCGCCATGGTGCGGGCCACGAAGAAACCGTTATTGAGGATGTTGTGGTGGGACAGGGTTGCCCCCTTGGGGGCGCCGGTGGTGCCTGAGGTGTACTGGATGTTGATCGGGTCATCGAACTGCAGCGTCGCCTGCACCTCGGCCAGGTGCTCGGCGGAGACTTCTTCCGCGTGGGCCAGCATCGATGGCCAGGTGAACATGCCGGTCAGCGCACGATCGGCGTCCAGGCAGATCACCCGCTTGAGGTCGGGCAGCTTGGCGCTCTTGAAGGTGCCGGGACCGCCCTCGCGCAGTTCCGGTGCCAGCTCGGCCAGGGTCGCCACGTAGTCCGAGCCCTTGAACTTGCCCTGCAGGACCAGCGTGGAGGCGGCGGATTGCTTCAACGCGTATTCCAGCTCGTGGGTGCGGTAGCTGGGATTGATATTGACCAGGATGGCGCCGATCTTTGCCGTGGCGAACTGGGTGATGGTCCATTCGGCGCAGTTGGGCGACCAGATGCCCACGCGGTCATTCTTCTTCACGCCCAGGGCGAGCAGGGCACGGGCGGCCTCATCGACGGCGCCCTGGAGTTCGCGCCAGGTGTAGCGCAGGCCCTGATGGAGGCTGAGCAGGGCATCGCGATCCGGAAAGCGAGCCACCGTCTCATCGAAGCAGTCGCCGATGGTCTGGCCCTTGAGGGGGGTGTCGCTGATGCCGCTGACGTAGCTGATCGGAGTATGTTGGCGTGTCATCGTCTAACGTCTCTTTGTTGTTGCTGGGTGTGCAGTGGTGCAACACGGTCATGACCCTGGTCGCGGGCGGCCTCAGTGCTTCGGGGGCTCCACGCCCAGACCCGACAGAACCTCCCGGGCGCGACTCTCCACATCGTCGAGCTCCTTGTGCATCAGCCGGATGTCCTCCAGCTGCCGTTCCAGGTTCGCGCGCTTGTCGGCCAGGATCTCCAGAAGACGCTGCAGCTGGCGGGCGTTGCCGTCGGGCATGGCGTCATACATCATCACCACCTCGCGAATCTCGGCCAGCGAAAAGCCGAGGCGCTTGCCTCTCAGGGTCAGCTTGAGGCGCACCCGGTCCTTCTCACAGTAGATGCGTGTCTGACCGCGTCGCTCGGGGGCCAGCAGCCCCTCCTGCTCGTAGAAGCGGATGGTGCGTGGGGTCACCTCGAATATCTTGGCCAGTTCCCCGATGCTGAAGGTGCGTCGTTGGCGGGGCAGGCCGCCGGTCTGTCCCGCGTCGCTCGCTGTGCGCTGTGTCATGAGCGTCTTCCTTTATTAGATGGCGGGGCGGGGCGCAGGCCGCCCGCCTGATGGCAACACTAGCCGAGGTTTACGTTAACGTAAAGTGCTTGTTCGACCATGGAGTGATGTGGGATAAACCTAGCAAGTGCTAGGTTGGTGTCATGGCCGTGCGCCGAACCCGCATGGAGCGCATGCGCACGCACCAACCACAGAATCCAGTCAACCTGCCAACAACAACGCAACCGATATGCGTGACGAGGATACCACCATGGACTTCTCCCTGAGCGACGACCAGAAGGCGCTGGTACAGGCCGCCGCCGACTTTTCGAAGGCCGAGCTGGCCGACCACGCTGCCGAGTGGGACGCCAACTCCCACTTCCCCCTCGATGTCATCCGCCGTGCGGGTGAGACAGGCTTTCTGGGCATCTATACCCCGGAGGAGCACGGCGGCCTGGGGCTCTCGCGGCTCGATGCCTCGCTGATTTTCGAGCAGCTGGCCCAGGGCTGCGTGGCGACCACCGCCTATCTCACCATCCACAACATGGTGACCTGGATGATTGCCAGCTGGGGCGATGACGCCCTGCGCGAGACCTGGGTGCCTGCCATGGTGGCCGGCGAGGCGCTGGGCTCCTACTGCCTCACCGAGCCCGGTTCCGGCTCCGACGCTGCCAACCTGCGCACCAGGGCCGTGCGTGACGGCGATGACTATGTGATCAGCGGCTCGAAGATGTTCATCTCCGGCGCTGGCGCCACCGAGGTACTGGTGGTGATGGCGCGCACCGGCGAGCCCGATAGCGGCGCAGGTGGGGTCTCGGCCATCGTGATACCGGCCGACGCCGCCGGCGTCGAGTACGGCAAGAACGAAGACAAGATGGGCTGGAAGAGCCAGCCGACACGACTGGTCAGCTTCGACTCCGTGCGCGTGCCGGTCGGCAATCGACTGGGCGCAGAGGGCGAGGGATTCAGGTTCGCCATGAAGGGCCTCGACGGAGGCCGCCTCAATATCGCCAGCTGCTCCCTGGGGGCCGCTCAGCATGCCCTGACCCTGTCTCGGGACTACATGGCCGAGCGCAAGCAGTTCGGTCGTGAGCTCAACCAGTTCCAGGCGCTGCAGTTCAAGATCGCCGACATGGCCACCGAGCTCACCGCCGCCAGATTGATGGTGCGCCAGGCCGCCTGGCGTCTGGACCACAATGACCCCGAAGCGCCCGCTTACTGCGCCATGGCCAAGCGCTTCGCCACCGATGTAGGGTTCAATGTCTGCAACGAGGCCCTGCAGCTGCACGGCGGCTATGGATATATTCGCGAATACCCCCTTGAGCGGCTGGTTCGCGATACCCGGGTTCACCAGATCCTCGAGGGTACCAACGAGATCATGCGATTGATTATTGCCCGCCGGCTGATGGCAGATGGCGTGATCGAGTCCATGCAATAAGGAGTCACCTTTGATGTCGGATCTTTCCGTACGCTTCGACGAGTTGCCCACCCGTGACGGTGGGCGAATCGGCGTGGCTACCCTCAACGCCCCCAAGTCTCTCAACGCCCTCTCTCTGGAGATGGTCCACCAACTGGACGCCAAGCTCGATGCCTGGGCGGTGGATCGCAGCATCGTGGCCGTCTGGCTCGAGGGAAGCGGCGACAAGGCCTTCTGCGCCGGCGGCGACGTGGTGGCCCTCTATCGCTCGCTCACCGAGGAGGGCGATAACCGCGGCTCGGGTCGCGACAGCCTGCTGGCCGAGACCTACTTCACCGCCGAATACCGCCTCGACCACCGCATTCATACCTACCCCAAGCCGCTGCTGGTATGGGGCGACGGCATCGTGATGGGTGGCGGCCTCGGCCTGATGGCCGGCGGTTTCCAGCGCATCGTCACCGAGACTACCCGGATCGCCATGCCGGAGATCACCATCGGTCTCTACCCGGACATCGGCGCCAGCTGGTTCCTCAATCGCATGCCGCCGGGGGTGGGCGTCTACCTGGGCCTGACCGGCGCCCAGCTCAATGCCCGCGATGCACTGGATCTTGGCATGGCGGACCGCTTCATTCCCCGCGAACGGCGCGGCCTGGTGCTCTCGTCGCTGACCGAGGCGGACTACGGCGACCGCAGCGGCCCCGCCCTGCGCGGGGCCGTACAGCAGGCGCTGGACCTTCACGAGGCGCGCGAGGGCGCTCCCGCCGGCCAGGTATGGCCGAATCTCGACCATCTCCAGGCCCTGGTGGGTGCGGTGGATGCTCCCACCGCGGTAAGGCGTATCCTGGCGGATACCCGCGATGACAAGTGGCTGGTCGCCAACCGCGCGCGTCTGGCCGACGGCTGCCCGCTCAGCGCCCAGCTGGTCTGGCGAATGCTGGCCCGCCACGCTCATACCAGCCTGGCGGATGCCTTCCGCGACGAACTGGTGCTGTCGGTGCAGTGCTGTCGGCAGGGCGACTTCGTCGAGGGGGTGCGGGCGCTGCTGATCGAGAAGGACAAGAACCCGCGCTGGAGCCACCCCGATGTGGAGAGCGTACCGGAAGAGACGATCCAGGCGCTGTTTACCTCGCCCTGGGAGAGTGAATCTCATCCGCTGCGCGACCTGGGGCTTGGTCGCCGGGTCGGATAAGCACTCTTCGGAAACATAAATAATCACAAGGAGCCAATCATGAATATCGCTTTTATCGGCCTCGGCAACATGGGGGCACCCATGGCCAGCAACCTGATCAAGGCCGGCCACAGCGTTACCGTATTCGACCTGGTGGAGAGTGCCATCCAGTCCCTCGAGAGCGACGGGGCAACGCGCGGCGAGAGCGCCGAGGCGGCGGCCCGCGGTGCCGAGGTCATCATCTCCATGCTCCCCGCCGGTGCCCACGTCAAGGGACTCTATCTGGGTCGCAACGGCGAGCCGGGCCTGCTCGATGCGCTCGATGGCAAGCCGCTGCTGATCGATGCGTCCACCATCTCCCCCGAAGATGCCCGCACCGTGGCCGCCGCCGCCGCCGAGCGTGGCATCAGCTACCTGGATGCCCCGGTCTCGGGGGGTGTCGGCGGCGCCAAGGCCGGCATCCTGACCTTTATCGTCGGCGGCGATTCGGCCGGCTTCGACAAGGCCAAGCCGGTGCTCGAGGCCATGGGCAAGAACATCTTCCACGCCGGTGACAACGGCGCGGGGCAGGTGGCCAAGATCTGCAACAACATGCTGCTGGGCATCCTGATGAGCGGCACCGCCGAGGCCCTGGCGCTGGGCGTCAAGAATGGCATGGACCCGGCCGTGCTCTCCGAGATCATGAAGCAGAGCAGCGGCGGCAACTGGGCGCTCAACGTCTATAACCCCTGGCCCGGCGTCATGGAGGGCGCTGCCGCCTCGCGTGACTATCAGGGGGGCTTCCTCACCGACCTGATGGCCAAGGATCTGGGCCTGGCCTGGGAGCTGGCACTGGGATCGAAGTCCACCGTCCCCATGGGCTCACAGGCGCGTAACCTCTTCGCCCTGCACAGCGCCCAGGGCAACGGTGCGCTGGACTTCTCCAGCATCCAGACGCTCTATCGCGCCGGCGAATAACCGCCAAGGCCCGTTACGCCGGGGAGCCCTGTAGGGGCTCCCGTGGTTGCCCGCACAAGGCATCCTCCCGCCCGGCTCGACCCTGGGCACCCCTCGCTCGCTGCTGCCGATGTGGCACAATGGCCGCCCAGCATGGCAATGAAGGATTCGCCCAATGGCCTATGTTCTCGTGATGGGCGGCCTGGCGCTGTCGGTGAGCTTCACCCTGGGCTGGGTGCTGTGGCGCGCCGTGCGCTGGGCCTGGGGCCTGGTGGCCGGGCCTCCGACGCCACGGAGGGCGGCAACACCCAGGCCTCGCGCTCGCAAGGCGCCGCGCCAGGCGGCCCCCAAGCCCGCCGCAAGACCTGCTGCAAAACCTCCCGCCAAGCCGATCCCGCGGGAGCCCTGGGCCCTGACCTGCTGGCTGGCTCGCCGGCACTCCGCCATGCCCCTGGCAAGCCTCGCACTCCTGCTCTACGGACTCACCCGCCTGGTGGAGTTCGGCATGACCCAGCGTCCGCTGTCACCTCCCGCCGGCTACCACAGCCTGGTGAATGCCCTTGGCTGGGCCGCCGCCGCGCTGCTTGCCTTGGCAATCCTTAACCTCATGGCGCGCTGGCGTTGCCGGGAGCGCTGAGCACCCTTTGCGATGCAACATCCTCGAGTTCCTCGCCTGTTTTCTCCTCTCTCGTACGCCCCTTCCTGCATTGTCCTGCTTACGATATTTCCCGCTGATTCTTGCGTGTTTTTTTGTCTCGCCATTCCCGACATCGGTTTTTTTGATGCTTAGGGGGTTAGTTATCTAATGCCTTTCGTCGAGGAAATAATTATTTATTGTAATGCTGGGTAATGATTGATCCCTCTCCTCGAAACACTGTTAATTAATGTTTTATGTCATCCCTGTCGCCTGTTTTAAATCAGAATGTATAATTTCTGTAAACCTGTAAGATTATGTGAACGGAGTCATAAGCCACTATATCCTGCCCTTCGGGAGGGTAAAGCGGCCTATGGACCCAGCCCACAATGTGCTGGATATGCTCCTGGGGTCTCGGAAATTTACCATTATTCCGGGGCGGTAGCGTGTCCAACGCGAATGTTAAGGGGATAATCACATGCTCCCGGTGATAATGAATTCTGTTGAAGACCATTCTTCGGAAAGGCCTCCAAGAGGAAGTTCATATAGAGCGGCAGGTGTAGTGATAACAATGCTGTTGCTCGGCGGCTGCGCCTTCGCTCCTGGAGGCCATATCGACCATAGGAACGTGGGCGATTCCTTGGACTCCCGTGTGGAAGTGGTGCCCATCACGCCGGAACTGGTCAATGCGCCTGTGGCAGAAGTCGTCACATCTCGTGAGATGTCAGAGCAACTTCGTTATGAAATCGAAAATTATGAATACCGGATCGGCCCCGGGGATGTGCTCAGCGTCATCGTATACGACCACCCGGAACTGACGATCCCGGCCGGGAGCGAGCGGGCGGCGACCGAGACCGGTAACCGGGTGCGCCCCGACGGCACCATGTTCTACCCCTACGTGGGGCGGGTACGGGTGGCCGGCATGACGCTTGATGAGGTGCGCAGCCTGCTGACCCGCCGCCTCTCCGAGGTGATTGCCGCACCCCAGGTAGAGGTCGGCATGGCCGCCTTCCGTTCCCAGAAGGCCTACGTCAGCGGAGCGGTGGAGAACCCCGGCACTCTGCCAATCACCATTGTGCCCATGACGGTGCTGGACGCCATCAGCGAAGCGGGAGGCGCTCGCCTCAACGCCGATTGGCACAGCGTTACTCTCAACCGCAATGGCCGCGAGGAGAGCCTATCCCTCTATGCCATTCTCCGTCAGGGAGACCTCAGCCAGAACCGGCTGTTGCGCGACGGCGACGTGCTGCACGTGCCCACCTCGGAGAACCAGAACGTGGTGGTGTTGGGGCAGGTGCTGCGCCCCGGTGCCATTGCGCTTGGCAATGAGCGGGTCAGCCTGACCACTGCCCTGGCCCGTGCAGGGGGCGTCAATGAGAGTCGCGCTCAGGCCTCGGGCATCTTCGTAGTGCGCGCCATGCCGGCAGACTCGACCGCCGACAAGGTTGCCACCGTCTACCAACTCGATATCCGCGACGCCACCCGACTGGTACTGGGCACCCGCTTCTCTCTGGAACCTCAGGATGTGGTCTATGTCACGTCCGCACCATTGGCTCGCTGGAACAACGTGATCTCGCTGCTGCTGCCATCGGTAAGTTTGCCGGGTGATGTCGCAAGATCTGTCGATAACGTCGGGGATCTATAACAAGAGATCATGGCCATGACATCTTTTCCAGGTCACCAAGGGTTGTCCAATGAGCCTTCGCGCGACACCCCGGATATCAATCTCATAAAGTTGGTTTCTATCCTGCTGGACAACAAATGGAAGATCATTTTCGCAGGGCTCCTGTTCCTGCTGGGTGGTTACTTCTATGCCAGCTCGCAGTCGAGAATCTATCAGGCAGATACTCTGATTCAGATCGAAGGGCGCAGCAATACGCTGGGGCTTCTCGAGACTCTGGCGGTGGGTGATCAGGGTGGAAATCCCACGACTGCGGAGTTGGAGATTCTTCAGTCTCGCATGGTGATAGGAGAAACCGTGGATCGCCTCGACCTGGCCATCCAGATCGCGCCCCGGCGAATGCCGATGGTCGGCGATTTCCTGGTCAATCACGGCTTCACCCGTGAGCAGGTCGATCGGCTGACCCCCGGTTTCCTGGGTGACTGGCTGGGCAGAATAGGCGGTTGGGAACAGAACGAGAGCAGCCCCTTTGTGTGGGCCGGTGAATCCCTTCGGGTGTCGCGCTTCGATGTGCCAACTCAGGCCGAGGGGAGAACCCATGTGTTGAGGGTGGCAGATGATGGCCACTACGTGCTGACACGGGATGAGGTTCCCGTTCTGAGCGGAAGAGTGGGCGAGACGGTTCACGACGAGACATCAGGCTATCGTCTTTTCGTCAGCCAGCTTGAGGCCCATCCCGGAGCTGAGTTCGAGATGCGCCGCGTGTCGCACCTCGATGCCATCGCCCAGCTGCAACGTAGCCTGACGATTGAGGCCCGCGGCAAGGATTCCGGAGTCTATCAAGTGATGCTCAGCGGCCATGACCGCGAGCAGATCGTCCGGGTGCTCGACACCATCACCGGGGTGTTTCTCTCCCAGAACGTCCAGCGGCAGTCCGAGGAGGCCGAGAAGCAGCTGGCTTTTCTCGAGGAGCAGATCCCGCAGGTCAATGTGGAACTGACGGACGCCGAAAGTGCCCTGAACGACTATCGCGCCGAGCGGGACTCGGTCGACCTGACCTTCGAGACTCAGAATCTGCTGCGTAGTCTGGTCGCCGTGGACAACCAGCTCTCCGAGCTTGCGCTGGCTGAGGCGGAGCTGGCCGAGCGCTTCCGTCCCACCCACCCGAACTATCAGGCCTTGCTGCGCAAACGCTCTCAGTTGCAGGCCGAGAAGGTGCAGCTCGAGGCCAGCGTCAACAACCTGCCGGAGACCCAGCAGGAGGTGCTTCGCCTGACCCGTGACACCCAGGTGAACCAGGAGATCTACGTTCAGCTACTCAACAAGCGTCAGGAGATGCGGCTGGTCAAGGCCGGTACCGTCGGCAACGTGAGGATACTCGATACTGCCGTTTTGCAGCGTGGCAGCATCGCACCGCGGGTCGGCCTGCTGACGATTGGCAGCGCTCTGCTGGGGACCCTGCTGGCCATCGTGGGGGTGATGCTCAGGCAGGCCTTTAACCGTGCCGTCGAGACTCCCGACCAGTTGGAGGCGATCGGACTGCCGGTCTACGCGATTGTACCCGTGTCATCCGGGCAGGGCAGGCTATCGCACTTCCTCAAGCGTCGACGCAAGGAGGGCGTCAATGTCTTCCGCGGACTGTTGGCTATCACCGACCCCGAGGAACCGACGGTCGAGGCCCTGCGTGGGCTGCGAACCAGCCTCTACTTCGCCATGCTGGAGTCCAGCGACAATCGGCTGATGATCACCGGGGCGAGTCCCGAAGCCGGCAAGAGCTTCATCGCTGCCAATCTGGCCGTGGTCTGTGCTCAGGCCGGACAGCGAGTGCTGCTGATCGACGCCGACATGCGCAAGGGGCATCTGCACCACGCCTTTCAACAAGCCGCCAAGGGGGGGCTATCGGAACTGCTCTCCAATCGCCTCGGCATCGACGAGGCCATTCGTCCCAGCGGACTCGAAAATCTCGATTTCCTCTCCCGCGGCACGGTGCCCCCCAACCCCTCCGAGTTGCTCATGCAGAAACCTTTTCATGAGCTGCTCGCCTGGGCCGCACCGCACTACGACCTGGTGATACTGGATACTCCGCCGGTGATGGCCGTGACCGATGCAGCAATAGTCGGCAAGCATGCCGGCTCCTGCCTGATGGTTGCCCGCTATGGCCTCAACCCTCCCAAGGAGCTCGAGATCACCAAGCGCCGTCTCGAGCATGCTGGAGTTCGGGTGAAGGGCGCGGTGCTCAATGCCGTGGACTATTCCACGAACAGGCAGTACGGCTACTACAACGTCTATGCATACCGCTAGCCTCCGTTGCCTTTCCGGGAATCGGAGTGCAGGCCAGTTCGGGAGTAAAGGGCACATGCTCGCGTATCTCTGGGCGCTTGGCGTCTTTATGTCCCAGTTCTATATCTTGCCGAGCGGCCTGCCTCAGCCGGCACACCTGCTGTTTGCCCTCAACTTCCTGCTGTTGGGCTACTTCTATTCGCTGACGATTCCCCTCAGCAGCCATGATGAAAGGCTGACGGCGCTCTTTCTGCTGGCCTTCTGTGCCTATGTGGCAATCTCCAACCTGGCCTGGGTGCTGGTGGAGCAGAATACCACCTTCATCAAGGCCACCATTTACTGGGTCTATGGGTGTTTGCTGTTTCTGTTCCTGCTGTCGTCACTCGGTGATGATCGAGTCAGAAGAGCAGTGGTAGCCGCCTGTGCCCTGAGCATCGTGCTGCTGTTCCTCTTCTGGACCACCGGGATGGGTCGTTACGAAGTGGGGAGCCGCTACCAGGGGTTCTTCAACGACCCCAATCAGATGGCGTTCTACGTGATCTGCGTATTCTCGACTTTCTTCTATCTCTTCAGAGGGAAGGGCAGTGGCCACCTGCTGTTCGCCATCGCTTTCATCAGCGTGATGCTGGTATTCGTCACCCAGTCCAGGTCTGCCCTGCTCGGTATCTTCTTCTCTCTGCTGGCGGCCTATCTTCGCTTCATCGACAACATGGCGGTCGGGTCCGGCGGAAGAGATCGGATACTCGCCTACATCATCGGGATCATGGCCGTGCCCCTTTTTCTCTACCTGCTGTTAAGCATGGAGACCGCCGATGTGGCCGTCTCGCGCTTCTCCGGGACGGATTACGGCAGTCAGGCAGAGATCAGGGGCTACACCAGACTGCAGGAGTTCCCGTCCTATCTCTTTCTGGGGTCGGGCCAAGGGCTGGATGGGCGTTTCGGCGGCCGGCATGAGATTCACTCGACCTGGGTGGCGGTGCTCTTCTACTACGGCATCGCGGGCTTTGTGATCTTCATGGCGTTCATTGCCAGGATCTTCCTGCGACTGGACCTGGCCGGAAAGATCGCCTTCCTCGGCCCGGTGTTCTACGGCCTGTCGACCTACGGAGCCAGGACACCCATCTTCTGGGTCTTCCTGGCGGCCGCCGCCCTGGCCGCCCGGGAAACCCGGCCGGCGCCCTCAATAACACCTGTCAGGGAACTCTCACCATGAAGATCATGTTCATCGGCACCGGCGTCTCCTCCGTCCTGGGCTTCAGGCGAACCCTGATGGAGAAGCTGCTGGCCGACGGCCACCGGGTATATGCCCTGGTCGAGGGCTACTCGGATGAGGAGGAACGGCAGGTGAGGGCGATCGGGGTTGTGCCGATGAGCTATGCCCGTGACGGCGCCGGGAGGATCCGCCGCAGCCCCTTGTCGTCCTTCATGAGGATGGTATCGGCGATCCGGGAGGTTCAGCCGGACACGGTATTCAGCTACTTTGCCAAGCCGGTAGTGATCGGGACCTGGGCCGCTGCCATTGCAGGCGTCCGCCATCGGATCGGCATGCTGGAAGGGCTGGGCTACTACTTTTCCGAATGCCCCGGCAGGCGCTCCCTCAAGCGACGTGTCATCAAATGGGCACAGCTTGGCCTGTTCCACCTCTCGGTGCCGCTGCTTGAAACACTTGTCCTGCTCAACCCCGATGACAGGAAGGACCTGATCGACCGCTACCGGATACGGGCTCGTGATGCCTTTGTGCTGGGCGGGATCGGCCTGCGCCTGGAAGAGTTTCCCTGCTCCCCGCCGCCGACGGAGCCGGTTGTCTTCATCTTTGTGGGGCGTCTGCTGCTCGAGAAGGGAGTCAACAACTACCTGGATGCGGCCGAGATCGTGGCCAGCGAGCATCCCCAGGTACGGTTCGTGGTCCTGGGCCGCTTCGATTCCGGTAGGACGGACGGGGTGGATCCCGAGCGCTTCAAGGACCTCGCGCGCAGGGGCATCATCGAGTATCCGGGCAAGGTGGGCAACGTCCATGAGTGGCTTACCAACGCGAGTGTCTTCGTGCTGCCCTCCTGGTATCGCGAAGGGGTGCCGCGCAGCACCCAGGAGGCGATGTCGGTCGGACGTGCCGTTATAACCACCGATGCGCCCGGATGTCGGGAGACCGTGGTCCAAGGCGAGAACGGCCTGTTGGTCCCCCCGGAAGACACGCCCACCCTAGTCGCTGCCATGACGCATTTCATCGAACACCCCGAGGCGATCATCGCCATGGGCGCGCGGTCGCGGGAACTGGCCGAGGCGCACTTCGACGCCGATCGTGTCGATGCCCTGCTGATCCATCACGTCATCGGTCTCCCGGATTCCCAGTTGAGCTGCGCGTCATGACCCCCTGACGGGCATCGACAGCACGTGTGATGCCGATGGGATCGCGGCCGGCGCACGATGTCTGGCCCCCTTTACCCACTCGACGCGTCCCGACAAGCAAGGAGAAGGTGACATGACCTGGCTAGACGCCCTGATGACGATGCCTCGTCATCGCAAGCGCCGCATGCTTCAGCTTATCGATGGCTTGACCATCGTGGTAAGTCTCAACCTGGCGGTCATGCTGCACCGCGATAGCGTCCTGGCTCTTGCGGACATGTGGCATTGGAGCCTGACAGGCCTGGTCACACTCTCGACCCTGCTGTGCTTTCGCTGGCTGGGGGTCTACCGGCTGGTTCTGCGCTACATGAACCAAAGCGCCGTGCTCAGCCTGGGGGCAGGGGCACTGGTCTCGTCGCTGTTGGTGATGTTGCTCGACAAGGTGATGGGAGACATGTTCTCGGCTGCGGTGGCGGTGATCCATGGATTGGCGCTTCTGGTAGGCATCGGTGGGGTGCGCTATGTGCTGCGAGAGCTATACCTGATCAGTCAGCGTCGACAGCGGCGTCCGGTGGTGATTTATGGCGCCGGTGCCGCCGGCTGCGAACTGGTGTCAGCCCTGCGTCACGGGGGCGAGTATGAGCCCGTGGCCTTCATCGATGATTGGCGCGGACTCGAGGGCAACCTGGTCGATGGCCTGCGGGTGCATCAGCCTTCCAAACTTGAGGCCCTGATAGACGAGCATCGTGCCGCCATGGTCCTGTTGGCCATACCCAGTGCGACTCGAAGCCGTCGGCGCGAGATCCTGCAGCGTCTATCGACGCTCTCCATCCCGGTGCAGACGATCCCCGGCAGTGCAGATGTGATTGCCGGCCACGCCAGTATCAACGATGTTCGAGACGTGGCGGTGGAAGACCTGCTGGGTCGAGATCCCGTGCCCCAGTTCCCCGATCTGATGGATGCCAACATCCGAGGCAAGTCGGTAATGGTCACCGGTGCCGGCGGGTCGATCGGCAGCGAGCTGTGTCGGCAGATCATCGACCATCAGCCGGCTCGGCTGCTGCTTGTCGACAACTGCGAGTTTGCGCTCTTTTCCATCGAGCAGGAGCTGCAGGCCCACCCCGGAGTCGGCAAGTCGGGCGTCGAGGTCAAGCCGCTGCTTGCCTCCATTCAGCGGCGCGATGCTCTGGCCTCGATCTTCGACGGCTTCGAGGTCCATACCCTCTACCACGCGGCCGCCTACAAGCATGTGCCGATGGTGGAGTACAACCTGGTCGAGGGGATTCGCAACAACGTCTTCGGTACGTTGAATCTGGCACGGACCGCCATGAGCGCCGGGGTGGAGACCTTCGTGATGGTCTCCACCGACAAGGCGGTCCGCCCGACGAACGCGATGGGCGCCTCCAAGCGCCTCACCGAGCTGATCTGCCAGGCCTTCGCCCATGGTGGATGCAGCACCCGCTTTTGCATGGTGCGTTTCGGCAACGTGCTGGGCTCCAGCGGTTCGGTGGTGCCGCGGTTCCGTGAGCAGATCGAACGCGGTGGGCCGGTGAAGGTTACCCATCCCGAAATAACCCGATATTTCATGACCATACCCGAGGCGGCTCAACTCGTGATCCAGGCAGGCGCCATGGCACGGGGAGGCGAGGTGTACGTCCTCGACATGGGGGATCCGGTCCTCATTCAGGATCTTGCTGTCAACATGATCCGCCTCTCCGGCCTGGAGGTGAAGGACAGCGAACACCCCGATGGCGATATCGAGATCGTCCATACAGGCCTGAGACCCGGCGAGAAGCTTTTCGAAGAGCTGTTGATCGGCGAGGCGGTTTCGGGGACACGCCATGATCGGATCATGACATCGCGCGAGCCGTTCTGGGAGTGGCCCCGGCTCGACGCCTATCTCCAGAAGCTGGAGCGGGCGCTGGGGGCCTCGGATCACATGGAAGTGCGGCGCCTCCTTCAAGCGGCGCCGTTGGCTTACCGTCCCGACGACAGCATGGTTGATCTGGTCTGGCAGGCCCGTAATGACCGCCTGCTGGCCGGGTCTGTTCCAGCCGAGATAGAGCTAAGAGCAAGAAATTTCTCTGGACCGGTCGGTCTCCATTCAACGAAGCCAGTATGAGCGAGACAGAGAAGGTGATGCCATGTTGAAGGACCTGCGTGAATTCTATTCCCTGCTGACTCGAGAGCAGCGCCAACGGCTTCTCCGCCTGCAGGGGCTAATCATCATCATGTCGTTCGCCGAAATTGCGAGCGTCGTCTCGATCGGGCCCTTCATGGCCGTGGTGGGAGACATTCAGCGTCTCCACGGTGACGGGCTCATGGCCCGGATCTTCCAGGCCACCGGCCTGCAAAGTCCGGAGGCGTTTCTGACCCTGCTGGGCGCCATGGTGCTGATGGTCCTGTTTATCTCGGCGATGTTCTCCATGTACACGACCTGGCGGCTGTCGCTCTACAGCGCCAGCGTCGGTGCAGAACTGTCGAGTCGCCTATACCGTTACTACCTGCACCAGCCCTGGCTATACCACTCCGGGAATAGTACCAGCCGCTTGATCAGCAATGCCTCTCAGGAGGTACAGCGGACCACAAACAAGATCATCTCTCCGAGCCTGAGGCTCAATGCCAAGCTGGTGATGGTGAGCACCATGACCGTGGCGCTCTTCATCTATCATCCGGGCGTGGCCATGGTAGGGCTGGTCATCTTCGCTGCGGCCTATCTGCTCCTCTACAAGACGGTACGGCGGTTCCTGGTGGCCAATGGCCGGCGCGTCTCGCGCGCCCAGGTCAAGCGCTTCAAGCTGATGACGGAAGGCTTTGGCGGGATCAAGGACCTGCTGCTGCTGCATCGACAGGGAACCTTCATCTCACGCTTTGAGAAGGCCAGCAACAATGTCGCCCGTGGGCAGGGTGTCACCCAGGGGCTGAGTGAGGCGCCTCGCTATGCCATTGAGCTGGTGGCCTTTGCCTCGATCGTCCTGCTGGTGCTCTACCTGCTCAACCGCTATGAAGGGAATCTGGGAGCAATCCTGCCGGCGCTGTCGATCTATGCCCTGGCCGGATTCAAGATGCTTCCGGCCTTCCAGAAAATCTACTCCGCCATCTCCATGATCCGAGGAAACCTATCGGCCTACTACACGATACGCGAGGATCTGATGGCGAGTCGCGAGAGTCAGACCGATGGTGCGTATGAAACGGAAGGCGAGATAGTTCCACTGGAACTCGAGCAGGGTATCGTGCTTCAGGACGTGAAATTCGCCTATCCGGGAAAGAAGGACCGGGCGCTGAACGGACTGACATTGACCATCCCCGCCAACCGCATGGTGGGCCTGGTCGGGGCGTCGGGAAGCGGCAAGAGCACCACCGTGGATCTGCTTCTCGGTCTTATCCAGCCGGACGAGGGCAGCGTGCTGATCGATGGGGTCCCTTTGACGACCGAAAATGTTCGCCGTTGGCAGGCGAGCCTGGGGTTGGTGCCCCAGCAGATCTTTCTGTCCGATGGCAGCATCCTCAATAACGTGGCATTCGGCGTTCCACCGGAAGAGATTGATGAAGCCAAGGCTCTCCAGGCGCTTACGATGGCGCAGCTGGATGAGATGATCGAGAAGCTACCCGAGGGCGTCAACACCTGGGTCGGTGAACGCGGAGTGCAACTCTCGGGTGGCCAGCGCCAGAGGATCGGAATAGCTCGGGCCTTGTATCAGGAGGCACGGGTCCTGGTGTTGGATGAGGCGACCAGTGCACTGGATGGAATCACTGAACGCAAGGTGATGGATGATATTCAGCGGCTGGCCGGCAACATGACCATCGTGCTGATTGCCCATCGCCTGACCACTGTCAAGGACTGCGACATGATCTATATCCTCGAGTCAGGACAGGTGGCCGACAGCGGTACCTACGATGAGCTCGCGGAACATAATGCCACATTCAAAATGATGGCCAACCTGTGATGTCCTGTCCGGGCCAGACAGCAGGCAAGGTCCCACATATGAGGTCACTGTTCTCATGAGTGAATTCGAAGTGAATCCGGTATCCCCGAGTCCTTTCTTTACCGTGATCATTCCGGTTCACAACAAGGCCAACTACCTCGAGCAGTCACTCGCCTGTGTCTATGCACAGACGTTCAAAGACTTCGAGATCATTGCGGTCGATGACTGCTCCAGTGATGGCTCTCTGGATATTTTGAAGCGCCATGAAAGCGCAGGGAAGCTCAGGCTTTACCAGAGAGGTACCCCGGGCCCGGGAGGGTATGCCGCACGTAACTTCGGTGTCACCAAGGCGCATGCCAGCTGGGTGGTGTTTTTCGATGCCGATGACATCATGCACACAGACCATCTGAGCAACTTTCACGATATGATGAAGCGCTACCCAGGGCTGCGTTTTTATTGCGCCAACTATGAAAGAAGGGTTGTCGGAAGGGTCTCTCGAAAGGTCATGGAGATATCGACGGGTAAGTACAGCAGGCTTGAAGGGCTGTCGATGTACTCTCGCGATGACTTCTTTCACATGAACTCGGCCTGTACGCAGGTGTCGCTTTTTGAGGAGCTCGGGGGATTCCCGGCAGGACTCTACCGAAGGGGAGGCGATGTCTACTTCTGGGTAAAGCTGCTGACCAGAGTGGAAGAGTTCGCCTACAGCGATGAATTGACATCCGTATGGTGTGTCGATAATAGCTCTGTCACCAAGAATCCTTCCAACCTTGCCCTGCATCCCATGGCCGATTTCATGGCAAGAGAGCGGCCCTCCCTCGATAGGAAGTGTGAAAGGCAACTGTGTAAGATCGTTAATAGGAAGGTGATATCTTGGGCAGCTGAGAAGAAAGCCCAGGGTAAGCGATACGATCGGGATCTTTCCCACATCAGTCTAAGAGGAATGTGGTATAGGGATGCAATGAGAATTCTATTACTGTTTTTCCCACTAAGGTTATATAATTTTTTTGTGGAGGTAAAAAGAGGTCTTGTTAATTAAAGTGGATAAATGAAGATTGGCATGTAGTTAAGTAACTATTCAAAATTAATTGTGTGACTATTTTTATAGCCAATGAGCAGCCGGTCTAACTCATCGGCAGCGAAGTATTCTTCACCTCTCGCCACATGATCTCAATCGGGTGCAGTTCCGACGAGTAAGCCGCTAAGTAGATCAGGTACACACGATGCGATAACACTCTATTATCTTTCGCCTGAGGCCTTGGGGCGATGCATGCTGGCATTGTCGAGCACCACCAAGCGCAAGACCGGCGTGCGGTCACTGCTCCCCTCGATTTCTCCGGAAGTCAAGTTGATTTAAATGTAGGTTTTCAAATTTCCATATGAGCCGAGAGAAAGTTTATGAAATATCATAAAAAAATCTATAATGCGCTCAGGAAAAAAATATTAGTCTTAATAAAGAAAAGACATGCCTCTCGTGTGTTAAATAAATATGGTGAGATGGCTCCACGGGAAGGAGAAGTCATTTGGATTGATCCATGTAGCGTTTCAGGGCATATGTCTCCTACTGTCTGGAATGCTCTGAAAAAAAAGACGGGATTCAACGGTGGTACCATAGTCGGTGGCAAATGGGACATCACGGACGTGGAATACTTGGATTTTACAAGTGAGGATCCTTTTGTTAGCTGCTACGATCATTGGATTAATGGAAAATGTTGGCAACAAACATCTCTATTTGTTGAAAATCCACCTAGATTGATACGCGGTGAAACTCGCAGTCGAAGACTGACGCTAGATGAGCTTAAGACAAGATATGAAAAGCTAGATAAAATATATCGCTCCATAGAATCAAAAGGTGAGATGAGCACCGAAAAAAAAGATCTAGTAAAAATTAGCATTGCACGTGATGGAACCCTGATATGGGGTCCTGATGGTCGACATCGATTGTGCATCGCTATTTGCATCGGAATTGTCAAAATTCCTGCGCTTACAGGATTCGTACATGCTGAGGCCGTCGATGTTTTTCAGACTCTTCGCAACACTTAGAAGTGCCTTAACAATATGGTAAATGGGGGCTGAAGGTAAGGGATAACAAGATTTAAATAATTTACCTGTGATGGTGGCAAGGAGAACGGTAAGTTTGCCTTTTAAATTATTTGCGAGGCGGGGAGTATTTATTTAAGTTTCACTATATTGAACAGGTTATAAATTATATGGCCGTTATTACGTCGAGATTCAAGCCGGTAGCGAATCGCATCATGGCTCGATTTGGTTATCAGGTTTCCCGCATACAGCAACCTTTTGTAGAGAGAAAAGATTGCCGAATTGCTGGAAGAATTGTCGAAATGGTTGGTGCTAGTGGAGTTGGAAAAAGTACAACTCTTCGAAGTGCAAAACCTCATCTTGGTGCTGCCTGGAATTTCGAATACCCACACCCGAGCAATGAAATTGATAGTGTAAATGAAAATGAAAGGCTTTATAGAGATTTGCTTTCTGACCGTTCAAAAGAAATTATTTTAGACAGGGATATGCGTAACGTTAAGCCACTATTTAGTCACTGTTACGATGTAATGATGGGAGAGATGACATTATTAAAATCCGGTTATAAAGAGTCCGGATACATGTTCGATGAAGGTTTTTTCCATCTTTTTGGAGCCTTCATGCTTCGACGTACACAAAAGGGAATTTTGTGTAAAGACGAAGCTATTAGCTTGTTAGCAAACAGGAGTATAATTGTCTTCGATGCTGACAGTGCAACCATTTTACAGCGGTTACGTCAGCGCAAAGAAAGTATGCCAGGAGCCGTTAATGATTTGCTTAGCAGCTACACTATTTCTGAGATAGAGAAAAGAGTGAAGATGCACTATGCTAGCAATAAAGACTTTCTTGATTTTTGCTATGCTGCCGGATGTCGTATATTCAGAATAGATGCGAACGCCGATCTAGATGGGCGCGTTGAACAGCTTTTAAGTATAGAATCCCTGATCGTGGACGAGGAATAAAGTTAAATTATTTATCATTACTTTGTGCTCATAAGTACAACAACTAGATTTGTAGCGCGCGGTAAAGTAAGGGCCCACAGCAGCAAGTAAAGCGATCTGCTGTTAGTCATTACGGCTTCCGATAATTTCGCCGAATATAATAAAAGTGCCCATGTTCTGCCCTCTGAATTCTGTTCAGAGAGCTTTATAAATCTTTGCCATCGCTTGCTATTGCGGATGGCTATAAGTTCCCCTGTCATTAAGCGGTATGCAAGTCAATCATAGTATAAAGTAAAGACAAAAAAACGGCAGTCATGCTAATATCCAATATTTAGGAAAGAAAGTATATGCGACGCATAGTGCAGGCTTTTCTGGCAAAAATATATAGAGTGCTGAAAGCTTTGTGGCGCTCTCTAGAGAGAGCAGATGTGCCCAAGTTCAATTCCTGCGGTGTGGGATTTTCATTTGACTTGCCGCTCAAAGTCCTAAACCCACAATGCATTTCAGTAGGCGATCATGTAAAGCTTGGCCCTTCCTGTCAACTTGCTGCAATTAAAGAGTACCCAGGTCCATGGCTTCGGTCAGCAGGTTTAGATATTGATCTTCAACGATTTGATCCTGTGATTTATATTGGAAACCGCGTAACCGCTACTAACGGACTACACATTTTTGCCCAAAGCAGTGTAGTGATTGGGGATGGGGTAAGCTTTGGTCCTAATGTATACATTAACGATGCATCTCATGGTCGAAAATCAATAAAAATACCGTTTGTGAGCCAACCACTACAGGATGTGGAGGGAGTGAGTATAGGGAACGGTTGTTGGATTTCAGCTAATGTAGTTATACTACCTGGCGTTAATATTGGGGAGCAGTCAATTATCGGAGCCAACAGTGTTGTTAGTGAAAACTGTCCTCCCTTTTGTATTGCAGTAGGAGTGCCCGCTAGAGTAGTTAAGCAATGGAATTTTGAGACTCAGAGCTGGGAGAAAGTCGAGTAATCTTGGTTAAATATATATAGTAATCGTGATTTGCAACGATCTCTTTTATATCCCAGTCAAATCTTCATGGATTGATTTTGAGTAAGTTAAGAAATTTTTCTGGTCATTGCCTAAAGTTAAGTTCTGAATTATTAAGGCTCGGCGGTAAATGCATGTTTTTTGCTAATTGAGAATGGTCTTAATATAGGTTATTTTTATGAAACTTAATAAAATTAATTTACTTATATCAAAGTCGACAATGACAGAAGAGTTTTTTGCGCCAACAAGTCGCGTTATTTCATTCGACGTGTTCGATACCGTAGTTACGCGATTGGTAGGAGCTCCTTCCTCTGTTTTTCTGTTACTTGGAAGGCGTCTCAGCCTCAGCGGGAAGATTCAATGTTCACCTGCTGCATTTTATGAGCATCGTATTGAGGCAGAAAGACGATCAAAGCGCATTGCCTATCCGTACGACGTCACTCTGGAGACTATCTATCATGAGCTGAGCGCTGCTTTAGGGATGTCGGAAAAAGATGCCGAGGTACTGGCTGACTTTGAGCGTCATCTTGAGACTGAATTGATTTGTGCGATTCCTGAAATGCATAATCATGTAGAGTATGCGCGTACACGTTGCGGTCGTATTGTGTTTCTGTCAGACATGTATCTTAGTTCACCGTTTATCCAGTCGCGTTTGGCTGATATTGGGTTGTTTCGAAAAGGAGATACTTGCTATGTATCATGCGAGACGGAGAGCTCCAAGCGAAACGGTGATTCTTTCCGGAATATGGCAAATCGCGAGGCGGTTTCGCTTGGAGAGATTTTACATGTGGGTGATAACTATAGCGCGGATATATTAGCAGCTCGCAACTCAGGGGTTAATACCAAACATTATCAACATGCACACCTGAATAGGTACGAGAAGATTCTGGAGACATACTCCGTCACTACCGATGGCCTGACGTCGGTGATGGCAGGCGCATCTCGCATGACCCGACTTTCTGTCGATGCACCAACGCCGATACAGGCCGCATTACGAGACTTGTCAGCTGGCGTGATTGCACCGGTGCTCTCCGGGTATGTTTTGTGGCTTCTGAGACGCGCGAAGAGCCTGGGACTGACCAGGTTGTATTTTGTTTCCCGTGATGGACAGATTCTTCTCGATATCGCACGGCGTATGTCCCAGAAAATTGCGGGACTAGACATAGAATTTAGTTACTTCTACGGTAGCCGTCAGGCGCTACGTATTGCAAATCTACGCGAAATTGATGATGAAGCACTGGCATGGATTCTGCGCAGAACGGGAGAGCGTTCGGTCAGGAGCTATCTGGCAAGAGTGGCTCTCACTCCGGAGGATATACGTGCATCGCTACTGGAGGCTGGACTTTTAGAGCGCGACTGGAGTAAACCTCTTTCCGAAAAATCCCATAAGGCGCTGAGCGAGGTGCTTGTGCGGGGGCATCCGGCCGAGTTGATTCTCCGGCGGGCCGCTGATGCCAAAGAACTATTGATCAGATACGCGCAGCAAGAGGGCATGCTGGATGCTGGCGAGTGGGGGATTGTGGATACATGCGGCCGGGGGCAGATGCTCAGCGCACTGGCTGATTTGGTAGTAGAGGAAGGGGCGGTCCCACCGACAACATTCTATTTTCAACTAATGCAGGGTGGTGAGCAGTCAGGTAAAAACTGTCAACGCGAGGCTTATTTTTGTGATGAAAGCCGTCAGCGGGGATACATCAAAATTATTCCGGATCTGACGAATGTAATTGAAATAGCATGCAGTGGAGATCACGGTCTGGTTCAGGGATACTCAGAAAAAGAAAACCGGGTATTACCGGTCTTGAGTGCCGATCAGAATACTGCCGCAATTGAAGCTGGGCTGGGGCTGCTGAGAGAATCATGCGCTACCTTCGTCGACAACCTCTTTCTAGACCCGGACGCCGTTCACATTTGGGCGGACTCACGTGCCGCAAGTGCAGATCTGATAAAAAAGCTCTGGTTTACACCAGAACGATGGGAGGCAAGGGCTTGGGGGGCAATGCCGGTGGAGACAGATCACGCTGGACTCTCTGTGAGGCCTCTTGCTCGCCCATTTACAGCAAGCGATATGGTCATGACATTGCTCCGTTTTCGTCTTCCACCTGGTGGACGTTTATGGCCTCAGGGCAGCTTAGCTGCTAGTTCGGAGCACTATACATACATCATGCGAATCGGAATCAGGCTGGGTCGTCGTCTGAAGGCCTTGTCTAAGCGATGAAATAACTCTCTGTAAGCGGTCGCGACTCTCCAGTTGCTGGTTTTTAATAATAAGCCCGTACGCATACTGGTCGCCATCTGAATGTTTCTGTAAGTCTGTTATTTTTGTGAAAATTTTAAAAGCTGGTGTTGGCCACTTGCAATCACATGAGAAGAGATAAAATGCGTATATGTGTGATGTCTACGATATTTCCGATTATCTCTGAAACCTTTGTGATGGAGCACGTAACCAGTCTTTTGAATAATGAATTTGATGTTCATGTCCTCGCGGATCGAGAAGTAGATGCCGCCTGGGAAAGCTTGGGCACCTACCAGGCAGAACTAAAGCCGCTGGTATGGCACTACCAGAGGCCTGTGAATAAAATATCACGGATCCGTGGTGTATTACGTCACGCTTTGTACCACATTTTTAATGGAAGTTACGAATACTTTAATAGCTGGAACATACTGCGGTTCGGTAAATATTCCGCAAGCCTTAATCTTCCTTATGTCTATAATGCTGCTTTATTGCTCGGCTCTGTTGATATACTGCATTGCCACTTCGGGCCCAATGGCATAGTTGGTGCCCATCTCAAAAAGCTCGGGATTATAAAAAAACTGATAGTAACATTTCATGGATATGATGTTTCCCTTTTATTGAAGGATGGGAGGCATAATAACGATTATAGGCCTGTGTTCGAAGAGGCAGACTTGATTCTTCCCGTCAGTGAATTCTGGTATCAAAAATTACTCGAGATTGGTGCTCCTTCGAGTCGTATGTATGTTCATCGTATGGGTATCGATATTGATCAATTCTCTTACCAGGAAAGAATCGCAAAAGACGGTGAAATCAGATTAATTACCACTGCACGTTTCGTCGAAAAGAAAGGTCTTGCGTACGCCATAAAAGCAGTTGCCCATGTTAAAAATATGCGTCCGGATATCAATATTAAGTATGATATAATTGGTGACGGATGCTTATGGAACGAGATTCAAGAGCTAATAGCTTCGCTTGGCGTCACGGAGTACATCAACCTTCACGGCTCTCTGCCGCACAATAGAGTTAAAGTTCTATTGGCTGAGGCAGATGTCTTTATTTTACCAAGCGTTACGGCTACAGACGGTGACCAAGAAGGCATTCCTGTCTCGTTGATGGAAGCCATGGCTTGCGGAATGCCTGTTTTGTCTACCTGGCATAGTGGCATTCCAGAGTTGGTCGAGCATGATGTATCAGGGTTTCTGGTTCCCGAACGAGATTTTATTGATCTGGCCGAAAAGATTATCTGTCTTTATGATCACCCTGAAAAATGGTCTGAATTTGGCACGGCGGGTCGTGCTAAGGTTGAAAAAGAATATAACAAAGAAATCCAGAGCGCCCTGCTTATCGATAGATACAAACAGCTCTCTCACTAAATTAAAAAATTAAGGTCGAGCACCCGTTTCATGTCATCAAGATCCTCGTCGCGTACCGACGGGTGCGCCCCATGGGGCTGGTCATGAACCAGGCTCATATTCAGTCTGATCAGGATTGACAACCTGGTGCTGACAACACCATGCGAGAGGCAAGTTGATGGGCCAGTGTGCCCTGAGGCTGCCATGGTAGGCGGATAAGATGGCTGCCAAGGAAGTATGCCGTCTGTGATGTTTAGACATTAACCGCTGAGGTGTAGGGGTGGCTGTGCTGAGTGCCAAAGAGGCTCGTTATTGAATTTATCAGCATCTCATTGAAGGGTGGATTATGAAAAGAATAGTTATAACTTATGGAACCTTTGACATGTTCCATGTCGGACATTTGAATCTTCTTCGGCGTGCTTCAAATCTAGGCGACCGATTGGTCGTTGCAGTTTCAACGGACGAGTTCAATGCCGGCAAGGGAAAACGAACTCTTATTCCTTTCGAACAGCGCGCAGAGATCGTACGTAATATCCGTTATGTCGATGAAGTGATTCCCGAAGCCTCTTGGGAGCAGAAACTTGACGATGTAAAGCGCTATGGGGTGAGTTTATTTGCAATGGGGGAGGATTGGATAGGGAAGTTCGATTTTCTTTCTCCCTATTGCGAGGTTGTATATCTGCCTCGAACCGAGGGTGTCTCAACGACCGAACTTAAACGCTCTTTGAATCAATTCTGCAGTGTTTCTCGTGAGGATATCCTTCGCGCTTTTGATGTCATAGAGCAGCTTCGAAATGACTTTAGTTAAATTCTGGTAAGTGAAACAAGCATCTTTTCTATACAGCCTGGAATGCCTCGCTTTGGTTTTTCGTTCGTGAATGCACCATCTCGCCTTCCCGAGGCGTTCGATGTCTTCAAGGGGCGTCAGCCCCACGTGTTTTCGATTCTGCTAAGCGCCTGCGGCTAGTCCCCGAGTGACACCGGTCAGAGTGGATGACGGTTCAGCCGATGCCCACGAGGGCTGTTTAATTTAGTTTTTCTGTACGTCAAGGGAGTTACCCCATGTCGATTCTTGTGACAGGTGGGGCCGGTTACATTGGCTCACATATGGTGCTCGCTCTGCTTGAGCATCACCATGAGGTAGTGGTGCTGGACAATCTGAGCAATGGTTCAGCCGCCTCGCTCGAACGGGTCGCGACGTTGACCGGCAGGGACGTTGCCTTCATCGAAGGCGATGTGCGCGATCATGAGCTGCTGGATCGGCTTTTCCGCGAGCATGCGATCGACGACGTGCTGCATTTTGCCGGCCTCAAGGCGGTTGGAGAGAGCGTCGAGCACCCCCTGCGTTACTTCGATAACAACGTGTCGGGAACCGTGACCCTATGTCGAGCTATGGAGTCCGCCGGCGTTCGTCGTCTGGTCTTCAGCTCTTCGGCAACGGTCTACGGAGAGACCGACACCGTCCCCTATGACGAAGCGCTGCCTACCGGGGAGCCGACCAACCCCTATGGTCGTTCCAAGCTGATGGTAGAGGAGGTGCTTAGGGACCTGGCGAGGGCCGACACGCGATGGTCCATTGCGTTGCTGCGCTACTTCAATCCCGTGGGGGCGCACCCCAGTGGGCGCATCGGCGAGGACCCGCACGGCATTCCCAATAACCTCGTGCCTTACATCACCCAGGTCGCCGTCGGACGCCGGGAGGCGCTATCGGTGTTCGGCAACGACTATCCGACCCCCGATGGCACCGGCGTGAGGGATTACATCCATGTAATGGACCTGGTAGAGGGGCACCTGGCGGCCATGCAGGCCATCGGCAGGCGTCCGGGCGTTTCGGTCTGGAACCTCGGGTGTGGGCGGGGATACTCGGTTCTCGACATGATTCAGGCCTTCGAGAAGGCTGCCGGGCGCAAGATTCCCTACCGGATCGCGCCACGTCGAGCCGGGGATCTGGCGCAATACTGGGCCGATGCCGCCAAGGCCGAGCGAGAGCTGGACTGGAAGGCGACTCGTGGCCTCGAGGTGATGATGGCGGATGCCTGGCGATGGCAGGTCAACAATCCCGGGGGCTATGCCTCTTGATCCGGTCGTGCCCTCTGTCCCCGCACGCAGCCCCCCGGCATGGCTCGGTGGGGCCGAGTCCTCATACCGAGAGTCGAACACCATGAATTACCTCGTGCGTCTGTTGCAGCAACTCGCCTGGCTGCCGCTCTGTCTGTTCGGTTGGATGAGCTCTCGCGATGACACGCTATGGGTGTTCGGTGCCTGGCACGGCCGCCAGTATTCGGACAATGCCCGGCATCTCTATCGGCATGTGCGCGATCATGAGCCAGAGCTGCGTGCGGTGTGGCTGAGCCATGACCCCGAGGTGGTGAGGCAGGTCCGCGAGGAGGGGGGAGAGGCCGCGATGGCCTATTCGCTGACGGGTATCCGGTTCTCCCTTCGGGCACGCCTCTTCCTCGTGACCCATACCGCGGAGGACGTCAACGCGCATGCTTCCGTCGGGGGCACCCTGGTGAACCTGACGCACGGTACGCCATTGAAGCGGTTCGGAAAGGATGCCAGGTCCAGCAGGCTTGGCGGCTTCACGCCGCTGTTCGATCGCTATCTGCGCCACTTCCTGCCGGCCAAGCGGGGGCCTGATCGCGTCCTGGTGGCGTCGGGAGTCGGGCGCCAGCGGATGATGACGGCCTATGGCCTTCCTGCCGAGCGCGTCGCGGTGCTGGGCTATCCCCGCTGGGCCGCGTTCCACATCGATGCCGCTTCGTTGCTGCGTCGCGAGGGCATCGAGCCCCGTCATTACAAGGGTGTCGTGCTCTACGCCCCAACCCTGAGGAAGCAGGGCAGGGGTGGTCTGGATGTGGCCCAGGGCAAGCGGCTCGAGGAGCTGTTGCCCTGGCTCGAGCAGCAGCAGTTGATCCTGCTGGTACGTGGTCACGTCGCGTTGAAGATGTCTGGGGTGAAGGCCCTGGCCGAGCGCACGTCGCGGATCGTGGAAGCCTCGGCAGACCGCTTCCCGGACGTCAACGAGCTGATGCCTGAGATCGATGTGCTGATCACCGACTACTCCAGTCTGATGTTCGACTACGCCTGCTTCAAGCGCCCGATCATCCTGATGGCGCCCGACCTGGAGGAGTATCTCCACCGGGATGTCGGGGTCTATGGCGACTATGTCGAAGACGCCCCTGGGCCGGTGATTCGTAATTGGTCACAGGTGCCCGCGGCCTGGCAGGAGATTGCCGAAGGATTGCACGACGAACGGCGCACTCGTTTCACGGCTCGTCATGCCGCCATGAACGACGGCCGCGAGTGCGAGAGGGTCACCTGCTATCTGCGCTACCGCTACCAACAGAGAGTGATCGGCCATGCCTCGGATCATCCCTGAGCCCATTTGCCAGGCAGTCCGCAGCATCGCCGCCTTCTCCCGTTAGCCGGGCGCTGCCTGGTGCCCTGCTCCGTCCGTTACTTCTCCTCTCCCGATCCGCGGGCTCGCGTGCCGGTGCGGGTTGTCGTGAATCATCCGCGGCGGGATATCCCCGTCCGTGATTACCCGAAGGGGGTGTCATGCAAAAAGAAGTCACTGTGCTGTTGACCCAGGGGTGGTGCCGAAGCAGCTATTCGGCTCTCCGAGGTCTGGCACAAAACGATGTCAGGGTGGTGGTCTCCGACACCTCGAGGATCGGCATGTGTCAGGCCTCACGCCTGGCGCATGGTCGTGGGCGCTATGTATCGCCCTATGCAGACCCCGCCGGGTTCGTCGCGGATGTGGCCGGTCTCTGCGAGCGACACGACATCGGGCTGATCCTGCCGGGCCACGAGGAGGGCGAGCTGCTGGTGCAGGCGCGTGAGGCGGGAAGGTTTCCCTCGAACGTGGCGCTGCCGATGGTGGATGCGGCCACCCTGGCGCTGGTCAACGACAAGGACCGCATGAGCCGGCTGGCGCGAGAGCAAGGGGTGCCGGTGGCCGCCATCGTCGATTACGCGACCCCGGCGGAGGCCGGCCGGGCGTCTGATGTTTCCCGCGAGTACGTGGCGCGAGCGCGTCGTGGCAACAGCTCCAAGGGGGTGCGATTTTCCCGAGGCGGCGATGCGCTGGCGAAGACACTGGACGGGATGATTGAAGACTTCGAACTGGATCCCGCTTCCCCCCCCATCGTCCAGGAGCGTGTGGCTGGCGATGGCTGGGGTGTCTCCTGCCTCTACTGGCATGGCCAGCGCATCGCTTCGTTCACCCACCGGCGGCTTCAGGAGAAGGTCGCCACCGGGGGTACCAGCACTCTGCGGGTGAGTGACGCTCATGCGGGCATGGAGGCGGATGCCCATCGCCTGCTGGACGCCTTGGAGTGGCACGGACTGGCGATGCTCGAGTTCAAGCATGACCCTGCGACGGGGCGTCATGTCTTTATCGAGGTCAACCCGCGGCTTTGGGGCTCCATCGACCTCTCGCTCAGCGCCGGGGTGAACTTCCCCTGGCTGCTCTACCTGGCCCACACCCGCGGACCGGCGGTCGCTCAGGCCCACTTCCAACCCGCTCGCCAGGGGGTCGTCGCACGCTGGCTGCTGGGCGATATGATCCGACGCCTGGACCTCGCTCGGCGCGGGCAGTTCCGGACGGCCCTCACCTTTGCCGATGGCGTGCATGCCGACAGCTTCGATGACGCCAAGTGGGATGATCCTCTGGTGCTGTTCGGCGAGGGCTTCTATTACCTGGCCAAGGGACTCCGGACCCACAGCATGAACCCGCTGGAAGCGGGAATGGTGCGCTGACATGGCCCTGATTCACTACCACCTCCAGGACCTCCTGTCCCCCTGGCAGGGCATCGGACCGAGTCCCTCCCAGCGCCTGGTAAAGCGGCTCTTCGATCTCGGGCTGGCGCTGACCCTGCTGGCACTGCTGCTGCCGGTGATCCTGATGACGGCCTGGGCCGCACGTCTGGATACCGGGGCCTCCGGCTTCTTCCTGCAGGAGCGTATCGGGCGCAGAGGCCGCCCCTTCCGGGTCATCAAGATTCGTACCATGCGCCCGGTAGAAGGGACCACCGTCACCACCCTGGGGGATCCTCGTATCACTCGGCTCGGCGGCTGGTTGCGCCGTTCGAAGCTAGATGAGCTGCCGCAGCTGTTCAACGTCCTGGCCGGCCATATGAGCTTTGTGGGCCCGCGGCCCGACGTGCCGGGTTTCGCCGATGCCCTGGACGATGAGGAACGGGTGATTCTCTCCGTGCGTCCCGGTATCACCGGCCCGGCGACCCTTAAGTACCGCGACGAGGAGACCCTGCTGGCCGGGGCAGAAGACCCCGAGCGATTCAACCGCGAGGTGATCTTCCCCGACAAGGTCCGGCTCAACCGAGACTATGTACTGCACTGGTCCTTTACTCGGGACCTGGTTTACCTGTGGCGTACGGCGTTTCCCCGCCCGCGTGTCTGAGTGGGAAAACGCCGAGGCGATTATTGTTGCAGGCGCCGATGGCGCCGGGAGGAATCGATGCAAGGCTGGCCACGTCATGAATCCGACGAGCTGGAGGCGGTGAGCCGCGTCCTGCGTTCGGGGCGAGTGAACTACTGGAACGGCGAGGAGGGGCGCACCTTCGAGCGAGAGTTTGCCGAATTCCACGGGGTGCCCCACGCGATTGCTGTGGCCAACGGCACCCTGGCACTGGAACTGGCGCTGCGAGCCCTCGAAGTGGGGCCTGGCGATGAGGTGGTGGTGACTCCGCGCAGCTTCATGGCGTCGGTCTCCTGCGTGGTGGCCTGCGGGGCGCGACCGGTGTTTGCCGACGTCGACCCGGACACCGGCAACCTCACCGCCGAGAGCGTGGCGGCGGTGATGACGCCGCGCACCCGCGCGGTGATCGCCGTGCACCTGGCGGGCTGGCCCTGCGACCTCGATGCGCTGCGAGCGCTGTGCGATCGCCATGGGCTCTACTTCATCGAGGATTGCGCCCAGGCCCACGGTGCCCTCTGGCGCGGTAAGCGGGTCGGCAGCTTCGGCGATGCGGCGGCCTTCTCCTTCTGTACCGACAAGATCATCTCCACCGGTGGCGAAGGCGGCATGCTGTTGCTGAAGGACGATTCGGCCTGGGAGCGCGCCTGGAGCTACAAGGACCACGGAAAGTCCCGGCGGGCGGTGCACGCCGAGCATCCGCCGGGCTTTAGATGGTTGCACGGCAGCTTCGGCAGCAACTGGCGGCTTACCGAAATGCAGGCGGCTATCGGGCGCTGTCAGCTGCGCAAGCTCGAGGGCTGGCTGATGAAGCGCCGGGAAAATGCCGGGCGGCTGGCGGATGGATTGAAGGGGGTCTCGGGTCTGCGTCTCCCGGTGTCTTCGCCAGAGGCCACTCCTGCCTGGTACCGTTTCTACGCTTTCGTGGACAACGAGGCGTTGGCCTCGGGCTGGGACCGCGATGCCATCGTCGCCGAGATCAACGCCCGGGGCGGGCACTGTCTGCATGGCGGCTGCAGCGAGATCTACCGGGAGCATGCGTTCGATGGCACCGACCTGCGTCCTGGCGACCCACTTCCTGTCGCGAAGCGGCTGGGCGAGACCAGCCTGATGTTCCTGGTGGACCATACCCTGCTCTCCGAGCAGATGTGTCGCCTGGCCGAGCGGGTCACGGAGGTCATGGCAATGGCCGTCGCGGAGCACCAGGTAACGCCTGGCGAACGTCAGGCCGTGTCGCAGGTCATACCCTCGGACAGACTTGAGGAGGGTGACCGTGCTCACAAGCATTCAGCGTTTCTTCCAGCAGGTGCTGGCCGACCCTGAGGTGCAGGAAGACGAGGTGCATACCCTGGAGCTTGCCGCGGCCGCGCTGCTCTGCGAGGTGATGCGCGCCGACTACCGGGTTGACCCCGCCCAGCTCGAGGCTCTGCGCGAACTGCTCATGAGCCATCTCCACCTGGAGGACGAGGCCGTGGACTCCCTGATGGCATTGGCCCGTGAGGAGGTGGAGAATTCCGTGGATCACTACCAGTTCGTCAGCCTGATCAAGCAGCACTACGATTACGGGCGGCGCGTCGAGCTGGTGAGGATGATGTGGGTGGTGGCCCTCGCGGACGGGGAACATCACCACCTCGAGGAGCATCGCATCCGTCAGCTCGCCGATCTGCTGCACGTGGGTCACGGCGACTTCATCCGCACCAAGCTGGAGGCCAAGGAGGCTAGCGCTTGAAAGCTTCGTCTTCCGGTCGGGTGTATGACGGGAAAATATTCTATTGTGAGTTCATCTAGCGAAGAATAAATCTTAATTTGTATCGCCATGCCGATGTTATGGTCAGGCCTGCTAGACTTTACGCCATCAATGCCCTGCCGAGAGGTGGGGCTTTTCGTTGGCGGATCGGGGAGACTTCCATGTCCCGCAACATCATCGTTCTCGGCGCCGGGATTGTCGGCGTTTCGGTTGCCTGGCACCTGGCCCGTCGTGGTCACGACGTCACCCTGATGGATCGTCGCGAGCCGGGTCGGGAGACCTCCTTCGGCAACGCCGGCATCATCCAGCGCGAGGCGGTGCGTCCCTACCCCTTCCCCCGCGACCTCGGCACCCTGCTGCGCGTCCTTCCCAACCGCCAGGTGGACATTCGCTATCGTCCGACCGGCATGGTCAGCGCGGCGGGGCCGCTGCTGCAGTACTGGATCAACTCGGGCGGGGCGCGCTACGAGCGCATCGTGGACGAGTGGGCCTCGCTGATCATGCGCTGCCAGGACACCCACTCGACGATGATCGAGGCCTCGGGGGCCGAATCGCTGGTGAGCAAGGGGGGCTGGTTGGAGCTCTACCGGACGCGCAAGGCCATGGAGGAGCGCCTGCAGGAAGCCCGCGAGAATCACGTGCGTTTCGGGGTTGAGTACGAGGAGCTCGACGCCGAGGCGCTGCAGGCCAAGGAGCCGCATCTGGCTGGGGGGCTGGTGGGCGCCATCCACTGGACCCAGCCCTGGATGGTGGCGGACCCGGGCGCCCTGGTGCAGGCCTATGCGAAGAGCTTCGAGGAGCTGGGCGGCCGCCTGATGCAGGCCAGCGTCGAGGAGGTCAGCCAGGTGGGGACCGGGTGGCGCGTGATGACCAGTGAGGGGGCTTTGGAGGCGGATCAGGTGGTGGTGGCCATGGGTCCCTGGACCGGCGAGCTGCTGTCGCGTCTGGGCCTGGATGTGCCGCTGTTCGTGAAGCGTGGCTATCACATGCACTATTCGGCGGAGGAGGGTGCGACGCTCAATCACTGGGTGATGGATGCCGAGAGGGGCTTCCTGCTCGAGCCGATGCGAGCGGGTATTCGCCTGACCACCGGGGCAGAGCTGGCCGACCTGGACTCGCCTCCGCAGTACAAGCAGCTGGCGGCCGCCGAGAAGGCGGCGCGCAAGCTCTTCCCCCTGGGCAAGCGGCGCGACGCCCAGCCCTGGAAGGGTGCCCGCCCCTGCATGCCGGACATGAAACCGGTGATCGGTCCTGCCCCCGGCAAGCAGGGGCTGTGGCTGGCCTTCGGTCACGGCCACCAGGGCTTCACGCTGGGGCCCGCCACCGGCGAGCTGCTGGCACAGATGATCGATGGGGAGACTCCGGCGGTCGACATGACCCCGTTCCGTTTCGATCGCTTCTGACCCTGCTGCCTGACCGAGAGACACAACGCCAACGGGCGCCTGGACACCAGGCGCCCGTTGGCGTTGGGAACCCCCGTTTCCGGGGCTCGCTACGAGGCCGCTCCGCCGTTGTTGCCGTTGTTGCGGCCGTCGCTGCGGTGGCGTCGTATCAGATGCATGGCCAGCTTGATCACCACCGTAAACACGAAGACCAGCCAGCCGGCGGTGGCGAAGACATTGAACAGCAGCATCTTCTGCTGACCGTTGAGCGGTGCCAGAAGGTTCTCGATGATGATGCCGAACAGGAAGGCCAGCATCATCGGCAGTGCCAGGATATGCATCCACATCTCGGTACGTCGCTTGCGCACGTGGTAGCGGCGCAGCAGAACGCGGATGGGACGATGCACGAAGCTCACCAGGATCAGGGTCCCCAGCATCAGCAGGGCGGCCAGGGTCGGTTCGATGCTGCCAATCTGCGCCGTGAGGCTGACCGACCAGAAGACCACCAGCCAAGACAGCCCCGAGAGGACGGTGACCAGGTCGGCATAGTGGCGCACCTTAGGCATATTCTCTTCTCTCCTTGGATCTGCGGGCATGATACGGGAATTCAGCGCCGGGTGAAGAGTCGTCGTACCCAGTACCAGCGATTGATCAGCAGCGCGGAGAAGATCAGCGCGCAGCCCGCCAGCTGCAGCGGCGTCATGGTTTCGCGGTACCAGGCGGCGGCCAGGAGTGCGGTCCAGACCGCCTCGAGCATCAGAATCACCGCGGCATGGCTGGGGGTGGTGAGGCCCTGGGCGTGCACCTGCAGGAAGAAGCGCAGCGTGCTGGCGAGCAGCACGCTGGCCGCCAGCCAGCCGAGGGTCACACCGCCGATGCGCTCCGGCCACGGCTCGATCAGCACCGATGCCAGGCCGAGAATCAGTCCCACCACGGTGAGCTGGATGACCGTCAGCGGCAGGGCCGGCAGTCGATGAACGACCCTGGAGTTGACGTTGATCAGGATCGAGAAGAGAACCGCCGAGGCGGTGATCAGGGCCTGGCTGGGCTCGATGCGCAGGCCGGCGTTCAGCGACAGCAGGGCGACGCCGACCAGCGCCACGGGCAGGGCGATCCAGGTGGTGCGCGGCGGACGGTCGCCGAACAGCAGCCTGGCCATCACCGGGACCAGCAGGATGCCCAGGCTGTTGATGAAGGCGCTCTCGCCCAGGTGACGGGAGTGGTAGAGGCCGAGGATCCAGAAGGCCAGGGCGGCGCTGAACAGCGCGCCGACGCCGGCGCCGGCCATGACATCGCCACGGGAGAGCCGACGCAGGGAGGGCAGGGCAAAGGCCCCCAGCAGCATCCCGGCGAGGAGAAAGCGCGTGCCGATGAACAGCAGCGGCGGCATGCCGTCCAGCGCCTCCTTGGAGAAGATCCAGCCTGCCGCGGCCAGCAGCGTGACCAGCAGCAGAATCAGATCGGCGCGCAGCGGGGCACGGGTAATGACGTTGGGCATGGGCACCTGACGGAGCTGGCGAGAGAGGCGGGGATGTTAGCAGACAAAGCAATCCGGCGTACGGGGTTCGGCAGCCACTCGCGGCGGCTTTCGGTATACTGATGCGCCCATACACCGATCCTCCGAGACAGGACCCGCCGTGACCACACTGACCCTGACCCGCCCCGATGACTGGCACCTGCACCTGCGCGACGACGAGGCCCTGGCCGCGGTGGTGGGCGCGTCTGCCGCCCAGATGGGCCGGGCCATCATCATGCCCAACCTCCAGCCACCGGTGACGACCACCGAGCAGGCGCTGGCCTATCGCCAGCGGATCCTGGCGGCGCTGCCGGAAGGCAGTCGGTTCGAACCGCTGATGACGCTCTATCTCACCGACAAGACCCCGGCCGAGGAGATCGAGCGTGCCCACGCCAGCGGCCTGGTGCACGCGGTGAAGCTCTACCCGGCCGGTGCCACCACCAACTCGGCCTCCGGCGTCACCGACCTGGCCCACTGCGATGCCGCCATCGCCGCCCTGGCGAGGCTGGGCATGCCGCTGCTGGTGCACGGCGAGGTGACCGATGCCGAGATCGACATCTTCGATCGCGAGGGGGCGTTCATCGAACGGGTGATGAAACCGCTGCTGGAGCGTCATCCCTCCCTCCGGGTGGTGTTCGAGCACATCACCACCGCCGATGCCGTCGAGTTCGTGAAGGCGGCGCCGGCCAACGTGGCGGCAACCATCACCGCCCATCACCTGCTCTACAATCGCAACCATATGCTGGTGGGCGGCATCCGCCCCCACTACTACTGCCTGCCGATCCTCAAGCGCGAGCGCCATCGTCAGGCGCTGCTGGCGGCAGCGACCTCCGGAAGCCCCAGGTTCTTCCTCGGCACGGACAGCGCCCCTCACGCCCAGGGCGACAAGGAGAGCGCCTGCGGCTGTGCCGGTGCCTATACCGCCCCCGCGGCCATCGAGCTCTACGCCACCGCCTTCGAGGAGGTCGGCGGCCTGGAGCGCCTCGAGGGTTTCGCCAGCCACCACGGTCCCGACTTCTACGGCCTGCCGCGCAACGCCGACACCGTCACCCTGGTGCGCGAACCCTGGCAGCTGCCCGAGTCGCTGCCCTATGTGAGCGGCCAGCGTATCGTGCCCCTGTGCGCCGGTGAGACGCTGACGTGGAGGCTCCAGGCCTAGGGTCGAGCGCTAATCGCCGCCGTTCACCTGCCTGTCCAGGAAGGCGAGCCCGGCATCGATGGCCCCGCCGCGGGTCAGGAAGCTGAGGAAGTGACCGCGGCCGTGCTGGAGATAGAGCTCGTTCTCCACTCCGCGGGCCTCGAGCTCGGCCCGAAAGTCGGTGGCGTGGTCGAGGGGGACCAGGCGGTCCCAGGTGCCGTGGAACAGGAAGAAGGGGGGAGCGCCGGGCCGGACCTGGCGGGCCGGTGAAGCGAGCGCATACTGTTCGGGGACTTCGGCGCGGGTGCCACCCAGGAAATCGACCACCAGCCTGCCGTCGGGAAACTTGAACAGGTCGCTGGGAATGCCTCCCGCCACCACGGCGGCGAGCCGGGCGTGGTCGCCACCGTGGGGAGCGGCCAGCGGTCCTTCCGCGCCGGTCAGGGCCAGCAGGCTGACCAGATGGGCACCCGACGAGAAGCCCACGCCCACGATGCGATCGGTGTCCACGCGCCACGCTTCGGCATTGGCGTGGATCCAGGCCATGGCCTGCTGGAGGTCGTGAAGCTGCGCGGGGAAACGGTGCTCCGGGGCGAAGCGGTGTTCGATATTGACGGTGACATAGCCGCGTGAGGCCAGCTGCTCGGCGATGCCGGCCATGTCCTCCGGACCGCGATTCTGCCAGCCGCCGCCGTGGACCAGCAGGGCGGCGGGTCGCAGCGCGTCACTCCCTGACCGCGGCAGCAGCACGTCGGCGTGAAGAGAGCTGGGCCAGTCGGGCGGGGTGTAGGTCAGCTCGGATAGCGCGTCGAAGGCCAGCGCCGCAGCCGCAGGGGCGGCCTGCGACGTCGGGACGGAGCGTTCGCCGAGGTGGGTGGCGCCGCAGCCGGTCAGCAGCATGCCCCCCAGCAGCAGGAACGCTCCCCAGCGGCGCGGATGCCGGCGGGCCAACGGGCGCTGCTCAGGCCTTTTCGGCCAGCGCATCGCGGGGCTCCTCCGTTGGCAGGTTGGCCAGGCGCTTCACCATCGCCTCCACCATGCGCGAGGAGTGAGTCGCGGCCTTCTCCAGGAACGCCTCGAAGGAGAGGTGATTGTCGCCGCCGCCGGCGATGTCGGAGAGGGCGCGGATCACCACGAAGGGGCAGTCGTAGAGCAGACAGGTCTGGGCGATGGCCGCGGCCTCCATCTCGGCGGCGAGCATGGTGGGCAGGCGCCGGCGGGTCTGCTCCACCAGATTGGGGCAGGCCATGAAGACGTCGCCGGTGGCGATCAGCCCCTCCACGACGTTGACCTCGCCCAGCGACTCCACGCACTCGCGGGCGATGGCCACCAGGCGAGGGTCGGGCAGGTAGGCGGCCGGCATCTGCGGCACCTGGCCGTGCTCGTAGCCGAACACCACGGCGTCCACGTCGTGGTGCCTCACCTCGCTCGAGATCACCACGTCGCCGATCTGGAGGCCCTTCCCGAAGCCCCCGGCGGAGCCGGTATTGATCACCGCATCGGGTTGGTAGATATCCAGCAGCAGGGTAGTGCCCACCGCGGCATTCACCTTGCCGATGCCTGACTGCAGGATCACCACCTCGACGCCGTGCAGCAGGCCGCTGTGGAACGTGGAGCCCACATGGGTGCGGGTCTGGCGCCCCTCCAGCAGCGAAGCGAGGTGCTCCACCTCCTGGGCCATGGCGCCGATGATGCCGATGCGTTTCATGCGAATACCTGAGTCCATTCGTTGCGCCTGGCCAGGAAGCCCTGGGCGATCTCCTTGGCGCCTTCCAGGCTATGGCTGGCCGCCCAGCCACACTGCATCTCGTTGCAGGCCGGTACCTCCGTCGCCACCAGGATGTCCTCGAGAGTCTTCTCGAGCAGCGTCAGAACGCCGTCAAGATCATCATGGTTGATCATGGCCACATAGAAACCGGTCTGGCAGCCCATGGGGCTGATGTCGACCACCTTGTCGGAGTGGTTGCGGGACAGCTCGGCCATCAGGTGCTCCAGGGAGTGCAGCGCCGGCATCTCCATGTGTGCCTGATTGGGCTGGCAGATACGCATGTCGTACTTGTGGATGGTGTCGCCATTCTCGCCGGTCTTGATGTCGGCGAGGCGAACGTAGGGTGCCTTCACCTTGGTGTGATCGAGGTTGAAGCTCTCGACATTCATCGTCTTGTCGCTCATGGCGGCGTCCTTGTGTCGCGTGTTGAGGGTCTGACCCCGGAACGTGAAAGGTGGTTTCACGCCTGGCCGGCATCGTGCATGTCGGCGGCCTGCAGGGTGTTCTCGAGCAGGGTGGCCACGGTCATCGGGCCGACGCCACCGGGGACAGGGGTGATCCAGCTGGCGCGTTCGGCGGCGGTGGTGAAGTCCACATCACCCACCAGCCGGCCGTCCTCCAGGCGGTTGATGCCCACGTCGATGACGATGGCGCCCTCCCTGACCCACTCGCCCTTGACCAGCCCCGGCTTGCCGACGGCCACCACCAGCAGTTCGGCGCGGCGCACGTGCTCCTCGAGATTGCGGGTGAAGCGGTGGCAGACAGTGGTGGTGCAGCCGGCCAGCATCAGCTCCAGCGCCATGGGACGGCCGACGATGTTGGAGGCGCCGACCACGGTGGCGTCCAGACCGCGCACCTTGAGGTCGGACTGCTCGAGGAGCGACATGATCCCCTTGGGGGTACAGGGACGCAGCATGGGCTGTCGCTGGGCCAGGCGGCCGAGGTTGTAGGGGTGAAAGCCGTCCACGTCCTTGTCGGGACGAATGCGCTCGAGGATCGGCCGGGCATCGAGATGGGCGGGCAGGGGCAGCTGAACGAGAATGCCGTCCACCGCCGGGTCGTCGTTGAGCCTGTCCACCAGGGCTTCGAGCTGCTGCTGGGTGGTCTCGGCGGGCAGCGCATGACGGAAGGATTCGATGCCGGCCTCCACGCAGGCGCTATGCTTCTTGCGCACATAGACCGCCGAGGCAGGATCCTCGCCAACCAACACCACGGCGAGCCCCGGCGCACGGGCCCCGGCGTCGCGACGTGCCTTGACCTGGCGTGCGACCTGCTGGCGGACTCGGGCGGCTATGGACTTGCCATCGATCAGTTGGGCGGACATCGCGCTTCCTCTGGTGGATGTATGGGCAGGGCAGGTGCAAGGCCTGCCCGTGAACGAAGAAGGCGTGATTTTCGCATGCCGCGCCGGCGAAACAAAGCGCGGTACCGCAACGACGGTGGTCCAGGTGCTTGACCGCAGGAGAAAGTCACGTAGAATACGCATCGCTCGACAATGCCCCTGCGGCGGCGTCAGGCGAGTTGGATCGCAACGGAGTGTAGCGCAGCCTGGTAGCGCGCCTGCTTTGGGAGCAGGATGTCGGGGGTTCGAATCCCTCCACTCCGACCACAACCTATTGAATAATTTATATAAATAGGATCTCGTGGGTTGCGAAAAAGCTGCCTGAAGAGTAGAATGCGCCCATAGCTCAATCGGATAGAGCAACGGCCTTCTAAGCCGTAGGTTGCAGGTTCGAGTCCTGCTGGGCGCGCCATCTGCGGCGCGGTAGCAGATTCAGGTTTGAGCAGCGGTCGATATGGTGGGTGTAGCTCAGTGGTAGAGCCCCGGATTGTGACTCCGGTGGTCGTGGGTTCGAACCCCATCATCCACCCCACTTCGACAGGCCCTCAATGCAGCGGTGGATGTAGCTCAGTGGTAGAGCCCCGGATTGTGACTCCGGTGGTCGTGGGTTCGATCCCCATCATCCACCCCAATATTTGATGATCTCCCATCGTTCTCGACGCATTATCATTGTTTACTACCTGTCCTGACGCGGGCTCCACGAGCCGGCGATTTTTGCGTTTCCGGTCGTCTCTGCTCGTTTGTGATCGATGCCGGCTGCGCTTGATGTCGGCCGGGCTGGCCAAACTGCTCTTGTAAAAGCTCCCGAAGTCCCCATCAATGTGGCATGGCGCTTGCCAGTGCCGGGCGGGATTCATAAAATCCCACCCTTGGTCTTTTTACTCTTCAATACAACGCCCCCAGTCGGTAGAGGACATTTCATGCAAGTTTCCGTCGATACGACCTCCCAGATCGAACGCCGCATCACCCTCCAGGTGCCGGCCGCCGAGATCGACGAGGCCGTCAATGCCCGTCTCAAGGATGCCGCCAAGAATGTTCGCATCGACGGCTTCCGCAAGGGCAAGGTGCCGATGTCGGTGATCCGTCAGCGCTACGGCCACGACGTGCGCAACGAGGTGGTGGGCGAAGTGATGCGCGAGCGCTACGTGCGCGCCATCTCGGAGAACGAACTCAACCCGGCGGGCTTCCCCCAGATCGAGCCCACCGTCAACGAGGCGGGCAAGGATCTCGAGTTTGTCGCGACACTGGAAGTCTATCCGGAGTTTGACCTGGCCCCCATCGAGGGTGTCGAGGTGGAGCGCCCGGTGGTCGAGGTGGTCGAGTCCGACGTCGATGAGATGATCGAGACCCTGCGCAAGCAGAATGCCGGCTGGGAAGAGGTCGATCGTGCCGCCGAGGATGGCGACCAGGTGACCCTCGACTTCCAGGGCTTCCTGGGCGATGAACCCTTCGAGGGCGGCAGCGCCGAAGGCCACTCTCTGGTACTGGGCTCCGGCAGTTTCATCCCGGGCTTCGAGGAGCAGCTGGTGGGCGCCGTGGCCGGCGAGGAGAAGGAGATCAAGGTCACCTTCCCCGAGGATTACCAGGCCGAGCATCTGGCCGGTCAGGAGGCGACCTTCAAGGTCAAGCTCCATACCGTGCAGGGCCAGGCCCTGCCCGAAGTGGACGCCGAATTCGTGAAGAAGTTTGGCGTCGAGGATGGTGATCTCGACAGGTTCCGCGCCGAGGTCAAGAAGAACATGACCCGCGAAGCCGAGCAGGCCGTCGACAATCGGGTCAAGCAGCAGGTGCTGGCCGCGCTGCAGAAGGTCAACGAGATTCCGGTACCGCAGTCGCTGGTTCAGCAGGAGACCGACGGCCTCAAGCGCCAGGCGGCCCAGCAGTTCGGCCTGGGCGAGGACTTCGATGTCTCCCAGCTGCCCGACGAGCTGTTCGCCGAACAGGCCAAGGGCCGCGTCCAGGTCGGCCTGCTGCTGGCCGAGGTGATCAAGTCCGGTGAGCTCGATGCCACCGACGACGAGATTCGTGCCAAGGTCGAAGAGCTCGCCGAGCAGTACCAGGAGCCGTCCCAGGTGGTCGAATACTACATGGGCAACGATCAGATGAAGACCCAGGTCAAGTCTGCCATCCTCGAAGAGAAGGCCGTCGACAAGCTGCTCGAGCAGGCCAGCGTCAAGGATGTCACCATGACCTATCAGGAGGTCCTGGCCGCTGCGCAGCAGCAGGCAGAGGCCGACGCGGAGGAAGAGAGCGAGGAAGAGGGCCAGCAAGAAACCAGGGCCTGATCCCGCTCATCTTCTTACGGTGGGCGCGCCGGCGATCGTCGCGCCCATCCAGCCGCTTCCATTCTCCGGATGCAAGGACATCACACTGATGAGCAACGAGTTCGAGATCCACAATGCCGGCGGTCTGGTGCCGATGGTGGTTGAGCAGAGCGCGCGCGGCGAGCGGGCCTACGATATCTATTCCCGCCTGCTCAAGGAGCGTGTGATTTTCCTGGTGGGTCCCGTGGAAGACTACATGGCCAACCTGATCGTCGCCCAGCTGCTGTTCCTGGAATCCGAGAACCCGGACAAGGACATCCACCTCTATATCAATTCGCCCGGAGGGGGTGTCACGGCGGGCATGTCGATCTACGACACCATGCAGTTCATCAAGCCCGATGTCTCCACGGTGTGTATCGGCCAGGCAGCCAGCATGGGTGCCTTCCTGCTGGCGGGAGGAGCCGCTGGAAAGCGCTTCTGCCTCCCCAATTCGCGGATGATGATTCACCAGCCGCTGGGGGGTTACCAGGGCCAGGCTTCGGATATCGAGATCCACACCCGCGAGATCCTCGGCATCCGCGACAAGCTCAACGCCATTCTGGCCCACCACACCGGCCAGGATATCGAGACCATTGCGCGGGATACCGACCGCGACAACTTCATGAATGGCCCACAGGCGGCCGAGTATGGCCTGATCGATGCGGTGCTGGATAAGCGGCCCACATCCTGATAGCGTGATTTCATCACGTCCTGACACCGTTCTCCGGCAGCCTGTGCTGCCGATGTGAGCCCGGCCGGGCGCCAAGTGCGCCGGGCCAACTGAGAAGAGGTATGCGAATGGCCGACGGCAAAGGCAAGGACGAAGGCGGCAAGCTGCTTTACTGCTCGTTCTGCGGCAAGAATCAGAACGAGGTGCGCAAGCTGATTGCCGGCCCGTCCGTCTATATCTGTGATGAGTGTGTCGACCTCTGCAATGACATCATTCGCGAGGAGGTGCTCGATGCCGATGCCGAGACCGACGAGGAGCGTCTGCCGACTCCCCGCGAGATTCGTCACACCCTCGACGACTATGTGATTGGTCAGGATCGCGCCAAGATGGTGCTCTCTGTAGCGGTCTACAACCACTACAAGCGCCTGCGCTCCGAGGTCAAGAAGGGTGACGTGGAGCTCGGCAAGTCCAACATCCTGCTGATCGGTCCCACCGGCAGCGGCAAGACCCTGCTGGCCGAGACCCTGGCGCGCCTGCTCAATGTTCCCTTCACCATCGCCGACGCCACCACCCTCACCGAGGCGGGCTACGTCGGCGAGGACGTCGAGAACATCATCCAGAAGCTGCTTCAGAAGTGCGACTACGACGTCGAGAAGGCCGAGCGCGGGATCGTCTACATCGACGAGATCGACAAGATCTCGCGCAAGTCGGACAACCCCTCCATCACCCGGGATGTGTCGGGCGAGGGCGTACAGCAGGCGCTGCTCAAGCTGATCGAGGGCACGACCGCCTCGGTGCCGCCCCAGGGGGGCCGCAAGCACCCGCAGCAGGAGTTCCTGCAGGTCAATACCGGCAATATCCTGTTCATCGTCGGCGGCGCCTTCGCCGGCCTGGAGCGGGTGATTCGTGACCGCGCCGAGAAGGGGGGCATCGGTTTCAGTGCCGAGGTGAAGAGCAAGGATGAAGTTCGCGGCGTGGGTGAGCTGCTGGCCGACGTCGAGCCAGAGGATCTGGTCAAGTTCGGCCTGATTCCTGAGTTCGTGGGGCGTCTGCCGGTGATAGCGACGCTGACCGAGCTCACCGAGGAGGCGCTGATCGAGATCCTCACCGAGCCCAAGAACTCCCTGATCAAGCAGTATGCCAAGCTGTTCGAGATGGAGGGGGTGGACCTCGAGTTCCGCGAGGACGCGCTGCGCGCAGTGGCGATCAAGGCCATGTCGCGCAAGACCGGTGCTCGCGGCCTGCGCTCCATCCTCGAATCGGTGCTGCTCGACACCATGTACGAGATTCCCTCGCTGGACGGTGTCAGCAAGGTGGTGATCGACGCCTCGGTGATAGCCGGCGAGAGCGAGCCGCTGCTGATCTACTCCCAGCAGCTGGAAGCGGCCGGCGACGGTACCGACGGCTGAGCCTATCTGGCCCGCGTCATACTGTCGGGCCCCGACGCGGGAGCGAGCCTCGCCAGTGCCGGTGACTGCCGGTTTGGCGATGCCGCTCCCGCGCTTTTATGTGGGCGCCGTGTCTTGTGCCATCCGCTGCCAGGCCTTCCCTTGCAAAGCGGCCGGCTCGCCCCCACTCCTGTGTCATCCACCCGTTGTTTGAGGAACGTCTGCGATGCAGCAGAACGCCGATCAGACCCTGAGTCTGCCCCTACTGCCGCTGCGGGACGTCGTCGTCTACCCGCAGATGGTCATTCCGCTTTTTGTCGGCCGGGAGAAGTCGATCCAGGCCCTCGAGGCGGCCATGGACGCCGACAAGCGGGTACTGCTGGTAGCCCAGCGTGAGGCCAGCAAGGATGATCCGGACCGCGATGACCTGTTCGCCATCGGCACCGTGGCCGACATCATGCAGCTGCTCAAGCTCCCCGACGGCACCGTCAAGGTGCTGATCGAGGGCGTCTCCCGGGCCGATGTGGGCGAGCTCCACGCGGCCGAGGCCTACACCACCGCCGAGGCAGTGCTGCGCGAGAGCGAGCCGCTGACCGAGCGCGAGCAGGAGGCGCTGGTCCGCGTGCTGCTCAACCAGTTCGAGCAGTACGTCAAGATGTCGAAGAAGGTGCCCAACGAGGTGCTCAATTCCCTCTCCGGCATCGAGGATCCGAGCCGCCTGGTGGACACCATCTGTGCCCACCTGTCGTTGAAGATCGACGACAAGCAGCGCCTGCTGGAGATGGACCGCGTCCGCGATCGCATCGAGCACCTGATGGCCCTGATCGAGGCCGAAATCGATCTGCTTCAGGTCGAGAAACGCATCCGTTCGCGGGTCAAGGACCAGATGGAGAAGTCCCAGCGCGAGTACTATCTCAACGAGCAGATGAAGGCCATCCAGAAGGAGATGGGCGAGCTCGAGAACGTGCCCAACGAGGCCGAGAAGTACGAGCAGGCCATCGAGGAGTCGGGGATGCCCAAGGAGGCCCGTGACAAGGCCACCCAGGAGCTCGGCAAGCTGAAGATGATGTCGCCCAACTCCGCCGAGGCCACGGTGGTGCGCTCCTACCTGGACTGGCTGGTGTCAGTGCCCTGGAAGAAGCGCACACGGGTGAAGCATGACCTGGTGCATGCCCAGCAGGTGCTGGACGAGGATCACTACGGCCTCGACGAGGTCAAGGCGCGCATCCTCGAGTACCTGGCCGTCCACAAGCGGGTCAAGAAGCTCAAGGGACCGGTGCTCTGCCTGGTGGGTCCCCCCGGGGTCGGCAAGACGTCGCTGGGCAAGTCCATCGCCCGGGCCACCAATCGCAAGTATGTGCGGCTGGCGCTGGGTGGCGTGCGGGACGAGTCCGAGATCCGTGGCCACCGCCGCACCTACATCGGCTCGCTGCCGGGCAAGATCGTCCAGCGCATGTCCCGGGCCGGGGTCAAGAACCCGCTGTTTCTGCTCGACGAGATCGACAAGATCGGCATGGACCATCGCGGCGATCCCGCCTCGGCGCTGCTCGAGGTGCTCGATCCGGAGCAGAACAACACCTTCAGCGATCACTACCTGGAGCTGGATTACGACCTCTCCGAGACGCTGTTCATCTGCACCGCCAACTCCATGAACATACCGGGCCCGCTGCTCGACCGCATGGAGGTGATCCGTCTGCCGGGCTACACCGAGGACGAGAAGCTGGCCATCGCCAAGCGCTATCTGGCGCCCAAGCAGCTCATCGCCAACGGCTTCAAGGAGGGCGAGCTGGCCTTCTCCGACGAGGCGATCCTGGAGTTGATCCGCTACTACAGCCGCGAAGCGGGTGTTCGCGAGCTCGAGCGTCAGCTCGCCAAGGTGTGCCGCAAGGTGCTGCGCGAGCGGCTCGAGCAGGAGGCCAAGGAAGGCGCACTAGCGCCCGTGATGCTGGCCGCTGCGGACATCGAGGCCTATGCCGGTGTTCGCCGCTACAGCTACGGCCTGGCCGATCAGGACGACCAGGTGGGTCGCGTGACCGGCCTGGCCTGGACGTCGGTGGGCGGCGAGCTGCTCTACATCGAGTCGGTGTTGACCCCGGGCAAGGGTCGCATCAACAAGACCGGCTCGCTGGGCGACGTGATGAAGGAGTCGGTGAGCGCGGCCCAGACCGTGGTGCGTGCTCGCGCCCTGAGCCTGGGCATCGACCCGGAGCGCTTCGAGAAGGAAGACCTGCACATCCACGTGCCCGAGGGCGCCACGCCCAAGGATGGTCCCAGCGCCGGCGTCGCCATGGTCACCGCCATGGTCTCCGCCTACACCGGGCGCCCGGTGCGCTGTGACGTGGCGATGACCGGCGAGGTCAACCTGCGCGGCGAGGTGATGCCCATCGGTGGCCTGAAGGAGAAATTGCTGGCCGCCCGGCGCGGTGGTATAAAGACCGTGCTGGTGCCCGAGGAGAATCGCCGCGACCTCAAGGAGGTTCCGGAGAATATCAAGGAGGCTCTCGACATCAGACCGGTTCGCTGGATCGACGAGGTTCTTGAGGTGGCCCTGGCCAAAAGGCCCGAGGCTCCCCCGGAGGATTCTCGATCCGAGGATGCCGCCTCATCCCCGTCGATGATCAGCACGCATTGACATTATTTTCTTCGCCATGATCCGGCTAAAAGCCTGATATGGTGGGGCCTGGCGAGGTAATATGCTTGACAGTCCTTTCATCGCATTGCTATAAAATGCGCCTTGCTGTGATCGTGACTTCTGGTTGAGTTGTTGCGCCGATTAGAGCCAAATTCCGAAAAATCAAGGGGTGAAGTGTGAACAAGTCCGAGCTGATCGAAGCCATCGCCGCGTCTGCCGACATTCCCAAGGCAGCCGCTTCCAGGGCCCTGGACGCCATGGTCGAGACCGTGACCGATAGCCTCAAGAAGGGCGACAGCGTTTCCCTGGTGGGCTTCGGCACCTTCCAGGTCAAGGAGCGCGCCGCGCGCACCGGTCGCAACCCCCAGACCGGACAGCCGATCGAGATCAGCGCCGCGAAGGTGCCGAGCTTCAAGGCCGGCAAGGCGCTCAAGGATTCCGTCAACTGAGACGTGCGCGTTGCCGTGCCACTGATGGTTGACTCTCCTACAGGCGCATCGCCCACGGCGGTGCGCCTGTCTTGGTTTAAAGACCGCACTTTCCACACAATACGTTGCCGAGGCCTGCATGCTGCAAAGTATTCGTGACCGCTCCCGAAGCTGGGGCGCCAAGATCATCGTGGGGGCCGTGGTAGTGACCATGGCCCTGTTCGGCGTCGAGTCCCTGGTGGGACTGTTCGGCGGCGGGGGCGACGAGATCGCCAAGGTCAACGGTGAACCGATCACCCGCCAGGAACTGGAGCTCGAGGTCCAGCGCGCCATTCGCAGCGGACAGGTGCCCCCTGAGCAGGAGCGCGCCCTGCGCGCCCAGATGCTCGACCAGCTGATCAGCGACCGCCTGCTGACCCAGTATGCCGCGGACGGCGGCCTGCACCTCTCCGAGGAGCAGCTCGACCAGATCATCGTGGCGCTGCCGGAGTTCCAGAATCAGGAGGGCCGTTTCGATAGCGAGCTCTTCCGCAACCGCCTGGCCAGCGCCGGCTATACGCCGGTGGCCTTTCGCGACGAGCTGCGCGTGGACATGAAGCGCCAGCAGCTGCAGCAGGGGCTGGCCTTCAGCGACTTCACCCTGCCCAGCGAGCAGGAGCGCCTGGCGACCCTGCAGCGACAGACCCGCAGCTTCCGCTACGCCACCTTCTCCGCCGAGCAGGTGGAGGACCAGGTGGACGTGACCCAGGCAGCCCTGGAGGAGTACTACGCCGCCAATGCCGACAACTACCGTCGGCCGGAGCAGGTGCGTCTGGAATACGTGATCATCGATCGCCAGGAGATGGCCGAGGCGGTGGAGGTGGAGGAGTCAGCGCTGCGTGAGGCCTGGCAGGAGCGCACCGCCGACGCCGATCGCCGCATCGCCCACATCATGCTCACCGTCGGCGGTGAGCGCACCCGCGCCGAGGCCGAGGCCGAACTCGAGGCGGTGCGTCGGCGCCTCGACGAGGGCGAGTCCTTCACCGACCTGGCCGCCGAGGTCTCCGACGATCCCGTGTCGGCGGAGCAGGGCGGCGATCTGGGCGTGATCAGCCGCGGCTTCTTCGGCGACAGCTTCGATGAGGCGGCCTTCAGCCTGGACGAGGGAGACGTCTCCGGCATCGTCGAGACCGACAACGGCCTTCACCTGCTGACCGTCACCGGCCTGGAGCGCCAGCCCTTCGAGGCGATGCGCGACGAGCTGCGTCGTGAGCTGGCGCTGTCTCGCGTGTCCGGCGAGTTCAACCAGCGGGTCCAGCGCCTGATCGACGAGAGCTTCGCCGCCGACGACCTGCAGAGCGTGGCCGACGATATCGGCCTCGACCTCGAGGTCAGCGACTGGGTCTCCCGTGACGGCGGCCAGGGGGTGCTCTCCGAGCCCGGGGTGATGAGCGAGGCGTTCAGTGCCGACGTGCTGGAGGAGGGCTTCAACAGCGAGGTGATCGAGCTCGACAACGATCGTCGCCTGGTGCTGCGCGTTGCCGAGCATCGCGAGGCCACTATCCTGCCGCTCGATGAGGTGCGGGATCAGGTCGAGGCCAGCGTGGCCGCCAACCTGCGCCGCGAGGCGCTGATGGAACTGGGCGGGGAGCGTCTGGATGCGCTGCGCGCCGGGGATGATCAGGGCCTCGACTGGCAGCGGGCCGAGGGCGTCAGCCGCCAGGATACTCAGGGCCTCCCCCGCGCGGTGATCGATGCCGTCTTCCGCCTGCCGGCCCCCGAGGGCGACGCCCCCGTCTATGGCCGCGCCGCGGACCGCGACCGGGTAGTGCTGCTCGCCCTGGAGCGGGTCGAGGAGGGCGAGCTCGATGCCCAGGTGGAGGAGTTCGTCGCCAGCATGGCCGAACGCCTGCGCGCCCAGGCCGCCATCCAGGGCTTGCTGGAAGATCTGCGCGACAAGGCGGAGATCCGCCGCTAAGGCCTGCGGCAAGGCCCGGGGCCCAAGGCCCGGGGCTCGAGGAGCAAGTTTCAAGGGACCCCCTTGGCTTGCTCCTTTTTTTATGGCTGGTCTCCCCCTCGCCCCTCGCCCCTCGCTCCTCGCTCCCTGTGTTATGTTATAACGCTTCCCTCCACTTCCAGCCCGAGGATTCCCCATGCCCGCCCCCCTGGTCAACGTCCCCGTCCACCTGGTCACCGGCTTTCTCGGCAGCGGCAAGAGCACCCTGATCCACCGGCTGATCGAACAGAAACCCGCCGATGAGCGCTGGGCGGTGCTGGTCAACGAGTTCGGCCAGGTGGGCATCGACCAGGCGATGTTCGAGGAGCGCGACGACCTGATCGTCAAGGGACTGCCCGGCGGCTGCCTCTGCTGCCAGCTGGCCTTCGTCATGCAGGCTACCCTGGTCAGCCTGCTGCATCGCTATCGGCCGGATCGACTGATCATCGAGCCCTCCGGGCTCGGCCATCCGGCGGGGCTGCTGGAGGTGCTCAGGGGCGAGGCCTTCGAGGGCGTGCTGAGGGTGGAGGATATCGTCGCCGTGCTGGATCCCCGTCGACTGGATGATCCCCGCGCCAGGGAGCATGAGACCTTCCGCGACCAGCTGACCCTGGCCGACGGCGTGGCCCTGACCATGGTCGACCTGGCAACTCCCGAGCAGCGGGCGGCCGCGACGGCGTGGCTGTCCGAGCTGTGGCCCGCCAAGCGCTGGATCATGGAGGCGCCCCACGGTGCGCTGCCGTTGTCGCGGCTGATCGGGCAGGGTGACACGGGGGCGGAGAGAGAGGTGGGTGACAGCCACGCCCATCGACGATTGCGCGAGGCGGCGAGCGATGCCCTCGAGTTGACGGGCGTGGTGCTGGATGAGTTCGCGGCGGTGCTGCCCGAACCGGGTCGGCCCCGGCGGGAGCAGGGCGAGGCGCTGGGTCACGCCACCCTGGGGTGGCGCTGGCACCCGGGGGAGCGTTTCGACCTGGATCGTCTGGCGATGGTGCTGGGGGAGTTGCCGGCCGCACTGCGGGTCAAGGGGGTCTTCCACACCGACGCCGGCTGGAAGCTCTACAATCGCGCCGCGGGGGCGGTGAGCCTGACCGGCAGCGTCTGGCGCCGTGATTCGCGCCTCGAGGTGATCGGCGAGACGGATCGCATGCCCGACGTCGAGGCGCTGGAAGAGCGCCTCGACGCCTGTCGGCTGCCATCGCCGTCAACGGCCTAGCGGGATCTCCTTCAGCCGCGGCTCGCCGTCTCCCTCGATGACGATCTCCCATCCCCGGTCCGGCCGCCAGTCCCCCAGCACCAGGCGTCTGGCCGGCTGGCCGTCCACCTCGAGCCCGTGCACGGCGGGGCGGTGGGTATGGCCGTGGATCAGGGTGGTCACGTCCTGTTCGGCCATCGCCTCGACCACCTCTACCGGGGTGACGTCCATGATCTCTTCGGCCTTGTTGGAGTTGGCCTCCCCGGACTGCTCGCGCAGCTGCCTGGCCAAGGCGATGCGCTCCGGCAGCGGCATCGAGAGCACCTGCTCCTGCCATAGCGGGTCGCGCGCCTTGGCGCGGAACGCCTGGTAGGCCGTATCCAGCGTGCACAGGCTGTCGCCGTGCATCAACAGTACCCGCCTGCCGCCGAGCGTGACCACGCTGGGGTCCGCCAGCAGGGTGGCGCCGGCCTGCTCGGCGAACCGGCTCCCCAGCAGGAAGTCGCGGTTGCCGTGCATGAGATAAACGGCGGTGCCGCCGTCGGCCAGCCGCCGCAGTGCCCGCGCGACCCCCACGGCCAGATCGGCTTGTCCGGTGGGGTCGCCGCCGGCCAGGTCGAGCAGGTCATCGCCGATCCACGCCTCGAAGATGTCCCCCAGGAGGTAGAGGGCCTCGCACCCCCGGGCGCTCTCTTCCAGCCAGTGCAGGAAGCCCTCGGTGATCTCGGGGGCGCCGGGATGCAGGTGGAGGTCGGAAATCAGCCGGGTCGTCATCACTCCCCCTTGACGTAGGCCTTCTGGATCATCACGTCCTCGGCGGGCACGTCGGCGTGCATGCCGCGTCTTGTCGTGGGTACGTTCTTGATCTTCTCGACCACCTCCATGCCCTCGACCACGCGGCCGAAGACGCAGTAGCCCCAGCCCTGGATGGACTTGCCGCTGTGGTTCAGGAAGGCGTTGTCGGCGACGTTGATGAAGAACTGGGCGGTGGCGGAGTGCGGGTCCTGGGTGCGTGCCATGGCCAGGGTGCCGGCCTCGTTCAGCACGCCGTTGTCGGCCTCGTTCTCGATCGGGTCGTGGGTGGGCTTCTGGTTGAAATCGGTGTCGAAGCCGCCACCCTGGACCATGAAGCCGTCGATCACGCGGTGGAAGAGGGTGCCGTCATAGAAGCCCTCGCGCACATACTGTTCGAAGTTGGCAGCGGTCTTGGGGGCCTTCTCATGGTCCAGCTCGACGCTGATGTCACCATAATTGGTCTGCAGAACGATCATCGATAAGTTCCTGTACGGTAAAGGGGCCTCGCCTTGGCGTTGCCCATGGGCGTGGCGCTATAATAACGGTTTTGCTTCGATGGGCGAAGTGACCCGCCCGCACCTTCAACCAGAGGTTGTTTCTCCAACCATGACCACCGATACCTCCAGCGCGCCGAATTTCATCCGCAACCAGATCCGCGACGAGATCGATGCCGGCCGCACCGGCAAGATCGTGACCCGCTTCCCGCCGGAGCCCAACGGCTTCCTGCACATCGGGCACGCCAAGTCGATCTGCCTCAACTTCGGCCTGGCCGAGCAGTTCGGTGGTGACTGTCACCTGCGCTTCGACGATACCAATCCGGCCAAGGAAGAGCAGGCCTATATCGATGCCATCCAGGAGGACGTCAGCTGGCTGGGCTTCGAGTGGGCCGGTCCGGTTCGCTTCGCCTCCGACTACTTCGACCAGCTCTACGCCTGGGCCCAGCACCTGATTCGCGAAGGCAAGGCCTATGTCGACGACCTCTCGCCCGACGAGATCCGCGAGTATCGCGGCACCCTCACCGAGCCCGGTCGTCCGAGCCCCTACCGTGAGCGCGCGGCCGACGAGAATCTCGATCTGCTGGAACGCATGCGCACCGGCGAGTTCGCCGAGGGCGAGAAGGTGCTGCGGGCCAGGATCGACATGGCGTCGCCCAACATCAACCTGCGCGACCCGATCCTCTATCGCATCCGCCACGCCCGCCACCATCAGACCGGCGACAAGTGGAAGATCTACCCCTCCTATGACTTCACCCACGGCCAGTCCGATGCCATCGAAGGGGTCTCGCACTCCATCTGCACCCTGGAGTTCGAGGACCATCGGCCGCTCTACGAGTGGTTCCTGGACAGCCTGCCGGTGCCGGCCAGGCCGCGCCAGATCGAGTTCTCTCGACTCAATCTCAACTACACCCTGACGTCCAAGCGCAAGCTGAAGCTGCTGGTGGACGAGAACATCGTCGATGGCTGGGACGATCCGCGCCTGCCGACCATCTCCGGCCTGCGCCGTCGCGGCTATACGCCGGGGTCGATTCGCAAGTTCAGCGACATGATCGGCGTGACCCGTGCCGATGGTGGCCTGGTGGACATCGCCATGCTCTATCACGCCATCCGCGCCGACCTCGAGGACAACGCGCCGCGGGCCATGGCCGTGCTCAAGCCGTTGAAGGTGGTGCTGACCAACGTCCCGGAAGACCATGAAGAGGTCTACGAGGTCCCGGGCCACCCCGCCCGCGAGGACATGGCCGTGCGCAAGGTGCCCTTCACGCGCGAAATTTTCATCGATCACGACGACTTCATGGAGGAGGCACCCAAGAAGTTCTTCCGCCTGGCGCCGGGCAGGGAGGTTCGCCTGCGCAACAGCTACGTGATCCGCTGTGACGAGGTGATCAAGGACGCCAGCGGCGAGATCGAGGCGCTCCACTGCTCGGTGGATTTCGACACCCTGGGCAAGAACCCCGAGGGCCGCAAGGTCAAGGGCGTGATCCACTGGGTCAGCGCCGCCCACGGCGTGCCCATGGAAATCCGCCTCTACGACAACCTCTTTCTCGAGGAGCAGCCCGACCGGGACAAGGACACCGATTTCCTCGACCACCTCAACCCCGATTCCCTGGTGGTGTGCCGGGCCATCGGCGAGCCGAGCCTGGCCCAGGCAACCCCCGAGAGCCGCTTCCAGTTCGAGCGAGTGGGCTACTTCTGCGCCGACCGCCACGCCTGCCGCGACGGCCAGCTGGTGTTCAACCGCACCGTCGGGCTCAAGGACACCTGGGCCAAGGTCCAGAAGCAGGAAGCCCAGAAGCAAGATGCCGGTAAGAAGGGGTGAACGTGAGCGCTGAACTGCAGATCTACAACACGCTGACCCGTCGCAAGGAAGTCTTCACGCCCATCGAGCCGGGCCGCGTGCGCATGTACGTGTGCGGCATGACCGTCTACGACTACTGCCATCTGGGCCATGCCCGGGTGATGGTGGCCTTCGACGTCATCACTCGCTACCTGCGCCATCGCGGCTATGACGTCACCTACGTGCGCAACGTCACCGATATCGATGACAAGATTCTGCGCCGCGCCGACGAGAACGGCGAGAGCATCTCGTCGCTGACCGAGCGCATGATCGCGGCGATGCATGAGGACGAGGCGCGCCTGGCGGTGCTGCCGCCGGATCAGGAGCCCCGCGCGACCCGCCATATCGACGATATCCTCTCGATGATCGAGACGCTGATCGCCAAGGGCTATGCCTATGCCGCCGACAACGGCGACGTCTATTATCGGGTGCGCCGGTTCGAGGGCTATGGAAAGCTCAACAACCGTGACCTCGACGAGATGCGCTCGGGGGCGCGTGTCGAGGTGGACGAGCACAAGGAGGACCCGCTGGACTTCGTGCTCTGGAAGGCGGCCAAGCCCGGCGAGGCCAGCTGGCCCTCACCCTGGGGCGAGGGGCGTCCCGGCTGGCATATCGAGTGTTCGGCCATGTCCCGGTGCTGCCTGGGCGACACCTTCGATATCCATGGCGGCGGACCGGACCTGACCTTTCCCCACCACGAGAACGAGATCGCCCAGTCCGAGGCGGCCAACGGCAAGCCCTTCGTCAATACCTGGATGCACGCCGGGGCGGTGCGGGTGAATCACGAGAAGATGTCCAAGTCCCTGGGCAACTTCTTCACCATCCGCGAGGTGCTGGAGCACCACGATGCCGAGGTGGTTCGCTTCCTGCTGGTGGCCAGCCACTATCGCAGCGCGATCAACTACGCGCCGGAGTCCCTTCTGGAGGCGCGCAAGTCTCTGGAGCGGTTCTACAATGCACTCGAAGGACAGGCCCTCGAAGGGCTGGCTCTCGAAGGGCAGTCTCTCGAGGGTCAGTCCCTCGAAGACGGGCCGGTGAGCGACCGCTTCGAGGCGCGCTTCGCCGCCGCCATGGACGATGACTTCAACACCCCCGAGGCGCTGTCGGTGCTCTTCGACCTGGCCCGGGAGCTGAACCGGGCCAGGAAGGAATCGCCCGAGCAGGCGCCGGCCCTGGCCGCCGAACTCCGGCGCCTGGGCGGCATCCTGGGGCTGCTGCAGCAGGATCCGGCCACCTTCCTCAAGAGCGGTTCCAGCGGGCTGCCGCTCTCGGAGGAGGAGATCCAGGCGAAGATCGGCGAGCGCGCCGCCGCCAAGAAGGCCCGGGACTTCGCCACCGCCGACGGCATCCGCGATGAACTCGCCGCCCTGGGCATCATCCTCAAGGACTCCCGTGAAGGCACCACCTGGGTGTTCGAGAAGCCCGAAGGCTGAGGTTCTCGTTTCCCGCCCCGATCAG